>Ga0074195_1001913_pt1 | contig 26046 bp, 31 predicted proteins | sample EPASupsiteHSE623_FD_64525 | JGI IMG/M metagenome (GOLD analysis project Ga0074195, IMG submission 64525) | Bioremediated contaminated groundwater from EPA Superfund site, New Mexico - Sample HSE6-23 | ecosystem: Environmental > Aquatic > Deep subsurface > Groundwater > Contaminated ... | reverse complement strand
ATATCGGCGGCTGTTTCATCACCTACCCTGATTGCGTTAGCATTCGTCCCATAAGTGCCGTCAAGCACCCGTAACGCCTGCCACCAGAGGTCTGCCACATCAGCGCACCCGCCCACGGCCCCCGCCTGATGGATTTTACCAGTTCCTGCCGCTATGGCGGTAGTGGCAAAAGTCACCCCGCGAACGCATGAAGTACAGGTAGAAATCCCGCTTGAAGCGGCCCCCACCGTACCCAAAACGATAATCTCGTAATTCGGATTCGGGGAACTTTCCGACCCCTTATCGGCAACCACCACAAGGTTAGTGCGGTTGGCCGCTATCGGCTCCCTTGCCACGCCTGTCACCCTGTCAAAGAATTTCAGGTACAGGGTAGTTCCGTCGGCAGTCGCCTGCCTGTCAAAGGTGAACCCAAGGTTTGTTTCTAAATTAAGCGTCGTTATTTTCGCCATTGTATCTAAGAATTATAAGGTATTGCGTAAGCATATCCGTTTTCATTTGAAGTCGTGGCCACCTCGTCATTAAGCCCCTGTATCTTGTAACCGTACCCCCTGAGTGACCACCCCTCACCGTCGGCATTATTGTACACTTTAAATTTGAATTCACTTCCATACTGGATATTCTTGATGGCAATACGGGCCTTGAAATCGTATAAGGGTGTCGCATTACCGTGGAAGCCCCCTCCGGCATAAGAATCACCGATCCAGTTATCGCCTATGAAACCCCCGCCTGTCCCTTTGGTAAGGTGTGAGTCATTTATTTTATAAAGTTCAGTCCTGCCATCCACATCAATCTGAACATAAATTGTCGAACCGATTGTCTTTGAACCGACCAGATCAAGCCATTTCCACTGAATCCTGTTACCAAATGTAAAAGTCTTGCTCTGAAAGGCCCGCTCATAACCGAATCCGTTATCGGAAAAGTTATTGTTGAATTTGAATAATTTAGCCTCACTGGCACTCTGCGCAATCAGCATATCCCGCCCATTTGAATCATGGAATCTCTTTATATCGGCAAAATTCATGCCGTTATAAAGTGTCCATGACCCGAATTCAAGTGACTGGACAAAAGCGTAATCATTAGTCTGTGAATGTTCAAAAGGAACTATGCATATGTATTTATCCTCCCATTTCTCGGCGTTTATCTTATCGGCATACTGGAAGTTTATCCGCCTGACTGTAGGATTGATGTTGTAGCTGATGGCATTAGGGTTGTTCGTCGTAGCCAGATTTTCCACCACCCCGTAAGCCTCAAAACCATTCTCACTCAGGTAATAGGCTGATTCGCCCTGTGAGTTGGCAATCGGAACGACCGACCCCGTGGCGATACAGCCGGAACATGAGTTTTTGCGTTCCTTGAAAGCGAACCTGACACAAATATCGCTGGTATCAAAAGAAATCTCAATAGGGAATATTGACCTTTCTTTAAACACCACCGGAGTGTCATTGACCGTGCCTACCCAAGTAATATCCTGACCGTCACCCAGCCCCACGGTTGAATTGGAAGCGATACCCGTCGTCCAGTCATCGAATTCATCAATATCAGACCATTGCAGGGTTGTCGGGGCTGTCAGACCAACACCCATCAGCGAATGATTGACCTGACCCCATACCTTTGAATCGGGGGCATTTGTAACGTTGGCACTTGCACCAGTGCCCGCCCATGACTGAGTAACATTAGCGGCAAGCCCGTTACCGTAAATGGCTGTATTTTCAAACACCGATCCCCTCACGCTTCCCGAATCAGTACCAAGAGTTCCTATTTCAACGGGTGTTCCCGTTGCCGATACTGAATAATAAGCCTTGCCGTTGCCGTAAAAGGAAAGCAGGTACTCGCCCGAATCCGTCCCGTAAGTCCTGTAATAGGGAAGTAACCCCCTGCCACCGTAATTAACCGCTACTTCACCCCAGAGTTCATACCCTGTACGGCATATCACACGGCCCCTGTTTTTCACGTCCATATTCAATATGAAAGGCGATTCATTGTCTTTTAATTCTCTCGGTTCATCATGAGTATTGACACCGCCAGAGGCAATGTCGCTTATCCAGAAATAATCTTTAACAGCCATTTAGTTGTCTAATAAAATATGATCATCGAAATAAGTTGAAACGGTCTGTAATTCCTCCGTTTCCTCGCTCTGGTTCCTTAAATTCGCCTGTATAAATTCTTTCGCCAGTTCCATCTTCGTACCCGCCTCGGCCTGTCTGTCATTCGATAACAGCCACCACGCCGCCAGAGCGCATAAAGCGTCGTCCCAGATGGCGTTAAAATAAGATGAATCCGAATCCGAAGCCATATCGGCGGGGAGTTTCAGATACCGCATGGTAAGGCTAGTAGTATCGGCTGGATATACCCATATTTTCCTTGTTCCCGAATCGTCCTTGATCGTCCACGTGTTATTGATGTCCTTGTCAAAATCATTGACATTTTTCCTTGTAAAATCGGTATCACTGGAATTATAAACCCTTACCCATCTTAAATAATCAGCAGGAATGGTAGTCTTTCCGCTGGTGAAAGTTAAAGTCGTTTCAACCGCTAACTCATCAATATAGTAATTGAAAAGCAGGTACTTTCTGGCATAGTTCAGTCCTGCGGTCTGCTGATCACCGTTATAGATGTACTGAGCGCCAAGATAGCGGGTAAGCGTTGATTTGAGTGATGAAAGAACTGACATAGTGGTTGGTTTTAATCAGAAAGTCTTATTTTTGTTCCTAATTTCCCCAGCAGTTTATAAATCTTCGCTTTCTTCTTTTCTTTTTTGATCATTTTCTGAATATCGGCCTCCCTTTCCTCATGTCTTAATCTGGTGGCAAGGTTCCAGTCCTTGAAAGGCTTGCCTTTATCAAGTGCCATCATCGTTTCCATCAATGCCTTTTTTGAAAGCGGAATGGTTGCGAAATGTGACTTTGTTTTACCCATAATATTGTTGTTAATTGGTTAGCCTACACCCATAAGAAGTAAACCTGCTCCACCCGCCGATGGTTCGGCAAACTGCCAGCCGGTATTCCCTCCCCCATCCACATTCCCGTCAGCAGTCCATGCCTTCCAAGTAGCACCACCTGTGGCGGTTGAGTTGGAAATATTACAATAAGTGACTGTATTGGTTCCGGTTGTATCTGAAACAGTCCATGTACCGCTTGCTCCTGTTCTGGTGAATGAAATCACATTGCCAGCACTTCCATCGGCAACAAAGGAGGTAACATTTGTCGTAACATTGGGCATAACATTCGTGTGTGCGGCGGTTCCGGTGTCTTTAAATTCAGCTAAAGTCAGTCCTGTCGTGGCTGTAATTGTATTCGTTGCTGTTGAAGCCCCCCTGTCGAACCATAAGTTGTTGTAGGATTTTGAAGTACCTGCGGCGAAAGTGATGGCGGTGTTTGAGGTATCGGTCACTTTCAAAGTGCCTGTGCTTGCGCTGATTGTACCTGTACCTGTCCAAACTGTTCCTGTGCCAGTTAAAAGATGAGTGGCTGAACCTAAAGTAATTGTCCCATCTGTACCGACAGAAACTTTACCAGTTGATAAAATATAATTATTTGCTCCATCTACACAGGTGAAAGTACCAGAGGTAACAAATAAAGTCCTTGTAACTCCTAATGTGCAATTTGCCACCAATTTTAAAGTCCCGACTCCTACAATATTTTTTATTTGAAAATTTTTCTCCCAAGTCTTACCTGCGCAATCAAGAGTTTGAACGCCTCTTTTCTCAAAAGTATAAATTTGTGTTCCTGCCCCAAAAGTAAGGTTAGTATCGAGTATAACATCACCAAAAACAGAACAATCCGTTGAGGGTGTGAATGTAAAAGCCGCATCAGTATCTGCAAATGTTACACTTCCGATTCTAGGCATATCCTGAGTTACTGTTTGACTACCTGTAAATGAATTAGCATCAAAAATGGCGGCGTCCTGTGGGAGAGGTACCCGCTGACCCCCCGCACCGCCAGATGAGGTTGACCACTCGGCAGTTGCCGACCAATTTCCTGTACCGCCTATCCAGAAACAATCATCTGCGGTTGTAAAGGTGATTCCCGTATTCCCCCCACAATCACCTGAATAATTGGCCGCACCACTCAAGTCCCAACTGCCTGCCCCTGCCCCTATAATATCCTGAAAATCTACACCGCTACCACCAGATACGGTTGCCGCCGTGATTGTTCTGGCAGTCCCTAGTACATCAGATTTTAACAATATCCTATTGATAGCTGAATTTCCATTTACAGTAAAAGTACCTGAAATAGTCTGATTAGCCCCTAGTGAGAATGTTCTTACTTTGGATGCCCCACCTGTAAATGAGAAATTGTGAAAAGAATTAGTCCCTTGTATTTCTAGGGTAGAATCCACATTAAATGTAAAATCATAAAACGTTAATCCTCCACCCTGAAAACTCCCACCTGAAAGAGTCCCATTTATTACAGAGGTTCCAGCATCCCATGTGAGATTAGTCGTAGTTGCAAGACTCCACCCCATACTACTAGTTATCGTGGACGAACCTAAATTTATACTTCGTACATTGCTATTGCTTGAAGAAATACCCCCACAGGTAATATTTTGATTACCTGTCACAAAGGAGCCGTTCGTTACTGTGAGTGTACCATTTACCCCAATATTTAAAGCATCTGCCAATGTCCATTCGCCACCAACACCGTCAAACGTAACATTACTGGCAAGTGCCTTTGTATTAGACGTAATCGTCTTACCTGTGCTCGTTGCCTTAAATGTAATTAGTCCAGTATATGTCCTATTCACCCCCGAATTAAGTGTCAGATCACCATACACATTCAGCGCACTCGCCCCCGAAAACGTACCGGTGTACCCCGTCCCTCCTGTGAAGGATATTGAAAGACAGTCAGCCGTAGCCGCCACCGCACAGTTATTCACATTCGTCGAAGTGAAAAATACATCATCAGCCGAAGTAGGCGTGGCAATTCCAGTAGGGTCACCGCCCGCAGTGGTTGCCCAAACATTTGCATCCCCCCAATTAGCCGCCCCTGCTGGATTCCAATATCTATTAGCCATTTAAAATTTATTTATAGGCTATATTCACAATCATCTCGTTGGCTCCCGGTGCACCCGCATCCGCGTCTGCAAAGCCAGTTGTACAGGCGATGGTAATACCAGTTCCACATGCAATTCCTGTCGGAAAGGCAACAACAAAGCCAGCTCCGTTAGTCGTGGCAAGAGTCGGGACGGGGAAGGTCCAGTCCGGTACAGTTGTTCCTACAACCACACCAGCCGCCGTGTTGTTATAAACTTTCAGATAAAGGACAGAGGCTTTCATGTTCATCGCATGAATCATGTAAATTTGCCCTGCTGAACCCTTTACCTCATCCTCAGTTTCATCAACATCAAGGCTTTTCCACATGGTTGCACCACCTGTTGTCACAGCCGGACAGTCTACGGTTATGGAACTGCCATTATCATCCACACTAAGAACACCCGTCGAATCGGTAGCGATAGTTACTCTTAAAACCCCTGCTTCAGTACCAGCACCCGAAGGGGCATCTGTACCTGCAAGATTCATGTTCACGTTCAGATAATTACCATCAACAGAATTATCCAGCAATTCCACTGCCGTCTTAATCGCCGTCACCAGAGTATCATCTGAGGCAATGGTGACAGGCATGGAAGCGGCCATAGCGGCAGTTCCCAAAGCGGCGGGTAAGGAATCAACCGCTTCCCCGATATACCTAAGCTGTCCATGCACATTGCCGTCCACATCGGAAGCGGCCCCGACAGCACCAAATTGTGTATCATCGGTTGCAAGGGTGATAGGTGCTGAGCCAGCCATTAAGCCAGTGCCAAGAGTAGGCTGTTTGGCGGCGGTAGCTAAAGCCGAGGTACTTAAAACCGCACCCGCCGCGTCAAGTGCCTGCACTTCAAGCACATGATCAGTTGCACCCCTAGCAGTGTTGGCGTCGGAAATCAAAGCCCTGTCATCAGTGGCGGCATTCTTAAGCTCAACGGCCCCAATTTCAAGGTCGCCGGTTTCAAGTGTATTTGAATTGCTGGCTATATTGTAAGTGACAGTTTCGGAAGCGGTGGTATCAGCCCTCTTCCCCACAATCAGCCCCCTCATGTAATCACAGAACCACTGACCGGAAGTAAGTGTGTCATTCGCGTAATCAAGAAGTTTCTTCCAGCTAAGGATATATTCACCCGCAGGTGGTCTTACTTCTTCGGTAAGGGTAGTGCCCGTACCATAAGCGATTGAAGATGTGTAGCGGAAAATCTCGGCCTTGCACCCCCTTGTCATGTCAAAATCACCCAAAGTCCCTACCCAGCTTTTGGCCGCTTCACTCAGTCTGGCATTATAAATATCGAAAGTATAGGCATTAGATGAAACCGCCACCCCGAATATCCAGCCATACAAACTATAACCTGAATTATCGGTTACTTTCAGTACGAATCTTTTAACCGTGCCTGTCAAACTTTCATAAGCCTTTTCAAGATCACGGCTGGAATCAACAATGATTGCCGTGGCTGATGTGGCCGTTTCAACAATGACCACCTGCCCGTTAGAGGTATAAACAAGGTTTTCAGGCGAATCCCAATAGGAAGCTACCCTGTCACCTTGAGCCGACATTACGGGGTGTGAGGCAAGGGTATTAATGGTAACAGCCCCCGCAACGGCCTTTCCGTTATAGGTAAGTGTTTCGGAGATGAGAGCCAGCTTGGCACCCTCAAGATTATCAGTGACAAACGGGAGTCTTGGCCCGTATTCATCACCGTTTGACTTGGTAAGATAATTTGACATATTTGAAATAAATTAGTGGATAAAGACGAGCGATCCCGTTTAAATTCTCATTCCAGCCCCCCATTTTTTTACTGAGGGGCTGAAGAAGAATTCAATTCGTGTTATACCACTACATTCTGATACCAAAGTGCAGTTGCGGCATTCCATGTAAGCTCAACGGCCTGATAGCGTGCAATCACGCATGAAGTTCCGAAAGCCACGTTGGAAGTCACTGCGGCGGCCATAGTAACCGTTTCAGCGGCATCCGCGATGTTGCAGATGGTTAATTTCTGGCCATCTCTTAAACCGGCGGTAACAATAACACCTGTCCTTGAAGCTCCATTCGGGTCGTAATGCACCACGTTGGAGGATGAGGGCAGTGTTTCATCGTTACCTGCTCCGGGGGTAGCGGTTGCAACTGACTGAAAGAACAAACCGGCGGCGATGTTCAGTGCCTCCACATTCGTGCCTGTGGCGGAAATATAAAGAACATTGTTACCTGCCGTACCTGCCCCCGTGGATTGCACAAGTTCAACAAGGTTACCGTCAGCACCTGCAGGCGATCCTGTGGACACAATCTTAACGGCGGCATTACCACTCGCAAGATTACCCGTATGTGCCACATCGAGAACACAACCGTCACCTGTACCGGCGGAGGCGATATTGATAGCGTCACCCGCGACGTTAGTACCCATATTGATGTCAAGAACATTGCCAGAGTAAGCACCCGATGAGAAAGTCACATCGAATACGTTGCCTGAAGCCGCACCTGTAAGATTAATGTCAAAGATAAGAGCAGAGCCGGTCTGGTCAGAAGTGTAATCAAACACATCTGCTGTTCTTACACCTGTACCAGTTACCTCAAAAGCCATAGCTCCGACACCTGTACCAAGAACACCCTTAAACATCGAGCCAGTCACGGCGGCCACACTATAGGCGATGTCTAAAACATTGCCTGTATAGATACCGGAAAGGTTAATGTCAAAAATCTGGCTGTTACCTGTCGAGTCGTCGTCGATCTTAATGAGGTCATCAGTGCGGATACCTGTCGAAGAAATAACCAAGGCGGAACCCGCGACATTCGTGCCCATTGTGATATCAAGACAGTCACCGGTCGAGGCGGCAGTGTCATATACCAGCTTGAACATTGAAGAATCCTGCTGTCCGCTCTGTTTGACGTAGAAAGTGTAATCATCCGTCCCCGCGTCTGTAGCGTCACTCTGAATATCAATCAGTGAATCCGTCCTTGCACCCGTGGCGGCAATTTTAAGGGCCGCACCTGCAAGATTGGTTCCCGTTGTGATCAGAATGGCATCGCCCGTGGCGGCGGAAGTGCCATAAGTGATCGCGATGGCTGAACCTGTATGAGCCGCATCAACATCAATGTCGATTATGGCACCTGATCCGGTGTTGGTAACGTCAATGTCGTAACATGCAACATTTCCGCTTCCGTCAAACTTGGTTTGATATAAGGAAACAGTCCTGATACCCGCACCCGCATCCACGTAGGAATAACGTGCGCCTACAGCCGCGTCCATATCCGTGTTAAATACATCGCCGGTATGAATACCCGCCATGTCAATATCGAAGATATGGCCTGAGCTGGTATCGGTTCCAAGGATCGCGAAGCAATCAACGGCTCCTGAGCCATCATACTTGATCTCAATCAGATTGGCGGTTCTGATACCTGCACCTACGTCCAGGTAAAGGAATTCGGCCCCGACCGCGGCATTCATGTCCACATTGAACACGCCCGAAGTCGAACCCGCACCATCCATATTGATGTCAAAAATCGAACCTGTACCTGTATTGGTGGAAACAATTGACATAACGTCAATATTGCCGTCACCTTCATGCAGTACAACGATTTCATCAACCGTTCTTGTTCCCGCACCTGAGTCAATATAAAGAGCACGTGCGGCCACGGCGGCGTCAAGATCAATATTGACGACATCACCCGTATGGGTTCCGCCCATATCAATGTCAAAGATGTGTCCTGAGCTTGTGTCAGTCGCTACGATTGCGAACATATCCACCGCGCCCGAACCGTCGTATTTGATTTCGATCAGATTCGCGGCCCTTGCACCAGCACCAACATCAAGATAAAGAAACTCCGCGTTTACCGCGGCATTCATATCAACATTAAAGACTCCGGCATTCGAGCCATCACCGTCCATATTAATATCGAAGACTGCGCCCGTACCTGTATTGGTGGCTGTGATATTCATCACGTCCGTATTACCTGAACCGTCATGCTTAACATCAATGAGGTCGGCAGTCCTGATGGCCGCACCTCCGTCAATGTAAATGGCTTTCGCACCCACACCCGCATTCATGTCAATATCAATGACATTGCCTGTAAATGTGGTATTAATTGCAAAATCAAGAATGTTACCCGTACCAGCCCCGCTTTTTACGAACTCGATTGAGTTGGCGGCTGCCGCGGTTGCATCGGTAAATACAATCGCGCCCTGATCAAGGGTGACGGCTCGTCCGTTCTCATATGCTGAATCCAGCGTATCGGAACCCGTACCTCCGCCCTGACTGTTTAGTTTAGAACCCGCCGTTCCGTTCCACCAGTAAACATCGGTGCCGGAGCGGTAGAGTTCAAGGACTGAAGAAGATGTAGGGGTTGCGGCATTTGCCTGCAAAAACTGCAAGCCGCCTTTCGTCCCCGTCAGCTTAATCGGCCCTGAAAATCTGCTTTGTGACATAATTTAATAAAGTTAGTCTGTATAATTCCCATGCGGGTACAATTGCTCTGCCTCCCGATGACTAATCGGGGTTCACTATGGGGTGGGGCTGATTTTGGCTCAGCCCCTGAAGCCTTTTTTGATGTTTGTTATGAGTACACCAAATCCTTTTGGAAAAGGTTAAGCTGTAATACCTACTATTGCCTCATAGTCACTGATTCCACACTGTAACATCATCTTAAACTGATACTCGATATTCCCCGTGTTCTGGTTTCGGATTGACTGCATAGCAGGGCGGAGTTTAACGAAGTAAATCAGATGAGGTGTAACCATCTTGGAACCCATAAGGAACGAAGTGGTCGTGGTGGTCAGCAAGTCCCACACAATAGGCTTGATTCCAAGCGTATTGATGTAGTTGGTCGCACGGTCGGCACTTTCAGGTTCACCAATGGAGTTAAGAACCTGCCACACGGCCATTGCTTCGGTAGGAGTACACACAAGACGGTTAGCGCTATAACCGGCGATATTGCCGTTATGACGTTTCATCTGTACCAGCTTGACGATGGCGTTATTCAGGTGAGTCTTATCGAATCCGCCCGTTTCAAGGTTGGATTGTGTTGCACCTGTATCGCCGATAGGCTGAGTCGCGGAAAGCAAAGTGGTCTTGGTCGAAGAACCGTCAACAATGAACCCGTAAGGGGCCGTTGAAGAGGTGGGGTTGTTCAGGAAAGCGACAGCCAGAGCGTCCATCTGATAGGCGTAATCGGAGCCCTTCTCCATTGCCGCCTGTTTGATCTTGCCGTAGTTGTCGAACTCTTCGGCGAAATCGCCAAGAGAAATCTTATCCTTGAAGATTTTTTGGGTGATTGTGTAATCACCGATTTCTTTGATGTTGTTAGCCGTGAACGCACCGCCGTCGGTGGATTCGGTCACGGAATTGTCGAGCTTGATAATCGTTACTTTTTCATCCTTGCGGGTGGGCGTTTTCTCGGTGAAGACTTCAGACCATTTGTTGTCCCTTGAAGTCAGAGCCAGACCGAAAACCTCAGCCACTTCACGATTAACCTGCTTTAAATTGTTATCTGCTAAAACTGACATAATTTTAAAAAGTTAGTTAATTAAATTAAAGCGTTGTAGCGGCCACGCAGACGCATTCGCCTGTAGTGGTGTCTACCTGTTTTTCGATCTCGACGAAGCCCGACGCGGTGTCGTTTTCGTCAATCGTGTGATCATTGCCGGACACGTCAATAGTCACCTTAGTGAGTAAGGTACTGGAAGACAGATTGCCGGGAGTGGTCGCGAAAGCATGAAATTTAAGTGTCGGAGCGCGGTAAACAAGCACCGTTCCTGCGACGGAAGCCGTTTCATCGGAGGGGCCAGCGGCAATACCGCCGAAAGAGGTTGCGCCATTAGCGACCTCAGCCATGTTATTCGATGAAATCACCACAGCCATACCCTCCATAATGGAAGCGGCTGTGCCCGCGGCTACGGGAAAAGATACGGTAGGGACAGAGTTACCAAGCTGGTCGGTAACACCCCAGAATTTCTTAGCCATAATGTTATTTTAGTTAAAGGAATTAAATCCTCTAACTAACTAATTCTGCACCCACTGACCTAAAGAACCGTCGTAACCTCCGCTTTTTTTGACATAGGTTTCAGCCTGTTTGCGTGAAACTCCGTGTCTGTCCATAAGCCTGGTTATCTCGGCCTCTTTGTCCTCACCCTCTTTACTCATTCCGTCGCCGGAAGGCATTTTAAGAGGTGATTTGGTTTTAAGCGAACCCTTGAGGGTCTGCTTCGCACCTTCCAGACATTTGGCGTAAGGCTCGCCTGTGGCCTTATGTAAGGCTTCGGCGGCTTTATTCAGAGCTTCAATATCATCTTTGTTAATACCCTCTTTGACCGCGAAGTCCTTAGTCTGAACCTTTCTTTGTTCAGCCTGAGTCTTGCTGGTCACGCTGGAATAAACCTTATCGGACAGCTTATTTACAAGCGAGTCCTCATCAATGACATCATCATCTTCTTCTCCTTTATCTTTATCGTCCGCTACAAGCTCTCTATAAGATTGCTTGTATTTGACTGACTTGTTCGCTTTTTCGGCGAGCTTCGGGTGTTCAGCGAAGAATTTTCGCTTGTCACCCTTGTAATCGTCACCCAGAACGGTTCCGATCAGATCAAGAGCCTGATGGTGAAGCTCCGTGTCCGTACCTTTGTTTTTAGCAGAGGTATCGGGTTGAATAGTTGTCTTTTCTTCTTCCGAAGTAGTATGACTTTCTTCATTATTCGCCCCGATATCCTCGGCGGTATCATCGTTCTGATGACCTTTGTCGTCCATATCGTTGTTATCCGGCATTTGCTTAGTTAGTTAAGAGCAAGAGTGTAAAACTCTTATTTGCCCTAAAGACCCCGGCAGAGGTTTTAGGGCATATAAGAGCCTTAAACATTTCGCCGGGGTCTTTAATTTTTAATGATCAGAATTGTTCCTTTTGTTCCTTTATCGGTTCCTCCTGCTCCGCCTTTCTGACTTCTTTCAGTCTGGCTTTGGCATTGAAGACTTCCATTTTCAGATTCTCTTTTATCCCTTCCTCCCGTAATTCCCTCAGTTTCGGATTTTCCAGAATAAGCTTGATAGTAAGCTGTTCATAATTGCTCGGGTAACTGCTGGCCAGTGTGGGGATCAAATTGGATGTTTCTTGACCAGTTTCCATTTGGTAGTTTTCTGTTAAATACTCCTCCGCTCATCCTTTCCACGTGCTTACCTTCATTAAACTTTTTATTGATATATTTGTCAACAAGTTTCTCTCCTGATTCCGTTTCGACCAGTTTTTCAATCTCATCATCCTTCATTCCTTTAGCAAGTCTTCCCTCCAAATCCTCCGTGTCCATAACCTTACTTGCACCCATTGCACCAGTGAATCCTCCGCCGACAAACCTGAACATCGGGATTCCCTTAACCTTAGCTGGCGGTAATTTGGCGAACTCGATTAAATTCATACCCTAGGCAATAAATTACGTCCCGCCCCCGGAGTTACAGGCTCTTTGGAAGCGGCTGACGGAACACCTCCGCCCGGAATGGGCTGAACCGGCGGAGCCGATAATGGAGGCTGACTTGCTTCCTCAATGGCCGACTTATCGGTAAGGATTTTAGCCTTGATATTCTCAAGCGTTGCGTCGAAGTGATCGGTAAACTTCTTTTTCTGACTGACATTCATTGACTTCCATGAGGCCGTATACTCATCGGTCTTGTGGTTATTGCGGAACACGAATTTAAACCGCTCATGCTGTTTCTTATGCTCAAGCGAGCCTTCAAATGATTCATCCTGTGGAACCGGAACATCAAGGGTAAGAAGCATGGCCATGTGTTCACGCTGTATCAGATCGAAAGAGGCGTCATCGGTATTCTTGATCGTCCTTTTCAAATCCATATCAAGAGCCTCGGCCCCCTGCTCGATCATACCGACAAAATCAAGTTTGCGTATCAGTTCAGGGTCAACCGAAGCACCCGCCGAAATAAGATTGGTGGCAACGGGCAGGAACTGCATGAGTCCCGCCACCTTTCTTTCCTGTAACATGACCTTTGACCTCATATCCTTCACCTGAACATTCACATTAACATCAACGGCGTCCTTCGTGAGGTCAAAATAAGTGTCAATACCCTGTGAGGGTTCAAACTCGGCCTCCCCTTCATTATGCTGGCTGGCTTTGAATCCTTTGACTTTGACCTTCCTGTATTTCTTGGTCGGCTTATCATTCACCCTGACTTCAATCTGATCGGTCAGATAATCCTTAACATACATGACCATCAACTCGGTTAACTGTCCTTCCGCCTCAAGCTCATTGGAATAGACAAGCGCACTGACCGATTTCTGCATGGTCTGATTCTTGAACGCCGTCTGAGTGGCAAGTTCACCTGGATTCAGATATAAAGCTTTTCTGTCCTGTCCGCTTGTTATGGTCATCTGGCTTTCAACAAAGTTATTCATCATCTGCCATTTGTTGTAATCCCCCTGCGCACGCTGGAATGGCCAGACCATATTCTGCAATGATTTCCCCGGAGGCACACTCATTTCCCACACAGCCTTCGGGTGTAACTTGTGAACCTTGCGGTTATAACCAAGATCACTGTCAACCATCGTGGCGGGCATAAGGTCGAGTTTCAGGCCCATAAACTCAAGATTGAAAATCGTGTCCTGAGCGTAAATATGCGGGGCTATGATCTCGGCCAGTGAATTGGGCCATGAATTATCACGCCTGCGCTCGAAATCATAAGTGACAGCCGGTATACGCCTTTCGGGGTTCTCAATATCGACAGGCTGTAAAATAGTCACATGGTTGGCCACGATACCGTAAAATCCGTATTCCTGATTGTAGTAAACATAAACGATTACCCCCAGCCCTTCCGTATCACCCTGTTCATCAGCCTCCCTTTGGGTGGGGTAGACAATATCTGAACTGAAATTCATCTTTTTGCCTGACACCTGATCAAGATTTACCACGCCCTCCATTTCGCTGAACTTCTGCATGAAGGATGAATACGGGTAGACATATTTAAAGATAGCGTCACGCTTGATGTCCTCCTTTTTCGGATCCCAGAGGTAGCGACCCTTCTCATCAAAATAGCAGTTGCGCGGGTCTAGCCTGATTGTACCAATATCATCGAAAATGACATCACCGTTCTTGTCCTTTGTACTGAAGTAATTGACGAATCTGACACCGCGTCCGTAAAACAGCATATCCTTGATACAATCTTCCTGAACACGCTTTTCGTAGATGTTGTCCTTGATCTCTTTGATCTTGAACTCAAGGGCCTGCGCACGGTTAGCCTTTTCCCCATACCTCGGTTCAAGCGCGGCTTCGGGCGGTGTCCTAAGTATCTCATCGGCAATGGCCTTAGCCACATCACGCAGTGTGGGGAACCTGACTGCCTTATCAAAATTCTCCCCATCTACCAGCCAGTCTTTAAAGACATCCCATAATTCAAAAGTCTTCTGAACCCTCTGATACCATTGATTCCTTGCCCATGCCATTGAATAAAAACGGCGTTCGACAAACTTAGAGAAGTCATCAGTACCGGCGGACTTCACCTTGTTATTGACTTCATAGTAGGTTTTTGAAAGAGCATTGATTTCCATTTCTCTTTGATTATTTACTAAAATGTACAACCCTTTTACTTAAATGTAAATATCGGATCGTCTTTGTCTTCAAATGCCTCGTCAAAGTCGGTTTTAGAATTCAGATAGCTAGTCCCGACATCATAATTCTGCGCCTCTTTCTGTTTATGTTTTTCCTTATAGTACATAAGCGCATAACGTGCCGCATCGGCCAGGTGATCCTCGCCATCGGAATCCACATCTTCGGTTTTATGATTATCAAAGACAAGCTCGGGGATAATCCTGATCAGTTCTTTACAGTTAGTGAATATCCTTAACCTAGCTTTCTTTTCACCTTTTATTTCATAGTTTTTCAGATATTCACGCACTTCACCCCATCCGATTACACGGTCATTATTCCCAGGATAAATCTTCCAGCCTTTAAGTACTGCCTGCATTTCCATAGCCCCGCTGTTTGGTGAATCTTTTTTGGCGAAGATGGAAGGGTCGGCAATGATCATTCGTGCGCTGTCCTCAGCCTTCATTATTTCATTAGCCAGTTCACTGTAAGTCTTTCCCTTAACATAAAGCTCGCGATAGACATAAAAAGTTTTGAACGCCTGATCATAGGCAAGCCATAATACGGCGGACGGAGCTGAATACCCATAATCAAGACCTATAACACGCGGCCATTCTTTCGGTATCTCAAACGAATTACAAGTATGAAGCTCAGTTCTGAACTCAGTAAAGAACTGGCCGGCGAAAATATCCCAATCACCGTCCTTATAAGCCCTCCTTAACTGTTCAGGTAATGAATCAAGCTGTTTTTCATAGGACGGGTCAATGAATTTATTATCGGAATACTTTGATTTTATAAAACAAAAATCATTAGGGTCAAATACCTCACCCGTGAAATCACGGCTTATCCAAAGTTTTTTTACCCATCCATGACCTATTTCACCGGGGTTGCTGGCCGCTACAAACTTGGTATCAGGAATCCCCGGCCACCGTAAACGCATATTCAGAAAGTCAAACATCTCACGCTTGTTCTTGGTAAGCTCATCAACAAATTCAGCCGCAAACTCCGACGATAGATATTTAGAAGGATCATCAAGATTCCTGAAAGCGATCACACCGCCTCCGAATTTGGGATTGATTGAAAACTCATGCTCACTTTTGTTCAGAGTTCCAAGCCACGCGGGGAACTCAAATGGTATTTTGCTCAAATGCCTTTCCCTTAAAGCGGGATAATCCTCGCAAAAAAGCCCTACCCTTATACCCTGTATTCCGTATTTGGCATAGTAGCGAAGAAGAAGCCGTAAAGCGGCCCATCTTAAAAAATAACTCTTGCCTCCTCCCGCGCTTCCACCGTAAAACAGGTATTTATGGTTCTCCATCGCGGACTGAGCTTCCAGTTGTTTGGGCTGGAAGTTGGCGAGGGAAGAAAATTTAACATCTTCCATTTGTTAATCAACTACAACTCTCTTATCTGTTATCTCAACATCATGCTCCACCCTGTCGCTATAATCCTTTTTGGTCAGCGGATGCCGTTTCAAAACTGCCTCAGCCTCCCTATGGTCTGAAGGCTCAAGAAACATCTTCTCGGCCTTGCCGTAGACCTTGAGCTTCTTATCCCATGACTGCTCGATCATCCACTGGTCAATCATCTCTTTACCTCCCTCATGGACATACCACTGTTTATGCCGTTCCTCGCTTATTCCGGTAGCATAGCAGGCCTCAAGATGTGTAGCGTGCATCAGGTAGACTTCTTTCAGCTTTGCCAGTTCTTCGGGTGTCATCATTCTTTTCCGTTATTCAGCGAGTTTCTTATGTCGGCCAGTACTTCGATCAGTGCGTCAAGCCGTTTGAGAAGTGCGGCCTCATAGCCGGTAATACCTTTCGGATTCTCAAGCTCTTTCAGTATATCCTCTTTCTTCATACCGTCTAAGGAACAATATTAAATTCAACATCACATTCTTTACAATATTCAATTTTCGGCCCTATATCAATCAATTTATGCTTTTCTCTTTCATTTTCACCAAAAACAGTAACAAATTTATGATTATATCTTTCAACTTCTTTCTGTGAAATATCCTCACCGGCTATTAAGCCATTATGGAAATAATATTTCATACCGTCTTATACTTAAAAATCATGTCAAGCTTATGGGCAAGCCCGGCACTGTGCGGGGTTGTAACAGTTTTTTCCTTTGTCCAGTAAAGAAGCTCAGCTATTTCTTCAAGCCTTTTTAGTCTTGCGTCAAGCAAATCTAATTCGTTGATTGTCAGCTTACCAGGATTCAATTCCGCCATCTCAACATTCGTTGCACACTCACACTTCGTCGAACCCCGCGGGCTTAAACTCGGTTCTGGCGTCGGCACTGATGAAACTGGTTGTGCAATCGCCCCGCTTTCCGGCAACGATTCCTTCGTGGGCAAGTCCGGGTTTGGCTGGCTGTTCTGATTGTTTAACGGCGTCTGGTCTTCCATCTGGTATTGTTTGAATTAGTAAAGTAATGGCGCTTATCTGAGCCTGTAAGCTGTCACGCTGTGCTATAAGCTGTTCTTTAAAGGTCATTCTCAATCAGCCATTCAACTAAACCCGCATCTTTGGGCGGTAAACTTACATTCACAAGCAAACTCAGCTTCACCTTTTCCGCGTCCAATTCGACTTCAATGTCCAGTAACTCCTGAAAATCCTTACCGAATGCCTCACGTCCCTCATCATTCCATTCCACCTTTTTCAGATTGACCTCGCCGTCTTCGCCCTTCACAGCATGTTTCTTGATCAGACTGATTCTCTTATCCTCGAAAATCTTAAGCTCAGCCTGCACCTTCTCAAAAATCTTCCCGATACGGTAAGAAACCGCCACTGGCATGGGTGAATCCGCAAGAACCTGTAAAACCGACAGCCCCGGCACTTCCTTCTTTCCTTTCTTCTCCGTTCCCCTTGCCTGCGAAGCCTGCCATAACGTGCCGAGTTTTACTTTGATCATGGTGTTTTTGATTAAGTTCAGACTTATTTTAGCCCGCAGAACAAAAAAATCAAGCTTATTTTACGATTACAGTCATGGTTATGATGTTTTCCCCCTTTTTCAGCCCATCAGTCAGTATCTTGGCCCCGATTTCAGTCGTCAGACGGTCAAATATAGCGGGACTGAGTAAGACCCTGCCCTGTGATAATGCTTTGATGTCATCTGCGGTGATCATGTATTCCTGTATCGGGGAGTTAAACTAACGGCCTTTGACCAATCACGCGATTCCCTCCTGTTTTCCCGTATGGCTGAATCCATATCTTCGACCTGCTCCGAATGCCTACTCAATTGATCCAGGTAAAAGGAATTCTTTTTTGTCCCAGGCCTATGGAATCCTTCGGTATGATTTCTCATGATTTTTTTAATGCAAAATCAGTATAGCATGGGGGGGCAAAAAATCACTTACTTTTTCTAAAAGCCTATAAGGCACCTTATTTGGGGGTTCCACCTATTTCCATATACCCCTATAAAAAGTTAATAAAAGTAAAAGTAAAATATATATATATATATATATACTACGTATAGACTCATCTTTCGCCAAATTTTTTACTTTTATTCTATTTTCCACTTTTTATATATTTGAACACTTAATAGCTAAATGTATACTTTTCACTTTTACTCTTACATCTCAAAAAAGGCTGAAAAGTTAATTCATAAAAGTAAATTGAACACAAAAATTAAATCAGTAAACACCAATCATTTAACAAACTTAATTTCTTAATTTATAATGTGTTCATTAAGTAACTCTTCCCAAAAGTGAACACAAATATTTTTACAGATTTTGATGACCGGCTGACTGCATTTGTGTTTTCTGGGAAGAGAATAAAATCTTCAGCCGGTCTTTTAAGTTTGTAAATGATTATTGACAGTAAAACATCACCAAAATTAGCATTTCTGATTGAATCTTTTATGATCCCCGCTAACGACCGGAATGCCTCAGAGGATTGTCTGATTGCAACTGTTTTAATGCAATCATCAAGATTTCTGAACTGGCACAGGGTGAAGTTTGCAGGATTAAAAGGATGGGAGTTCCCGATGCTTTATGCTTTCAACTTTGCTAAATCAGGAGCTTATAAGGATGAACCTGCACTTTCGCTGATAGATGTAATCAAAGATTTGCTGGATGATCAGGCAAGGATGAAGTCTGTAAATTTTGAAGTAAGAATGGATAAATATGACAGGGAGCTTAAAAAACTGACAGGTGAAATGAAAAAGAGATTTGCAATAGAAGGTAAGCCAAAGAGATTCAAGAATGAATTTGAACGAGGATCATCAGTCGGCTTTCAGCAAAACCGTATGGGGGCAATGCAAGCCGGTATGGGGCATATTCATTATAAAAATGAAGAATTTGTAGATAATTATGGAGAGATTGATTCAACGGCTGATGATATATTATCAATGGCGAAAACTATTCACCGTAAAGGTAATTCTGCTTCAAATACAATCGGAGGGGAGTGGAGGGATAGTGTTGAAGATGTACCATTGACTATGTTCCTTCATAGCTCTTCCGATAGGCTGTCAGAAGACCAGAAACTACTTAAGAGATTTTTAAGTGTGCTTGGAACAGGTTTAGCAAAACGATCATATATTTTGTTTGACAACAAATTAAAAAGAGTTAATAGAAGTGCGGAAGAGGTGATTTCAGATAAACAATTAGTCCGCTCATCCATAGCTCAGGCGAAAAGAATATTCAGCGATATGTATGATGCGATCAAAATACATGAGGGCAAAGACGGATACCTTTACCAGACAATTAAGGTAAGTAAAGAAGCCGAAGAAATGCAGAATGATTACCGGAATATCTGCAATGGCATTGCCACAGACATTGACAGCGAAATAATACAGGCTGAAATATATGACAGATTCTGGCGTGCAATGAGATTGGCTGTTTGCATTGCGGCATTAGAACACCCCTATCAACTTGAAGTCATGCCAAAAGATTATCTGCTTGCCTGCAACCTGACTGACAGATGGGGAGATCAGTTTAAAGCGTTTGTACTGAAAGAAAGAAATTTGAATATTGATCAGCTGTACTCACATGTGAAGACCTGCGAAAAAATATCAAAAACTGAAATCCGTAAATTAATAGGGGCCAAAAAAGTGTATGAAATAGATGATGCGATTAAGCAGATCGAAGTGATGGCGGACGAAAACAATATGATACTGGACAAACAAAAAGGCAGAGGGCTTGCCGTTTACTACGCGCTCATTGATCCATCAGCTGTTTCCGAAGAGCTTGAAACCGAAGTTTTAGCCTACATACGGGAGAACTGCACAGAGTCCCTTGTGACCATTGATAAGCTGGTAAAGAAGTTCGGGAAGGAAGCGGGAGTGGTTATTGTGAAACATCAGATTCCCCGTGATGAGTCAACAGGGGGATATTATTTAAACTAACCCATTTAACCCCAATAACATTATGACTGATTCAAAAGATAAGGAAAAAGTAATCCAGTTTCAGTACCTGCCTGACCACTCCCTTGTCATCCTGACCTCCGAAGGCCGGATGTTCGTGAAAATAGATGAGTGGTTCGTGATTGACTTGCCAGATGACTTAACCCCCTCCGGTGAGGGGGAAGGAATAATCAATTAACCCCCATTTATATGAACGAACTACTCATTAAGTACTCCCAGCTCAAAGCCGAGAAGAAGTCACTCGGTAAGGAATTAAGATCGGCACTGATGGAAGACCCTGAATTTGCTGGATTCTCAGAAGAGGTGAAAACCGCCTCAGAAGTAATGAGAGCAAGAAAGGAATCACTAATTAAAGACACTCCGGCACTTGGGGCTATATGGAAGAAGATTGTCGACAAAAAATCGGAATTGAAGATAGCCAGATCAGCCATTACTGATTCAATTATGGTCGTGGATAAGGTAAGTAAGGAACAGGTCGTTATGGATTTACGATTCTGATTATGAATGCAGAACAATTCCTCCAGAAATACGATAAACTTATCAGAAAATATGCTTATTCAATAAGCTGTAATTATGATCTGGCGGTGACAAATGAGGATATTTATTCGGAATTTTGTATGGTGGCACTTAAAATATTTTCCTACTATCCCGATCTTGATGAACAAGTTAAAGGTAATTATCTGGTAAAGGCATTGAAAAATAAAAAAAATGAAATCCTCCGACACGATGATACAAGAAGAAAATACCATTATAGGGATTACGAAACATTGCAGGGTTATGTGAATTTTCCTATGAGGAATATCGATTTTAACTGCACACTTAGGAGAATCGAAATCGAAATAAACCGTTTGCATAAAAGGGATTCATTCAAAAAAGATTGTGCCGAAATTATCCGATTCATTATCTTAGGGGCGACCAGAGAAGAACTCCCTGACCTGACATGGATAAATAAAAATACAATTAAATGGCGATATAGAGAAATCTCCAAAATTCTCAGAATGTTTTATGAGATTGAATATAAGAGAAAGTTAAATAGTTTCACTCTGAAAGAAAAAAAACAGATCATGCAGGAATTACAATCAGAAAGGTTAATCGATGTGGCTTTCCGATGGAATATTAAAAAGAATAATCTGAGTCACATTGTCACTGAAATGAATAAGAAAGGAGATAAGAGAACTTTCAATGGTCATAAGACAATATTCAAGAAAGAAGCTGAACAGATAATTTTGAAACACAAAGAATTAAGACCTTATTCAATACTCGCCAGTAAGGTCAAAAATGAAATGGAAGATTTATATAAATTTAAAGATTCTTACATGCGATGGTACAGAATGGTACTCAAAATGAGGGACAAAGGCTTATTGATTGCCTGAATATCAGAATGAGCCAGCAACAGCTTATTGAAAGTATCACGAGTGATTCTGAATTTTACGAAGTCCTGGAAGCCAGCGTTAATTTTTTTGCTTCAGATCAAATTCCTTTAAAGCATGAAAATCTGATTTGGCTGAATAAGTTTCTTGAGGCCCATCTCTTCATTCCCGAAGAAGATTTGATGTGCAGTCTGTGGAATCGTATAGGAAAAATGAATAGTGGTCTGGGTCAGGAAACAACGTCTATGAGTATTTGTAATTACATGAATAGAAGTACTATTGGAAAAACATTTGAAAAAGAGAAAGACCGACCAATCCACATACTCGATCCAGCCTGTGGCTCTGGGATATTCGCCGTTTCAGCTTATAATCTGTTTCATAAACATGCCCAATGGCCTCAATGCTGGTTTCAGCAGGTTGATTGTGATCTGAAATGCGTTTATATGACAATCCTGAATCTGCTGATCAGGAATTTTAATGCAATAGTCTGGCACGCAAATGCCTTAGTCGGAGCAAGAGAAGATATGGAAAAACTGAATGTTCCCTGTCAAGCGTATGGGCTAAAGTCCGGGAAAAAAATATCAACCCTTACCAAATTATCACAGGAAGATTCCTACGCTATATGGGAGGTATGGTATAACCGATCTGATAAAAAGAAAGAAAATCAACAATTAACCTTATTTAAATGAAAAAAATAATATGCTTTCTGAAGGGACATCAATATGAAAAACAAGGTATCGTAAATCTTGGACATGAACCGCATAAATTCGGGATAGAGCTGTGCTTTTGTATGCGATGTCAAACTAAGAAATGGGAATATGATAATGAAACTTTAATAGCATTAAAATCTAAATTCTAATCCTGTCAACTTATAATATAAACACTTTCTATTGACATTCTACTATGATTTGATATAATGGAGTCAGTCCAAAAGAATTATCACCTTTGCTGACTACGGCACTATAAAGGCATTGATACTCACCGGACAAAGTTCCTTAACACTCACAGGCGACAGAACTAACAACCAACTATATGAAAAAATATATTGCAAAGCCTGAACATATCGGAGATCACATAGAACTTCCAGATGGTTCAAATACCTCTGAACTATATAATTTGGAGGACAAGGCGCATGATGCAATAAATGCCATCATAGAATGGCGAACAGAGCATCAGCCTTTAGGTCATACTGAGGAATACTGGACTCAGGCTCTGCCACAGACACTAAGAGCACTGCTTGATAGTTACGATGTAGCCGCTTCGACGGTGGCCGCGAAATCCTTTATTTCAGAAAAAATTGAGGAAATGATTGATTGTGATTAGCCTTTCGGGAAGGCTTGAACTCGAAAGGCTTCAAGCTTTCCAAATTTATTTAAACCTTTTCTGTCGCCATTGAGTGCTAAGGACACTAATTAACAACCTTATATATGAAGATTCAATATTTCACCCGCATGGTCTATGGCTTGCCTAAAATGTACATGGTAGATTCTAAGGAAAAAGAAGCTATCCAGTATCTTATGGGAACATCCACTATTACAGATGGTGATATTAAGGCGTTGGAAGACTTGGGAATGACATTTGAACATGTACTTGACCCCTTAACTAAAAGATAATGGACACTTACATCACCACCTGCTCAGTCTGTGAAGAAGAAATGGACATGATCGCCGGAACGGGCAAAAAGCCCGTCTGTGATGATTGTATGACCGCCGATGAAGCCGAGAAAGAGAAGTGGGATAACTACCATGATGATCTGATCGCATGCAATAATTGATCCCTGCGCCGCCTGTTAATCAAGAGTCCACGGCAAAGCTAGCCACGACCTCGAATAACAGACGGCATAAGGATTAAACCCCTCCCAGATGATTACCATGAGTAAATGTAATTGCGGTAAATTAGCCCTCTACTTCATTAAGATAAAGAACAGGTGGACCAGACTGTGTGAATCCTGCTTTGAGAAGTCCGGGATCAGTAAATACCTGTTAAACAGAGACAGAGATCGAAAAGAAACTTAACAACCATAATATGGATGACCTAGTAGTTCAAAACAACGGAATGACCGTTCAGGAAATGATCCACCAGAAGCAAAGGGTGGGCGAACTGATGAAGTTTGTTTTAAAAGACGGTGAACATTACGGGGTAATTCCCGGAACCAAGAAAAAGACCCTGTTTAAGTCCGGGGCTGAGGTGATAGCCCTTACATTCGGGATTCATCCAGAAATGATCATAGTCAAGACTGACCTTCCTAATGGTCACCGTGAGTATGAAGTCACCTGTAAGATGTTCCGCAACTCGGATAACATGGCCCTTGCCTCCGGTGTGGGTTCATGTTCCTCTATGGAATCCAAATACCGATGGAGGAATGTAAAGAAGTTCAATCCGGAAACAAAGAAGCAGGAGGAATCAAGGGTTGAAAATCCGAACCTTGAAGACCTGTTTAATACAGTACTCAAGATGGCTAAAAAGCGTGCCTTCGTTGATGCTGTTATTACCGCCACCGCCGCTTCGGATTTTGTTACTCAGGATTTAGAGGACTTTGAAGAGGTCATTCCAGTTGAACCTTATGAGGCTGAAATAGAGGCCATTGAAGATATGGAAGCGTTGAAAGCATACTATGAAACCAATAAAGGGAAGGGGGCCAGGTTCGATCAGGCTATAATGAAAAGAAAAAATATTTTAGAAGCTAATACTAAACAAGATGAAGGTACACCAAATGATTCAGGGATCGCCGGAGTGGTTCAGCATAAGAAAGGGAAAGCTGACGGCAAGTAATGCCCAAGCTATTGCCACAGCGGGCAAGGGGCTTGAAACCCTTGTCTATGACATACTGGCCGAAAAATATTCAAGTGCCATACCTGTCAGTTATACCAATGAAGATATGGAGCGGGGACATGAACTAGAAGAAGCGGCCCGCCAGATTTACGAGCTTGAAAGGGGTGTTAAAATCGAGCAAGTCGGCTTTGTTGAACTGGATGAATACACCGGGGCCAGTCCTGATGGTCTGATAGGAACAGATGGACTAGTTGAAATCAAGTGCAAAAAGGATTCGGTCTATCTAAGGGCACTCATTGAAAACGATATAGACAGTAAGTACAAATGGCAGCTACAAATGCAATTGCTGGTTACAGGTAGGGGATGGGTGGACTTTGTGGATTATTGCCCAAACTTCACCAAGTCAATGAACATTACAAGGATTGAGAAAGACCCTGAAATGCAGGAGAAGCTAAAGATCGGAATTGAGGAAGGGAAGAAGTTATTGAAAGCCAAAGAAGCGATTATCAAGAAATTATTTAACTAACATATTTATATGGATTACGAACGCAACAACGCCGTCAACATGATCGAAGACGGCAAACATCAGGGCATTATCAGCAAGGTATCGGAATGGAACAACCCATCAGGGGCCAATAAACTGATTGTCGAAATTGATCTTGAGTCCGGCATCAAGTTTGTTCATTTCTTTACCCCCGGATTCGATTCTTTTGATGACCTGATCGAAATTACAGGGGCCAAACCGCAGACTAGGGGGTCGATTGATGAGCAATTACTGCTCAGCAAGATGGTAGAGATCGAAACCAAGATCACGACCGCCAAGAATAACAATGAATACTGTAATGTCGTTTCAGTCAAAGAGGTAAAACCATTTGCTGACGATAAAAAAAAAGCATAGAAGCCTTTAATGAGGTATTCAGTAAAAAGACCGTTGAAGTTCCCTCCGAATCCTCCGATAAAACCTACCAGCTTACATTTCTGAACGGCAAAGTGTCCGGCTGTACCTGTAAAGGCTGGCTCGGTCATCATAGATGCAAACACACGGACAGATTTATCACTCCGGCGGATCGGGCCAAAGAAAAGAGGCTCGCCGCCAAAGCTGGCAAGGCAATAATCCCGATGTTACAAGGCAGATACCCGACCACCGAAGAGAAGCTGGCCAATGATCCTGAACTCAGGAAATACTTAGAACTAATTAGTTAACAATATATTTTATATGACAAAAGTAAAAGCTCTACGCCACGGCGAAATCGCCTTTGTTTCAATCCCCGAACTCCCCAAAGGGCTGAAACAGGAAGACACCAAAGTAATTGTCACAGGTTCACATGGCAATTCACACACCTTCGATAACGGAAAACTATACTTCAAAAAAGAGAGTGATCATGTAATCGGCTACTTTGAGGCCAAGAATACTACCCTATTTCACGCGGAACACGGAAAGGATGGCAAAGCGTCGCTTCCTAACGGAGTCTACCAGCTTAGGAAGCAAACGGAACATACGCCGTCAGGCTTAGTTCCCGTGATCGACTAATTTTAATTCTATATTTTTGAAGACATGACTAAATATATTTCAAAACTGACCAATAAACAAAAAGCCGCAATGGCTGATTACACTAAAAAATGGATTGATATTGGATTAAAAACAGGAGAAACGGATTTTGAAACCTTTGATAAATACTTCCCGGTCTGTTATGAAAAAGCAGGTCTGGTATACCCAAAGAATGTTGTCCGTGTTAAATCTCCTTTAGTGGGTGCTTTAGCTTCCGCAATAGCGGAGGCAATATGGAATAAAAAACGCGATGCTGTTGGCGATGCTGTTGGCGGTGCTGTTGGCGGTGCTGTTGGCGATGCTGTTGGCGGTGCTGTTGGCGGTGCTGTTGGCGGTGCTGTTGGCGAGGCTGTTGGCGGGGCTGTTGGCGGTGCTGTTGGCGATGCTGTTGGAGGG
>Ga0074195_1001912_pt1 | contig 26047 bp, 23 predicted proteins | sample EPASupsiteHSE623_FD_64525 | JGI IMG/M metagenome (GOLD analysis project Ga0074195, IMG submission 64525) | Bioremediated contaminated groundwater from EPA Superfund site, New Mexico - Sample HSE6-23 | ecosystem: Environmental > Aquatic > Deep subsurface > Groundwater > Contaminated ... | reverse complement strand
TGCAGGTTCTGCGAGGCCGCCACGCCCGCGCTGAGCGCAACCGAAACGGAATTAGCGGCAAACACAGGCGGCTTGGAAGCAGAAAGCGTACAGGACTGGGTCGCCGAGGACATCACAATCCCGCTTAATGAATACGCACCCGTGCTTGAAGTTGTGCCGGACACGCCGCCACACGAGACCGCCGCGCCATTGACACCAGAGCCGGTTGAGTTGCGGACGTAGCCTGAAAGCGAAGCTGGCGAATAGGAAAGCTGCAAGTTCTTCGAATTCGTCAAGCCCGCGCTGAGGGTTGCGGGAGTGGAATTCGAAACAACAGTGGGCGACTTGGCGCCGGTGAGAGTGCAGGGCACGCTGACGGAAGTCATGGGAATGCCAGTCAGTGCGTACGCACCGCCGCTTGCAGACAGCGTTGAATACCGCCCGCAGGAAACGTTCACGCCCGAAATACCCGCGCTTGACGCGTCACGGACGAAACCCGAAAGCGCAGCGTCATTGTAGCTCAGCGTGAAATTCTGGACAGTGGCATAGCCAACTGAAAGGTTCACAGTGGTGACTGCCTGCCGGTTGGCGGGATACCTCGAAGCGGTGACGGTATACAGCCCCGAAGCAACACTCACGTTCGCAAGCAGCAAGTAACGGCCGGAAGAATCGGTTGTCGTAATTGAACCAATACCATCAGTAACGTTGACTGTTGCCCCTGAAAGCGGAAGCCCCGACGAATCGAACACGTAACCGAAAAGCTGCACGGAAGTGATCGGGGTGCACACATTCAAAGCGGCATTGCAGAAATAGCCGACGTCACAAGCAGGATTGTCGTAAACACACCCGGCGGGCGGCTCGTGCACAAGGGAACCGTTCGCAAGCAGGTCATCCACACCGCCTTCGATATAACTGGAATAATCGCCCCTGGACTCGTTGAAGGCATTGTTGGCATCAACTATGGAGCCCTGCGCCATCACGGTGACTACAGTTGCGACAAGCACGGTGCCGCCTAGCAACAGGAGGTACTCGAAAGCACCCTGGCCCCTTCGCGGGATTCGACGCGACATGAATAAACCAAGTAAGCTGGCATTTTATTGGTTGCGAACGCCTGAAAGCGAACCGCTTTTGCGCGGAAGCGCATTGGGATGACACCTATTTTCCGGGCAGGCAGAAGTTATACTGGCAATAATAGCCCTCGGGGCAGATGGGGTTTGAATAGTCGCACCCATTGCGCAGCGCACCCGAATACTCGATGCAGGAATTGCTGCTCAGGTTGCATGTCTGGTTCGCGCTGCAAGGCTGGTTGCTGAAAGAGCAGCCCGCGGGCGTTGCGTACTTTTCTGAGAAGTTCTTCTCTATGTTCTGCTGCTGGTTTGCAAGCGCGGAAAGGTAGTCGTTGGATGCCTCCGAAAGCGTGTTGTTGACCTCGCCAGCGGAACCCTGCACGATGATGATGGTTATCGCTGCTACTAAGACTACCCCGCCGAGTATCAAGAGGTACTCGAAAGCGCCCTGCCCGCGACTGGCCATGTTAACGCAACTGCACCCCGCATTTTATTGGTTATGCAAGCACAACGGGCACGCGCCCGAAGCGCCGAACGGACAGCCGCAACCGTGCGACGGCTTTTTGCCTACTTGTAAATCCCCGTGCTGATCACTGCAACTGCGCTTGAGCCGCTCTTGGCAACGTATGCGTACGCGCCGCCCGGGGCGAACGCCACGTACCACGGCGAGCCGCCGACTGAAAGAGTCTTCACGATGGCGTTTGAAGCAGTATTGACTATCAGCACGGTGCCGGCAGTGCGGTTGGTGATGTACGCGAAGTTTCCGCTGGGCGCGAAGGTAACGCCCCAAGGCCCTGGCGCCCTAGTGGTCGAGCTGCCGTCCGAGTAATAGTATCCGCCGACGCGTATCGTGCTCACGACGGAATTCGAAGCGGTGCTTATTATGGGAACGTTACCGACCCAGCCGGTCGTAGTGTAGACGTACGCCCCGTTTGGAGAGGCGGCCACCATGCCGACCTGGGTGCCAATAGAGATGGTGCCAACTACTGAATTCGACGCAGTGTTAATGACGGAGATATAACCGTTGTTGGAGGACGGGTTGGATACCGCGTAGGCGTACGCACCGTTCGGGTGCACTGCTACGTAGCTTGCTGAGCTTCCGACGGAAATTGTGCCCACGAGGGAATTCGAGGCGGTGCTGACCACGTGGACCTTTCCAACGTCAGCGCCTTCCTGCAAGGACGCAACGTACACGTAAGCCCCGTTCGGGGTGACCGCCAAGCCGTAGGGGAACAGCCCCGGATAACCAGTACTGAAGGGTATCGTAGCTACGATGGAATTGGTCGCAGTGCTGATTACCGAAAGGCTGCGGCCTTGGTTGTTCGTGACGTACGCGTACGCGCCGTTGGGCGCGATTGCAACGTCGTACGGGCTGTTCATCCCGCTTATGGTGGCAACTACCGCGTTTGTCGCGGTGTTTATGACCGAGACGGTGCTGGAACCGTAGTTGACGACATAAGCATACGCGCCGTTCGGCGTGAATGCAATGCCATAGGGTCTGTTGCCCACGCTGATTGTGCGCACCACTGTGGCGTCCGCAAGCGACAGCGAGAAATTCTGCGAGGTGTTCGCATTCTGCGCAAGAGAGACCGCCTGGGTGCCAGTTAAGTACGCGGACTTGGATGCCGACACGGAGCACGAGCTTGTCGCGGCAGACATCGGGATTTCAAAAGAGTATTTTCCGTTTGACACCGACGTTGCGTTGGCCGAACCGCAGGCGACAAGCGCGCCGTTCAGGGCGTTGCTTGACGAGTCGCGCACGTACCCATTGAGCAGCGCATTGCAGTACCCGGTTGCCTGGAAGGTCTTGTAAGCGGTCGCGCCGGGCGAGACGGTTACATAGCCGGAAACGCCGGTCAGACTTGGGCACTGCGGTGCCGACAATGCGCTTAGGACCGAAACCGAGACGTTCAGCGAAGACGCGTTCATGCCTATCGGCGAGAAAAGGTACTGCCCGGTCGAGTTGGTGGGCATCGCATTAACATTGCCATACCATGCTGCGCGGACATTGGTGTTTGCAACGGGGTTTCCAAGTTTATCCAAAAGCTTCACGAGTAACAATGCATTGGAATAGTTGAGCGTGAAGTTCCTGCTTGAAACCAGGCCGGCATTGAGGCCGACTGACGCGCTTGAAAGCGGGTTTGCCGGAAGCTTGGAAGCGGTCACATTGCAGGCCCTGCTTGCATTCGACATCGGGACGGAAAGAGCATAGTGCCCGGTCGCATTCGAAAGGGCGAACGCGGTGCCGCAAGTCACGTTGACGCCGGAAAGCGAAACGCCGGCGGAGTCGTTGACCTTGCCGCGGACAACCGCATTCGCGTACGAAAGCTGCAATACGCCCGAAGACAGGGCGCCCGCGTTCAATGCAACGGACGAGGAGCCGGATACGAAAGTAGGTGCCTTGGACGCTGAAAGAGTGCAGCTTCCCGATGCAGCGGACATCACAATCCCGTTAAGCGCGTACGCGCCAGTGCTTGAAGTTGTGCCGGACACCCCGCCGCACGAGACTGCCGCACCGTTGATGCCGGAACCTGTCGAATTGCGGACAAAACCAGTAAGGTTTGCAACCGAATAAGACAACTGCAAGTTCTTCGAATTCGTCAAGCCCGCGCTGAGGGTTGCGGGAGTGAAATTCGAAACAACGGTGGGCGACTTGGTGCCGGTGAGAGTGCAGGGCACGCTGACGGAAGTCATGGGAATGCCGGTCAGTGCGTACGCACCGCCGCTTGCAGACAGAACGGAATAACGACCGCACGAAACATTAACTCCGGAAATCCCCGCGCTTGACGCGTCACGGACGAAACCCGAAAGCGCCGCGTCATTGTAGCTGAGCGTGAAATTCTGGACTGTGGAATAACCCACAGTAAGGTTGACCGTTGCGCCTGCGGGCGCGTTGGCCGGGGCCCTCGAAGCGGTGACGGGGTAAAGCGCGGATGCGCGGCTTACGTTCATTATCAGCTCGTAACGGCCGGATGCGCCGGTTGTTGCGGCCGAACCGTCGCCGCCAGTAACGTTGATGGTCACTCCTGAAAGCGGGTTGCCCGAATAGTCGAACGCATAGCCGAGCAGTTGGACTGAAGTGATCGGGGTGCAAACGTTCTGGGCAGTGTTGCAATAGTAGCCGGCCTCACACGCAGGGTTGCTGTAGGCACAGCCAGCGGGCGGCTCGTGCACAAGGGAACCGTTCGCAAGCAGGTCCTTCACGCCCCCGGTAACATAGCCCCTAAAATCGTTCGAAGAAGTGTCAAGCGAGTTGTTGGCCCCAAAGATGGAGCCCTGCGCCATCACGGTGACGACGGTTGCGACAAGCACGGTGCCGCCAAGCAAAAGAAGATACTCAAAAGCGCCCTGACCACGAAGAGAATTACGAGACATCATACGCACCCAACCGGCCCCGGTAGCCGCCCAGTGAATAAACACACACCCATATTAAGCAGTTGCTAGGAGCGAAAAACAACGCCAGACGGACACCCCCCGGGTTGACCTAACCGGCAAAACCGACGCTGAACGTCAGGCAGGCAGGCAATAATTGTTGGCTGAACAATAGTACCCCGAAGGGCACCCCGGGTTGGAATACACACAGCCGTTGGGAGTGGCGTTGGCCCGGACGTAGCAGGAGTTGTTGGCAACGCTGCAGTTCTGGTTGTTGCCGCAGACGGGATTGCCGTAGATGCAGCCTTCGGGCACTTTGTACTTGAGCAGGTACTCGTCACGAAGCGCCTGCTGCTTGTCACCGATGCTGTCCATGTACCTGTTGGACGTCGTTGTCAGCGTGTTGTTGACGTCGCCAGTGGAACCCTGAACGATGATAAGCACTATTGCGGCAACAAGCACGGTGCCGCCAAGCATAAGCAGGTACTCGAAAGCGCCCTGACCACGACAATGGCTACTAGACATAAGGCATACCGGACCGCAACCTAGTGCATAACCAAACCGGCTTTTTTAAGCTGCCCTCCGACTAGCCTGGCGGACTTTGTGCCGGACCATGCCGCGGCCCGTTGCCGCCTTGGTTGTTCGCATAACGTCCAAATGCATAAAATCTGCCGCGGCCAGAGGGGGTTTTAAACCCGTTTGGGCACTATTAAGTAGTCATTTTTGACTTTGATTTTGGCGCCGTGACTGGCGCAAATTGAAGCACACAAAACAAGAGCCTAGTTTAGCGCTCAATAGGTGATTTTGTAATGTCAGTACCCGCAGACCCGATCTACACAGTAGAGGCGGGCAAAGCCATCAAGCTCCTTGCGGCAAAGCTCAAGGAAGATTCCCAGTTCGCAGCGCCGGACTGGTTCGGAACAGTAAAGGGAGGACCCGCAAACGAGAGGCTCCCTGACACCCCCGAGCAGTGGTTCGACCGCATGGCATCCATACTGCGCACAATCGCAATCCGCGGCCCAATCGGCACTCAGAGGTTGCGCAACAAGTACGGCGGCAGGCAGGAGCACACGCGCGGAAGGGCGCACCACAAGAAGGCCGGCGGCAAGACGATTCGCCTTTCGATGCAGAAGCTCCAGACTGCAGGATACGTAAAGAACGACCCCAAGGGCCGCGTAATCACTGCAACGGGCCGCGCATTCATAGACAAGGCGCTCGGCACCAAGAAAGCATAGTGGACTTGCAGATGGACGAAAACCAGACGGACAGCGCAGGCGGACTCAAGGACGCGCAAAAGCGCAGGCTTGAGGAGCTCCAGAAAAAGCAGGCTGCAAACGCGCAGCTTGCGGCGATTGTCAACAAGGTGTTCGAACCGGCGGCAATCTCGAGGCTTTCAAACATAAGGATGTCCAACGAGAACCTGTACATGCAGATTGTGCAGTTCTTCGTCTCGGCAATCCAGGCAGGAAAGCTCTCAGGAAAAGTTACCGAAGAGCAGGTCAAGCAGGTCGCATCGAAGCTGCTCTCAACGCGGCGCGAGACGACAATTCGGAGGGCATGAGCCCCAATCACAGTCAAAAGGTGTTTTGATATATGTCAAGAAACAGGTCAAAGGAAAAGAAAGCCGTACTGACGAAGGCGATTTCGCAGAACAGGAGAATGCCCATTTTTGTCATCGCGCGCACTGCCCGCAAGGTCAGCCGCAACTCCAAGACCCGCAGCTGGCGGTCGGAGAAGATGAAGGTCAAAGTAAAGTAGGTTGAATGATATGGAAGAGAACACTGCAACCAAAAAAATGCAAGCTCACGCGACAGCATTGCCTGCTGAGGACAAGCGGACGGCAGCTGTGCACGCAGAGAACGCCGCAAAGAAGGCGGAAGCAGCTGCGAAGGCAGACGCTGTTCCGGCAAAGGCCGAAGCTGCGACCAAGAAGGCAGACGCAAAGGCCGCTGACTCCAAGGCAAAGTACGAAAAGAAGCCCTTCGTCCCGTCCGACAAGAAGGAAGAGAAGAAGCGCGAGATTGTGCTTGAGCGCGTGTGCATCGTCAACCTTACAGGCGTGTACAACAAAACCAAGGACAAGAGGCTTGCCCGCGGCGTCAAGCTCGTACGCGAGTACGCGGCAAGGCACGCCAAGGCGCCGATTGCAAAGTGCAAGCTGGCCACCAACGTCAACGAGCAGATACGCTCGCACGGCTCAAGCTGGGTCCAGAAGAAAATCAAGATCCGGCTGACCAAGGACAAGGACGGAAACGTGCTTGCCGAAGTGGCAAAATAACTCCCTTTCTTTTTCATCAATTTTTTTTTATTTTTAAAATTCTGAACCAACGCACAAAAACCAGCAAAAAAAATCTATTCGAAAGTTGAAGCATCTTGATTACCAAATTCTCACTGCACAAGAACCCGTTCGTGGGGCTGTTCTTCAAGGCAAACGACGACATCGTTCTCGTTCCCAAGTCGCTTGACCACAAGTTCACGCAGACAATCCAGGACACGCTCGGCGCAACCGCAGTCCCGCTTTCAGTCAGCCAGTCCGACCTGCTCGGCATATTCGTAGCAATGAACTCGAACGGCTGCGTAGTTCCCTCATTCATAGAGGACGACGAGCTTGCCTTGCTCCGCAAGACCGGGCTCAACATCGCAACCATAGACTCGCACCAGGCGTGCGGCAACAGCATACTCTGCAACGACCACGCCGCAGTGCTGCACCCGACAATCGCAAAGCCCGAGGCGAAGAAGATTTCTGACGCGCTCGGAGTCGAGGCGCTTGCGCACGACCTGCTCTCCAAGATTTCAACTGTTGGCGCAGTGAACGTGGTCACCAACAAGGGCCTGCTTGCGTACAACGAGATGCCTCAAGTCGAGCTTAAGAAGCTTGAGAGGCTGTTCAAGGTTAGCGGCAACGTGGGAACCTGCAACATGGGAGTGCCCTTCGTGGGAATGGGTGTGGTGGCAAACTCAAAGGGCGCGCTTGTCGGGCACGCAACCAGCGGGTTCGAGATATCCCGCATTTACGAGGCATTGTTTGGTGATGAATCAGATGGCAACTAACGCTCCAAGCCAAGACGAGACCATACGCAAGATGGCTTACCAGCTGCAATTCTACGAGGCGCAGGCAAAGCAGCTCCAGCGAAACGTCGAGATGCTCCAGCAGGCGCTTGAAGAGGCGCTGTCCACCCAGGCTGCGGTGCAGGCCCTCTCAAAGACCGAAGGCGCAACGATATTCCCGCTCGGCTCGCGCGTGTTCGTCTCCGCAAAGCCGGAAAAGAAGAACAAGCTCCTTGTGGAGGCCGGCGCCGGAGTGATGGTGGAGAAGACCTGCGAGGAAGCCACTGTTGACTTGGAGGAATCCGTCAAGAAGATACGCGACGGACTTACCAAGGCCCAAGAGCAGCTTGCGGAAATCTCGCGCAAGGCAAACGAGCTGAACGCGCAGGCAGAGGCTCTTTCAAGAAAGCCCAAGTAAGCGCGCTAGAAGCAAAAAACATTTCAGGAAAATAGCCCGAAAGAACAAACAAGGGATTAGGGGTATTCACAGACCGTGTTCGACCTGCTCAAGAAGAAAATATCGGGCTTCGTGAAGGGAATCTCCGAAGCGGTTGGCGCGAAGGAAGAGCCGAAAGCCGAGATTCCGGCAGAAGAAAAGGCAATCGCCGCACCCGTTGAGCCTGCTGTTGAAAAGGAAATTATTGCCCCAGTTGAGACTCCGGTTCAGGCTATTGAAAAAGAAATCGTTGTCGAGACGCCCGCACCTGTTGTTGAGGAGAAAAAACCGGCAGTGACCGAAGCGCCGAAAATAATCGAGACGCCAAAGCCGACTCCAGTTCAAAAGCCCGTTGAGGTTCCCAAACCCATACCAACGGTTGTTCCGAAACCGGCGGTTGCTACAAGACCAGTAGAGGTTTCAAAGCCAACGGTTGCGCCTAAAGTCGAGGTAGCCAAGCCTGTTGAAGCACCCAGACCAGCCATTGCTCCTGCTGCAAAGCCGGTTGAGGTTCCAAAACCAACTTTTACTCCTAAGCCAGTCGAGGCTCCAAAAACAACGGTTGCGCAAGCACCCAAGCCCGCCGAGGCCCAAAAGGCATTCACGATTCCAAAGCCCGCAGCAGTCCCGACGGTTGAGAAGAAGCGCGACATAGCGCCCGACTTGGGACTCTTTTCCAAGCTCAAGGGAATGCTCACAAACCAAGTCGAGATAACCGAAGCCGAAACCCGCGCGATGTTTGACGAGCTTGAGATGGCCCTGCTTGAAAGCGACGTCTCCCCGGACACCGCGCAGGCCCTTGTGCTTGAGCTGAAAAAGAGCCTTGTCGGAAAGAAGGTCGCAAAGAGCGACGTGGAAAGGACAATCAACGAGGCAATCGCATCCGCCATCACGTCGGTATTCGCGCCTGCGCCGGATTTGCTTGCACTTGCGCGTGAGAAAAAATCCAAGGGAGAAGTCCTCAAGATTATGTTCCTCGGCCCCAACGGAGCAGGAAAGACCACTACGATCGCCAAGCTTTCGAGCCTGTTCAAAGCAAACGGCCTCGACGTAGTGGTGTCGGCATCCGACACCTTCCGCGCCGCTGCAATCGAGCAGTCGGCAATACACGCCGAGCGCATCGGAATCAAGCTTGTCAAGCAAAGCTACGGCTCAGACCCGGCTGCTGTTGCATTTGACGCAATCAAGCACGCCCAGTCAGCAGGAGCAGCGGTTGTACTCATCGACACAGCGGGAAGGCAGGAGACCAACCGCAACCTCATCGAGGAGATGAAAAAGATTGACAGGGTTGCAAAGCCGGACTTCAAGATATTCATAGGCGAGGCGCTTGCGGGCCACGTGCTGGTTGAGCAGGTCAAGTCATTCGACGCGGCAGTCGGAGTTGACGGAATCATACTCACAAAGCTTGACTGCGACGCCAAGGGCGGCAACTCAATAAGCATAGCCCACGACGCGGCAAAGCCCATCATGTTTTTCGGGGTAGGCCAGGAGTACGGCGATTTGGTGCCGTTCGACCCTGCATACATAGCCGCGAAAGTGCTCGAAGCATAACGCTTGGGCAAAAATAGGAAAAGAGGTAAACATCACATGAGAGACGAAGAAGGAAACAACTGGGGAGCAAAGCAGGACAAGCCTAGAAGGAACTATGACAGCCCGGTGGCAGAGAAGCCCGTGAAGGTCGGCGAGGAGCACGAAGTCACGGTTGACGCCGTTGGCTCGCGGGGCGACGGGATCGCAAAAATCAGCAACTTCGTCGTGTTCGTGCCAGGCGGCCAGGCAAACACCAAAGTCAAGGTGCGCATCACATCGGTACGCGAGCGCTTCGCAACGGCCGAGATAGTGGCCTGATTTTTTCATTCATTTTTCAGGCAGCCTGCCGGGGCAGCAACTCCGGCCACCTAATTTTCTCTTTTTTATCAACCAAACCGGATACAAAGATAAAAAAACCGGAAACCCCTCCTGAATGCGTCTAAATTTTGGGTGGGAAATATGGGCCGCGGCCAGACTGCTTTGGAATACTTGCTGATGATAGCCGGCGGAGTGCTTGTCGCGGCAGTGCTGATGGTTGTTGTGAACAACAACCTGAATATGGCTGCGAACTCGTTTGAAAGCGGCGACTACTCTACGCGGATTCAGAACTACTTGTCCACCACGCCCGAAACCGACGACGGCGACTGGGTGGTCGTGGGCAACAACCAGTTCTCGGGAGTGCCGGGATACGTAGGCATCGGCACGACCAACCCGCAGGCAAAGCTTGAGGTCAACGGAAAGATACTGATGGACGACGGGACGGCGGCGTCGGATTCTGCAAATATCGTGGCTACAAAGGGTTATGTTGACAATAAGTTGGCAGGATTCGGCGGGAGTGCAGCAAACACGACTTGGAACGTTTCAGGCAACAACCAGTATTCCGCAGTGGCCGGCAACGTCGGAATCGGAACAAACAACCCAACCGCCAAGCTTGCAGTCAACGGCAACGCAAGCATCACCGGCGCAACCTCAATAAACGGAAACACAAACATCACAGGCACGACAACACTCTCAGGACCAACCACAATCAAAGGAATGACTACCATCAACGGCACAATAAACGCCACGAACCACACGGTTACCGGGCTTGCCGCACCAGTTGACGCAAGCGACGCGGCCACAAAGGAATACGTGGATGCTTCAAACGTGCAGGGGGCATACAACGCATGTTACATCCTCAAATCGACATCGTCCGGGGTCGCCTGTGCGGCGGGGTTCACGCGCCTGGCACACTTCAACGGCGGCGACGCGTGCTGGACCCTTGACAACCCCCTGGGAGCCACAAACTCGCTTTCGACGTATTTCACGATGGGCGCGGCAGTAATCAACTTCGACGTTGGTTTTGCCCACGTCTCATATGGATCCAGCGCTATTGTTTCCTATTGGGGACAATACAACATAGGGTTAGGCGACTGTACAGGCTATTCTGGCTGGGCTGGCTCGCTGACGCCGGTTGTCCTCTGGACGACCAATGGCGTGGCCCAGGGCTTTAACTCGTTCATAAATAGAGCAACAGCCCAGACGATGGCAATCTGCTGCAAGTAGGCCCTCTTGCAGCCATAGCGTAACCGCGCCACAGCAGTCTTACAGCGGCCGGCCAACCGCCTTTTTCAGGCAGCCGCGCATTTTCCTTTTTCCCCTCCCAAGACGGCTGAATACAAAGCTAAAAAAAGCCGGTGACCCTTCTAAAGGTAAAACAACGGTTGGTGGGGAATATGACTCGTGGACAGGGCGCATTCGAATATTTACTCATACTCGGAGGAAGCGTGCTGCTTGCAGCAGTAATGCTTGTATTCGTCCAGGGAAACCTGGGAACGTTCTCCCCCGAGGTAAACATGAGCGTCAGCAGCATCAACAAGATGACTGCGGCAGTGGGGGCCGACGTGACCTGCTCAGACTGCGACGCGGTGTTTGTCAACGTGGACGAGCCGAACAGCATCTCCAACGGGATGCTGCAGGACAGCAGCATCGAGACAAGCAAGATAATAGACGACTCGATAAAGCTCGTTGACATCGACACTGCCGAGATCCAGCAGCGTGTCGGCGCCACCTGCCCGTCCGGCACCAACATGGTCAGCATCAACGAGGACGGCACGCTGGTATGCGACGCCGGCTCGTGGGTAATCAACGGCAACAACATCACCAACCGCAACACCGACATGGTCATCATCCCCACGCTCAACGTCACCAAGAACCTCTACGCGCCCGGAATCGGCGCGGGAAGCATCAACATAACGTACCTCTATGCGACAAACGCGACGATAGACAACCTCACGGTCAGGAACATTTACGTGATAGAAAACGCCCAGGTCGGGATTAAGGTTACGGCGCAACAGCTTGCTGCATCAGTCAGTATTACCGGTCCAAACGGGTTTGCAGTCAACAATACGGGCGCATACGTTAACCGCGTATGCATGAAGAGGAGCGCAACCTCGACTGCGTACACTTGCATAGACAACTGGACTGACCTGCTCAGCGTGCTGTTCGCACAGACCGGATAAAAGGAAAGGGTGACTTGAACATGGCAAACCATTCCCTTATTGCGGCATTCATGGTACCAGTAATCCTCGTTTTTTCGCTTGGGTTCTGCGCTGCCACCGAGGTCACGTTCTATGACTTTTACAAGCTGAACGTGACAGTTGACATGCCCAACCAGACGGTTTTTGCGCCAGGCAGCACAATCAGCTACACGGTGACAGCGCACAACCAGGAAGACTACCTGTTCGACGGGTACCTGATAGTCACCCAAGTATATGGATGCGACATTCCAAGCCCGTACAACATCAAAATTTCCGACTGCGACACGGTCGTGAGTAAGACCATCAGGAAAGTCAGGATGGACGCAGGCACCAACGTAACGTGGACTGTTGACGAGACGGTTCCCGCTGATGCCCGGCCAGGTACTTGGAGGCTTGACACATACCTGATGATGAACAACACGCAGGTAGACGGCAACTATATCGCCTACACCCCCCGGCAATATTTTGCATTCAACGTGACGGGCAGCGGCAGTTCGCCGAAAGTATCCATACTTAAGTCAAAGACGCACGTGGCTGGCGGTTTCACCCAGTCCGGGCCGGCAGTGCCCCAGGAAAGCGCCATAAAGGGTTACGTGGAACTGAAGAACCTGGATGACAAGGATTTTGCAGGGACTCTTGAAATATCATATTGCACATTCGACGACTATATGGGGAACTGCAACACCTCCGAAACCGTTGACATCAACATCCCGGTAGGCACGACTTTTGGCAAGGTTTATGAAATCACGGACAGGCTCGAACGCGGCATCTACACAATATTCTACCGCGTCCTTGAAAGCGGCAAGGAAGTCTCGGAATACAAGAACAGGCTGATAGTGTCCGGCAAGACCATCAACATCGTATCTATCAATGGGTACAAGGAATCTTACGTGAAGGGCGAGCGCCCCCAGGTGAGAGTTGCGTTTACCGGACCGTACTTCCCGGCCCTTGACGTGGTGAAAAACATCGTCGCCAAGACCTCGGTCTACGATGCGGCTGGAAAGCTGATATACAACATTACTGAAAACTACGATTCGATTAAGCCCGACGATATAAAGATACAACAATACGCGTTTGCAGCACAGGAGGACATCGCAGGATACACAGCATGCCTTGATGTGGCCGGGGACGGTGCAAGCAAGAAGGAATGCACATCGTTTGGAAACATGGCTGCGACTCCAGTCCAGACGGAATCTGCAACGCCCCAGCCCACAGCAGCGCAGGCGACCCCGATTGCATCTGAAACCCCAATCGCCACCCCGGCACAATCCACCGGGCAGGAAAAGGACAACGCGATAGCGTACACGGCAATAATAGTCGCCATAGCGGCCCTCGCGGCATACTGGCTGTTCAAGAACCAAAAACCCCCGGTTTCAGCGGCAATTCTTCTGCTTATAGCAGTCCTCCCACTTGCCAACGCAGTGAACTGCCCTGCATTCGCGTTCAACTACGACGGCAACAACAACGGCGTGGTAAACGCGGGCGATAAGGCGCTTCCGAGCACAGGGTACCATAGCGGGCCAAAATACTACCTTCCCCTCAACACCATCGTCACTGCATCCGGGCAATGCGACTTCACGTATGCAGTCACAGTGTATGACACTTCCTATTATGAACAAACCCAACGGATCCACTGGTGTGGCAATACCGCCAGCCACTATGTCACGACTACAGTGACGGTATCTACGCCCAGGGAGGAGATACGTACGGGCTACTACACCCACTACTTGACGGTGTCCATGAACCCGATTACATTCACTAACTCGATGACTTACTCGCTCAACACCAGCAACGTCACCAAACCAGTCCTTGTCGAGCTGATAAAGAACTACACGTACACGAACCTTTCGTTCTCAAACAACGCAAGCAAGAGCATATACGCAAGCCTGCTCCCTGCAAATCTGCCCGCATTCACGTTCGCGCAGAATGAATATAACACGAGCAAAGTTGACAGCTACATAATGTACTCAATACTCCACAACCACTGCTCGGTTGCGGCTAACAACTGCACGTACAACAATGAGACGAGCGCGTACGGAGTCTATACTTACAGGAACTATAGCTATGTGATACGCAACTTCACAATCAACGGCTACACCCTGCTGAACCTGCCTGTGAACTACACTCACGTCAACGGAACGATGATGCGGCTGAAGACAAACGTCACCCTGAACAACTACCGGGTCGACAACTATTCCGTCCCGAACCCGGTGGCCGGCGCATACGCGGTGAACTACTCGCTGCGCAACTACGTTTACACGTACAGCCCGAATGCTACGAATACGTATTCGTATACCCTGCCGCTCTACTACGTGGCGCCCTACACAGTGAACGGCTATGTCGTGGATACCAGGACGAACACAACCGACTATTACATCAAATGGGAATCCCTGTTCGTGGAGATGTCCAACCAGGGATTGCTTGAACCCATCGTCACGCCAACGGACAGGATTGAAACAGGGAGCACCAGCATAAAAGCGACCAACGTCAACACCTACAAGATCCTTACCCCGGGGATATACTACCTGGCGCACACGTATGCCTAGGGGGGCAAAATCGTTTTCCCCTTTTTTCCAATAACCCCGCAGCGCAAGCCAGGAGTCACGTTTGCGCACCCTTTTTCTACCTTGCACTCCACTCAAATAGAGTAAACTATTTTGAACGGGACCACTCGTAAAGGCCCCGAAGGTGTGCAACCAACCATGAGGATACTGGAACTACACTGCGACTACTTTTCGCAGAAGCCAAAAAACAAGGCAATCAAGACGCTCCCGGAGCTTACCGACGAGGAGAAGCAAGGATACCGGGTTGAGAACGCGCTCGTCGTGTTCACGACCATGGAGTCAACCGACGACCACGAAACGGTGAAGGCGGCTGCAGAGGCCATAAAGAAGAATTTCGAGCAGGTCAAGGCGGCGACTGTTTTCATCAACCCCTACGCGCACCTTTCAAACGACTTGGCGAAGCCGGACAAGGCCACCGCGCTGCTTTTCGAGCTGCACGACGCGGTCAAGAAGTTTTCGCCCGATGCCAAGAAGGGCGTGTTCGGGTACTACAAGGAGTTCGAGCTCAAGTGCAAGGGCCACCCCCTTGCCGAGCTGAGCAAGACAATCCGTTCGGGAGACGAAAAGGACATCTCAAAAGTCATCAACCTGACTACTGCAAAGAAAATCGACGGCCACGCCGGAGCCAAGGCGGTTGCCGGACCGGAAATCCTGCAGTTCGTTTCGGACGACGCAAGGCACGAAACCAATGAAAAGGACGCCAAGGCGCTTGCGAAAAACACCGGCCAGTTCATACTCGCGGCCGCACTGTGCAGGATGTTCCCAAAAGCCAAGGTCGCGGACTCCTCGGTTGGCGAGGGCTTCTTTGTGGACATCGAGTCGGACAGGACACTTTCCGACTCCGACGTCTGCGCAATAGAGGCGGAGATGGAAAAAATCGTCAAGTCCAAGGCAAAAATAACAACGCAAGCCCTTTCGGTTGATGATGCGCAAAAGAAATTCGGCCACAACCCATATAGGAAATACTTGCTTGAGCAAGTCCCAAAGGATGCAAAAGTTCACGTTGCCGAAATGGACGGCTTTTGCGATTTGGTGAACGGCCCGCTTTTTGCAAACGCAGGCGAGCTTGCCGCGTTCAAGCTTTCAAAAATCGGCGGCGCGTACTGGCTCAACAGCAGCGCAAACAGGCAGCTCCAGCGGGCGACCGGAGTCGCGTTTTCAAGCCAAAAGGAGCGCGACGACTACGCCGCGAAGATGCTTGAGGCCGAGCGCCGAGACCACCGCAAGATTGGAAAGGACCTCAAGATATTCATGTTCTCCGAGGAAGTTGGGATGGGCCTTCCGCTGTGGATGCCCAACGGCGAGATTTTGCGCCACACGCTGATGGAATACATGCGGCAAATAGAGGAGCGAGACGGCTACAAGTACGTCCAGACGCCCTCGATTACCAAGAGCCAGATATTCTACACGTCAGGTCACCTGCCGCATTACAAGGACTCCATGTACGCGCCTATTGAGATTGAGGGCGCGGAGTACTACCTCAAGCCCATGAACTGCCCGTTCCACCACATGATATGCAAGGATTTGGTGACAAGCTACCGTGACCTGCCCCTGCGCATGGCCGAGCCGGGCTCGTGCTACCGCTACGAGCTTTCGGGGACGATGCACGGAATCATACGCACGCGCAACTTCACCCAGAACGACTCGCACATCTACTGCACCCCAGAGCAGGCTGCAGACGAGTTCAAGATGGTGCTGAAGCTGTTCAAGGAAGTCTACGACACGATGGGAATCAAGGACTACTGGTACCGGCTTTCGCTCCCGGACTTTGAGAACAACCCCGACAAGTACGCAGGTGGCGAGGACCGCAAGAAATGGGAGTGGGCCGCCAAGCTCATCCGCGACGTGATGAAGGCCGAGGGCGAAAAGTTCGAGGAAGCAGTAGGCGAGGCGGCGTTCTACGGCCCGAAAATCGACGTGCAAATCAGGAACGTGTTTGGAAAGGACGACTCAATCGCAACCATCCAGATAGACGTCCTGATGGCAAAGCGGTTCAACCTCAACTACGTCAAGGAAGACGGCACGAAGGAGAACATGGTGATCATCCACCGCGCAATACTCGGCTCGTTCGAGCGCTTCATCGCGTTCCTACTGGAGCACACCGCAGGAAACCTGCCGACTTGGCTTTCGCCAGTGCAGGTTTGCGTGATGCCAATCACTGACGGCCAGAAGAAGTACGCAAAGAAAGTCTATGCAACCCTGCTGGCACAAGGAGTGCGTGTTGAGCTTGACGAGTCCGAAGGAAAAATCGAGCAGAAGATTCGCAACGCGCAGCTGCAGAAGATCCCCTACATGCTCATACTGGGCAAGAGGGAAGAGGACGAGGCGGCTGTGTCGGTGCGCAAGCGCGACGGCACTGTTCAGAACGGCGTGCCGCTACAGAAGTTCGAAAAGGAAGTGCTCGCGGAAATATTGGAAAAAAGAAAATAAGGCAGGACGGGGGAAACTGCTCCCCCGCCAAACCTCTTTTTTTAATAGCAGCCAATCTGCGTAACGGTTGCAGTTGCGATTGCGCGGCTGTAGCTCCGTTCACAATATATGCTGCCGCTGCCGGCAATGAAGCAGCCGACTGCGCCCTTTTGGTTCAAGAAGCAATAATCAATCTCGCAGGACTCCACGCCGACATTGCTGAAGCCGTGCGAACTGGTAGAGCAGCTATACCCGCAATTTTTCTCGGAATAATAAACCGAGGTGGAAGCGGCAGTGGTGGCGCTCCAAGAGCCGTACTGGGTCCAAGTGGCCGGGCAGGAGGCGGAGTTGGGCAGCCGGCAAATCAATACTCCCCCGCCGACATCATACGTGACTGCGCCGTTGCCCAGCGCAGTGCACTGGTTTGCCGTGTGCTGGTTATAGACCAGCAAAGCGGAGCCGTCCGAGCTCAATTTCTGCCCGCACATCACCTTGCTCCAAGTGCCCAACGAATAATCGGAATCATACCAAGTGCAGGGGTTTCCCGAACACCTCATGAGCAAGTCGGTACCAACAGGGCAAGTGACTTGGCTCCCCACCAAAATCTTAATCGTCGGGCTGGAATAAGATGAAAGGTACCCCTTGGTCACCACGGTATTGCTCGGGTCGGTGGTGGCGGTCTCGTTCTGCATCAATATCTTCCCGTTGACATCCAACGCCTGGGACGGGTAGGCGGTCTTGATGCCGACGTTCCCACTGACTGCAGAATACATGTTCGACCCGCTGGTGTTCCAAGTCGTGTTCTGGGCTGCGACCGCGCCGCACGACACCGAACCATCAACAGCCACGGCAGTAATGTACGAACCAACAGTACACGAGCCAGACACCCTGCGCTGCACTTGGCTCGAATTTATATCCGCAGAGCCAACGACGCCCTGGCTCGGGACGATCCCCACCTGGCAAGTCACGTTCCCATCCGAACCGACCCCGCGGATGCTCGAACCAACAGGGCAAGAACCGGACACACGCAACTGCACCTGCGCAGAGTCAACATCAGCAGCGCCAACCGAACCGTCCACAATCATCGCCGAAGTCACGCTGTTCGCCGCGCCCAACCCGACAAAAACACCATCACAATAATGACAATCATAACCGCCAGTAGACATCAAGGCCTGAAGCCGGCCAGAATAATCATCAGAGCTGTTACCAACCACGCCGGAAGACACGTCCCCCGTACGCGTAACAACCACCAAAAGGACAGCCGCAACAAGCACACTGCCACCAATCAACAAAAGATACTCGAAAGCAGCCTGGCCCCGGATGATACTCATTGAAACCCCCCTCTTAACTTTTTATGATGACTGGAATAAAAAGCAGGAACCCAAAAGCAATGGCAAACAAAGGGCCGCGCTGGACTAAACCGCCACAACGCTGGAAGCCGGCGAAAAGAAATACGCTCAGTGCGCCTTGAGAACGACAAGGCTCTCGGTCTCGGTCACGCCCTTCTTGGTGCGCACCGCCTCGATGAGGTCGTTGAACACCTCGGCGTCCTTGCAGTAGGCTATGAGTACGGCGTCCCACTTGCCGCTGACTTCGTAAACAGTACGCACGCCCTCCATTGCAACCAGGGTGCGCAGGACGTCCTCAGTGTGCTTGGACGGGTCGGTCTTTACAAGGATTACCGCGCGGAAGCCATAGGTGCCGGTCTCGATTGTGAACCTGCGGATTTTCTTTTCCTCCACAAGGCCGCGGATGCGCGACCTGATGGTGCCTTCGGAAACGCCTAGCGCGACTGCGATTGCGCTGTTGGGCTGCCTCGCGTTCTTTGAAAGCAGCGCAAGAACCCTCGAATCAAGCTCGTCCATTTCATTTGCCCTCCGCATATCCGCAATGCCCTTTTTCGCCAATGCTCCCTCTGCACCTAAAGGTAACCTTTCTTCTTCATGCACTCTGCAAGAAGCACCGCGCCCTTTGCCGCACCCATCTTGGTGTTGTGCGACACAACTGTCCACTGGTAGAACTTGCCGGGCTTTCTCAGGCGGCCAACTGAAGTGGAGAGCCCGTTGCAGGTGTCGCGGTCAAGCCTCGGCTGGGGCCTGTACGGGTCACGGTGGTATGTGATGAACGGCTTGGGCTCGCTGGGCACTGCCAGCTTGGGGTCATATGACTCCCAAGTCTTTTCGACTTCGTCCACTGCAGGCTGGTCGCGCAGGACTGCAAACACCGACTCAGTGTGGCCTTCACGGACTGCGACGCGGTTGCAGGATGCTGAGACTTCGACGTTCGCATCGGTGATTTTTCCCGCCGCGTCGAACTTGCCGAGAATCTTTCTAGTCTCTGCAATCACCTTGTCCTCCTCGCCGTCGATGAAGGGGATGACGTTGTCGGTGATGTCCAAAGCAAGGACCCCGGGACTGCGGCCGGCCCCGCTTACTGCCTGCATTGAAACAAGCACCACCGATTCTATTCCGAACTTTGCAAGCGGGGCCAGGCTCACGGCCATACCGGTAGTGGTACAATTGGGAATCGGGAGGACGAAACCATCCCAGCCGCGGTTCTTGCGCTGGGCCTCGATGAGCGAGGCGTGGTCTAAGTTCACACCCGAAATGATGAGCGGCACGTCAGCTTCGTAGCGGAATGCAGATGCGGTGCTGAACACCGGGGTGGTCTTTGCGTAGAGCGGCTCGATGCGCTTTGCAACGTCGGACTCGACTGCGGTGAATATTACGTCAAACTTCGACGCGTCAAGCTTTGACGAGTCGGCGACCACCATCTTCTGCACCTGCTGCGGCACCGGGCCGTCGGCAAACCACTGCAGCGAGCTTCCCTTGGAGAGCGCGTCAAGGTAGGTTTTTCCTGCCGAGCGCTCCGAGCCTGCAAGCGCGGTGACTTCAAACCACGGGTGGTTTGCAAGCGCGGCCACGTACTGCTGCCCAGCTATGCCGGTTGCGCCTACTATTGCTGCGTTCAACTTGTCCATAGGAAAAATCACCTGCTTTGAAGAATCATTTTGATTTTTTCGATTTGGTTTTTTTAGCTGCCGGTGTTTTTGCTTTTGGAGCGGCAACTTTCTTTGCCGTTTTTTCATTCCCAAAAAACTCCGAATACAATGCGGCAACCGCCTTCTGCTCGTCCTCAAGGCCGATTATTGCGGAGAAGCTGATTTTTGACGCGCCGTACGAGGTCATCTTGATTGGCACGCTTGCATTGTAAAGGCAAAGCATCGCGCGCGAAATCGCCTGTGCGGAAAGCGCGCCGCCAACCACCGAGACCATCGCCTGGTGGTCAACTACCTTGAACACCCAAACAACGTCCGGACGCTCAAGGGAGAGCGCCTCAAGCGCCTGCGACGCGCGCAGGCTCGACGCCTGGTCTATTGTGAATGAGATGTTGGTCTGCGAGGTGGCGATTGCGTCCACGCTTATGTGGTTTTTCGCCATGCGCGTGAACACCTCGGCAGCGACCCCGAACGAGTTCACCATCCCTCCGCCGTAAATCTCGACAAGGGACACGCCTTTGCGCGATGCGATGGCCGCGACGTGCATCTCCTCGCCGGACTCGGAAATCACAGTACCCACCTGGGAGGGCTTCCCAACCGGCCGGATCTCCACGTGCGTCTGAGTGCCTGAAAGCGGGTCGAAAGTGCGCGGGTGGATTATCTTGGCGCCGAAATAACCAAGCTCTGAAGCCTCGGAAAATGAGAGCCTCCCCAGAAGCTGCGGGCTCTTGACCATGCGCGGGTCCGCTGCAAGGAAGCCGTCCACGTCCTTGTAAAGCTCGAGCCTGCACGCGCCGGAAACCGCGGTGACCACCCCTGCGGAGTAGTCGCTCCCGCCCCTGCCGAAGACGTTGACGTTGCCGTTCTGGTCAACCCCGTAAAAGCCCGTGACAACTATGCTCTTTGCATCCTTTGAGGAGCCAAGCGCAGCGCAGAAATTCTCGCGCGTCTTCTCGACGTCGCAGGAGGCGTTGCCGTAAATCCCGTTTGACGCAATCCCCGCGGATTCCGCGTCAAGGACGATGCTGCCTTTGCCCAGGAAGTGCCCAAGCAGAACCGCCGAGGAGCGCTCGCCGAAGGACAGGACGTAATCGGAAAGCCGCGGGTTGTGGCTTGCATATGCGTTGAACAATGCGGACTCGAGCTTCTGCGAAAGCATGTCGAGCTCGGGGATGTCTGCAATCTTTTTGTGGAACGCGCAGAAATCCTCCGCAAAAACCTTCGCATGGCCCTCGCTTTTCCTGCTCTCCTCGATTGCACGGACAAGCTTGTCGGTGACTCCCTGCACCGCCGAGACCACCGCGATTACGCGCTCGGGCTTTGCGTTTATGATGCGGGCAGCGCGCGCAAAATCCTCGCGAGTTGCGAGCGTGCCGCCGCCGAACTTGCAGACTACGGTTTGCCTACTCAATCCCGAGGACCTCCGAAAAAGCGTGCATCTTGCCGTCGGACTTGCCCGCAAGCCACACTGCGGCGCGAACTGCGCCGTTTGCAAAGCACTTGCGCGAGAGCGCCGAGTGCGAAAGCCTCACGACCTCGCCGTTTGCCGCAAAGATTATCTCGTGGTTGCCGAAAATCTGGCCAACCCGCACCGCGTGCACCTTGGACTGGTCGAGGTTGATTATGGACGCAAGCGTCTTTGCCGTTCCCGAAGGCGCGTCCTTTTTCTGGTTGTGGTGCTCCTCCACAATCTCACGGTCGTAACCGGGAAGCAGGCCGTCCGCTTTCTTGAGAAGCGAAAACAGCGCGTTCATCCCAATCGAGAAGTTGGAAGCAATTATTGCGCTTGAATTCCCCGCCTTGACTGCGGATGCAAGCTCGGCATCCTGAACGGGGGTGCGTGCGGTTGTGCCGACGACTATTTTTTTCCCGGCTTTTGCGCACTCCACAAGCAGCGGATTGGACGCGGCTGAACTGAAGTCGATGAGCACGTCGAAGTCCGAAAGGTGCGAGCTTAGCTGCTCGGGCTTGATGACGCCTTGCCCCTGCTCGGTGCGGTCCACCACCAGCGTGATTGAGGCGTCCTTGTTCTGCGCCACGTCCTCTTTGATTGCGCAACCCATCTTACCGTAGCCCAAAAGGCAAATCCTAACCATAATACATACCCCAGTTTGCGTCATCCTCAATCCTTGCCGAGACGTCCACGTCGAACGCGGCCTCCAGCGGCGCAAGGACTTCGGGGTTGTTCTGCCACACCCGCCTTGCTGCTGCTCGCACGAACTCCACGCTGGCTTTGTCCATCTTTCCAAGAGGCCTGCGGCACCCGAACTCCATCATCCCCAGGCCCGCCATGAGCGCTTTGTACGCCATCGGGTTGCGGAACTTCTGCACGACCTCGCCGGCAAAGCCGTACGGGCTCTTCACGGTTGACTTGACAGTGATTGCCGAAAACAGCGGCGACATCGCCGCGTTCAGCGCGCTCGCCTGCTCGGTCTTTCCTGCGATTGCCAAGTCCACCATCTTGCGCACCGCTGCAGGGAACACGTTTGCGGCAACCGAAATCACTCCGCACGAGCGTATCGCCTGGTCTGAAATCATGCGGAAAGTCAGGTCGTCGTCCCCGGAGTAAATCATCATCTCCGGGCAGAGCGTGCGCGTGAGCTTCATGCGCTCGATGTTGCCTGTTGCCTCCTTGACTGAGAAGATGTTGCTGTGGTCCTTTGCAAGCTGCGCAAGGTCGTAGGCCGAAAGCTCGCACCCCGTCCTTCCCGGAATCACGTAGGGGATTACCGGGCAGGAGTATTTCTCCGCAACAGGCTCGTAGTATTCCTTGCGTATCTCAAGCGAGGACGGGCCGTTGTAGTACGGGTCCATCAGAAGAAGCGCGGACGCGCCAAGCGCTATTGCCTCGCCGCTTCTTTTCAGCGCCTTCTCCGTGCTGTTGCTGCCGGTGCCCGCAACTACCGAAAGCTGCGTCGCTGCAAGCGCAACGAGCTTGTCCTGCTCCTGCTCGGAAAGCGTCGGGCTCTCGCCCGTGGTGCCGTTGACTATCGCGTGCGTGGTGCCCTGCGACTTCTGGAACTCCAAAAGGCCGCGGTAGCACTCATAGTCAACATCGCCGTTTGCGAACGGCACTACAAGCGCAGGCATACAACTGGATAAACCTTTCATATCAAAGACCCCCAAATATGGAAAGCCGAAAACTATCGCTTCTTTTCAGTAAGCAGCAGCGGCCGGAACGCCAAAACAAAATTCATTTGACTTTCCACGAAAATCTAAGAAAAATGGCCACAAAAATATATAAATCAACCACATTCCTACGAAATTCGTAGGCGTTGGGGATTTATGCCTTTTGCTACATAAACACTAGACGACTTATGGCAACCGTTAATGACAACTACGACAAGCTCGCCGCAGGCTACCTCTTCCCGCAAATCGCAAAGAGGGCCAAGGCATTCTCACAAAACAACCCCGGAGTGAAGCTACTCAAGCTAGGCATCGGCAATTCCACCGAGCCGCTGGCACCAGCAGTTATTGCCGGGCTGAAGCTTGGCGTGGACAAGCTTGCAAAGGTCGAGACATACACAGGCTACGGCGACGAGCAGGGCGACACGCGGCTGCGAAAAGCCATTGCAGCGGAGTACGCAAAGCTTGGCGCGACAGTTGCGGACAACGAAGTGTTCGTAAGCGACGGCGCAAAGCCAGACGTGGGAAACGTCCAGTCGATATTCTCTCCCGACTGCATCGTTGCAGTGCAGGACCCCGCGTACCCGGTTTACGTTGACACCAACGTGATTGCAGGACGCGGCGGCAATTACGATGACAAGCGCGGGCGCTATGACCGGTTCGTCTACATGCCGTGCACAGAGGAGAACGGGTTCTTTCCCGAAGTGCCCAAGCAGAAGGTTGACCTGGTTTACATCTGCTCGCCAAACAACCCAACTGGCGCGGTTGCCACCAAGGAGCAGCTTGCCAAGTTCGTGGATTACGCAAAGAAAAACAAGGCAGTAATCATCTTCGACTCCGCATACTCGCAGTTCATCAAAGACCCCGAGCTTCCGCGCAGCATCTACGAGATTCCCGGAGCCAGGGAGTGCGCAATTGAAATCAACAGCTTCTCCAAGTCAGCCGGGTTCACCGGAGTGCGCCTCGGCTGGACGGTTGTGCCGATGGAATGCGTGTGCGAAGATGCGCCCGCAGGAAAGCTGAACGCACTTTGGAACCGCAGGCAGTGCACTTTCTTCAACGGCGCGTCCAACATCGTGCAGGAAGGCGGGCTTGCCGCGCTCACACAGCGGGGCCAGAAGGAATGCAAGGAGACTATAGACTACTACATGGAGAACGCGCGCATCATCCGCGAAGGATTCTCATCAATCGGCCTCAAGGTCTTTGGCGGAGTTAACGCGCCATACCTGTGGGTCAAAACGCCAAAGGGCGCAAAGTCGTGGGAGTTCTTCGACATTTTGCTTTCGCAGGCGCACGTTGTCACCACGCCTGGAGCGGGGTTTGGCCCGCACGGCGAGGGATTCATACGCGTAAGCGCCTTTGGCCACCGCCAGGACATAATCGAGGCGGTTGAGAGCGTAAAGAAGAACCTGAAAATATAGGATGGGCGAATACGTCCGAAGATGACTTGAATGACTGACACCGCAAGATACTCCGTCCCTTTCACAAAAGCCCAAATCGAGGCGCTTGAGAAGAAGCACCCGACGCCATTCCACATCTACGAAGAGGACGCCATACGCGCAACCGCAAGGAGGCTCTACAAGGCGTTCTCTTGGGTAGGCGGCAAGGGGTTCAAGAACTATTTTGCGGTAAAGGCCCTTCCCAACCCGTACATACTCGGAATCCTCCGCGAGGAGGGCATGGGCGCGGACTGCAGTTCACTTCCCGAGCTGATGCTCTCCGAGGCCGTCGGGCTTTCCGGCGAGGAAATAATGTTCACCTCCAACGACACGCCCGCAGAGGAATTCGTGGCTGCAAGGAAGATGGGCGCGATAATCAACCTCGACGACATTTCGCACATTGACTTTCTCGAAAAGGCAGCCGGAATCCCCGAACTCGTGTGCTTCCGCTACAACCCCGGGTCGCTTCGCCAGGGAAACGAAATCATAGGAAACCCGGTTGAGGCAAAATACGGCCTGACACGCGAGCAGATTTTCCAAGCCTACGAGATTGCAAAAAAGAAGGGCGCAAAGCGCTTTGGGTTGCACACGATGATAGTGTCCAACATGCGCGATGAGAAGTATCTCATCGAGACCGCACGCATGCTCTTTGAGCTTGCTGTTGAGATCCACAAAAAGACCGGCATCAAAGTCGAGTTCGTGAACCTGGGCGGGGGCATCGGCATCCCCTACAAGCCGGACGACCACACAGTTGACGTCGAGCTTTACGCAAATGGAGTGAAGAAAGCCTACGACGAAATCATCGTCCCCTCGGGGCTTCTCCCGCTCCGCGTCGTAATGGAAAGCGGCAGGGCAATCACCGGGCCGCACGGGTATTTGGTCAGCCGCGTGAGGCACGTTGCGCACAAGTACCGCGACTACGTCGGGTTGGACGCGTGCATGGCGGACCTGATGCGGCCCGCACTCTACGACGCATACCACCACATCACGGTCCTTGGAAAGGAGAACGCGCCAAAAGACCAGGTCTACGACGTCACGGGAAGCCTCTGCGAGAATAACGACAAGTTCGCAGTCCAGCGCCATCTCCCAAAAATAGAGCCTGGCGACCTCGTGGCAATCCACAACACCGGTGCGCACGGCTACGCCATGGGCTTCAACTACAACGGCAAGCTCCGCTCTGCTGAACTCCTATTGAAACCGGACGGCTCATTCAAGCGGATTAGGCGGGCCGAGACCGGGCAGGACTACTTTGCAACGCTCGAATTCAAGGGCTCGGACTACGCAAGGCTTGCCAAGGCATAGAAAAAATAAAGGACTGCAAACTAGTAGCAGCCAATCCTAGCTATAGACGCGGCCCCGGTAGCCATGGGGGAACAACATTGCAGCCCGGTGTTGATATTGCAAGTATACGTTGTTTGATACTGGCAAGTCTCGGGAGCGGCGTTCGACCAAGCGTGGCTGCCCGTAGTACAGCTTGGGCTGCAGGTGACCGTACTCTCACAAAGCTGCCTGACTGAACTCCAATAATAACAAAAACTCACCTGATAAAACGCGGGCGAC
>Ga0074195_1001911_pt1 | contig 26050 bp, 24 predicted proteins | sample EPASupsiteHSE623_FD_64525 | JGI IMG/M metagenome (GOLD analysis project Ga0074195, IMG submission 64525) | Bioremediated contaminated groundwater from EPA Superfund site, New Mexico - Sample HSE6-23 | ecosystem: Environmental > Aquatic > Deep subsurface > Groundwater > Contaminated ... | reverse complement strand
ATCAAAATAAATTCCTGTATTTATTGGCCAGACAGAAAAAATAATTCCTGTGTTTACAATTTCTTCTGAAAGACATATTGCATCTTCACTACACCATTCTCCTGCTTCTGTATCACATGTTCCACAACTTACTCCACAACCATTTGCATCTGGACCACATTCCCTATCAGTACAATCTGGTTCACAAGGTGTTATTGCACAAGTTCCATCATCACACCATTCTCCTGCTTCTGTATCACATGTTCCACAACTTACTCCACAACCATTTGCATCTGGACCACATTCTAAATTTGTGCAATCAGGAATACAATCCCTTACACAAGCACCTGCATCACAATGATAACCCACATCACATGTTCCACAACTTCCACAATCATTTAATGAATCCCCACACATTATTTGATTATTATTGCAATCAGGTTCAATTAATCCAGGACAGCTTCCACCAATTCCATCACTGCAAGTAGTTCCTGTACAAATATCTGTTGCACAAGAACAATCTGCTTCAGGAAGTCCTCCTCCAGAATCTGCTTCACAAGTTCCTTGAATGCAGTTAGGAAGATTTTCAGGACAAATCCCGCAACTTCCACCACAACCATTATCACCACATTCTTTATCTTCACAATTAGGTATACAATCGGATGGAATATATCCTTCACCAGTAGAAGTTACATAAAAAGTATCAGCAAGATTTCCTGTTACTGTTTTTCCAGGAGAGGTTTCAATAATAGGAAAAATAGATATGCTTATTATTTTTCCTTGATAATTTATAACGAAAGTTTTAACATCTAAGGGATTTAAACTTACATTATGTTTTTCATAAAGATGAGTTTCTTTTCCATCAAATACTGAAAAAATTATTCCTTCAAGTTCACCTTCTCCAGGATTTCTTTTAACTTTTACACTTACATCTGCACTTGTTTGTTTTATAGAAACTATTTTCAAATCAATTGTAAATTTTCCGAGAGATATTTCTTCAGAATTTTGAGTTATAATTGTTCTTATAACTGTCCAAACTATTACAACTGCTACAATTACTAGAAGAATTATTAAAAGCGTAGCAATAACAGTTGATAAACCTCTTTTACCCCTCTTTATCATAATTTAAATTAGCAAATAAGGTTAATAAATATTAAGATTTGGTTTGAATATTAATAACTGTTTAAAAATTATAAAATCTCAGAATTCTTTTTTCTCTGTTTTTATATATCCCTTTCTTTTGAGCCACTCAATTTGATTTGAAGGATATTTAAAAATTACATCACCTTTATCCTTATCAAGTTCCCAAGGTTCAATAAGAACAACATCTCCTGGACGAAGCCATAATTTTCTTTTTAATCTTCCAGGCACACGAGAATTTCTTGTTTTTCCGTCAAGACAATTTACTTTCATTTTATTCCCACCAAGACGTTCTTCAATTACTCCTATGACTTCTTCTCCTCTTGGAATTTTTGCTCGTGTTACCTGCACTTCTCCATTAGAATTTTCTTCATTTTCTGAAAATTCTTCTGATTCCTCTTCAATTTCTTCTGGCATGTTTTAGAAAAAGAAAATGGGTTTTTAAGGTTGGTGGTGGAGAAATAAGATTTTGAATTAGTTATCAATTATTCTAAATTAAGTTATATAATTACAATGTTAAGTCCAGATAATTTAATTAATTCTTCACGACACGAAGTGAGTGCAAATTGTATTATTTCTTATTACATAAGAACTAACGCGAAAGGTATGTTATCAATTTTTCTTATTCCTTCCTTTGAAATTATTCCTGTTTCCAAAGCAATTTTTATTGATTTTTCTCCAATAATATTAAAAGTAGAATCTTCAAGTTTCATATCTCTCATTATCTCAGAAACCTCTTCTTTTGAAGATTCTTTTCCTTTGAAAAAATTTTCTTTAACATCCAGTTGGAATTTTCCTTCTTCAAATTTTTTTCCAATTAATTCTTTGTCGCAAACGGCTACAACATCTCTATAAGATTTTATTACATTCACAAACATCTTTAGTAACCCTTCTTTGCTTCACCTGATTTAATTGCTTTTTCTGCATTAACTGCAGATAGCATAGCACACATAGATGTTCCGCATTCAGGACATTTTCCTTTTGCCATAAAACCGCCTCTTTGCGTTTGGTTAATTACAGGATCTTTCATCTTCTGTCCTTTCTTTTTACATTTTACACAATAAGCTTCAACCATTTTTTACCTCCCTTAATTTAATTGAGATAATATTCTCAAGAAATTTTGTTTTATAAATATTTATATTTGGGTTTTTTGAAAAATTTAGTTGATTGATTTTGCTATCTTCCACAATAATTCAAAATTTTCTTTGAAACCTTCTGCCATTTCCTCACTTTCTATTGTTATGAATAGAGGTTCTTTTGTCCAAACGGAGATTATAGTCAAATCTTCTATATTATTGAATGTTATTATTGAGTTATATTCAAGAAGTTTTATCTTAGCTTTCCTTTCATGAACATTTGTTTTTGCTTTCTCATCAACAATCTTCCTTATCTCAATTCGTGCTTTTTCTCTTACTGGAAAGAGATTATACTTGAAGTAATCTACAAATTTTTTAGAGTGCTTATTATAATCAGTTATTCCATTAATTCTTAATATTTTTCCCATTTCATATAATTTGACTTCTTTATCAAAAGCTTTTTTCATTCCTGCTAATCCTGTAAATATCTCAATTTGAATTTTTTCCTTTCTTTCATTAATCTTATTCACTAGTTCAGGTAAAATTTTTTTGAATAGCTTTTCTTTTTCATCTATTTCCTTTCTCTTTTCTTTAAAAAATTCTAAAATTTCATTTGGTTCAACTGAAGAATATCTTTTAACGCCGTTTTTTGTGATTTCGCTCACAAAACCTTTCTTCTTTAGAGATTCTAAAATTTGATATATCTTGCCTGAATGAATTCCTGCTTTGTTAAGTATTTGTCCTGTTGTTGATTCTCCTAATTCTGTTAGAGCTAAGTAAACTTTTGTTTCATATGTTGTGAGTCCAAATTCATTGAATATTTTTTCAATCATTCTATTTTGAAAGGAAGTTCGTTTATAATTTTTACTATTGCACCCCTTAAGGGGGAGGTATATATTAAAAAAGTAAATATTTCCCATAATTTAATGGAAGAAGCTAAGTTTCATGAAGAAATATATCTCGCAAAGAGAAGGACTCATTGTGGATATGATATAGCTCATATAATTCTAAGCAATAATAACTCTCCAGAACAATTAAATTTTTTTACGACTGTTAATTTTTATGATCTTTGCTGGTATCTAAGAGGTGCTTGTTTGGGAAAGGATAGTAATACTTTGGATTTTTATAATGGAATGCCTGATGTTATCAAAAATAAATATACTATTTACTCTCTTTCAGATAGCAAGATGTATCCCTTAAAAGAAGATGTTTTAGAAGAAATTCTATCATTTAGTAAAATAAAAGAAAAGTTTCAAAGAAATATAAAAACAATATATAATTTTTCCTCTTGAAGTAGAATCATATTTTTTCTCTAACAGGATGTTTTGCTCCACATGCTAAACAATGAAGGAAAGTAAGACGATTTTCTTTTCTTAATTCTGTATCTGGTTTTCCACATTCTTTGCAAATTACAAATTCTTTTATGTATTGTTCTATTTTTGCATTTATTTTTGAACTAGGTATTTTATTATTAAGAACAAGTCTGTCACCTTCTCTTTGTCCAGAAGTTGCAAGTTCTTTGAGTATGAATTTTTGAAAATGTTCTGGTTCTCTTCTTATGTAAGAGGTGATATTAAGAAAATTAGTTAAAATTGTTTTTTTACCTTCAATATGTCCTTCTACATTTGGTATTTCAAATCTTTCTTTTCTTTCTTCAACAATTTTTACTTTTGAATAAGCTTCATCAAGTAGTTTTTCATAGGATGGCATAATATAAATTCAAGGGAGGAGTTTATAAATCTTTTAATTCCTCAATTACTTCTTCTATTGTTGTCCTTCTTTTTACAGAAGGATGAAAAAAGAAAACAGACCTATCTAAATAATTTCCAATTACATAAATTAATGGTTTTTTAAATTCTATATTATTACTAATTGCCGCACCTAATTCTGAATGCATACCTGTTCCAGCATCATCTGTTATTATAATAAATAAATCTGATTTTCTTGAACCTTCAATATCTTTAATTGCATATTTTTCTGCAAGTTCAGAATTTTTCGAATAAGGTTTTATTGGTTTATGTTGTGTCCAATCATGGGGAATAGAATATCCTAATTTTTTTAGCTGGGAATAAATTTTTTTGACTTCTTCTTTTTGAGCAAACCTTGCAGAAACATATGCTGTTTTTGTTTTCATTTTAACCCAAATATCTGACTTTTCCAGGACGAGGTTCAAATATTATCCCTTCTTCTAAGAATTTTTTTATTTCCTGATTTATTATTTCAGGAGAAATATCTTTTAATTTTATTATTAATTGCTCTTTTTCAATTCCACCTTCTTCTTCAGCTTCTTTTATAAGAGAAATTATACTGTCTTTTATTGCTACTATTTTGCTTTTTTCAATAGGAGGAGTTCTTGGAGAGGGGATTTTTTCAAGTTCTAATTTTCTAACCTGAAGATATTTTACATCTCTTTCTTTTATTATTTCTGGTTGAATATAAGTTTCATTGTTCCAATGTCTTAATACACCTATTACTAAAACTGTCAAGCCTTGTGTAATTTCCTTAAATTTTGTAATATCATCTCCAAATACTTTAAGGCTTATCTGTCCTGAACCATCATCTAATTTGAAAAAAATATATTTTCTTTCTCCTTCACTTTCATATTTGTCAACTATATTTCCTATAATATTCACACGCACAATTTTTTTATTCCCTAATTCTAAGAAGGAAAATTTTTCATTATCTATTACAGGTTTTCCTAAAAGAATGTTACCTATTCTTAACTTGTATGCAACATTTCTCTTGAATTGTGCTTCGTCTGGCATATTAGAAAAAAATAAAGGGTGTTTATAAGTTTTTATGATAAATAGATAATATATTTTTTATAGGTTATATGGGACTATTGCACCTTGGTCTATGGCAATTAATATAGCATTAGCTTTTTCAAAATTCATAGGTTTAGAATTCTTTGCAGTATAATTAAAAAAAGTTTCCCAACCTTGTAATTGCTCTTTCTCAAGATTTTCTAAGAATCTTTTATCCTCAATTTCTTTTTGTTCTTTTTTTGATTTATATTCTTCCATTTTTAGAAAACTCCTACATATCCTTTTTTTGGACGATAAAGTTCATTGTCCTTGATTAATCTGTTTATTACTTCTTCAAGTTCGTCTTTTCCTAATTTTCCTTCAAGTTCTTTTTCTAATTCTTCATAAGGAATCATTTTTCCCATCTTACTTTCAAGAGCTGTTATAACTTCTTTAACCATAAATATTTTATTTCTTTGAGAAGAAGAAAATTTTCCAGAGATTTTATCTATATCAAATGTTTTTGATTCATAATCATAACCTACTTGCATAAGATAATATTTCATTAATTCTATTGATTGTTTTGCATCTTCTCTTGTGACAGTTTCACTTAATCTTAATTTAGCTGATGCTTCTGCCATCCTTATTAAAGCTTGCAATTGCCTTGCTGAAATTGGGATTGGACGCATTGCACTTTCAGAAGTAACAGGTTTGTTTCTCAATTCAACATAGAATTTTTTTAATTCATCAACAGCATCCGCACTTAATTTAGGATTTACTTTTTGTTTTGCATATGCAACATATTTTCTAAATAAAGTTGTATCTATTAAAACTTCTTTAGTATCTTTTTGATGTTCTTTTAAAACATGGGTTGCAATTCTTTCGTCTTTAATTCTGTCTGGCAAATCTCTTAATGTAAAAATTATATCAAATCTATTTATGAGTGTTGGGGGCAAATCAATTTGTTGAGGTATTGGCATGAAAGGGTCAAATCTTCCGAATTTTGGATTTGCGGCAGCGAGAACAGAAGTTTGTGCTTTAAGTGAAGCCTGAACATTTGCTTTTGAAATAGTTACTGTTTGCTGTTCCATTGCTTCGTGCATGGCACTTCTATCTGTTGGGTCCATTTTTTCAAGTTCATCTATACAAACAAGTCCTTTATTAGCTAAAACCATTGCACCTGCTTCAAGACTCCATCCCTTAAGATATTCATCTCTCACAACAGTAGCAGTTAAACCTGCCCCTGATGCTGATTTACCAACAACATATCTTCCTTTTGGAGAAATATTTGACATAAATACTAAAGTAACACTTTTTGCAACACCTGGGTCACCTATTAATAAAATATGTATATCTCCTCTTGATTTTGAACCATCTGACATTTGTTTTTGAACTCCTCCAAATAATTGCAAGACAAGTGCTTTTTTTATTTCCTCATAACCCCACACACTTGGAACAATACTTTTTGCTAAATTATCAAATATTTTAGGGTCTTCTGACAATTCTTGAATTTGCCTTTCATCTTCATCATTTATATCTAATTCTTCAAAAGTTTCTTCCATAGGAATAATATTATTTGCTTCTACTGCAAGTTCAAATCTTGTTGATAATCCCCCTGTTGTTAATGGCACTGGAACTTCTTTTAGAATCCCAATAACTTTTATTTTTGCTCCTGGTGTTGTTTTATCTTCCATTTTAGGTTCAACTAAATCTTCTTTTACAAAAACATTCATTCTTTTTGGCTGTTCTCCTCCAGATAATGATTCAGGTGATTCTTCAATAACTAATCTTTGAGTATCAACCATATCTTTTGAAATTAGTCTAAAACCCCCTCTTCTACCACACGAACATCTTGAAGGTTCTCTGAATTTTTTTTCAATTTGTAAAACAGATATAACTGTTCCACAGCTTGGACATTCAAATTTTGCATTTACAACTTGAGGACGAACATCAGAAGCCTGCCTTATTATTCCTTCAAGAATAACAAGTTCATTAAGATGCTTTGAACGAATGCTTCTTACTTTTATTTGATGAGCTTCAGAAAGATTTTTTAATCTTACACGAGCGTTTTTTACAAGTCCAAGTTCTTCAACTGCAAGTTCAATTATGCTTAAAGTTTCTTCAGGATTTGTTAATATTTCATCTGAAAGTTTGTTTGAAAATTCAGTTAGTTTCATAAAATCCAAATAAATAACATTTGTTCTTTTACGAATTGATTCTCCTAAGTCTTCCTTATTGAAATTAAAGAAATTCTTTGCTTCTATTATTAATTCCTCTGATTTTGGCTTTTTTTTAGAATCACTTTCAGAAACAATCATTGAAGATTCTTCATCTGGATAATTATTACCATCTTCCATTCTTCCTAAAGAAAATGGGCTTTTTTATAAATTTGTATATACTATAAAATGTATTGATTACTTATAGTTTTTCAAAGCAACTTTTACATTCTTTAAAAGCTGGTCCATGCTGTCTTCAAGCTGTTGCTTGTTTTTGGTTCCTGTGCAAACAAGTTTTCCATTTGAAAAAAGCAAAAATGTTGCTGTTGGTTCAATTAGCTTGTAAACAAGTCCTGGAAATTGTTCAGGTTCATATTCAGTATTTTCCATTTCAAGTGCAAGAAAATTAAGATTGAGTTTAAGTTCAATGCTTCCAGAAGCAACTATATTTTGAACTGTTATTTTTGGCTTTCCTGTTATATTTACACTTATTTTTCTAAGCTGTTTTATTACAGCATCTATAACTTCTCTTACTTGTGTTAAAGATTTTGTTCCTGTGCATACAAGATTTCCTGATGAAAAGACTAATACAGCTGATTTTGGTTCCTTAATTCTCAAAACTAATCCAGGAAAAGTTTCAGGATTATATTCTGTATTTGGTTGTGTTCTTGCAAGTTTTGTCAATGGAACAGGTTTTCCAAGAGAAGCAGTTGCAACAATGTTTTGTATTTTATAATTGCTTTTTGCTGAGACCATTATGAGTTTATAAAGAAAAATTGGGTTTATAAAGGTTCTTAAATGGTTCGTCGGTGAGGTATTAGCGATTTAGCATATGTTATTATCTTCTCTAAAACCAAAACCTTAAATACTAACCATTAATTATTTATCCAAACAAATATTAATTATATATAACCAAAAGTAATTATTAGTTAGTAAATAGCATCAAAATGAAGAAAGAGATAAAATTAAAGAAATTCTTATTGGAAGTGCCAGAAGAAATTTGGAATAAATGGAAAAATAAAGTTCCACGTCCTATTTCTTTAAATAAAGCTCTAATTGAATTGTTAAAAAAAGAAGGAGAAGAAGATGAAAATTAAATTTTTGTTTATTTTAATTCTTGCAAGCCTATTCTTTACATCAATAAATTTAATTCAAGCAAAAGCAATAACTGCAAATGTAACCGAAACAAACATTAATTCAACTATTCTTCTCACTGGAACAGGTTTTTTTCCCAACACAAATTATTATCTTGTTCCGCAACTTGAAAATAAAAGTTCATGGTGGGATGGATATAATGAGAATTGGTTTTTTAGTCCAGAAAAAACAAATAATACAATTTATATAATGACAGATGGTGAAGGAGGATTTACTTATAATTTATATATTCCGAATGATTGGAGAGTTTCTGGTGGGAAAGTTTTGTTTAAAATTGGAGAACAAGTTGCTTCGTCTTTATTATGGAGCACCCAAGGAACTTACTGGCTTGCAACTCAGCCAACTAAAAATGGAATAACAGGAGATTCTAATCCAGATGGATTTATTTATACTGCAAGTGTTGCAGCTGCAGCCAATCAAGGAGGAGTTGAAAAATTTTATAAAAGCAATGGAACTCTGGCTTGTAAATATAATTGGACTGCAGCTGTAACTCCATATGATATAACAAATAATGGTTCAACTGCTTATGTTGTAACAAGTGCAACAAGTAATAATCTCAGAAGAATAAAAATGGAAGATTGCACTCAAATTGGACAGCAGACAACTCAAGCATTAGCTTCTTATTCTGTTAATGTTGCTCCTGATAATTCTTATATAATTATTACATATGCAGCAAGCACAACAATTGGTCCAAAAAAATATATGATAAATGTTGCGACTCCAACAATAAATAATACTTTTGCACCTGCTGCACAAAATTCACTTTCTCGTGATTCTTGCATTTCTCCTGATGGAACAATTGTTTATATTGGTTATGATAATGGAAATATTACTGCTTTAGATGCTAATACAGGCACAATAATATGGAACAGGGATATTCCTGAAGAAGAATTAGGTAATGTTGGATATGCTTTTCCAGTTTATTCTTTAGGATGTGATGATGAAAAAGTTTATGTTGCAAGGAGTTTAATTGCATATCCTGCTGGAATAACTAATCAGGGTTTTGTTGAAGCAATGTGGGCAACAAATGGTTCAAGAGCATGGATAAACAGCAAAACAGACACAATTTATGATGGACAAAATGTTCAGGAAATTAGATGTAAAAATACAAATTATTGTTATGCTATAAAAACAACAACTCCTGCTCCTTATGCTGGTATTCTTGGTTCAACAATTTTTCAAATTGATAAAACTAATGGGAATATAACTTGGTGGAACTGGCGTTCTTATCTTCCAACAACTTATAATGGAATTTATGGTGCAGGAGGAACACATTCTGTTGCTACGAGCTTATGGATAGATGAAGATGATAATGGGTATATTTATCCAACTTATACAAATGGATGGATTCAGAAAATAGCAAAAAATGATATCAATGCAGAAATAATTGAAACAAATTTGTGGATAAGGGGATTAACAAACTTCTGGAATTATGTTGCAGATGTTCCAAAAAATATTTGGCTTAGCAATGAAACTCCTTATTATAATTTTCGACATTGGAATCAGCAAGGAATGCCTTTAAATACAAGTGCAACAAATCTTATTGGAACTTTTTTTAGATATTCTATGCTTAATACTTTTAATTCTTTTACTGCTTATGAATATTCTGCTACAAATGTTTTAGGAAATTCAATATTTATCAATCCTGTAATAGCTGTTACACCTGTTCAGATAAATGAAGTTCAGTATTTTAATGGAGCATCACATACTTCTTGTCCCATATTAAGATATGGTTATGGTCTATATGGTTGGTATTATCAAGATAGGTCATGTCTTTATAATGAGGTTAAGGCAAATGCAACAGGATATAATATTGGGACAACCATTAATGGGACTTTTCTTTCATTAGGAACAACTCCCTATGCATTGATTAAAACAAATTTTTGGGAAGATTATCCTATTACAAAATATTATGGTCATGACAATTGGGCATGGGCTTCTTTTCACAATACTACAAATAACCAAATTTTGGGATTTGCAACTAAGTTTGGAGAAGACCAAGAAGATGTTTATTCTGATATTTATGGGAGAGCTGTTTTATTTGCAAATAATGGAACAACGAGATATTATCGTCCGCAGTTTCGAGCAGATTTAAACAGAAAAACAGATAATTACATTTTCTTTATGCCAAAAATATTTGATGGAAATAATACTCCTATTGAGAATACAATGTGGCACAGAGTAGACATTGAAACTCAAAAAGTTGCAAATCCAATTAATATCTTTCTCTCAGCAGATGAATCAGGGGCTTTTTTAATTTCTGGAAATAATTATAATAATAGAATTAATTTTACAGCACAAGAACCAAATTTATTCAATAGAACAAATGAACCAGTTGAAATAATTTTTAATGCTGTTGGAGGAATAAGAAGTGATTGTCAAGATGTTATAATTACAGATGAGACAGATACTCCAATTAACTTATGGCAGGTAGATAATTTTACATCTTGTTCAATAAATAATAATGTTTCTATCTGGATAATGATGGACTGGATACAAAATGAAATTAAACATTTAAGATTGTATTATAATTCTCCTTTAGCAACACCAGTTCCTGTAGGAACAACTGACTTGACTATAACAACTATTTCTGGTGCTTGTGGAACAAATAATCACGAAGTTAATATTAACTCAAGCAATTGGTATTACTGGCAAAGACCAGGAGCAGCATCAGCTTCAAATGAGATTACAAGATTTAATTTTAATGATAGTTCAACAACATTATGGCAGTCAACAACTCACTATCAAGTAGCTCAGTGTTATAAAAATTCAAATACAACAGGAACAGGAGTAGGAGTTGCAACAGATACTTGTGGAACAGCAGCATTAACTATTTCAAGATGCCTTCAATCAGGAGGGACAGGAAAAATATTTGCCAAATTAAATGCAACAGTTGCAGTCGGTGCAGTTGCAAATAGGCCTTCTAATGCAAACACTTTAAATGTAGAATATTATTTTTTTGCAAATACAGGAAGAGTTAGAATAAGAACACAACTTGCAGAAGCTCGTCCTACTATGAATACAACTGTTTCTAAAAATTGGCCTCCTTATTATTATTTTTCAATTGCTAATTTTATTCCACCTTCTGGAACAGATTCTTGGGTTTATTATTCTGGTTTATATGAGCAAATGAAAAAACCTATTGCTGTTTTTAATGATGATATGACAGAAGCAAATTTATCTTCAAGTCCTTTGCCTTTAATATTTACAATAAAATATGGAGGATTTGATAATCTTACACAAGCAAATGGAAGTATTTATCGTCCTTCAACAGTTGATGGAACAAATAATTTCTGGGATAAGGGATGTACTGCTCATAAAGAATGGCAGTATTATTCTTATTCAGGAGGAAACTCTTATGGAACTTCTGTTGCTCCTCTTTATACAAGCGAGTTTATTTCCTGTGATAAAAGTTTAGAATCACAACTTCCAGAATTAGGAGAACCAGGTTATGTTAATATTCTTCCTGAAATGGCTTGGGATGGAACAACAATTAATAGATGGTATGACCCTTCTTTAATTGGAAAGTTTTATATGATGCCCAATCTTTATCGTCCTTATAATAGGGAAAATAGATTTCTTGCCCCCTATGCAATTTCAAATCCTTATGCAACCGCAAGAATATCTTCTTATATTATTCCTGTCTGCCCTGAAAAAGAATATGGTTATAATGGTTATGATGATTTTTTAACTGATTTGCCTAATTTAATTGCAGATACAAGCAACCACATAAAAACAAATACAAATAATATTCCTTGCGCAGCACAAATAATCACAAGAACTTCAAGCCAAGGTGCAGATGGAACTCAAATTATTTTTGCAAGAAATTTAAGTGTTATTGTTGGTGAGACAATTAGTGCAGGAGCAACTTATCCATATAATACATTTGCTTCTGGAACTTATACTTATCAGCCAGATGGAGAATTAGATTTAACATTTGCACAAAAATCTTCAACAACTTTAGGTTATTATGGAAAATATTATTTTACTTATACTCCTGAAAATTATGTTATGAATTCTTTTGCAACATCTGGAAATCCTCAATTTACAAGTGCTTCTCCAACTTCATCTTATACTCAAAGATATAGTTGGGCTCCTGAATCATATTATAATAAAAATGTTTGGGATGAAACATCTTTATGGGATAGAGAAACACAGAATTTTACTGATTATAGAAATCCTTGCTGGCTTGGAAGATATAATAATATTTATGGTTCAACTGAAACAGGTAATGCCTACTTAGCAACTCTTTCAACACCTGGTTGGAATAATCCTTTATTTGGTGTTGGATATACTTGCCCCCATAATACATATAATATGGAAACTCAAGATGTTTTCAGACCTGGATATAGTAGTATTTATCCAACTTCTGCAGGTGCTGCTGCTTGGAATGAATTAGTTGTTGATGGGAGGATGAATGTTGCTGGTTCAGGAACCCCTACAGAAGATGGTGCAGATACATATTATGTTGCAAGGCATAATTCATTATTTGATTATAAGCATAATGATAATTTTAATGATGTTTATGAAAACTTAGAGGATTTAGACCAAGATGAAAAACATCCAAATAAACAGCCGTGGTATTGTCAGATTTCAAGACATACAAATAGAAGTTTTTGTGTTATGACAAATTCAATGTCAAGCTTGATTTATAATTACAATCCAGGAGGAGGACTAACAGCATCACAGCCATGGTCTCCATATTGGCAAAGTATTCAAGAGGTTTCAAATTTTAAAAATTATTTTGTTCCAAGATATTTTGACACTTCTGCATGGTTGTTTCCTTATGACCATTCATTAGATGTTACTCTTCATCCAACACTTGGAAGAAATGAAATATTAACAAGTAATCTTCTTTATGTTTCAGATAATGCAGATGATTATAGCTTATTTTTTCAAAAGCAGTTTCCAATAGCATCTTATAGCCAACAACAAAATCAATTTTTGTTGAAGGATTGGAAAAATTCTGCATTTATATATTTTGATTTAGATTCAAGACAGTATGCTCCAGGACAGGTAATTAATATTTCTGGCTTATTTATAAGAAATGGAGAAATTTTTACAGATAAAAATATTGTTCTTCAAATTTATAAAAACGATGACACACACATAAAAACTTATCAAACATCTACAGACAGCGATGGGTTATTTGACTGGGGTTATACCCTACCTACAACAATAACATCTGGGTTATATTATGTTTATTTAGATTATAACAATTCAGAGTTTACAGATTATGCTTCATTTGTAATAACAACTTACAATGTTGTAACAGAAACAGATAAGTTAAGCTATGTTCAGGGAGAGCCAGTTTTAATAACTCACACAATTACAGATTATATATCTGAAGAAGCAATAGACCCAGTTGCAATTCAGGAAGAAATTATAGATGCATTAGGAACAACAATAAAATGTTCAAGATATCCTTCAATTACTTTAACTTGCACAAATTTATTAACTAAATCTGAAACTGGTTTATATTCAAGCAGTGTTATTTTAGACGAGAGTTTACCAAGTGGAGATGCAACAATTAAATTCACAACAACTGATACTAATGGGGTTAATTCTTATTACTATGGCGGATTTGGAATTGGAAGAACTGCTGGAACAATTACAATTTCTTTGCAAAACACAATTATAGGAACAGCATTTACAAGCAATGTAACAACAACAAATACTGGTTATGAACAAGCAACAAAAACAGTTGAAGTTACTGTTCCAACTTCTTGTGGTTATATAACAGATGTAACAAATTCAACAGGGGAGAGTGTTTCTTATAATACTCAAGATTTAAGTTCAGCATGCAAAGTTTATTGGACAACAACTTTACTTGGAAAAGCAACAACATGGTTCTTAGTTCAGGCAACATTAGATTCTTCAGGAGGAGCAAATCCTGGAATAGATATAGATGCCCCCTCTTTGATAAATACAAATACTGATTTTGGAATTAATACATTTGTTAGAAATGCAAATAATCAACTTGCTGATTGTGATTCAACAGCGTCATTAACTTTGAAGGATAATCTAAATAATTCTATTTTATTAGATGGTGTTTCAATGACAAATTCAGCAACAGGGAAATATAATTATACAACTTCTTTGTCATATCAATCAACTTTCTTAGCAGAAGTAAGCTGTACTGTTGGAGGAACAACTTATGTCTCAAATCCAAAAATAATAAGTTCACAGAATGTTCCTACAAATGATTCTGGAGGAGGAAGCGCATATCCAACAATAGAAATTTTAACATCAACACCAATTAAAACTTCAACAATAGCAAGTATCGGAGCATTGGTCAAATCTTCAAGTGGAATTGCAACAAATTGTGATGGTAGTTTAGGAATAACCATAAGAAATCTTATTGATGGCACTTCAAGTTCTGGAGAGATGACTAATTTTGGAACAGGAATGTATAATTATTCTTGGATAACTCCTACAACATCTTCTATATTCTATATTAACACTTCTTGTCAAATTTCAGGAATAGATTATGTTGGATTTACTATGCTTTCAACTCAAGAAGTTGAAGCAACCACAACAATAGATTATAATCAAATAGCTTTGCATGTCTGGAATTATACCTCAAGAAACTTAACTTATTATAATCAATCTATAGCAGAAAGTATGCAAGCCTGTTTAAATAATGGGGAATGTTCTGATTGGTGGATTAATACAACATTAACAAATACACAAAATACAATAAATACAATAAATTCAACTGCAAATCAGATAAAAATAAACATAGAAACTATTTTAAATTATTTCAACTGCACTTCTTCAAATGATATTTGCACAAGATTGCAGAACATTCTGAATAATGCAACTGATATTCAATCAAGAGTTTATTTTTTAAACACAAGCCAGATACCAAATTTACAAAATAGTTTAAATGATGTTTATAACCAAATAGCAGATTTATTAAATGAAATAAATCTCACAACACAAGATAGTTATTTGTATATACTTAATAATTTATCAACTGAAACTAATCTAACTGAAGTATTGACTATACTTAATGGATTAAGTGAAAATCTGACATTTGTTAAGAATAATATGTTTTATCAAGGAAATGCTACAGGAGCTTTTTTAGTGGATTATATTGCTACTGTTTTTGTGGAACCTAAAAGTAGAGGGGAACTTTTTATTTTAACAAGAGATTTACTTGGAAATCCAAAAACAGTTGATTCAGCAGAATGTAATATTACAAGAAAAGGAGTTACTATAAGTAATTCAGCATTTGTAATTAACTCATGGGGAGTTTATGTTTATTGGGATATCCCATTTAATCAATCCTCAGGGGAATATTATTGGAATTGTGAATTAAGTAATGAAAAAATCATTAATTTACAAGTGCCTTTTTTTGTTTCTTCTGCAACCAGCAATTTTGCTATTACTAGTTTAGTTTCAGCATCTCCAAAATACCCAAATGAAAATGCAATAATAGAAGCAACTTTTGCAAATCAAAATGGGAATATTGAACCAGATACAATTAATATGACTATCTTAAAACCAAATTATTTGACAATGTGGTATAATGCTGACAAGAGTGATTTTTCAAACAACAATGGTGTGTGGAGTTGGGTACAAATGATTGAAACAACTCCTACAACCGGAACATATTATGTTCAGATGAATGCAATATATAATGGAACAAGTGATTCAAAGACAACCCAATTTAGAATTGCAACAGGGGGTCCTTATAAAGTTTATTTGGATTGCCCCACAAGTTCTAATATAGGAGAGAATTTAGCATGTAATTTAATAATTCAGGATGAGGGAGAAACAGCTACTGAATCAACTACTACAATTTGGGTTGATACAAATAACAACAAGGCTTTAGATGTTGGAGAACCACAAACTTCATTTAGTAAAGAAACACAACCCTTTCAGAATGTTAGTGAAGCAATTACAATAAATGTTCCTTTCGCACATATTACAGGAAATTTTGTAGTAAGAGTAGATACAGAATATCTTAATTCTGGGCAACCTCATTCAACTGCTTCAGATTCTGTAACTTTCTTAACTCATTCTGGAGGAGATACAAATAGTGGAACTAATGGAGGAAGTTCTGGAGGAAGCTCGTCTATTGGAGTAACAACTCATTTTGATGCAAACTTTAATACCTATGATAAATTCACATTTATTACTAAACAGAAAATAATTAAAACATTTACTTTTGATGGAATTACAAGTCATAGTATTAAATTAGAATCAATAGATGAAAATGTTGTTACATTTGTAATTAAATCAGAACCTATTACAATTATCTTGAGTGTAGGAGAGACAAAAAATGTAGATGTAAATAAAGATGGTTTTAATGATATTAAAATTAACCTAAAAAAAATAAATAATGGAATAGTGGATTATTCTATTGAAGAAATTGAGGAAGGTGTATCAAAAATAACAGGAAAAACAATTATAAGACCAGAAAATTTAATGGATGTTTCAGTAAGAACTCTGGAAGATTATAGATTTATTAATCGTGGTTTAGATGATAAAGTTTTAGTAGAGATTACTTTCTTAAATTTAGGAACAGAGGAGATTAAAGATGCTGTCTTCACTTATTGTGTTATTAATAATAATAATGATACCAATATAATTGGAGAATGTAACCGGGAAACAGTTGCTGTTCATACAAAGGTGCAATTAATTAAAAAAATTATACTCCCTACAAATATAGAAGAAGGAATATATTCTATAAAAGTTAATGTAGAATACTTAAATGAAACAGCAGAATCAAGTGATATTTTTGAGGTTATTGCAGAGGGAAAATCTAATTCAAATAAGGAATTTTTTAATATTAAACTTAATAAATCTTATTTAATTGTGGTGACAATAAGTATAGCTTCTATAATCTTATTTGTATTAATATTAATCATAATTCTTAAAAGAAAGAAGAAAAGTGAAAAAGTAGCTATTGTAGAATCTAAATTGCAACATCTTAAAGAATTAAAATCAAAAGGAGAAATAAGCAAAAAAACTTATCATACAGAAAGAGAAAAGTTATTACAAAAAATAAGAGAAATATTTAATGGAAAAACTATGTCAATAATTCTATCTGGGATTTTTTTAATTGTTTTAGTAAGGGTTTTAACAATAGACAATGCAATAACTGGATATGCTATTGGAAAATTTGCTTTGAATAGTTCTAGCTCATTTATTTATTTTATTTTTTTAATTTGTTCTTTGGGCTTATTAATTTTTATACACAGGCAGAATATTAAAGCAAGGATAGGTGTTATTAAAGGAAAAGGCAGAAAAAAATATCCTAAAAATAGTATTAATAAACTACTTAACAAGGAAGTTTATTCAGAAAGTGGGCATTATTTAGGAAAAGTTGATAATATTATTTTAGGAGAGAATATAATTGATAGCTTAAAAATTAAATTAGATAAAAAACACAAGTTTAAGGTGAAGGGAATAGTTATTGATTATAAGCAGGTTAAGAGCGTCAATGAAATAGTAATTATTAATAAAAATATATTGAAAAATATTAATTTTTCCTGAAATTCTTTTCAATATATTCTACAAGTTCACTTCCTTTTATTTGAACACTTGAGGGTCCTGCTCTTATATAAAATTCTTCTTCATCTGTTGGAGATTTCAAGAAAATAGGTTTATTTCCTTTTTCACATTCTATTTTTAATATTATTTTTTCATCAAATTCAATAAACTTTGTATTTATTAGGGGAACACTATTTTTTCCTAATTTTGTTTTTATAATATTAATAATATGCAATAAAAATTTATCTTGACTTAAAAAATTATCTTTTTCTATACCTATTATCTCCTTTGAATCATTTATACCTATTAAAAGAGTTCCACCTTTTGAATTTATGAATGCTACAATTGTTTTCAGAGCAGAATATTCTATTTTTCTATCAATTTCATTTGTGTGAAGATTAGTTCTAAAAGTTGATTTAAATTCAGTATTTTCATTTTCACCTTTTTTTATTAATTCAAAAATTTCTTCCTTTAGAACATCTGTTTTTTTGAAAAGGGATGGATTTTTTTCTGTTACATTCTTGAAGAATTCCCTTAATATTCCTTTAGGATATTTCATATAAATATACCCTATAATAGAAGATATTCCTGCACCTATAACTACAAATGTAATTGTTTGCATTGAAAATGCAAAATTGCTTGCAGAAAGAGGATATTTTAAAAGTAATTTTAGATAATACTTTGCAAGTTCTATTACAACCCCCAAAACAACAGAAAAATTAAATGAAAATAATATTATAAGAAAATAATTTTTCTTTATTTGATTCGCTGAATATAAAATAGCAAGAATCATAAACCCTATGAAAGAAATAGATATTCCAAAAAAGATAGGGACAATTATTCCGCTTATGTCTCCAAGCAAGAGTGTTATTATTACAAAGATTAAAAGAATCCATTCAAATTCCTTTGGAATTTTAACATCATACTTAGATTTTATTATTCGTGGAACAAACATAAGAATTAACAAGAATATATTTGTAGAAACCATATGCCAGAGGTGATTATAAACCCCATTAATTATGGATAAGATTAATATTAGCTTTATTGATAGTGAAAGATAATCTCTTGTTTCTGACATGAATTAGTCAATATAAAAGAGTTTATATTTTTTTATGAAAACTAAAGTTTAGTTATTTGTAAAATTATTGAGCAAATATAATTTAATGATTGTTATTCACTATCTTTTATTTATTAAGTATTAATTGAACTGCTGTGAAAGATAATTTATATTTTATTTTAACAAAATTTATGAGTATAAGTTATCTTTAATCACCCATATTTCCAGTTTCTTTTTTGGTTGTTGAAATCTTTTTCAATATCTTTTAAATCAGCAATATCATGAAGTCCCCTATCTGGCCTTAATGTAGTTATTCTTGGAAATCTCAAAGCCCATCCAGAATTGTAGTTAGGTGATTTTTGAATTTCTTGATAAGTCACAGCAACAATTATTTTTGGCTTTATATAAACTCTATCTTTTCCTTCTTTTTCAATCAAGGGTTTTATTTTTTCTGTTAATTCGCTGAATGAAACCTTTGTGTTGTCTTCTTTACTTGATTCTTTTTCAACAATGCCTGTTCCAACTTTTCCAATCTCTAAATACTCCCCATTTTTATCTCCTTTACAAGAGATAATAAAACTTGAAAACCATCCAGAGCGTTTTCCTTTTCCATATTCTGCGCCTGTAATAACCAAATCCAAATCTTTTTCTTCTGGTTTCATCTTAAGCATATATCCTACTCTTCTTCCTGGTTTGTAAGGTGCTTTAATATTCTTCATCATTATTCCTTCTTGATGATTTTTCAGAGCTTCTTTGTAAAAATCTTTTGCTTTTTTTTCATCAGAAGTTATTATTTGTTTTGATGAAATTATTTTGTAAGGATGATTTGTGACTATTCTCCTTACTAATTTTGCTCTCTCTCCAAATGGTTTGTCAAGCAAAGATTTTCTATTATAATAAATAACATCAAATACATTAACTTCAACAGGGAGTTCTTCCCGAAGTTTTTCAATGTTATATTTTCTTCTTATTCTCTGGCTTATATGCTGGAAAGAAGTATATTCTTTTGTTTTTCTATCATATCCAACTGCTTCAGAATCAAGAATCACAGAATTTCCTTTTACAAATTGCTTTATATATTCCACCACTTCAGGAAATTGTTTTGTTACATTTTCAAGACTTCTTGTGAAAAGCTTAATTTCTGAATTTTTTTTATGAATTATCATCCTGAAACCATCATATTTGTATTCTATTGCACAAGGTGTTCCAAGTGCTTCAAAGCCCTCTTTAATTGTTGAAACTTTTTGAGCAAGCATGGCTTTTATTGGTTTTCCAAGTTGCATTGAAATTTTTTCCAACTCTTTTATATTTCTTTTTTTGCAATAATCAAACACTTCTGCAGTATCGTTAGATTTATTTATTGCATCCTGAATTCTATCAGGAGCTTCTTCCAATTCTTCAAAAAAAGCTTTTGCAAGTGCTTCTCTAATTGTGCTTTCTTGAGTTCCTATTCTCAAATCTCCTATTAATGTTCTTACTAAATAAAGTGCTTCTGAAGATTCAGCAGAAGTTAATAATTCAGTTATAAGAGAGAGTTTTTTTTCAATTGTTCCTTTTCCTTCCAGTTCAGGAAGCTTTCTCAAATTTTCGAGAACTTTTTTTATTGTTAATATATGTGATGCAAGAGTTCTTTGTTTTTTTTCGCTAGTTAGTTTTTTTGCAACTTCTCCTAAATCACCTATTTTTTTCCATTCCTGAATAACTTTTTTTGAATCTGTTCCTGTTGCTTTTGAAATCGCTTTTATTGCAATTTGATTTGAGATTCCAATTCTCCTTTCATCATATTCTGGATAAATATTTCCTTCCAACAGATAAAGAGTTTCTCTATCTTCTTCATGAAGATTTTCTAAAAATTTTGAAAGGATATTTATTTTTTCTAAGCGTTTTGTTGTGGCTTCAAGATTTTCATAAAGTTCAGTTAATTTTTTGTAGAGCATGGAATATCATAGAAGAAGATGTTTTTAATTTTAATCTTTTATTTTAATTATTTGCTTTTCCATAATCCATGCAAATTACAATCAAAAGACACCTGCTGGTTTCTTTTGTAAACTTCCTCAAATTGCGCAGCAATTTCTAATTGCCTCCGAAGAAATTGCAAATTGTAATTTATTATTTTGATTTCCATAATCCATGCAAATTACAATAAGCTCTTGCTGATATTGGCTTGAAAGAAAACTTTGCTTCTGGTTTTGAATTTGGTTTTAGAAAAACTTTTGTAGTTTGCCCATCTTCTGAAGTTGCTTCAATCCATTCAATATAATGTTCCCCTGTCATTGGATGTTCAACTGAACCTATCCTAACATTTTTTCCTTTAATAATTGGAATATGCTTTTCTTGAGAAGCATCAACTGAATTTTCTTTTTGTAATTTCATTGGTTGTCCACAACAAACTAAAATTCCTCCTGCTTCGTGCAGAACTTCTACAATGTTTCCACATATTTCACATTTGTAAACTTCTTTTTTTTGTGTCATTTTAATTTATACAGATTAATCTAGTTAAAAAACTAACTATTCCTAATAAAAATATCCCCCATATTATATCTATTATTGTTAATTTTTTAGAATAATTTTCTAATACAGAAAGATTAGTTAAATCATAAATACCATATATAATTAATCCGAATAATCCTCCGTAGATTAATGATTTTAAGAGAGTATCTGAAATAGGTATAACAAATAATGAAATGCCCAAGGCAAGAATTAGATAAACAATTAATCCTGGAATTAACCTTGGTTTTAATTTACCTCTTTCTTTTCTGCCTATCTTAAAGAATTCTTTGAAATAGAATCTTTTCATAATTAATTGAATCCATATAAAATCTAAAATAAGAATCATTCCTAATGAGACAAAAAACACTTTTAAATCCATTAATAATTTTCCTCTAATACTTCATAATATGCTTGAGGATGTTTGCATGCAGGACATTCTTCAGGTGCTTCTTTTCCTTCATGAACATAACCGCAGTTTCTGCATTTCCATTTAACAATTTTGTCTTTTTTGAAAACTTTTTTATTTGTTACATTTTCCAAAAGTTTTCTGTATCTTTTTTCATGCTGTTCTTCAACTTCTGCTATTTCTTTAAATGAATTTGCTATTTCTTTGAACCCTTCTTTTTTTGCTATTTTTTCAAATTCAGGATAAATCTTTCCCCATTCTTCTTTTTCCCCATTTGCAGCTGCGAGAAGATTTTCTTTTGTTGTTCCTATTTTTCCAGCAGGATAACTAGCTGTTATTTCAACAATTTCCCCTTCTAGATATTTAAAAAATATTTTTGCATGTTCTTTTTCATTGTCTGCTGTTTCTGCAAATATTGCAGAAATTTGTTCATATCCTTCTTTTTTTGCAACAGATGAAAAATAAGTATATCTATTTCTTGCTTGACTTTCACCTGCAAATGCTTTTAACAAATTTTTTTCTGTTTCACTTCCTTTAATATTCATAAAGATGAGAAAGATAAAAGATTTAAATAAGTTTTGGATTAAGTAAAAAGAAGATTATTCATCTTTTGGATATTCGTGAATAAGAATCCATTTATTATTACAGAATTTTATTGCTGTTGCTTCAAATTTACTAGAATTACACTTATGTTCTTTTCTTTGCCAGGTTGAGTAATTTATTTTATTTTCATAAATACTATTACACATTTTGCAATAATCTAATTGTTTTGCTTTTTCTGGATAAGGGCAATCCAATCTACAAAACTTTTTTTCATCAAAAAAGATTTCACAATTTGAATCAGGACATAGAATATAAGTGAGATTTTCATTCATCTCTGATTTTTTTATAGTCTGTTTTTTCATTAATGAATAAAGAATTAATTTATTTTAAAGATTATTATAATTATCCACTTATACCTTTTTGCTTAAAATTTCATCAATTTTCTTTTGATTTAAAATATCATATTTTCCACCCCAACTAGATATTTTTCCTTCTCCTTCTGTATTTCCTATTGCTAAAATATCTTCTTTTTTTACAAATTCTGATAAAGATTTATATCCATACAAGAAATGTACTAAAAATTCATTATTACAAATCTCAGTTATATTATCTACAATTATTTGATTTGGTTCTCCACCATTGTAATTAAAACCAAATGCAATATAATCTCCTTTTGTTAATTTATCTATTGATTTCATCTTAATTATTTTTATAATTAACTATTTTTAAGTATTATTATAAAAATAGATATAGGATTATCTTTGCATCATATATCTTCTTCCAGAATTTGGATTAGGTATTTGTCCAGCCTTTCTACTTGGACGTGAAGGATTTGTTGGAGATTTGCTTCTTAATCCTCTTGATTTTTTAGCAGAACTTGTAAGTCCTCTTAATACTCTATTTTTGTTTGAACCTTTTGATATCCAATTTATTGTTGAATCATTTTTTATTTCTGGTCTTTGAGGGTCAACACATATTACTTCATAAAAATAATTCATTCCATCTTTTCCTACTTCATATGAATTTAAAACTTCAAGATTTCTATGTTTGTCTGCAACTCTTTGTTCAGCAATCCATTTGTAAGACATCTTTAAATTTTTTCTAGTATGCATTCTTTTTCCTCTTCTTCCTTTGTTAGGTCTTGGCCTTCTGTGTCCTCCTCTTTTAACTCTTACTCTTATTATTACAAATCCTGTTTTGTCTTTATATCCAAGTGCTCTTGCTCTATCTAATCTTAATGGTTTGTCAACACTAATTTGTGTTGGTTCTTTTCTCCATTCAATCATTCTTAACATAAGAGTTTTTGAATCAGGTTTTTTCCATGCTTGCTGAATATAATGATACATTCCGTGTGCCATAATTATTTTAGAAAAAGTTCATTTAAAAAGGTTGAGGTTAGAGTGAAATAGTTAGTGATTATATGGTCTAAAGGGAGGATAAGATATTTTATCCAAATCTGATTTTGTATATTCAATACTTTTTATAATTGCTTTTTGTTTTTTAATTATATATTCCATTTCTTTTTTAACTTTGAGAGAGGAATAATCTGTTTTTTTAAATTTAAGATTTTCCCCATTTTTGAAAATTTTGCTTAAATCTTTTGTCATAAGTAAATTAATTATTCTTTATTTAAATAAATTTCTGCATAAAATAAAATGAATGAGGCTGCACAGATTTGAACTGTGGACCCCTGCCTTATCAGAGCAGTGCTCTAGCCAGACTGAGCTACAGCCTCATTGTTGTTTGTTGAAACTACTTTTCAGGATGACTTGTGCATTTAGCACTCTAGCCAGACTCAGAATGCTTGCATTCTGGAGCTACAGCCTCATGTTAAATAATCTCTTAATTCAATACAAAAAAACATATTGGAATCTTTATAAAAGTTATTAATTCCCTTGAAATTCAAGAACAAGCAAACCTTTCGAAAAAATGTAATTTATTATGGGTAAGTTTATTTGAATTGATTTTGAATAAGCTTTTTTCTCTGCAATTGCTTTTATTTCTATGCTGTTCTCCAAGGGTAATATTGAAATATCTTCAAATGAATTAACTTCAGGAATTTCAATTTCATAACTTATTTTGTCTGCAATTCTTTTCAAATTGGTCTTTGGTTCTTTTCTTGGAAGTTTTGAAAATCTTTTCACTTGTTCTTCTGAGAATTTCCTGAATTTTATTGCTTTTTCTTTTTGTTTTTCCTCTTTTGCATTTCCTTCTGAATTATTATTTAAATTTATTTCCTTTCCATTTATCATTAATTTAATTTTTGTTCTTGGAAAATTATTTTGATTTGGGTTTTGAATTTTGGAACCTTTTTGCATTTCCTTTTCCATTTCTTTTTCAAGCATTTTCATTGTGCTTGAAATCATTTTATTCATAAAACTTCCACTTATTCCACCCATCCCTTCAAATAATGAATTTGAAAAAGGATTTATCTCTTCAAAAGAATCATCTTCCCCCAGCATACCTAACTCATCTTTTCTTTTATTTTTTCCAAATGCTGTTCCACAAGCTGGGCAAAAGCTATTTTCTTTGCTTGTTTTTTTTCCACATCTTTGGCAAGTTTTTCTTGAGAACATATTTGTATTATAGAAATTTTGTTTTAAAAGGTTTATGTATAATATATCTCGTATTGCAGTAAAAATTATATACCCTTTTTCTATTTAAAATTTATGGTAAAAGTTTTAAAAAAATGCAGGCATATTAGATATAATTGGAGAGTTTCTCCAGAAAGTTCTGAAGATTTTCAAAAAGTCAGGTATTATTTTGATGTAATTGATAATAAATTTAGAGAAGAGAAAATAAAAAGGATTTTAAATAAAGTTCAGGAAAAATCAATTATACACTTTAATTTTGAAAAAATTCAATCTTTGGAAGGAAAAGTTAGTAAAACAGATTTAAGATACTTATGTGAAATTTATGATAGCACTTGTTCCCCTAAATTAGTTTTAGAATCTATTAAGGAAGTTTTTGAAGATAATTATGTTAGAGATTCAGAACTTTATGATAGAATAAAAAAAGGTGAATCCCTTAAAGCCTATCTTGAAAAAATTCATTCTGAATGATTAACTTTTTATATATTGTTTTTCTTGAAAGTTTATGACAAACAAATTTTATGTTACAACACCAATTTATTATCCTAATGATATACCTCATATAGGACATGCATATACTACTTTAGCAGCAGATGTTTTAGCCAGATGGAACAAACTTTTGGGAAAAGATGTTTTTTTTCTTACAGGAACAGATGAACACGGAAAGAAAATAGAGAACATAGCAAAAGAGAATAAAAAAAGTCCTAAAGAATTTGTTGATGAATTAATTCCTAAATTCAAGGAAGCTTGGAAAAAGCTTAATATTGAATATGATTATTTTATAAGAACAACTGATTCTGAACATGAGAAAGTTGTAAAGGAAATTTTGCAGAAACTTTATGATAAAGGAGAAATTTATCTTGGAGAATATGAAGGTTATTATTGCACTGGATGTGAAGCATATTATACTGAAAAAGATTTAATTGATGGATGTTGTCCTATTCACAAGAAAAAAATTGAATTATTAAAAGAAGAAAGTTATTTTTTCAAATTATCAAAATATCAAAAGAAACTTCTTGATTTGTATGAAAAGTATCCTGAATTTATTCTTCCAAAAAGCAGAAGAAAAGAAATTATTAATAGGGTTAAAGAAGGATTGAATGATTTAAGTATTTCAAGAACGAGCTTTGATTGGGGTATTAAGCTTCC
>Ga0074195_1001909_pt1 | contig 26069 bp, 30 predicted proteins | sample EPASupsiteHSE623_FD_64525 | JGI IMG/M metagenome (GOLD analysis project Ga0074195, IMG submission 64525) | Bioremediated contaminated groundwater from EPA Superfund site, New Mexico - Sample HSE6-23 | ecosystem: Environmental > Aquatic > Deep subsurface > Groundwater > Contaminated ... | reverse complement strand
CCCTAAAGGCTGATCAGATCATGCTCTTCGCCAAAAGCAGAAAAGCCTCTACAGTCGAGAAAATGTAACCGAGTCAACCCGTAGCCAGGAGACTCCGGCTAGTGCCGGATCGAACGCAACCGGGGGGCTATAGCCTGGAACGTCTCGATGGAGAAGGTAGTCGGTCACCAGCACGCGACGACCGATCACAGGATCGTTCCAGAAACTCTCAGGTACACGCTCGCGAACCCGGAAAAACCAAGCACGGATCGCGTGATCCCTGTGGCTGTCTCCCCCGCTTTCGAGAAGGTCACACACTGAGGCGAAAAGAGCCCGTGCATCCTCCAAATCCGCCTTGACGGACAAGTCGTCTTGAGAGCTCTCTGGAAGGTGCAAAACCTCATTCAGCCAGATCTCCTTGGGAAGGTCAGCCCGCCACTCACGCAGGAGTTGGAGCGCTCGCTTATGAACTTGGACATCCTCGCTCTTCTCTGCCAAGGCCGTGGCAAGAGCCGCGCGCAGTTCACGGGCCCGTTTTGGGTCCAGAGTGGCTGCCTCGCTGTGGGTGCTCGAGACAGCGGAATGCTGCCACACATCGGACTCAGTCCCCGCATCAGCCTCATCCGACCCCAAGCTCAGGCGCACGGCTCGTAATAGACCCGGCTCGATGCGCACGGAATAAGACACCAACCGCAACAGCCTCTCCGCGCGCTGACGCAAGAGACTGGCCTCAGTCACGGAAGCGCTTCGAGGACGCTCCCACGGAATCAGCCGCCACGAGCGTCGCAGGATCGCGGGGCATCGAGAGATCGGACACGGCAGCAAGGCCACCGGACAACTCCCTGCGGCAACGATGCGTTGGCCAAGTTCGAGCCACGGGTTGTCCTCACGTGATCCCTGGGACGTCAAGCAGGCCAAGTCCCCAAGCACGAGCACCACACCGCCTGGCAACGGCCGAAACACGCTCGACTCCGGTGAAACCCCCAGAATGCGGGGCTCAGTGAGCCCCTCGTAGAAGACAGCCTGCTCCAAGTCTTGAGACGTGAGCAGCCTGGCCAGGTGACCGCGAACATGATCCTGATCGGTCCAGTACGGCACCAGGTGCTCGCTCCGGTCGATCACGATCAACAAACGAGGTCCCCATCGACGTCGCGATTTCCGCGGAAACCGCTCCAAGAGCCGACCTCGAGAGATGCGGCCGATCGTCCGATCGAGGTCGACCTCCTCAGAGTCACGCAAGCCCGCCAAGACACGACGCAGGCGCGGCTGCAGTTCACGCCAGGGAGCCAACAACCGGATCTTGGGCGGCTCGGTGGGGCGGTTCCGCCAATCGACTTCGGAGAGCGGAACGGAACGGGGCTTCGAGACACCCTCTTTGGACACAGTCTCATAGCCGACCAGGCTCCAGAACGGAGTCTCGACCAGAGGCCTCTCTTGGATCTCTGATTCCTCGCGCGAGATCACGGCAGCGGGCCACGTCGCAATGGCCGATGGCGCCGCTGTCCCATCGACCTTGTCGACGAGCTCTACAGGGTTTGAGACGTTTTCTGGAGCGACCACAAAGCCGAGCATCTCGGCCAGAGAGTCCACAACCGACGGATCGGCTCCGGCCATGGCTCGAACCAGATCCGCACGACAGCAGAGGCTGCCGCGTCTCACGCAGCCGCTCCCGGGTGCTTTTTGAGCACATAGCGCGCGACCCGTTCGAGCAGGCCACTCTGCTGATCGAGATCGGGTGCCAGTTGGATCACGGCTCGCACCAGGTCGAGGTACTCGGCCTGACCCGGTAGGGGGAGCCAATGCTCCTGCGCGCACTTCTTTCGATCCTGAATCAACAAATCGGCCGCCTTTTCCAGAGAGCTCTCGTGTGCCATCATATTCCCGTCATCGTCCACGAAATGGGCTTTCGCGCGAGTGACCAAATAGGCCTTCAGATCATCGTCTTTGGTTGGCAAGCGCATGTGCAGCACCAGGCACCGGCGGATGAACGGGTCTGGTAGAGCTCGCTCCTCATTCGTGGTGATGATGACAAGAGGCGGCTCGCCCTTCGCAAAGACGGGTCGATCCATACCCTGGGGCGTGAAACGGCCCGCGCCCAGGGCCTCCAAGAGGCCGTTTGGCACGTCGGTCTCAGCCTTGTCGATCTCGTCGATCAAGACCAGACAGCCTTTTTGGTGGTTACACCCGTCGGGTTGACGCGGCTCCGGGACCTTCACCTTGACAGCCTGCTCACTGGCGCTTGCCCAATCGAAAGCCCACCACAGAGCACGCGGATGGATGTAGTTCTTCACAGCCAGGTCTTCTTGCAGACTCGTCGAATTTTTGCCGCTAGCCGCTCCAAGAGCGCCCTTGAGCTGGGCTTCGGCGAGCCGCGCGACCGCGTCAAAGTGCCAGAGGAGATCTCGAGATTCGGTATGCGAATCGACCACGTGCTGCACATAGGCAGAGCCAAGGCGAACGGCCGCGGCCAACGCGAGCTGAGTCTTGCCGATACCGGGCTCTCCGCGGACCAGCAAAGGACGCCTTGCAGCCATTGCCGCGTTGATCGCGTCGATCTCGTTTTCGCAAAAGACATGGACCTGCTCTGGAGCGGCAGTGGACTGGCCCAAACGTACGATCGGGGAATCGGAGTGTGTCATGAATTTCACGAAAAGCGATCTCCTGAGATCACGAGTGTGTCTGTTTCTTTAGGGGAAGCATTTGGCAAAAGAAATAGAGAAGACTCTGCTCTTGCTCCTCTTGATCGGCGGAACCGTCCAACCCAAGAAACGTGATGGATGGATAGCAGGCTTTCAGAGTGGTCACAACAGCATCCAGTTGGTCCTTCCTGGTGCGCTCCGGAGGTACAGGGAAAACCACATAGTACGTGATTCGGTTGTACCGGGCATTTTGCGCCAGGAGATTGGCGGTCAGTCTTCTGCGTTCCTCTGCTGTGCGACCCTGAAACACTCCTCGTCTTGGGAACTGTCTCTGAAGACAGTCGTCGACAGATTGGATGATCTCTGTATGCTTCGAAGGATCGAATTTTCGCTCCAGGTATTCTTGTTGTGAAAGCCCGACATCTTCCCCCTCAACCTGCCAGCCACCTTCAGGTTTCCACCCTAGGCACATTTTTCCTCCAGGAAAATCGTTCTCGTCCTCACGGTCGTGGAACTGGCCTTGACGACCGTCCACGCCAGCCATGACGATCTCAGCAAGAGTCTTCGTGCAAACAGGCAGACAGACCAGCTCCATACTCTGTCCGAACTTGACCGACGCGACATGGCCAGGTTGACAAATCGCCGGAACGATCAATTGAGCCGCCTGTGACACGGATTCTGCGGCCTTTGCGCTGTCCTCTCCATCTATTTTTCTGAGTTCCTGATGAGTACGGGCCAGGTTCTCGATCACGAGATGGATATCCTGACCGAAAAGGCTGTCTGCAAGGTAGTCGGCCAGTTTCTGAGAGCCAAAGCCGGTCACGCTGGGTGCGCAGCCAAGTTGTTTGACAAGGGTTTCCATCGCGAGCGCAGAACGGGCGAGGAGCTCCACGAGCTTCCCCTTGACCTTTTCGACACGTTCGCGTTGCTCGTCGTAACCGATCTTGTTTCGGAACTCGGGGTCTTCCAGCAAACGCCAGGTTGGCGTTGCCTCCAACCTTTTGTTGTCCGCATAATTCGGCTGCGCCGTGTTCACCACACCGCAAATCATGCCGTTCACAACGACCGGCATTCCGGATACGCCTTTCCAATCCTCGATTTTTTGCGGCGGTGAATCTTCCTCTATCTCAAACTTGAAGGCGCGGTGCGCCATCGAATGGACCTTACCACCAAAACTGCGAGAAGGGCGGACGGAATTCAGTTCACTGGCCTTGGGAAACCCTTGACTCGACCAACGCGTATCCTGCATCGGCATGTCGTTGGAAAGGAGGCCCGACTGGCTATACACATTGGCCGGTCGGGTGCAGCGGATCAGAGCAGCATCCAAAGTGTCCGGACTTCTCCACTCGATCGATTCCTCTGAAAGCTTCATCCAATCGCACTCTTTGGGATGCTCCCACCGAACGAGTATGGGTTTTTCCGGATCCCGGTTTTCGGGCTCAAGCACGTGGCGGGCCGTGAGAATCAAGTCGTTCCCGACCGGATACCCCGTGCCCACCGTGCCCACCTCGCCCGACGGCCGCTCGGGGTCTCCTCGTGAATCACTCAATATTGGCACGAAGATCATGATGAGGAGATCCTTGTTCATGGATTACCCCCGCAGGCCTTGAAAATGAAGCGACCGTCTATCGGCCTGGCAGTCCGCTCGTTCCGGAAAGCTCGATCGGTGCGTTGTCTTTTGGGTCAACCGGCTTGAGCTTCAATTTGAGCTTCTGGGTCAAGACCTCGGACACATTGACCTTTGCGTCGGCCTTGTACACCCAAAACTGAACGCCCCCACCCGCGCCTGCGGACTCAGTGGTGGCCACCTGCAGGTCGAGCTCGATCTCGTCGATTCGAAACTTCAGACTCGAGTTCTTGCCTTGCTCCTGGACCTTGAGGAGATCCTCCCGCAACCGTCCAAGCATTTTCGCGAGCTCGATCTTGTTCTCATCGCTCATGACCGCCCCTCCATCCGTGGGTCGCGTGAATGGCCTGCGCCGACGGTCACATGATAATACGCGGCGCCCTACGGCGTCAGCCTAGGTTGTGTGGTGGGTTCCCGCCGAGGGCCTGTTCAGTCAGAACCGAGTGCGATCCGCGGTGCGCGGCTAGAAGCCGCCGCCAAGATCCTCGTTGCCATCGAGACCCGAACGAGTTGGCGGTCGACGCGGGGCAGAGAGGCGATTACCACGTCGGTGAGGTTCATCGGATCGAGGGCTGGCCCGGTGGCGCTGCCACACCTTGGCTCCTCGATGTTCTGCTGACGATCGAGTTCCGCGAAGACTCGTGGGAGGTTGGTCAGCGAGCCACAAGTCTGCTCCACGTAATCGGGACGCAGGAAATTCCTCGCCAGCGCCGCTGCGCCAGGAAGCTGCTCCATTTCCTGTGTGAGGATCTTTTTCCCGCGCTGCCGGCGTAGGTCGTGCTTCATCCCGTGGAACAGTCCCTCCAGGACGTCATTCGTACGGTCTGCTATCCGAAAGCCTCCCGGCCCAACAGGCGGCGCTTGGAGAAGAAGACCCCCTGAAAGTGCCACAAGCCATTGATGTCGAAATCAGGAATGTCGTCGAGCGTGTAGTACCGGCCGTCGTGGTTGAAGCTGGAAAGGTAGCCAAGGGCAGACAGACGACGGAAAACGCTCATGGGCGACTCAGTCTGGAGCGCCCGCAGGAGAAGCGGCAGTTCAACGATCCGTTGCCGGTGAAACAGAGTGTGAAGCGTGCGCCGGGATTGCTCGGGTGATAGCACAGGACCATTCTTGGTAGAGTTGGGACCACCAGCCAGTTGCTAGTCCTTCCTCTACCACCACGGGGCAGCAGTTTTCCAGACCGGCCACGTGATGTACACGACTTAGCCGACGACCGTGGCCGGGTTGGTGGACCTCGGCCTTGTCGAAGAGGACAAACAGCTGTCGGAAGAGATCACCGATGGTTTTGCTGCCGCGGATCGCCTTGTTCACGACGATGATCGCGGAATCCTCAGGTCAGTGGGTGACGTGGATCGGCGAGTCCAATCCGACCACGGCATCCATCACTCACCTCTGAGTGACAGAGCTTCCTCCTGAGAGATGCTTGGTCACCACGGGGTTGCCCGAGTAGGCGACCTCGGATCCGCCCGACGCGCTCACGGCAAGACTTTCCCTCACCTTGAGGCTCGCTTTACTACCGCCACTCATGTCAATGGTGGCACGGCCGGAGTCCAGCACGTCCGCGTTGTAGATGGACCCGCCAGACATCTCGATGGACTGTTCTGCCACCTTGCCCTTGAGCGTCACGTCGCCGCCGCCGCTCTGATTGAGGGCAAAGCTCTTCGCATCGAGCTGGTCGAAGACGGCCGTTGACCCGCCACTCAGACTGACGGCAAGGGAGACAGCGGAGATGGCTCCAGCGTGGAGGCTGATGCCTCCCGATCCTTTGAAGGAGGAAATCTTGGGAAGCGTGACCTCGACCACAACGTTTCGAGAGGGGCTCAGTCCCCTTCCCTCCGTCATACGGACCTCAATGCCACTGTCCGCATCCTCCACGACAACCAAGGGCAACACGTTGTCGTCTCCGGTCAGCTTGAGGGCGGGCTTCGGGCCCTGGGAGAGCTTTACGGTGAAGCCGCAGCAAACCTTCAGCCTCGATCGATCGGAGATGGGGCGGTCCTGGGAGACGATCTTGCCCGAGCCGACAACGGTTTGTGCCTTGCTGCCGAACGGTACAGCGAGCACCAAAAGGGCCGCGAGAAGAACGACTCCTCTGCCGAAGGCGTTGGTTTTCATCGATTCCTCCAATTGTGGACACGGTTCTCAGTTTACTGTTTCATCAGCGAGATTTTGCCGCTGAACGTTTTGAGCTCCACGCTCGACCTGCCGTCTCCATGACGCGCGTGGAGATCACGGCGAGCAGACAACTCGGTCCGGGTTCCCTCCAGCCCCGTCAGGGAAAAAGTCGTCGAGATCTTGCCGCTGAACGTGTCGGCTTTCACAGTAAACGAAGAGTCCGCAGGCAAGATCATCTCGATAGAGCCGCTGTGACTTTTCAGCGAGCACGACGCCCCCTGGCCGATCGCCCCCTCGAATGTGATACCGCCACTCTTCGTGTGGACAACCAGTCCGGTGCAACGTGACCGGGTGAGCCCTATGTCGCCACTGACCGACCTTCCGTCGAACAGCCCCTGAGCCCCCGACACTGTGATGCGGCCACTCACGCTCTCGACCTGTAACGCGTCACCTTGGCAGTCTCGGATTTCCACGCGACCACTGACGGTGCCGGCAGAGACCTGCCCCCTGGCACCCTCCACGTGGATCGCGCCGCTCGTCGTCCTGCACGAGACCTTTCCAGCGGGACCGATCATCAGCATGTCCCCTCGTACCGACCTCATCTCCAAATCAGTGTTCTCTGGCACTGAAATATCGAAGTCGAGGCTGCTGCCTTGGCCTTCGATCTGGATGAGGTCACCCTGCTGACGCAAGGAGGCCCAGGCTTTCCGGGACGATCCCGTGGTTACGACTCGAATCTCGCGGCGAGCCCATACCGTGACCTTGATGTGCCCGCCGATGTTCGAAAGGTCTACGCTGGCTCTCTTGTCTACCCTGAACGATCGCTCCTCTCGTCGGTGGGCAGGGTCAACTCCAGGGAGGGACGGCTCAGCGTCGAGAATCAAGGGCTGTTTACTCTGTTGCCCGTTCACGGCCACCGTATCGGGCTTCCAAGCGACGGACCGGGCAAGAACACAAACACCCACGAGCGCCAAGGAGGCGAGAATGGGCCGCAGACGGACGAGCCTCCAGAGGCTCAGCGAACGATTTCCCAGAGAAGACCGGGACCCGAGGAATCGCGGTTCGATCTCCTCCGTGAGCCTTCTCTGCAGGTCTTTCCACAGCCGGTCTTGAGGTTCTATGATCGGAAGCGTCGAGGAGGCCTGGACGAGCCGTCTCACGTCCTCGTAGACCAGGCGACAATCTGCACACTCTCCCAAGTGCGCGGCGACGAGGTGATGCTCCGGCAAGGGCAGGAGCCCATCCAGGTAGTCGGAGCACAGGCCGATAACATCTTGGCAGTGCATCGATTTCTACCCTTTCAACAATTCTCGCAGCTTCAGGCGAGCCTTGTGTAACTGGGACTTCGACGTCCCCGGTGTGCAACCGAGGTACTTGGCGATCTCTTCGTGGTCGTAGCCCTCCACGTCGTGCAAGACGAAGACAGCTCGGTATCCAGGCGGCAACGCAGCGATCGACCGATCCATGTGGATTCTGTCGAGGTTCAGCTCGGTAGTGGCCTCCGTCTGCAGAGACGATCCGACCTGAGGTCCGTCTGGTGGCAGCTCTTGGAGCATGTCCGTTTTCCGGCGTAGGTGCATGAGGGCAGTATTCACGGCGACCCGATGAAGCCAAGTTGAGAAAGCACACTCGCCACGAAACGCGTGGATCTTCCGATAGACCAGGAGAAAGACCTCTTGCGTCAGGTCCTCAGCAATACCAGTGTCGCTGACGAGGCGGTAGCAGAGGGAGTAGACACGTCCTTTGTAGTGAAGAAATAGAGCCTCGAAGGCCGTGAGGTCTCCCTGCTGTACGGCTTCCACCAACGACGACTCATCCTCCCTGCCCGAACGCATCCGACAAGACCCGCTTCCTGACTCTGCACGGACCACGTTGTGCGCCTGTGCACAAACTTGGATGATCTGATAGCACAAAAGGTTGCCTCATCACCCGGTTATCTTTCGTCAGCGAGGTCCGCTCTGATCCAACCCGAGAACTTGGCAACCAGGGAGGCACAGCCGGAGGCGGGGGCCAAGCCATCGGAGACATCATCCGGCTGAAACCATAGGTGATCAGCCTAACCGGCGCCGATGAAGTACTCCATCGCCCGGCGGGGTTGCCCGTGGAACTCGGCGATCGGCTCAGCCGACTTCCGAGGGATGTCCGAGAGAAGTCCTTGCACGAGAACCTTTGCTCCCGGAACGATTTACGCAACGATCGGTGCGTTCGCCGGTATATCTGCATCGTAGGGTTCGCAACTTCTCCGATGGAGGTAGGCAGATTCATGGCAGGAACCCATCTTTTCATCGCGCTTTCGGGAACGCTCCTTCCCGGGCTCGGTCACTTTATCTTGGGAAGACGATGCCGCGCCGCGGTCTTCTTTGCCGTGCTCTCGTTTTTGTTCTTTTCGGGAGTCTTCCTTGATCACGGCTTTTACACCAAGTTCAACAGCGGGCTGCCGCCGGATCGATTCGAAGGAGCCACTGACAGGGCCTGGAAGCTGGTCTTCACCTACGGATTCCCGTTCTTCGTGGGCGTCTCGAATTACCTGGCAGGCCTCGGCTGGGTGAAGCTCTCCGCTCCCTGGCTCGTGTACGTTCCGGGAGTCCAGAGCATCGAACAAGTACCGGTCACCACACGAGACATCGGCTACTGTTTTGCGCTTCTCGCAGGACTCCTAAACCTTCTGGTGATGATGGACGCCTACGACATCGCGTGGAACAGGGACGATCTTGCCAGGAGGAGGGCCGCATGAGCAACGCTCGGTTTGTTCTCTCGTCTCTACTACTCTGCTGTCTATCGATTTCCGGCGTTTACTCTCTGCTTAGCCCCGGAGATCGAGTTCAGGTCGCCGGTGAAATGTTTCGGAGCTTCCTGTATACCGCCGGAGGGATACTGGCCCTGGCCGCTGGGATCGTTACTATCCCGTGGATCTTCGGAGCCGGCGCGTGGTGAGGGGACCGAACTATGTCAAACGATCTATTGCATGATTTCCGGATTCGGGTGAACGATCGGCTGGCCTATGACCCGACGTCTCTCAGGAAGAACGATTTTTCCGTGGCCGCACAAGCAGTACGGCTGGAGGCAACTCTACCCGATCATTTTGCCGGAGATCTCATCTTGACCCACGAGGCTATGGGAGAGGTCGTCTCGAGAGAACGAGTCCGGGTCGCCAAGGAAGGCCGGGTCGAGGCTCCGGTCCGGCTTCTGCGGGGACGGAACACCCTAGTTTTGGCCTGCGGTCCGGCGCCGGAAACGCGTTTTCGACTCGACCTGTTCCATCGATCCTCGTTGCGGGACTGGGTCGAATCGATGATCAGGGCGCTGGTGCTGGTCTTGGTGGTGAAGACCTTTGTCGTCCAGGCGTTCTTCATACCGACCGAATCTATGAAGCCGACCTTTCAGATAGGGGATTTCCTACTGGTCGACAAAGTCACTAACCTGTTCCGAAATCCGTCCCCAGGAGACGTGGTGGTTTTTGAGTATCCCGAGGATCCGACCAAGAACTTCATCAAGCGGCTGGTTGCCGTGGAGGGCGATCGGATCGCCCACTGTGGCAAAAACCTGATCCATAACGGCAAGGCGCTCGATGAACCCTACGCCCGGTATCTGAAGGGCGAGGGCAGCCCGCAGGAATCTGACCCGCTGAGCTTCTCCGAACGGAAGCTGGCCCAAGGAACCCTGTGGGTCATGGGGGACAACCGGAACAACTCGCGGGACAGCCGATTCTGGGGGCAGCTGGAAACCTGGAGGTTGATCGGAAGGGCCTGGGGCACGTACTGGCCACTCCGCCGCACCGGCTTGATCTCGCACCGTTTCGGCACGCTCAGGAGCACGATCACCGATGAGTCGACCAGCCACTAGCGTTGTCTCCGTGTGGGCCAAAGACCGGAAGACGACCAGCTCCCCAGGATATCTCATAGCTGGAGAGGCCGAAGGCATGGATGACAATTCGGTGATTCGACGGATCGTCGCTGGAGCTGTTGAGGATTTCGAACAGCTCATCGAGCGCTACAAACGCCCGGTCTTTGCGTTCGTGCGAAACATGGTTCGTGATCCTCACTCCTGCGAGGACATCGTCCAGGAGGTGTTCTTCGCAGCATTTCAGCACCTAGGCCACTTCGACCCCGCCCGGGCGAGCTTCGCGACCTGGTTGTTCACGATCGCTCGCAACCGGGCTCTCAACGAGCTCGACAAGGCCGGAAGGCGGCCTGAGCCGGTTCAGGTGGAAGATCTTCTGGGAATTAACGCCGCCGACCGCCGCCCTTTGACGCGCCACCACGGCCCGAGGGCGCAGAGCGACCGGAACTTTTGACGCCACCGGCTCCACGATTGGACGCACTGCTCTTGGCCGACTTCGGCGTCCAGCTTCCCAAGATGTCGAATTCATCACTGTGAGCGGTCCTCATGCCGGAGGCAGAACCCGCGGATCCGGACGCGAATCCGCCCGGCTTCCCCGAGGTGGAGCCAAGACGCGCACCTGCGGTCGATCGATTCCCCGCGCCGGAGTTCCACTGTCGTGCGGACTGCTGAAGAGAGCTCATTCCCTGTGCGCCGGCAACGCCTCTTGGATAGGTTCGAGCTCCCGACTGTCCGCCCGACGTCCCTCTCGCGGACGACATTCCCTGACCGGAACCGGAAACCGTACCCTGATGACTCAACGTATTGCCCTGACGCGACCACGTGTCCTGAACGGTCGCTGAACGCTCCTGTGGTCCGGTCCGTGTTCCCTCGTGACTCACCGTGCTTCCCTGCTTGGTCCAGGTATCGCTTGCTGTCGCCGTCTGGCCTCCTGGACCGGTCGTCTGTCCTTCACGGGTAACCGTGTTCCCATCCTTTGTCCAGGTTGCATCCTGGCTGACGGTGGATTGCCCCGGTCCGGTGACCGTGCTCTCGTGAGTCACCTGATTCCCTTGCTTTGCCCAGGTTCCCTCGGAGGTCACGGTCTGGTTGCCAGGCCCGGTGACCGTGCCCTGGGTCGACACGGTCCCCCCGCCGGCCGTCACGGTCTTCTGAGTCGACACCGTCTGGCCTCCGACAGTCATGCTCCCTTGGGCCGAGACCGTGGCTACTCCCGGTGCCACTGGGACAGGGACGGGAGCGGCATTTGTCCCCCGGACAGTGACCGCACCAGGGGCCACGACCGTGACATTCGGAGCGGGCACGGGAGCCACGACCGTGAGGTTGGGAGCCGGCACCGGAACCACCACAGGCGCAGATCCCGAGGGGACGACCACGACCTGTGGGCTGGTGACCACACCGGCCGTCTGAGGCGGTCCTGCGATCCCGGCCGACGGGATAGCCGCCGGAACCACCACAGGCGCGACCACCGGCGCGACCACAGGCGCAACCACAGGCGCGACCGCCGGAACGGTTGCTCCAGCAGGAGGAGCCTCACCGGACCCTGAAGGTTCGGTCGAGGATGGTGCGCTTTTGTCGACGGCCGCCGCCCCCGAGCCGCCTCCATCCGTCTGTTGATCTGGCGGCTGGGCAGAGACCTGAGCACCCTCGGCCAAGGCCGTATCGGGACTTCCCTCCGTCTTGGACTCGTTCACGGCCGCCGCAAGCTCGGGTGCTTTCCCCTCAACGAGGGACTTCAGTCTCTCCTGAGTCCCTGGGTGGCGTTCCTCGATCAGAGTGCGCAGTCTGTCCGGAAGAGCGTCCCAAGCCTTGCGGACTTGCTGGGCCGCCTGCTGGAACTTGGCTTGGTCCTGGGCCAACCAGGCTTCTCGCAGCCCGTCGACCTTCTGCCGCATCACCAGGACCTGCTGAAAGTACTGCTGGGCGGCCCGCAACCGACCACCAATGAGGCCCGGCCCCAGGGCGCCTCGTTCTCTCAGCGGCTGGCCCCACACCATCGAGCATCCCAGGACCATCACTGTCACCGATACGATCAAGGCTTTGTTCACGCGCAAGGCTCCTTCCGTCTCCTACCCGCCACTGGAAGCAATCCGTCTCCACGCCACCGATTGCCCTCTCGACTCGATCATCACATGGGGCGAACCGTCACCCGGCATAATATCTTGCATGCTGACAGAAGCCATGGGCTTGTGCAAGACAACCGTCGGGGTTGGGGAGCAAACCCGAAAAGTGGGAGCCGAAAAGTGGGAGATCCATGAGCCGGTCATTCGGACAACCACGGAGGTACCGAGAAGCACGGAGGTTGATTCCTTTTTGCTCCCACTCGAGTTGTCACAATCTTGACTTTTTGAGAAGTTCCGCTTAAGATACGCGCCGAACGAGAGGCCAGGGTCGTGGCCTGGATCTCGGTGTTCACACTGAAAGGTGCCCATTGGATCCTCAGTCCGGCAACAGCAAAGATAAGATCGAAGTGCAAGGTCGGGTCGTCAAGGCCCTGCCCAATGCCCTCTTCAACGTGCAACTGGAGAGCGGCCACATGGTGCTCGCCCACATCTCCGGCAAGATGCGAAAGTTTTACATCCGCATCCTTCCGGGCGACACCGTGACGGTGGAACTGTCCCCCTACGACCTCTCCCGCGGTCGGATTATCTATCGCTTCAAGTAAGCGTCTCCTCCGAGAAGATTTCCGCCTGGAAAGTCTGGACGTGTGTGCGTTTCTTGCCGCGCGCCCGGCGGACGACCGGCCCCGCACAGCGAATCGAGGTCCGGCGCGTCATTCGCTCCGTTGAGCGGCCAGATCGATCGTCTTCCGGACAAGGGCGTCGAGTTTTGCCACGGCACGTCCCGAGTCGATGCTTTGTTCTCCCAAGGCCACGGCCTCGGGCCAGGACCTCGTCCTTCCGGTCACGACAAAGCCCGCGGCCGCGTTCAGCAGAACCGCGGCTCGACAGGAACCCCGGTCAGAGCCGTCCAACACCTTGCGAACGATGCGGGCGTTGACAGGAGCATCACCACCGACGAGGGCCGCGGGGTCGACCCTCTCCAGTCCGGCTTCTTCCGGAGAGATCTCGAAGGTCCGAACCTCGCCGGCCACAAGGTGGCTCACGACCGAAGGCGCGCAGGGCGAGAGCTCGTCCAAACCATCCAGCCCGGCCACCACCATCGCTTCTCTGAGCGAGAGCTCTCCCAGAACCACGGCAAGGGTCTCTGTCAGAGAACGGTCGTACACGCCGACGACCTGATAGCTCGCCCCCGCCGGATTCACGAGGGGACCCACAAGGTTGAAGAGACTCCGGAAACCGATCTCCTTCCGGGCTTGGGCCGCATGACTGAGCGCCCGGTGGAACGTCGGGGCGAAGAGAAAACCGATCCCGATCTCCTCGATACAGGTCAGGACCGCGGCTGCCGGAAGGTTGACCTCGACCCCCAGAGCCTCGAGGACATCGGCTGATCCACAAGACGAAGAAACGGAACGGTTGCCATGCTTGGCCACCGGGACCCCGGCGCCTGCGAGCACGAACGCAGAGGCCGTCGATATGTTGAACGTGCCGCTTGCGTCACCCCCCGTACCACATGTATCCAAAACCGGACGTGAGGGTCGGATCTTCTCGGCCCGACTCCGGAGCACTTTGGCCGCGGTGGCGATCTCGGTTGGAGTCTCTCCCTTGGTTCTCGAGGCAGCCAGGAAGGCCCCGATCTGAGCGGACGTGGCAAGTCCGTCCATGATCTGTTCCATGGTCTGTGCCATGACCTCCGGCGATAGTTCCCGGCGGCAGATCAGTTGGGCAATGGCGTGTTTGATCGGGTCGTTCATCGTCATCGGAGTCGCCAGGCAACGGAGTTGTAGACCCGGGCCGGACTGGCCTGGGTTTTCGTGATGTGACGGAGGTCTGTGAATCGGCTCCCCACCGGTGTGCCCACCGTGATCTCGGGCGAGTGGTCAGGGTTCGATCCGTCGACATCGTCGGTCGAGACAAAGGCCACGACCCGGCGGTCATTCGACGGGATCGGATCGTAGTTGGAGTAGGCCGAGTCCGTGAACCGCGTTTCCGGAGACCCTCCGTCGTCGGCCGGGGCGTTGTAGACCTGGAGGTTGCTCCCGGTCATCTTGGAATACCAGAGAATGAGATCGCGTTCACCCCAGGAAGGGGCCACGTCGTCGGACCCTGTGTCCTTGGTGACCGGCACCAAAGGGCCCCGCATGGCGTTCACGAACGGACCCGAAACCGGAACGATGGACCCGGAGGAAACGAGCGCGTGGACGATGTCGTAGTCCTGGACGTCGTAGGTGGCTCCGGAATCGATTCGGCGGGTCGAGAACGCGATGATCGCTCCATCGGAAGACCAGACGGGATACCGGTGGTCGAACGCCGCGCCGGTCTGCGGTTCGGTGTCGGAAATGAAGAGCCGGGCGTTCGTGCCGTCACGGTTCATGATCCAGAGCTCGCAGCGGCCATTGGAGTCGGAGTCCTGGGACAGGATGATCTGTTGGCCGTCGGGCGACAGATCGGCCGCGTTCTTGGGTGCAGTGGAGTTCGTGACCCGGGTCACGGTCGCGATCAGTCCGGAGAGTCGAAGGAGGTAGACGTCGAAGATGTCCGCGCTCCCGGAGTGTTCGTAGTTGGAGAGAACCAGAAGCTCGTTCGTGTCGGCCCGACTCATCTTGAGCGAGCAAAACTGTCCGCCAATGCCCGGGGTGGTCACGAGCTCGAGTTGCGAGAACTCGTAGGTTCCCTGGGCGTTGAGGCGGGCGATCTGTCCTTCTGATCCGGTGTCGGTTATGACGAAGAGCTCACGACCGACGTTAAAGGCCGGTGCATTGAACGTGACGTCGGCACGCGCCACCTTGCCGGCGGTAATGGTGGCTGTGGTCGAGCTGTTCGATCCTGCGCCACGAGCCACATGGATGGTGTACTCTCCGGCCGAAACCTGATCCATTCGGTAGTAGCCCGCAGTCCCGGAGTTCGTGACTCCCCCGGTGGGAACCGTATAGACCCTCGCCCCGACCACGGCGACAGCAGGGTTCGAGGACACATCGATCACGTACCCCTCGATCGATCCCGTGCTCGTCGCGTACCGCGACTCGACGAAGTTGTTGCCTTCGGTCCCGGAGCATGCGACCACGAGGCCGATCGAAACGATGGCCAGAGCCAGTCGCCGGCGCCACAACAACGCCAGGGACAGCTTCCGGAGCGCGGTGCCCCGGGCGGTCACAGCACTTTTTTCGATGTTCGAGCTCAAGGGCAAATAGGGAAGTCCCGGACGGTGCGGGGCCTCGTCCTCCACTCTCTTCAATCGGCCGAGAGAGGGAGCGGCCTTACCTCGATCTCGTGGAGTGGACATTGCTCCTAGTGCTTGCGATATCGGAGGAAGTGAACGGACACCCCTTGTTTTCGAAACCTCGACTCGAAGAGGGTCGTTACCTGGTCCTCAATGCGATCGACGAGCACGGCTCGTCCGTGGACGTTCTCCCATTCGCCGGAGGACTCCAGAGCCCCCATCACTTGCCGGGCGTAATCGATCACGTCGGTGCCCACGGTGAGGGTGCCTCCCCGGACCAGAACCCGTGCCACCTGAGCGAGGAAGGGCCCTTGAAGAAGCCGCCGACGCCGGTGCCGGCGCTTGGACCAAGGGTCCGGGAAGTTGACCACGAAGCCGTCGATCGAAGCGGGAGGAAGAAAACGTTCCACGAATTCACGGGCATCGGCCCAAACGACACGCACATTCGTGAGGCCAGCCCGCACGATCCGCCTCGCGATCTTCTCCAGGCGGATGCGTTTGTACTCGACCGCCAGGAAGTTCCGGCCGGGGTTGGCCGCGGCCATGGCCAAAAGAAACTCCCCCCCGCCCGGCCCGATCTCCACGGTGAGCGGCCCTTTCGCCCCAAAGAGCTCGCCCGGCGCGATGACAGGACCGGACGGCTCCAGGTCTAGAATCACGTCGGTTCCGTCCGGCAATAGCCTTGACACCGTCAAAGAGAGCGAAGTCTTCCTCTTGGCGCGCCCCACGAGGCGATGGAGCGATGGCAAGGTCGCGGCTTGGTCCTCCACGGAAGAAGTCTCGCAGTTCATGCCGTCTTTCCGGTCGCGTCCGCGAGGGTCTTGAGTTTGAGCTCGGCGAGCTGCTTAGACGACACCTCGGACGGGGCGTTCGTCATGGCGCACTGGCCGGTCTGTGTCTTCGGGAACGCGATGACCTCCCGCAGGCTTTGCTCCCCCTGGAGGACCGCCACGACCCGGTCGATTCCGAGCGCAATCCCAGCGTGGGGGGGAGCGCCGAACGAAAACGCGTCGAGGAGAAAGCCGAACTTCGAGGCGGCTTCCCGGGGCGAGATGTTCAGATAGTCAAACATCTGCTGCTGGAGATCCGGCCTGTGGATCCGGACGCTTCCACCGCCGATCTCGCTGCCGTTCAAGACGAGATCGTACGCTTGGGCTCGGATCTTACCCGGCGAGTCACGGAACGTCTCCAGGTCGCTCAACACGGGCTTCGTGAACGGATGGTGCATGGCCACGAACCGTTTTTCGTCCTCGTCCCATTCCAACCACGGGAACTCCGTGACCCAGAGGAACGCCTTCTTCGCGGGGTCGATCAGCGAAAGCCTCCGCCCGAGCTCGAGTCTGAGAGTACCCAGGACCGTGGCCACGACCTTGGGCTTATCGGCCATGAACAGGATCAGGTCACCCGGACCCGCACCGCAGCGCTCCACGATCCGGGAGAAGGACTCCTCCGGCACGAACTTCGAAATCGGGCTCGACACCTTCTTGTCAGCGGCGATCTTGGCCCACGCCATGCCCTTGGCACCGAGAGCCTTCGACCGCTCCACGAGTTGGTCGATCTCCGACCTGGAGAACTCCGCGCCCTTAGGCACGGGCAGCGCCTTGACGTGTCCGCCCGATTCCAGAGCGGTCGTGAAGACCTTGAAGTCCACGCCGGCCACCAGGTCGGACAGATCGGAGATCTCCATTCCGAACCGTGTGTCCGGCTTGTCGGAGCCGTATCGGGCCATCGCGTCCTGATAGGTCATCCTCGGAAACGGCGGCGAAGCCGGAAATCCGAACGTCTCGCCCAGGGCGGCGAAGAGTCCCTCGACGATCGGAAACAGCCCCTCCGGGGGCAGGAAAGAGGCCTCCACGTCGAGCTGGGTGAACTCGGGTTGGCGGTCAGCCCTCAGATCCTCGTCACGGAAGCAACGGCAGACCTGGAAGTACCGGTCGAAGCCGGCGACCATGAGGATCTGCTTGAAGAGTTGAGGAGACTGCGGCAGGGCGTAGAAGTCCCCGGGAGAAAGCCGACTGGGAACGAGAAAGTCGCGGGCCCCCTCCGGAGTCGATTTCGTCAGGATCGGGGTCTCGACCTCGAGGAACCCACACGATTCCATGTAACGCCTGCAGACACCCATGAGTTTGCTGCGGAACACCAACTTCTTCTGGACGTCGGGGCGACGCAGATCGAGGTAGCGGTACTTGAGTCGCAGCGCCTCGTTGATCGGACCGTCTTCGTTCAAGGCAAAGGGCAACGGCCCGCAGGTGCTCAGGATCTCCAGTCCGTCCGCCGCGACCTCGATGTCGCCGGTCGAGAGCTCGGGATTGGCCATTCCACTGGGTCTTGCCCGAACGGTCCCCACCACCTTGACGACGTACTCCGACTTGAGCGTCGCGGATCGATTCAGAGCCTCCGCGGATACGTCCGGCTCGAAGACGACCTGGCACAGGCCCGAGACATCTCGGAGGTGTATGAAAGCGAGACCTCCAAGGTCCCTCACCCGGTGAACCCAGCCATAGAGAAGGACTTTTTTGCCCGCGTCTTCCCTCTTGATCTCTCCGCACCTATGGGTCCTCTGTGGAAAACCGATCACGATGGCCTCCTCGGCGCTTTTTCAATCCACGACCTTCGTTACGACCCCGATACCGTCCGACTCATGATCTCGGTGATGTGACTTGCGCTCTGGGCCTCCGGCACGCTCACCTGCTCGCGGGTCTGCATATCCTTGATGGCGACCGTTCCGGACGCCACCTCGTCCTCGCCCAGGACGGCCACGATGCGAGCCTGACGGCGGTTGGCCTCTTTGAACTGACGCCCCAGGTTGGGACTCCTGGTCGGATCGAGAATCGCCCGAACTCCGAGGGCGCGCAGACGACTGGCCAGGGTTAGGCCCCGGGCCCTTCCCTCATCGCCCGTGGCTGCGATGTAAACGAGCGGAGATGACTCGTCCGGGACCGTGACAGACTGTGACTCAATGAGCGACATGAGTCTCTCGACACCGATGGCGAACCCGATCGCCGGCGTGGGTTTGCCGCCGAGCTGCTCCACCAACAGGTCGTAGCGTCCTCCGCCTCCGACCGCGTTCTGGGCGCCCTCCTTCCCGGGAATGTGGATCTCGAACGCGGTTCGCGTGTAGTAATCGAGCCCCCGGACGAGCCTCGGGTTCAGAGAAAAGGGGATAGAAAGCCGAGTGAGGAGTTGGCCGGTCCGCTCAAAGTGCGTGGAACAGTCCTTGCACAGGCTCTCCTGGATCGAAGGCACGTCCCTGGCGATCCGACTGCACGTCTCCACCTTGCAGTCCAGGACTCTCAAGGGGTTCTTGGTCAGCCGACGCTGGCAGTCCGCGCACAGATCGTGGGCGTGGCTCGCAAGCGTCCGGGTGAGCATGGCGCTGTAGGTCGGCCGGCACTCCCGGCAACCGACGCTGTTGAGCTGCACCGTGAGCCCGGTAAGGCCCACGGCATGGCAGAGCGCCATGAAAAGATCTATGGTCTCCGCGTCCACCTCTGGGCCGGGGTCGCCGAAGATCTCGACTCCCACCTGGGAAAACTGACGCTGTCGGCCGGCCTGGGGACGCTCGTAGCGAAACATCGGACCGATGTAGCAGAGCCGATCGACGCCGGCCTGGTCGAGCGAGTGCTCGATGTAGGCACGAACCACGCCAGCGGTCCCCTCGGGCCTCAGCGTGAGGCTTCGCCCCTTGCGGTCGGTGAACGTGTACATCTCTTTCGATACGATGTCGGTCTCGTCTCCGATGGACCGCGAAAACAGCTCGGAGGCCTCGAAGACCGGGGTCTCGACAGAGGAGAAGCCGTATCGGCGGAGAACCCCCCGGATCTTGACCAGAACCGCATCGAGCCGTCCGCTGTATGGGGGCAGGAGGTCGTGGGTTCCTCGTGGGGCCACGTATCGCATCTTGATTCTTCCTTTCGCCCGGCAGCTTAAAGCCGGATGTCGAAGCCGTGATACTCGGTCGTGGGATGGTCGCGCCGGGTGACCGCCGAGACGTCGGACATTCGAGGCCCCTCCCGCAGGAGCGCCTCGAACTCGTCGAGGATCCTGGATGGGGCCTGGGCCACTACCTGCACTCCGCCATCGGACAGATTCCGGACGAACCCGCGCACCCCCAGGCGGCTGGCCACCCTCTGGGTGAAGAAGCGAAAACCGACCCCCTGTACACAGCCAGCCACGATGAACTCCACGCAAGGATCATGACTCGTCGTGTCGTGCGTATCCACGTCAGCTCTCATCCTCCTTGTCGTCTCCGGGAAGAATCACGTTCTGCTCTCTCCCGCGGAGGTAGGGCTTGAGCTTGACCCAAAAATTCTTGCGGTCCATACGCGCCGCTCTCGCCGCGCGGGAGACGTTCCGGTCGCCCTTCTCCAAGAGAGCCAGGAGATAGAACCGTTCGAACCGCTCCAGGACCCGCCTCTTGGCTTCGCGGTACGAAAGCGCCACGAGCGACCCCATGTCCAGAAGGCTCTGAACCTCTTGGTCGTCGAGGGTCGAAGAGGCAGCGGCCCCCGTTTGGGGCCCGGCATCCTGCGGCGACTCGGCCGTTGGCGGCGGAACATTCAAAGCACCAGGATCCTGCCGCGGAACGATGGAATCCAGGTCATCCAGCACCACGCCGCGAGCGACTCCGTTCTCGAGCTCCCTGACGTTTCCAGGCCATGGGTAGCTCGCGAGCTTCGCCGCCATCGCGGTGGAGATGGTGCATCTCGGCTTGTCGAACCTGTCGGCATAGAGGTCCAGGAAGTGCTGTGCCAGAAGCGGAATGTCCTCGGGTCTTTCGCGGAGAGGCGGCACCACGATCTTCACGACGTTGAGCCGGTAGTACAGGTCTTCGCGGAACTGCCCGGACTGGATCTTGGCCTCGAGGTTCTGATTGGTGGCGCAAAGGACTCTCACGTCAACGGCGAGGACCGTCGATGCGCCGAGACGCTCGACCTCTCGCTCCTGAAGGACGCGAAGCACTTTGGTCTGGGTCGAGAACGTCATGTCTCCGATCTCGTCGAGAAAGATGGTCCCGCCATTGGCGAGCTCGAATCGCCCCTTCTTGATGCTGGAAGCACCGGTGAAGGCACCCGGCTCGTAGCCGAACAGCTCGCTCTCGATGAGACTCTCCGGAAGTGCCGCGCAGTTCAGCTTGACGAAGGGTTTGCCGCGCCGCCGGGACTTCTGGTAGAGAGTGTTGGCCACCACCTCCTTGCCGGTCCCCGATTCGCCGCGGATGAGAACCGTCACGTCGGTCTCGGCGACCTGATCGATGGTGCGCGCCACGTCCGCCATCCGGGGGCTCAGTGAGCGGATGCCGGGGGCGATCCTCGCGCCCATCTCCTCTCGGAGGTCTCGGTTCTCCTGCTCGAGGTGGAGCCTCTCACGGGCGTTCTTCAGAGTCAGGAGCATGGCCTCGTTGGAGAAAGGCTTGGAAAAATAGTCGTCGGCACCCGACTTGATCGCGCGGACCGCGATCTCCTGCGTGCCGTAGGCTGTGATTACAATGACCACTATCTGCGGAGATCTCTTTTTGATCTGGGCCAGCATCTCGAGCCCGTTCATCTTGGGCATCGAGAGATCGAGCAGGACGATGTGGGGCTGATACTCCGGCAAGATCTTGAGTCCGTCGAACGGGTCTCCGGTGGTGTGAACCTCGTAGCCCTCCAGAGTCAGGAGCTCCCGGAAGGCGTACTGAAGCGCCGCGTCATCGTCCACGACCAAGACTCTGCATCGCATGGTGAAACCCGCCGTCTAGGCGATGCCCTCCAGTCTCGCCACCGTTTCCGGTGCCAACCTCGGAAACGAGAGAGTGAAACGTGTTCCATTACGAAGCTCCGTGTCGACGCGGAGCTGACCCGAGTGCTGGGCCACGATCTTCGAGACGATCGCGAGCCCCAGCCCCGAACCGCCCGGTTTGGTCGAGAAGAACGGGTCGAACATCTGTCCCACCTGATCCTCGGGGATGCCTGGGCCGTTGTCCTCCACGGTCACGAGAGCCTTGTCCGCGTCGGGGTCGTAGTCGAGCGACAGGGAGATCTTTCCGCCGGACTCCATCGCCTCCATGGCATTCTTGACCAGATTGATGAAGACCTGCTGCAACCGAGCCGCGTCGATCAGAAAGGGAAACTCCCGCTCCCACCGGTTGACCAGGTCGAGCTCCACCTTTCGGGAGCGAGCTTCGTGTCGCATCAGCCCCACGACGGCCTCCAGGACCCTCGAGAGTCGATCCTCTCGGAATCTCGTCGGCATCGGACGGACGAAGTTCAACAGTTGCTGGATCGAAGTGTCCATCCGGGTGATCTCGCGGAGGATGACGCCCGCGTATTCTTGACTCTTGGGAGAGCCCTTGGGGTCTTGAGCGATGATCTGAGTGAGACTGTTGATCGAAGCCAAGGGGTTGCGGATTTCGTGGGCGACGCTGGCAGCGAGCCGTCCGACGGTGGCGAGGTGTTGGCTGTGAAGCAACTGTCTTTCCATCAGCTCCTTTTCCTTGAGTTGGCTGAGCATATAGTTGAAGGTGGCCTTGGCGTGTCCGAATTCGTCTTGTTCGGCGACCTTGAGCTCAAAGCCGAACTTCCCCTCGGTGACCTTGTGGATGGCTTCGACGAACTGTCGAATCGGCCGGAGCACATTGCGCGCCATCACCATCGCCAGGAAGAAGAAGACCACAAGCATGAGCGCGGTGATCCAGATGAACGCGAGTCCCTGGGACCAAAGCTGCGCCACGGATCTGGAGGAATCGACGAGGACCAGAAACTCCCGACCGCGAGTCCGCTGGAGAAACCCCCAACACGTGCGTTCTCTTATCCCCCCCCCGGCCTTGGAGAGATCCGGTTTCTCGAGGATACAGGTCAGATTGACCTCGAGCGGTGCGCTTCCGCGAGGATCCGGGAGAACGGTCGGGATATCCTTTCCCACGACCAGTTTTCGGCCGCCGTCGGGAAACCGCTCGATCACGCTGATCACTCGCGGATCAACGGGTGTCGACGAGATGGTCCCATGGCCGTGCTCGCCGAGAGCGACCCGCTCGGCCGCTTGAGCGGCGATTCTGGCCGCATCATCAACGAACTGGCGATAGCTTTCGCTCATGACGATCGAGGAGCAGAAGATCATCATCATCAACACGAGGGCCGTGAGATAGAAGATGAATCGTGTCTCCAGGCTTTTCCGGCCGTACAGGTCGAACGTGACAAACATATGACGCCGGGCGGGAAGAGCCGAGCGAGCACATCAGCCGTTCAGGCTGTCCATCCAAAGCTTGGAGATGATCCCGAGGCCCGCCAGTCCCACCAGGACCAGTACGATCACGTTGTATTTCAGTCGATCGGCAACTACGTAACCCTCCTGGGCCGACTGCTGCACCACGACCAACCAGTCGGGCGTTCGCTCGGGAGAAGCAGGAACCGGGAAGGCCGAGGCACTCAGGGGCCCGTACCGCTCCAGTACCACGTTCCGGAGACAGGCGTACGAGGCGATCTTGGGGGTCAGCCCCTCGTAGTCGAACCCCTTCTCATCGTCATGGAACGCCTTTTCGACGGGAAAGAACTTCCGGAAGTCCTCGATGTCGAAACGGTTGACCAACGGCGACGAAAAGATCACCTCGGGCATGGTCTCCTTGGGCGAAGGAGCCACGCTCGACGCTGTGCTGCCTGATCCTGGGAAGCGGCTCTCTTCGGGCAAACGGGCCTTGCCCCGAGCCGCGACCAAGATCTGGCCGGTCTGACCGATGTTCACCGCCGACACGATGTCCTGGAGGAAGTGAAGACCGATCTCCGCTGCGAGAATCCCCCCGCACTCACGACGCTCGTTCTCGACCCTGACCGCATAGGTCAACGCCGAGGACGAACTCTTGGGATCCGACGGATCTGCCAGGTAGGGATCGCTCAGGTAGAAATTCCCTCCCCGCCGAACGAGGCGATCGATCTTGTCACGCGATAGCGGATGGAACTCTCGATCGGAAGAGGCGCCTATTCCCTGATTCTTGACCAGGATTTTTCCCGTGGGATCCGTCAGGTACAGGAATCGGAGCATCTGGTGATTGCGGAGCATGACATCGAACAGTCGGCGAGTGCCCACGATTTCTGCCATGCGCACGGCCGGGAATTGAGAGAGGCTCTCGATCCATCCGGTCACGTTGTAGAAGACCTGCGCGAACTCCCTGGCCACCATCTTGGCCACGGCTCGATCGGCCAGAAGGGTCAGCTCACGGAAGTAGACCCGCTCCGTGCTGACCGCCTGAACACCGGTGTAGACGATCAAGACCCCGATGAGAGTCAGGATCAGCACGGTGAGAATGGTCAGACGAACTCCGGTCTCGTGCTCGATTTCTTGGTCCAAGGTCACCCTCCTCACGGGGTTCCCTTCGAAGTGTTCTCGCGAAGCCATCTCATGTACGCCTCAAAGCCAGCTTCCACCGGGAGAACGAGGATTTCGGGACACTCGTAAGAATGCAGCCCCTTGAGTCGAGCGGACATCTCCTCGAGTCGGTCTTTTCGCGTTTTCAAAATGACCATGTGCTCCGGATCGGTGCACAGCGCCCCCTTCCATCGATAGATGCTGGTCACCGGCCCGACGATGTTGCCGCACGCGACCAGATTCTCCTCGACCAGGGTCTTGACCAGCCGCTCGGCCTCTTCACGGCCACTCGTAGTGGTCAAAACGACCAGTTCTCCCTGTGATGGAATCATCAAGGTCACAGGCCACACCCCTCCAGGATGAGTTCCGTGCCGACGAAGCACAGGACTCCCAGATAGACCAGAAACGCCATTTTGACCCCCTTCTCCTCGTTCACCATCGGCATCAGATCCGTGGCCGCCACGTACAGCGTCACACCGGACGAAAGGGCGAGGCCCGGAACGGTGAGGTGTTTGAACCAGAAGGCGATCGACGAGACCCCGACCAGCGTGGCGACACCGATGAAACCGGCGGCGAGGACGGCCGATCGTCGACGATGGCCGGTCACGAGCATCAGCGAGGCGATGGTCGCCCCTTCAGGGAGCTTGTGGAGCATGACAGCCAGGAACAGGAGAATGCCCAAGGCCGGCCGAACCTTGAATCCGGAGGAGATACAGACCCCATCGAACACGGCATGCACCACCAGGCCGAACAAAACGGCATAGGCCTGGATCGATCCATGAGCAACCTCATCGGCGTGGGTTTCCTCGCCGTAGTGGAAATGCGGGACGAGAGAATGCTCGCAAAAGTGAACGAGAAGATAGCCGCTGAGCAGGAGCCAGGCTCCGTTCGAACCGGCGAGCTGAAGAGACTCGGGGATCATCCTCAGCATCACGGCCGAAAGCATGAATCCGGCGCCTATCGCGATGATGGACTTGAGGTGTTTGTGGCCGTCCCAGCGGGGCGCTGCGGCGAGGAGTCCTCCCAGAAGGTTTCCGCAGGCCGCCAAGAGGCCGAGGAAGAGCAGTACGATCGAAGAATCCATGATCTTGCGCGATCTCCCATCGCGTCCTGTCTATCAGGGCGCGAATATACCAGACCGGGCTCTAGAGTGGCAACAGACGTTGCTCGATGGCGGAGTCGGTGGTAACATCGGGTTCGTGAACCTCTCCCTGTTCGTCAACCTGATTCTGGGCCTCTCGGCCATCGTTCTGGCCATTCTTGTCGCGACCGACAATCCTCGAGGCCGATGGGTGACCGAATGGGTCAAGAAGAACGGCCAACAAGCCTTTGGCGAGTATTGGAACGTCCACGAGTTCGTCGTGGCCGGCCTTCTCTTCCTGGGCGGTTCCTTCTTCTTAATGGTGGCCGTATCGATCTACGCGAAGAAATACGACTTCTGGGTGCTGCGTTGGCTTTAAACGCAATACCCACTGAATCAACGGCGTTCATTCAGGGGTATTGGCTCTAAATGTGAGCCCTCGTCCTTGAAGCCTGCCGGAGCAAGACCCCGCCAGGTTCATGGGGTCCTATGCGACGTCTCAGGATCGCCTTCATTGCCAACCGACTCACGGTCGGGGGGCTCGAGAAGGTCATTCTCTCCCTCGCCCGAGGTCTGGATCGGGACCGCTTCGACCCGAGTCTGGTCTGTCTCGTCGAGCAGGGGCCCTTGTTCGTGGAAGCCCAAGCCGCCGGAATCCCGGCCGTCAGGCTTGCCGGTTCCCCGTCGCTTCGGCCCTCGATGTTGGCCCGATCGTTGTCGTGCCTGGCTTCGCTGCGTACCTGGCTCAGAGAGCATCGACCCGATGTCATCCAAACGCACCTGTTTTACTCACAGATACTCGCTGGCCTTGCCTCTCGGTCGTTGAGTCTGTCCTGTCGGATCCATGTGGAACAGAACTTCTACCGGTGGAAAAAAGGAATGGCCCGGATCCTGGAACGGTTGGCTCTCGGGTCAACCGGTGTCCTGGTTCTTCCGACCAGAGTCCTTGCGCAATTCCATCGTCAGAGGCTTGGGCTTGCGCCGGACCGCGTCGTGGTGATTCCAAACGGCGTCGGTGAAGGACAGCCCATGTCCAGGACCGCCTGGCGTGAGGCCTTCGGCTTCCCCCCCGGCCACATTGTGGTGGGCCTGGCCGAGAGGCTGGTCCCGCCCAAGCGACAAGATCTCTTTCTGGAGGCCGCTCGGCTCGCTTCCCAAGGGAACC
>Ga0074195_1001908_pt1 | contig 26103 bp, 21 predicted proteins | sample EPASupsiteHSE623_FD_64525 | JGI IMG/M metagenome (GOLD analysis project Ga0074195, IMG submission 64525) | Bioremediated contaminated groundwater from EPA Superfund site, New Mexico - Sample HSE6-23 | ecosystem: Environmental > Aquatic > Deep subsurface > Groundwater > Contaminated ... | reverse complement strand
ATTATTGCTTGCCGATGAAGCGCGCAAGGCGTCAGGCATAAAACCAACGCCATTATCGGTAATGCTGAAATTGATTTTGCGGCGTGTTTTACTTAGAGCTACTTTTACATTAGTAGCACGGGCATGCTTGGCGATGTTGGTTAATGTTTCCTGCAAAATCCGGTAGAGTGTGATTTCAATTTCTGGTCTAAAGCGTTCGCGGGATAGGTTGGAGAAATTAATATCGGCCGTGATGCCGTATTTTTGGGAGTAATTTTCAATATATCGTTGGGCAGCTGCAACTAGACCGAGATCATCTAAGAGTGCCGGGCGCAATTCAACTGCAAGGCGGTGGGCGTTATCTAAGGTTTTCGATACCAGATCGCGCATTTCCAGAATGACTTTTCGTTCTCTGGGACCGCCAACTTGTTCGGAGAGCATTCTGAGACCAACGATGACAGAGGTAAGAGACTGGCTGATTTCATCATGCAATTCACGGGAAATCTTTTTCCGTTCTTCTTCCTGGACCTCAATCATTTTATTTAATAAGATCGACTGCAATTCTTCTTTATCTTTTAGTGCTTGAACTAACCGCCGCTGGCGGGAATTGGATTCGACGGTCGCCTCGACAAAGCGGGCTGCCAGGCGGGCATAGAGCGCCACTTTATCTGGTTCGCCGGTAACACCGATAACACCAAGGCAACGTCCGTCGACTACAATTGGTACATCATATCCTCTGCGAACATTTTTTAAGACTTTCTCATCTTCAGCACTGATGGAAAACTCACGAATAATGCCAGACTTCAGCATATTGGCGGCGCCTTCGTGTGCCTGAGAGATGCGTTTTTTGTCAAAGGCAGCAATAATTATGCCATGGTGGTCGCAAATAATGATGTTTTGACTAAGTTCGGCAGCGATAATATTGGTCAGTGATTGAGCAAATTTAGAATCAAGTATGAGGTGCTGTTCATTTTTCAATGCCCAAATTCCTCCTAATTATCCTGTGTCAACAGTTGCCTATATTTGAAGGCGGTAAGATTTACCGGAAAGACTTTGCAGAAAAAAAAGCTAGTATCTATGAAAAGGTTACAATAGGAAAAATCCGCATAAATTAACTGAAAAATCCAATTTTAAATAATCAGAATTTATTATATCATAGGGGAATTGCGAATACAAGAAACATTACCAATTGTTATACCTGGAAATACAAAAAAACAATAGCAAAATAGCACAAATTTTTCATTTTAAAGCAGGATTCTGCTTTTTTTAAAAGAACGTATAAACAGTTAGCATATGCATTTTTTGCTAAGCGTTTTAATGTGATTGTTAGAGCCAAATGGAGCTAATAATCACTAATTCTAATACATATGAAAAGGAAGGGATCTTCTCATGGCAAAAATGAAGACTATGGATGGAAACACTGCTGCAGCTCATGTCTCTTATGCATTCACAGAAGTGGCCGCCATCTACCCAATCACCCCGTCCTCGCCAATGGCAGAGCATGTTGACGAGTGGGTTGCGGAAGGCAGAAAGAACATTTTTGGGCAGCCGGTAAAAGTGGTAGAAATGCAGTCAGAAGCTGGTGCTGCCGGCGCAGTGCACGGCTCGTTGCAAGCAGGTGCATTGACTACTACATACACCGCATCACAAGGCTTACTGCTAATGATTCCTAATATGTACAAAATTGCCGGCGAACTTTTACCTTGCGTATTTCATGTTAGCGCAAGGGCACTTGCCGCAAACTCATTAAATATCTTTGGTGATCATCAAGACGTCATGGCTGCTCGCCAAACCGGTTTTGCTTTGCTTGCCGGCAGCAGTGTGCAACAAGTTATGGACTTAGGCGCTGTAGCTCATTTGGCAGCACTTAAAGGCCGTGTACCGTTTGTTAACTTCTTTGATGGTTTCCGTACTTCTCACGAAGTGCAAAAAATCGAGACATTAGAGTATGATGATTTAGCAAAACTGGTGGATATGGATGCTGTTAACAGTTTCCGTCGCCGTGCGCTCAGTCCTGATCATCCGGTAGTACGGGGTACTGCACAAAACCCTGATATCTACTTCCAGGAAAGAGAAGTATCCAACAAATACTATGAAGCTATTCCTGCTATAGTTGAAGAGTACATGGCAGAAATCAATAAAATAACCGGCCGTGATTACCATCTCTTCAATTACTACGGCGCTCCTGATGCTGACCGCATGATAATTGCTATGGGTTCAGGCTGTGAGGCCATTGAAGAAACTGTTGATTACTTAAATGCTAAAGGTGAAAAGGTTGGTCTTTTGACAGTTCACCTTTATCGTCCGTTCTCACTTGAGCATTTCTTCAAATATATTCCCAAGACTGTTCAAAAAATTGCTGTGCTTGACCGCACAAAAGAGCCAGGTTCACTTGCAGAACCGTTATATCTTGATGTTAAGAGCGCTTTCTACCGCAAAGATTGGCAGCCAGTTATTGTTGGCGGCCGCTATGGCTTAGGTTCGAAAGACGTTGTTCCTGCTCACATTGTACCTATATTTGAAAATCTTCGTCTTGACAACCCAAAAGACGGCTTTACCGTAAGTATTGTTGACGATGTTACCAATACTTCACTGCCTGCACTCAGCTATGATATTGACACTACTCCTGCCGGCACTACTGCTTGCAAATTCTGGGGCTTAGGTTCGGACGGTACTGTTGGTGCTAACAAGAGCGCCATCAAGATTATCGGCGACCATACCAATATGTATGCGCAAGGCTACTTCTCTTACGATTCCAAGAAGTCCGGCGGCATAACCGTATCTCACCTCAGATTCGGCAAAGCTCCGATTAAATCCCCATATCTAATTAACAAAGCTAACTTTGTTGCCTGTCACAACCAGTCTTATGTTTATAAATACAACGTTCTTGAAGGCTTGAAGGCTGGCGGCGTATTCCTCTTAAACTGTGTTTGGAGCGAGCAAGAGCTGGAAGAGAAGCTGCCTGCCGCTATGAAGCAGTTTATTGCGAAAAATGACATTCAGTTCTACACTTTGGATGCTGTTGGCATTGCTCAAGAAATTGGCCTGGGTGGTCGTATCAACATGATCATGCAGTCTGCGTTCTTTAAGCTGGCTAACATTATTCCACTGGAAGATGCCATTAAGTACCTGAAAGAAGCTGTTGTTGATTCCTATGGCAATAAAGGCCAAAAGATCATTGATATGAATAACGCTGCTATTGATAAAGGCGTTGATGCAATGGTTAAGATTAACGTGCCTGCTGCCTGGAAAACTGCTACAGACGAAGCTGTAACCACCGCTAAAGCACCTGAGTTCATTGAGAAAATTCTTGTTCCGATGAACCGTCAAGAAGGTGACAGCCTGCCTGTCAGCGCTTTTGTTGACATGGTTGACGGTACTTTCCCAACAGGTACATCGGCTTATGAAAAACGCGGTATTGCTATTGACGTTCCAGAATGGCAAATGGATCTTTGTATTCAATGTAACCAATGCTCCTATGTATGTCCGCATGCTGCCATCCGTCCTATTTTGGTAAATGACGAGGAACTGAAAGCAGCTCCGGAAGGCTTCACTGCCAAAACTGCTACCGGCGCTAAAGAACTGAGCTTCCGTATTGGTGTTTCCCCGCTGGATTGCACCGGTTGCGGCAACTGTGCTCAAGTGTGCCCGGCTAAAGAAAAAGCATTAATCATGAAACCTCAGGAAAGTCAGCATAACCAAATTCCTTTGTGGGATTATGCAATGACCGTATCGCCGAAAGCTAATCCGATGAACAAACTGACAGTTAAAGGTAGCCAGTTTGAACAGCCGCTCTTAGAATACTCCGGTGCTTGTGCCGGTTGTGGCGAAACTCCGTACGCCAAGTTGATTACCCAATTGTTTGGTGATCGTATGATGATCGCTAATGCCACTGGTTGTTCCTCCATCTGGGGTGCCAGCGCACCTTCGATGCCATATTGCAAAAACCATCGCGGCCATGGCCCGGCTTGGGCAAACTCCTTGTTCGAGGACAACGCCGAGTTTGGTTTGGGTATGTACTTCGGTTCAAAACAAGTTCGCGCCAATTTGGCTGCAAAAATAGAAGAAGCAGCTAAAACTGCTGTTAGCCCTGCTCTTAAAGCCGCTCTGGAAGATTGGCTGGCTAATAAAGACAATAGCAACGGTACTCGCGAGCGTGCTGATAAGCTGATTGAATTACTTGCTGCAGAAAAAGGTAATAATGCCTTACTCAATGATATCTATGACAATCAAGATTACTTCGTAAAACGTTCACAATGGATCTTTGGTGGCGACGGCTGGGCGTATGACATTGGCTTCGGCGGCCTTGACCATGTGCTTGCAAGCAACGAAGATGTTAATGTTATGGTATTTGATACCGAGGTATATTCCAATACTGGTGGTCAATCCTCTAAATCCACTCCGACTGCTGCTATTGCCAAATTTGCTGCCAGCGGTAAAACTACCAAGAAGAAAGATCTTGGCATGATTGCTATGAGCTATGGCTATGTTTATGTAGCTCAAATCTCAATGGGTGCCGATAAAGCACAGACCCTCAAAGCAATTGCTGAGGCTGAGGCTTATCCTGGCCCTTCTCTCATCATCGCTTATGCTCCTTGTATCAATCATGGTATCAAGATTGGTATGGGCAACAGCCAGCTTGAATCGAAAAAAGCTGTTGATGCAGGTTACTGGGATATGTATCGTTACAACCCGGCCCTTAAAGAAGCAGGCAAAAATCCATTTAGCCTGGATTCAAAAGAGCCAACTGCTGACTTCAAACAATTCCTCATGGGCGAAGTGCGTTATGCTTCCCTCAAACAACAATTCCCTGATCATGCAGATGCGCTGTTTGAGAAAACTGCCAAAGACGCTGCTGAAAGACGGGAATCCTACAAACGTCTTGCCAAAGACGGAGAGGCCTTTGAACAAGCTGCTGCTACGAAAGAATAAGCTGGCTTAAAAGTAAAAACATAGAGTAATTAAAATGGGGCTGCCTCAAATTGTTGAGGTAGCCCCATTTTGCGTTTTGATTGTTTTTTTGCGCCAGATATAATTAATAATAGATGTCTGACTGAACTATGTGGGATAGCTCGTTTGCATTGTTAGTTATAGTTATTGAATGAGGATTGAGGGGTTCGCTGCTTGTTATCAACAACATATCTCCGGTGTTGAGCTTGTATGTATCATTTGCAATATCGATAGTAACTGCTCCATCAATACAATAAAATGCTGAAGTCATTTGGGAAAACTGTTTTGAATCTAGATTATATATTGCCGCACTAGTGGACTCCTGGGGATCTAAAGAAGTTGCACTCAGTTTACCTATTGAACCCTTTGCCAGCATTACATTGAAATCACGCACTTTCCCGAAACTTGTGGTTGTCCAATTCCCGCTAAAGCTGTCTTGGTCAAATGGTTTCAGGTACGTGGTATGATGTCCAGTGTGCTCAAGCCGCATTTCACCGTCTATAACCATGATTAGGCGCCAGATACCAGGCAAAGGAGTAAACTCTGATTGTTCCAATTCAACAAGTGCCGAGCTAATACGCCAAGTGAAATTGCGTTCAGCATAAACGGAATTTTTAGGAAAAATAGCAATTTGTGTCGTTGTACCTCCGGACCAGTTGCTGGTGGCTTGATCAGCCTTGCGAATTAATTCAAAGGTGTAAGGCATATTCTATCCTCCGTTCAAACATGTTTGAAAGCTGTATTGTACTTATTATAACATAATTTGTTCGTAAGGTTGGTGAAGATAGGTACAGGATTTGACATTCTGATTGTCGAAATTCTGCTATATAACATAGTTCTGCTGGGAGGATATCAATGGTGTGCAGATTATGGGTAATTATTCTTATGTTTCTTTTGTTTATATTTGCGGGGGTACAAATTATAGATGGAGAGCCAAGAAAGGATGAACAGGTACTCATTGTAGCCGGTGACGAAAACTTCCCTCCTTATGAATTTGTTGATGTGATTGACGATATACAGGTTTATCGAGGTTTTAATGTTGATTTGCTTAAAGCGGTAGCTTTAAGTACCGGGTATGAAATTCAGTTCCGCCCAATGCCGTGGGCAGATGCACTTAAAGCCCTTGAGCGTGGCGAGGTTGATGCCGTAGGAGGTATGAAATATGATGGCGAACGGGATAAAACATATGACTTCTCAGAAGCTTATATGACAAATTCACTGGCTATTTTTGTGCTTAAGGATATGCAAGCTATTGCTTCTGTTGAGGATTTGACAGGACGTAAAGTTGCTGTGCAACAGGATGCCATAGCTTATCAGCGCCTTAAATATCGGCCGGTAGATTTGGTCATTACTACTAATCAGGAAGAGGCACTGGACCTCCTGGTAAGCGGGAAAGTGGAAGCTGTTTTTGGCAATCATTTAACAGGTCAATATATATTGCAACGCACCAAAAAGTACCAGTATGTAAAGATGGTAGGAGGAACCAGTGACCCAGAAGGCTATTGTGTAGCAGTGAGAAATGGTGATCCAACATTGGCGGTTTTTAATAAAGGGCTCAAAGATATCAAACAGAATGGGGTTTATGACAAGATATACACAAAATGGTTTGGCGAGCCGATAGACTATCCGATCCAGTATTATAAACGTAATTTTGGTTTTGCCATAGGCGCTGTCATTATCTTAATTTTCTTAGCGATAATCATCATTCAAATTAACCTGTATTTACAACGAGAGGTTAAAAAACGAACCAAAGAAATAGCCGTAATTAATGAGGAATTACAGCGCAAAGACAAACTAGAGGCATTAGGAAAACTTGTTGCCTGTATTGCTCACGAAATTCGCACACCGTTAACATCAATAAAGACATTTGTTGAATTGCTGCCGGCGAAGTATGATAATCCGCATTTTAGGGAAAAAATGAGCCAATTTGTGCCACAGGAAATTGAGCGGCTTAATAATATTGTTAATGACTTATTAACTTATGCAAATCCACGGAAGATAGAGCGGGAAAGGATTCCAATCAAACGAGTAATCGATAATGTTCTGGTATTTTTTGCTGATGATATTGCCAAACAAGGTATAGATTTAAAAATCGATCTTAAAGAAGAGCAAGTGGTATATATTGATGTTCAACAAATGAAGCAAGTCATTATTAATATCTTACTAAATGCATTGCAAGCTTTAAAGGGGAGAGACAAGCCAAGCCTAAGTATTGCCAGTGAGATAAGAGAAGAACAAGCGTATTTAGTAATAGCTGATAATGGTATTGGCATAGCGCCGGAAAATGCAGCGTTTATTTTCGAACCGTTTTTTACAACCAAGACTGGCGGAACTGGACTTGGTTTATTTGTTAGCTATCAGTTGGCGCAACAAAACGAAGTTGGAATAACGATTGACAGTCAAGAAGGAATTGGAACCAAGGTTATTTTGAAGTTTAACTTAAAGGAGAAAACGCATGCTTAGAATACTGATTGTCGATGATGAGCCTGCGATTTGCACATCACTGGCTTTTGCTCTGGAAGATAACTATGTAGTGGCAACTGCAGGTACAGCCGAGAAGGCGCTAGCCGCTATTTCTAAGCGAGATTGTGACATAGTGCTTCTAGATTTAAAATTGGGTAGCGTTGATGGGATGGAAGTGCTGCAACAGATAAAAAATATAGATAGTAATATTATTGTTATTATTATGACAGCTTATGGTAGTATAAAATCATCAGTAGATGCTATTAAAGCGGGTGCTTTTTATTATTTGACAAAACCCATTAATATGGATGAATTAGATATGCTGCTTGCAAATGCGTCGGATTATATTGGCATGAGATCTAAAGTCCAATATTTAAGCGATAAATTGACCGAACGCCGTGACATTACAGGAATAGTTGGTACTTCGGTATCTATCAAGCAAATCATGAGCGACATTGACCGGGTAAAGGATGTTGATTTTAATGTGCTCATATATGGTGAAAGCGGTACAGGCAAAGAACTTGTAGCAAAGGCTCTTCATTATCTGAGTGGACGTAAAAGTGAACCATTTGAGGTTATCAACTGTGCTGCTATTCCCTCTGAACTATTAGAAAGTGAACTTTTCGGCTACGAAAAAGGTGCATTTACTGGCGCTACCCAGAGCAAGAAGGGGATTTTTGAGCTGGCCGACAGAGGTACATTGTTTCTTGATGAGATTGGTGAGATGGATATAAAGCTACAGGCCAAGCTGCTTCGTGTTGTACAAGAAAAAGAAGTAGCACCAATTGGTTCAGGATATAGACGTAAGATTGATATACGTATTGTCTGCGCGACCAATCAGGATTTAAAAAAAATGGTAGCTGAAGGGAAATTTCGGGAAGATTTATACTTTCGTCTGAATGTTGTGGCAATCAATCTGCCAGCACTCAGACAAAGGAGGGAGGATATTCCCCTGCTGGCCGAACATTTTGTTGCTAAATATAACAAAAAAATGGCCAAACAAATTAAAGGAATTGAACCGGCATTCCTAAAGATGTTGGCTCAATATGAGTTTAAGGGGAATGTAAGAGAATTAGAAAACATTATTGAACGTGCTATGGTGTTTGCGGATGATGGGATTTTACGGGTAGTTAACCTGCCGATTGAAGTGCAGAACCCAGGAATAGAAGAAACGTGTCAGACTGATACGGATATGTTGATTCCTGTTTATATTGGAGAAGATTTGGATTCAATAGAACGCAAGGCAATTATCCGTACACTCAAGTATTTTCAAGGCGATAAAGCAAAAACGGCGCAAACCTTAAAAATCAGTGAACGGAAGTTGTGGTATAAGATTAAGGAATATGAAGTGCGCTAAAGACTGCATTTTTTACAAACCCTGCAAATTTTTCATGAAAAATTTGCAGGGTTTTTGTGCTTTCTAGGGAAGAAGCCTGAATTTTGGTGTTTGTTTTTGCAATTCTATGCTGGCATGATATTTGCGAGATAGTGTAATGAGACTAAATTTTCAGAAAGGAGAAGGCTTTTTGTGAGGATTCATAACAAAAAATAGGAGGGATAAGTATGAGCTTTGAATTAGTGAATCAAGTGATGGTTATGAAGCTTGATCTCATTGCTACAGTAGCTGTTGCGGTTTTGCTATTAATGTTTGGTGCCTGGGTACGCCGTGTATTTCCGGTTTTTGCCCGGTTCTGTATTCCGTCGGCGGTTATCGGTGGTTTCACCTTTTCGATGTTAGCGTGGCTGCTTAAGGAAACGAATATCCTTACTTTCAAAATGGACACGGTTTTGCAAATGCCCTTTATGATTGCATTTTTTACTACCGTAGGTTTAGGTGGGAGTTTTGGACTTATTAAAAAAGGTGGTAAATCACTTATCATATATCTTGTAGGTTGCTGGGTTTTAGCTGTCATGCAGAATGTTGTTGGAGCGGGAACGGCTATGTTGACAGGTATTCATCCGGTGCTTGGCGTAATGGCCGGCGCAGTTTCCTTGGAAGGCGGTATGGGGGCAGCCTCTGCATTTGGCCCCACTGCAGAACAACTTGGTGTTCAGGGTGCATTCGTTGTTGCCGTAGCTGCAGCCACTTATGGCCTGATTACTGGCGGTTTAGTTGGCGGTCCGCTGGCTAAATGGCTGATTGAACATTATAACTTACCGATCAAGACAAGTCAGGAAGAATTTGGTGCTTTAAATGAAGCGATAGAAGAAAAAGAACAAGGTATAACTAGTAATAGTGTTTTGGCTAGTATGGCCATTATTCTCGTAGCTATGGTATTCGGAGCGCTGGGTTCAGCAAAAATTAAAGAGCTTACAGGTTTTGTGCTGCCAGGTTATGTAGGTGCTATGTTTGTTGCCGTTATAATACGAAACCTCAATGATTTAAGACCGACGGTCAAAATGAATGAAAAGGCAATTGATTTAATTGCTGATGTAAGCTTGGGCATATTCTTGACAATGGCTATGATGTCCCTGAAAATCTGGGAACTTTCCAGCCTGGCGGGACCACTTGTGCTCATATTGGTTGTTCAAACAATTTTTATGTTTATTTACTGTATCTATTTCCTGTTCCCACTTCTCGGACGCGATTACGATGCGGCTATTATGTGTGCAGGTATGATTGGGCACGGACTTGGCGCTACGCCGAATGCCATTGCAAATATGAATGCTGTAACAGAACGATATGGTGTAGTTTCCCGCAAGGCTTTTCTGATTGTACCATTATGTGGTGCCGTGCTCATTGACTTTGTAGGAATACCTAACATCGTATGGTTTATCAATTATTTTACAAAATAACGAATGCTAAGGAGAATGACAAATGGGTAAAATTGTTGAGTGTGTACCGAATTTTAGTGAAGGCCGCCGGCCGGAGGTTATTGCAGCTATAGTTGAAGAAGTAAAAAGGGTTGCAGGAGTCAGCTTGCTTAATGTTAACTCTGATGCCAGCCATAATCGTACAGTAGTTACTTTTGTCGGTGAACCACAGGCTGTTAAGCTGGCTGCTTTCAATGCTTGTGCCAAAGCGGCAGAACTCATTGATATGGAGCAGCATCAGGGAGAACATCCCCGGGTAGGAGCTACTGATGTAATTCCATTCATTCCAGTGAGTGATATTACTATGGAAGAATGTATTGTGCTGGCCAATGAACTTGGACAGGAAATTGCCGAAAAGCTGAATATTCCCGTATACTTATATGAAGCTGCCGCTAAAACTCCTGCCAGGGTAAAATTGCCGGATGTTCGTAAAGGTGAATATGAAGGATTAAAAACGGCTATTACAGAACCTGAGCGCAAGCCAGACTACGGCCCTGGCAGCATGCATCCAAGCGCTGGTGCCACTGTTGTCGGGGCGCGGCAATTCCTGATTGCCTACAATATCAATTTGAGTACCAGTGATGTCAATATTGCTAAAAAAATTGCAGCAAGTATCCGCGAGGCCAAAGGCGGGTATAAATATTGCAGGGCTATGGGTGTAATGATTGAGGATCGCAATATGGCTCAGGTAACAATTAATATGGTAGACTATACGGGGACACCTTTGCATCGCGTTTTTGAAACTGTTAAATCAGAGGCTGCGCGTTACGGGGTTAGTGTTATTGGCAGTGAAGTTGTCGGGATGCTTCCGTTGCAGGCACTTATTGATACTGCTGATTTTTATCTGCGGTTGGAAGGTTTTGAGCGTAGGCAAGTATTAGAAGAAAACCTTCGATAGGGAGAACAAACAAATGCTGACACAGATGACGATAACCGATTTTCTAGAGGAGCTGGGCTCCAATTCACCGGCGCCAGGAGGCGGCAGTATTGCAGCTTTGGCAGGCGCGCTTGGGAGTGCTTTAGCCTCAATGGTATGCCGTTTAACGGTGGGCAATAGCAAATATGCTGAGGTTCAGGCCGAGGTTGAAACGATTTTGGCGGAGGCAGAATATCTGTCTGCGAGACTTACTCAAGCTGTAGATGCAGATACGGAAGCCTTTAACAAAGTTATGGCTGCTTATAAACTACCCAAAGCAACAGATGAAGAAAAAGTTCTTCGTAGTCAAGCTATCCAGCAAGCTATGCAGCAGGCCGCAAATTTACCACTTAATGTAGCCGAATGTTGCTTGGCTGTACTAAATATGGCACAGCGAGTATTAATTATCGGTAATGCTAATGCTGCCAGCGATGCGGCTGTGGCTGGACTAATGGCTCATGCTGGTTTGCATGGAGCATTATATAATGTGAAAATTAACTTAGCCAGTATAAAGGAAGAACCATTTATAACGGCTATGCAAGCAAAAATCCAAACAATTGTTTCGAGGGATAGTCAACTTCACGAGCAACTGCTGCGGAATGCCAGCAAAATGATAGGTTAATTAACGTATAACAAAAGGACTGAACCCCAGGGGTTCAGTCCTTTTGTTATAGAAATAAAGGAAAGAGAGAAGTAATTTTAAAGCTCAATACCAAAATAGTTCTTAGCATTATTAAAGCAAATATCTTGTACGATAGAACCCAGTAAAGCGGTATCATTAGGGAATTCGCCATTTTCTACCCATTCGCCGATCAAGTTGCAGAGAATGCGGCGGAAATATTCGTGGCGAGTGTAGGAAAGGAAGCTGCGGGAATCTGTCAACATACCGACAAAGCGGCTTAAAAGTCCAAGATTAGCCAAAGCAACCAATTGTTTAATCATGCCGTCTTTTTGGTCATTAAACCACCAGCCTGAGCCAAATTGTATTTTGCCGGGGATACCGCTGCCTTGGAAACAACCGATAATGGTGCCTAAGAGTTCATTATCGCGGGGATTTAGGCAATAAAGAATAGTTTTGGGCAGCTCATCTGTGGAATCTAAAGCATCAAGGAATTTAGCCAACGATTCGGCAAGTGTGTAATCGGCGATAGCATCAAAGCCGGTATCAGGACCTAAGTTTTTTAGCATACGGGAATTTACATTTCTAATTGTACCCATGTGCAGCTGCATCGTCCAGCCGAGGCGTGCATATTGTCGGCCTAAGAACAAGAGGATGTTGGTTTTAAATAATGTCACTTCATTGTCAGATAGTGCTTGTCCACTAAGGGCTTTTTGCAGAACGGCATCAGCTTGTACATCGGTTCCGGCGGTAAATACTATCGGATCTAATGCGTGATCAGATAGGCGGCAGCCAACCTGATGAAAGAATTCAACCCGCGCCTGTAAAGCTGTTTTAAAAGTTTCCAAACCTTTGATAGCAGTACCGGACACCTGAGCTAATTGTGCAACCCATTCAACAAAGCCAGGTTTTTCAATATTGAAGCTTTTATCAGGACGGAATGCAGGCAGAACTTTTGTCTTAAAGGAAGCATCTTTGGCCAGCTCGATATGATGCTCCAGCGAGTCAACCGGATCATCGGTGGTGCAGATAACTTTAACATTAGAACGTTCAATCAAACCGCGGGCTCTGAATTCATCTTTTGCAAGGAGTGCATTGCATTTCTCCCAGATTTCTTCAGCTGTTGCCGGCGATAAAACTGTATTAATGCCAAAATAAGCTTTCAATTCTAAATGCGTCCAGTGGAAAAGCGGATTTCCCAGACACTGTGGCATGGTTTCAGCCCATTTTAAGAATTTTTCTTTGTCAGGGGCATCACCTGTTATGTAGCGTTCATCAACACCGTTGCTCCGCAGAGCCCGCCATTTATAATGGTCACCGCCGAGCCATACTTCGGTAATGTTCTTATATTGCTTGTTTTCTGCAATTTCTTTGGGGCTTAAATGGCAGTGGTAATCGAAAATAGGCATATTTTTCGCATAATCATGGTACAAGGTTTCGGCTGTTTTGTTGGTTAACAAAAAGTTCTCATCCATAAAAGGTTTCATAACTTGCCTCCCAGTTCACAAAAAATTTACATTATTATAGTAATCATAATCTGAAATTTCTTTCATGTGTTATTGTATTTTTGTAGAAGTAATTGTGTTTTTTTTAGAAGTTGACCCAAGGCAAGGGGCATGTAGAAAATTTACGAAAAATTTACCTTCGGTTAACAACGTTCCGGTAAATATTTCCTATGATAATACTAGATATCTGTTAGTGAAAAGGGGCGTATACGAGATGGTTAATATGGAAGAAAAAGATCTTTCGCGTCGTGATTTTCTTAAGTTTTCTGCCGGTGCTGCCGCTGCGCTGACAATGCTGGCAGCTATGCCGGCTGCGCCGGTTTCGGCCAAAACGTTAAAAAAGGGAACGGCAATATCGCTTGCTGAATGTCAGAGTTTAACTCCTGCCGATATGGCCAAGCGGTCGGCAATGGTGCAAGATGCTTATAAGTATCTTGGTGATTCTGCCAAAACAATTAATGATGTCAAGCTGCGAAACGGTGTTATTGATATTTTGGCAAACCCAGTGCCCAAGGTGGCACAGCAATATACCAGCCTAAGTGCCAGGAAGGAGCTGCGGGCAAAACTAGTGGCAGGTGGCTTGTTAAAAGATACCGTGACAGCTGAAGAAGTATTGCCGCCTATTCCGTCAAACGGAGCCAAACCGCAAAACTTTGATGCAGCGCCGGGAAGCGGGTATATGAGCCACCATTCCTATCCAGGCGGATTACCTGTACATACTGCACTTAATGTGCGGTCTTCACTGGGCTTGTATCAGGGATATTTGGACAGTAATGCGATGCAGCTTGACCGCGATGTTATTGTGGCAGGGCAATTGCTGCATGACTTACATAAACCATGGGTATTTCAATGGAAAGAAGACAATAGTTCACTGCCGGAGTTCCAGATTGCGGGCACTGGCGCTCATCACATCTTAGGTATTGCAGAATCAATCTACCGTGATTTGCCGGCAAAGGTGATTGTGGCGCAGGCCAGTGCGCATGACAATGCCGGTACGCCAGACGATGAAGCTAAGCTGGTGAAATACATTAAAGCAGCAGCTGTTATTGCTGGTAAAGATCCAATAGAAAAAGGCTTGCTGGCTGCTAAAGGTGACACATTGAAACTGCCGCGTGCCATAGAGCCTTTTGTCGTTTATTTAGGCGACCATGACTGGATCGTCAGTGTTCCGGCAGCCAAGTGGACTATTCCAGTTATCGAGAATATTGCCAAAGAAGATTATGGTATAAGTGACAGCAAATCAAAGGCTTTCTATTCTTTCCGGAATTATATCTTTTCTCAGGTAAGCATGATAGGTATCCAAAATATTCATGCCAGCCAGGGTGAAAAGGCTGTGAGGGAAGTCATACACAGACTGATTGCTGTATCTAAATAAGAATTTATCATAGTAGCTTGACAATATGGTCAAAGTTGCGTATACTCAATAAATAATACAATAGTTTTTGTGACGTGGAAGTCGCTGGCCAATTCATTTGGGTTAGCGGCTTTTTTATATTAAAAATAAAAGGGGGAATACACTGTGAACAAGCCAAAACATCATATCTTTGTCTGTACAAGCTCGCGGCCTACAGGTCAGCAAAAAGGACATTGTCACACCAAAGACGGCGTGGAAATTGTCGCGAATTTTATGGAAGAAATTGAAGAACGCGAATTAGGAGGAGAAGTTTTTGTGACAAATACCGGCTGTTTCGGGATTTGTGACAAGGGACCTATTGTGGTTGTTTATCCAGATAATGTTTGGTATGGCTCGGTAACGCCTGAAGATGTCGAGGCTATTATGGAAGAACACATCGAAGGAGGTGTACCGGTAGCGCGTTTGGTAATATAATATAAATTTTACGTAAAAAAACTGCCGCGGAATTTTCTGCGGTAGTTTTTTCATATCAGGGAGATTTGGAAATTTGGCAAATAGCGGGTATAATAATAGCTGGATAATTTTTTAGTGAGGTTAATTATGAGTAAAATAGTTGTACTGGCTGAAAAACCCTCTGTTGGACGGGATTTAGCCAGGGTATTAAATTGTAACAGCAAAGGTAACGGATATCTGGAAGGGCCCAAGTATATTGTTACCTGGGCACTGGGCCATTTGGTAACACTGGCTGATCCGGAAGCCTATAATGATAACTATAAAGCGTGGCGACTTGAGGATTTACCCATGTTGCCCAAAGAACTGAAGCTTGTTGTAATAAAACAAACAGGTAAGCAGTTTCATGCTGTTAGAGAACAGTTAAGCCGCAATGATGTCAGCGAAGTGGTTATTGCCACTGATGCCGGGCGGGAAGGTGAACTTGTTGCCCGCTGGATATTGGAGAAAGCTCATATCAATAAACCGGTAAAGCGACTCTGGATATCATCGGTTACCGATAAAGCCATTCGCGAAGGGTTCAGCAAACTTAGACCAGGCAAAGAGTACGAAACCCTGTATGCCTCAGCGGTTGCCCGCTCGGAAGCCGACTGGCTTGTAGGTATTAACGCTACCCGTGCACTTACTACCAAATATAATGCGCAATTATCCTGTGGGCGGGTACAGACGCCTACTTTGGCCATTATTGCCGGCAGGGAAGTTGAGATACGGAATTTTCAGCCACAGACTTATTATGGCATTACGGCAACAGCCGAGCGGTTCAAGTTAACTTGGCAAGACAGCAAGACTAAGGAAAGCAGGCTGTTTGATAAAGAACGTTGCGATAAAATAATGGCGGCGGTAAAAGGCAAAAAAGCCGAGATTATGGCAGTAAATAAGGCGAGCAAAAAGAATTTTTCACCGGCACTCTATGACTTGACTGAACTGCAGCGTGATGCCAATAAAATTTTCGGTTTTTCAGCTAAAGAAACACTGTCCATTATGCAGAAACTGTACGAAACCCACAAAGCCCTGACATATCCGCGCACTGACTCGCGGTATATTTCTACCGATATTGTGGAGACGTTAAAAGACAGGGTGAAGGCTTGTGACACCGGTCTTTATTCGAAACAAATTCTTAAAATAGTAAAAAGTCCAATTAAAGGAAACAGCCATTTTGTGGATAACAGCAAGGTATCTGACCATCATGCCATAATTCCTACCGAGCAGGCTGTGGTCCTTAATTCATTAACTGACAAGGAAAGAAAAATTTATGACTTGGTTGTAAAACGCTTTCTGGCAGTACTTTGCCCACCGTTTGAATATGAGCAGACAACAGTTCAGGCGCAAATTGGCAGTGAAAGCTTTGTTGCCAAAGGTAAGGTTGTACAGTCACTTGGCTGGAAAGAATTATATAGTAATCACCTGGATGATGAAGAAACTGAGGATATTGTGGAACAAATGCTGCCCAGCCTGAACCAGGGGGATAGCTTGCCTATTGCAGCTATTACGGAATCTAGGGGGCAGACCAAACCGCCTGCTCCTTTTAATGAAGCAACGTTATTGTCTGCTATGGAGAATCCGGCAAAATATATGACAGGCGAGAAGCAGGTGCTTAGACAAATTATTGGTGAAACAGGCGGCTTAGGGACAGTAGCCACTAGAGCCGATATTATTGAAAAGCTCTTCGGTAGTTTTGTTATTGAGAAAAAGGGCAAAGATATCTTTATTACCGCTAAAGGAAAACAGCTCTTGGAGTTAGCGCCGACAGACCTGAAATCACCGGCTTTAACTGCCGAATGGGAACAAAAACTAAGTGCCATTGCAAAAGGAAAGCTGCAAAAACAGGCTTTTATTACTGAAATAAAAGATTACACCAAAGCCATCATTATTGAAATAAAGAATAGTCAGGAACAGTTCCGGCATGACAATATTACCCGTACCCGCTGCCCGGAATGTGGCAAGTACCTGCTTGAAGTTAACGGTAAGCGCGGCAAAGTGCTGGTCTGTCAGGATCGTGAATGTGGTCATCGGAAGAATATTTCTCTAACAACCAATGCGCGTTGTCCAAATTGCCACAAGAAACTTGAGCTAAGGGGAGAAGGCGATGGGCGTTCCTTTGCCTGTGCTTGCGGCTACCGAGAGAAACTGACAGCCTTTAATGAACGCAAGAAGAAAGAAGGCGACACTAAGGTTTCTAAGAAAGATGTGTCACGGTATTTAAATCAACAACAAAAGACAGATGACCAGCCTTTTAACAACGCGCTTGCAGAAGCGCTCGCCAAAATTAAGCTGCAAAAATAATGGCGGCAGTTGAAAGGATGAAGGCAGGGAATTTTGTGTGTAAAGAAATATTAATTATTAGGCTTAGTTCAATCGGCGATGTGCTTCATTGTACGCCGGTGGCCCAAGCGCTCAAAGCAGCCTGGCCGGATTGTAAAATCACCTGGCTTGTTGGAGAGGTTTGTGCTAGCTTATTAACAGATAACCCTCATATTGACCGGCTGCTGATATGGTCGCGGGAACGTTTTGAAAAGCATTTACGAGCTTATGAGTTTGCCCAGGCCTATACCATGTGGCGGCAGCTGCAAGCAGATCTGGCTGCTGTAACCTATGATGTCGTGCTTGATATTCAGGGACTTTTTCTTACCGGCATGATTGCCAGGCAGGCAAAGACTAGCCAGCGTATTGGCCTTGAAGATGCTCGAGAACTAAATCCGCTGTTTATGACAGAGACAGCACCCTCGCTAGGTACACATATTATTGATCGGTATCTTGGCGTATTAAGGCCATTAGGGATTGCGCCTGTAAGCCGCCGGATGATGCTTGCAGTGCCAATAGCAGCTAAGCAGTTTGCGCAAGCCTATTTAGCTGAAGCAAATGTGAGTGCACAAGATAAACTGGCCGTATTAGTTCCCGGAACTACCTGGAGAACTAAAAATTGGCCGCCGGAGCATTTTGCGGAAACAGCAAGAAGTTTGGCGCAAAATTTCAAAATCATGTTGTGCGGCAGCAAACGTGAAGTGGAAATGGGTCAAGAAATAGTGAGTAAGGCCGGTGTCCCCATAATTAACACTATCGGTAAAACCAGTCTTTTGGAAATGGCTGCGCTGCTTGAGCAGGCGGCAGTAGTTATTGCCGGAGATACCGGTCCCCTTTATATGGCTGCTGCGTTGGATACGCCAACAGTAGCGATTTTTGGTCCAACTAATCCTATTACTTATACGCCGCCTGGTATACAACATGGTTTTGCAGTTGCTGAACAGGAATGTTCATTTTGCCATAAGACAAAATGCCGCACTGGAAAGTATGATTGTATGTGTTGTGTTCGCCCGGAAACCGTTGTAGAGCAAGTATATAACGTGCTGCAGCATTCGAATGTAAATAAGGCCTTGTTTTAGAAATAAAAGAGACGCTAAATTTTTCAGCGTCTCTTTTATTTCCTAGAAAACAATCAATTTCTAGAAAAAGTCGTAAATTTTTGTGGAAGTAAATATATTGCCTACTGCGCTTGGGGGTGGTTGCGGGTTAATGTGCGGAGGCGCGAGAGTAATTCATCAGTGGCAAAAGGCTTAGTTAAATAATCATCAGCGCCGGCAGCCAAACCGTCGCTCTGGTCGTTGGTTGAATCGCGTGCAGATACTAGCAGTATTGGAGTAGTAGTATTATGCTTGCGAACTTCTTTTATGATGGAGAGACCATCCTTTTTTGGCAGCATTCGATCTAGCACCAAAATATCATAATTATTTGTTGTCGCCAATTCACAACCTGTTTCGCCGTCTGATGCTGTGTCAACTGTATAGCCGTGTTTTTTTAGAATATGCGCCAATGCATCCAAAAGGCGGCATGAATCTTCGACTAAAAGTAGTTTCATAGACAACTCCTTTTGTCTATTTCAAATAATTTGTTACTTATGATTGTAAATCAATTATCAACAAAAGTCACTTATTTCTTCCTTGTATAAGTAGAAATACATAAAAAAATACGGGATACAAACTGCATCCCGCATTTCATCTTTGTCGTTATTGACGTTTGCTGTCTCTGTTTTTGAATTTATCCCAGAGAAAACGTCCGGCCATAAATATGCCGGCTAGGAGCAAAACATTAAATAACATGCCCATAATGTCAGCAAACATACCTGAGTTTCCTAAACCAAACATACCGCCGAGCATGCTGCCTAAGAACATACCGCCGGCAAATAATCCTGCATTACGAAGAAAACTGCTGCCGGTCTGTGGCTGTGCTGCTTGGGTATTAGGTTTCGCGGCTGCTGCCGGCGCTTTGTCACTATAGCTTTGGGCTGGTGCCGATGGCTTATAGTCAGAGGAGCTGCTTTTGCTAGGTGCAGTTTGAGTGGTAGACGGTTTGGAAGACGGGGCTGATATTTTTGATTTAGACCCGCTGACTGCGGCGAAGCTAACAGCGTTAAACGCAAATATAAACATAAAGGTAAGCAAAAATAATTTTTTCATACCGGTTATTCCTCCTTGTGGGTTCGTACATCTTCAGGGAACGTAAATATTTCAGCCAGATTAGTCAATTCTCCTGATAAATAGCGATCAATATCATGAACATCAATATAAAATGTACAAGCTACTTCCAAATATCCCTGTTCTTTCCCCTGGCTTAGATCTCTGATTGCTAGCAGGCGCTCGCGGAGGGCCTGAGTGTCTTGCTCAGATGCGGTTACATTGAGAGTTGCAAGTGGGACACCATACTCTCGCAAAACGTCTTGCAAGTTCATTCTTTCTGACATTAATTAAAGATTCACTCCTATCACCATAGTATTAATTTGAGTCTCGACAGTAACAATGTAATATGAAAGTTAAAAAAAGTCAAGGTGAATAGTCGGCTGTTTTTGTTGGATAATGACCTGTACGTTCTCAAGGGTTCCTTAATCGATGGATAGGATAGGCTTCCAATAAATGCTGTATCTTGCGGTTTCTACAGGCGAAATTTTTGCAATTTTGCGAATTTGCAAAGGGAATAATGTGAGGATTGTCGAAAAAAGTAAAGGTTACAGTACAATTAACTTAGCGCGGTGAACAGTGCTGGCCGCAGCTGAAAAATACGCAATTGCGGTTTTTGTTTGTTATTGTATAATATACTACATGAATATTGTCAGTTAAAGCGAGGTTAATGCATTGCGTAAATTTGTTACACTTACTGAAGCGGTAGTTACTCCACTCGAGCCGCGGAGAGTGAATATTTTGGCCGGAGAATGTTTGGTGGATGTCCGGTTTATAGAAAGCCTCAGCGAAGCTGCGGCAGAGTGGCAGTATGAATATGAGGTGACTGGTGAGGTTGGTAGAGTGGAAAAGTTTTTACTTCGTGTTAAAGATGTCGAGAAAAAACACGGTTAGCACCGGCAGAGCTTTTTTTGTATCAGCCATTTGGTGATTGGTACGCAAACTAAGAGTAGAAAGAGCAGCCGGAATAATTGATAAGCAACGACAGTTGGGAAATCGGCATTTGCAGATAATGCTGTTAGTGCCATTTCCGACATACCGCCGGGAGCCATGCTGATAAAGGCGGTAACGAAGGATATGGGATAGATATGAGAAAAGACATAAGAAATCCCCAGGAGTAGTACAATTACTGTCAGTACACAGATTAAATTGGCTAAAGCAATGGTTTTCCAATTGGACAGGCTGCCGAAATCAACATCAAGCCCCATTTTGATACCAACTACAATTTGGGCTAAGGAAATGATTTCAGGAGGAAGTACCGGCGCATGTAAGCCGGTTAAAGTTAGGCTGGCTGTCCCTAACACCGGGGCCAGTACATAGATGTTGGACAAGTGGAGACGTTTCCCCAGTTTAACTAACAATAAAATGGTTAGTAGAAAAAGTGCCAGCAGCGGAAATTGGTTTAATTGCATAGGCGTTGCCAGCGGTTTCATGGCGACTGGGTTAACATTGTCGGCAATGCCGTGTAATGCCAGTAATGGTACAACGAAAACAACAGTAATAACTCGGATAGTCTGCATCAAGGTGACTACAGATATCGTAGTTCCTTTGGTTTCTTCGCAGATGACCGCCATTTGAGATAAACCGCCTGGCAAACTGCCAATCAGGCTGTTTGCCAAACCAACACGTGTAAAGCGTTCGGCAAAGTAACCTGTTAGTAAACAAAGACTGATTAAGAGCGAAGTTGTAATCAACATAATAGGAAGCTGCTGCAGTATCTGCTGTGCAACAGGCAGGGTAAAGGGACTACCCATCATAAATCCTAAAACAACTAGCCCCATATTACGCAATTTTCTTGGCCAGTAAACAGGCTTTTTTAAAATTGTTTTCCAGATAATTGCTGTAACCAATGGACCTAGAGTCCAGGGAAGCGGCAGATGCAGGAAGTAAAACAAAAAGCCGCCAGCTATTGAAAGAATAAAGAGAGCTAATGAATTTTTAGACATAGATTCACCTTTTAAATTAATAACGTAGTGTTTATATAGTACCACTTTGGTGAAAAAAGACAAAATGCAGCAGAGCCAGCAGTAGAAGGCTCTGCCGCATTTAACGGCTGTTTTAGAGTGTTTATTTATAGAAAGCTTTGTTTTTTAGAAAGGAATTATACCTAAGACAAGTGAGATGGCCAACATGACTAAGGAAGTGCCAACTGCCCACAGCAGGGTGTATTTTTGGAAATCACCAAATTCAACACCGCACAAACCTACTAATAAATAGGTGGAGGCAACCAACGGACTAAGAAGATGGGCACCCTGGCCAATTAGCGATGCACGCGCAATTTCCGCAGGAGAAATGCCGTAAAGTGCAGCGGTTTTTACCAAAACAGGAATTACGCCAAAATAGAAAGCGTCATTGGTCAAAAAGAAAGTAAACGGTAAGCTGGATAACGCGGTAATCAGTGCAAGATGAGGTCCCATCGAAGGCGGGATAATAGCCACCAACGAGCTTGCCATGGCATCAACCATTTTGGTGCCTGACATGATACCCATAAAAATACCGGCGGCAAATACCATGACAATAACCGGTAATGCATTGGCTGCATGGGTTGCGATACGAGCTTGCTGATCTTTCAGTTTAGGATAGTTAATAATCAGGGCTAAAGAAGTACCGATCATGAACAGAACATTGAGCGGCAATACCTCTTTTACTAAAGCAGCCATGAGTATTACTGTTATACCAAGGTTAACCCAGAATAAATGCGGACGTCTAAGGTTTGCTGCTTCTTCATCAGCTGCGGTTGTGAAAGCGGCTGCTTCATCAACTGCGTTCATTTGCAAGGTGCCAAGACGAGCACGTTCTTTGAGGCCAATACGATAAGCGACAAACAGCACCCAAATGGTACCAGCAATCATAGCAGGTATTAACGGAACGAAAACATCAGAGGCTTCCAGATTTAAGGCGCTCATAACCCGTCCTGTAGGACCACCCCAAGGCAGGATGTTCATAACACCGTTTTGCATAATTGCCATAGCGGGTAAGACGAGCGGATGAATGCCAAGCCGCCGGTGAACAGCCAGCATAGCAGAACAGGTGATCATATAAGTTGTTGAACCATCGCCGTCAAGCGACACAATACCTGCCAGTACAGCTGTACCAACGACTACCTTCATCGGGTCGCCTTTAACAGCTTTTAAAATTTTGTTAATTAGCGGGTCAAACAAACCGGCATCAATCATAACACCGAAATAGAGGATAGCAAAACAAATCATTATACCGGTGGGAGCTACTTTCTTAATACCATCAAGTGACATTACACCAAGTTTGGGGCCGAAGCCAAGTGCAATTCCGAATATCAGCGGTACCAGCATAAGCGCGGTCATTGCTGAAAGTCGTTTGGACATGATGAGGTACATAAAAACGATAACCATTAAAAATCCCATTAGTGCGAGCATGTAAAATCTCCTCTCCTGACTAAAAATTACGACAATTAGATCGTATCACGGTTTAAAGTATAGGGGAGTGTGTTATATAAGTAAAATTCAAACTAGCTATGACTAGGTATCAAATAAATTTATGAGAATATTTATATCATGCGCAATAATGGGGTAAGGTTTGACTGTGCCAGGAGGAGCAGATTCTCTTGTTATTGGGAACGTATGAGGGTGGGAAAATCAGTATTTTTGACAAAATTAACAAAAGCATTAACAACATTCATTTCCAGTACTTCTTCATGATAGAGCATACGTGCCTGGCGTAATAAAGGCCGGTTTTCTTTATCGGTGATGATAATTTTGTGCAGGCTTTCCGTATTGCTTACAATCATTGAGGGCATGATGGCATAGCCTAAGCCGTTTACCACCATCTCCTTACAAGTGGAAAGCTTGTCTACATCCATACTGATCGAGGGTGGCTCACTGAAATGTTCCCGCCACCACTTATCAACGAGAGCTTTAATCATGGAATCAGTCTGGTAGCTGATTCTTGGCAGCTTAGGGAGTTCTTTCAACTCAATTTCATTAGTAGATGCGATACAAATGGGTTCTTCAAAAAGCAGATGCTGCTGTCCCTGCCAGCCATAGTCTGAGCTGACAAAACCGACATGAATGTCTTGGTTGTGCACTAAATTGAAAATATCGCGGCTCCAGGTGGTTGTTACTTTAAATTCAACATGAGGATACTCCTTTTTAAACAATTTAAGCAGCCGTGGCAGCATGTACATAGTAATATAACCGGATGCTCCCAAACGTAATGTTCCGGCAACAGAGTTACTCATATCGATTACGTGTTCTTTAATAGTACGTACTCTGGCAAGCATTTCTGTTGCTGAGTTTGCCAAGAACTCGCCCTGGGGTGTAAAGTGGACCCCCTTGCTTGTACGGTGAACAATTTTAATGCCAAAATATCCTTCAATATATCTAAGACGTGATGTTAACGCCGGTTGGGAGATAAAAAGAGCTTGCGCTGCCTTGGTAATACTTTTTTGCTCATATAAAAATTGTAATATGAGCCAGTCTCGATCTTCCATTAAAAATACCTCCGAAGATTTATCTGTTTGTGTATATTTACGCCAACGATGCGCCAGTTTCCTTGTTTCCGACAAATATTTGACTGTTATACAAGTTTATTATGGCCTGCAATCGTGTATATGTATTTCCTATTCTTTCAGAATATTAGTTATAATGAACAAAAGTCAGATAAGCAAAATGGGGGAGGATTGTGTTATGACAAAATTGCTGAAACCGGCGCAAGCCGGCAGCGTAGAATCCAGTGATATCCTTATTATGATTGCTCCTGCGGAACCGGGGGCTGGAATAAAAGTTGAGCTAGTGAGTCCCACTATGCAGCAATTTGGCGAACAGATTACAAATGTAATTACGCAAACACTTGTGGCACAAGGGGTTAAGGACGCAACTGTCCATGCTAACGACAAAGGTGCATTAGACTACACAATTGAAGCCCGGGTAGTAACCGCAATTAACCGGGCGCGCAGCTAGGGAGGGAGAAAAACATGGAGAAAAAACTACGCCGGGCCATGATGTTTATGCCAGGTAATAATCCGGCTATGCTGCAAAATGCAGGTATTTATGGTGCCGACACGGTAATTTTTGACCTGGAAGATGCTGTGGCAATCAGTGAAAAAGATGCAGCCCGCCAGCTTGTCCATAATGCCATAAAAACTATTAACTATCCGTGTGAAGTTGCTATCCGCATAAACCATATTCTTACACCTTATGGTTTGGACGATTTGAAAGTGGTATTGGCCGCAAAACCTGATTTGATTCGTTTGCCTAAAGCCGAATCGCCGGAAGAAATTGCACAAGTGGATGCAATTATCAGCGAAGCTGAACAAAAGTATGGTTTTGCTGCCGGTTCTATTAATATGATGGCTGCTATTGAGACCGCCAAAGGCCTGCGGCTTGCTTATGAGATTGCCACTGCCAGTCCGAGGATGGTGGCGCTTGCTATTGGTGGCGAGGACTTTATTGCCGACCTTAAAACAACACGCAGCAAAGACGGTAAAGAGTTATATGTAGCCAGATCGCAGCTCTTATTAGCAGCTCGTGCTGCTGGTATTGACGCGATTGATACTGTTTATTCCGACATTAATGATGAAGAAACCTTTATTGCCGAAGTCAATATGATTAAGCAGCTTGGGTTTGACGGCAAATCGGTAATTAATCCTCGTCAGGTTCGGATTGTCAAAGAAATCTTCACGCCAAGTGAAAAAGAAATTGCCCATGCTGAACGGGTAATTACAGCCTATAAAGCGGCGATTGAACGCAATTCCGGCGTAATTAATCTAGACGGCAAGATGATTGATACACCGATGGTGCTTAGAGCCGAACGGGTATTGGCCTATGCTAAGTCGGCAAAAAGGTAACAGGGGGTTTAAACATGATAAATGCAGCTGGAAGAATAATTCCGGATCAAATAACTGGATTTGGTAAAATTCGTCCTTATTGTGGACCGTTTGCTACAACTCCTGAAGGGCGGCTTGCCGGGCCTAAAATTCGTCTTAATATGCCGCGTTCTGAAAAAATGGTTAAGTCAATTGAACAAGCTATTGAAGCTGCCGGTTTGCAAGATGGTATGACAATCTCTTTTCACCATCATTTTCGTAATGGCGACTATATATTAAATCAGGTTGTTGAAGCAATTGCCAAAAAAGGCATTAAAGGATTGACTTTGGCACCAAGTTCCTTAAATGATATTAATGATGCAATTATTCCTTTTATTGAAGAAGGGGTAATTACTGCTATTGAAACAAGCGGTGGACGCGGTAAACTGGGTAAACTAATGACTGCAGGCACACTGGCCAAAGCGACCATAATCCGCTCTCATGGCGGCCGAGCGCGGGCCATTGAAGCAGGTGACCTTAAAATTGACGTAGCCTTTATTGGTGCTCCCTGCTGTGACCGCTATGGCAATATCAACGGTATCCAAGGGCCGTCGGCCTGTGGTTCTATGGGCTATGCTATGGTTGATGCCGCCTATGCCGATAAGGTGGTAGCGATTACTGATAATTTGGTGCCGCATCCGGTACATCCTATCAGTATTCCTCAAACCCAGGTGGATTATATTGATAGGATGTACCGGATGCGGCA
>Ga0074195_1001907_pt1 | contig 26132 bp, 20 predicted proteins | sample EPASupsiteHSE623_FD_64525 | JGI IMG/M metagenome (GOLD analysis project Ga0074195, IMG submission 64525) | Bioremediated contaminated groundwater from EPA Superfund site, New Mexico - Sample HSE6-23 | ecosystem: Environmental > Aquatic > Deep subsurface > Groundwater > Contaminated ... | reverse complement strand
CAGAACTCCGATACCACCGCCTATTCTATCAACAGCTAGAATAGAGTCCAGAGATTTTACGAGCGCTTCACAAAACGCCTGTAACTCTTCTTTATCTTTATATGCTTTTACATAGAAGACAAAGCGATTTTCATAGGTATAGAAAAGTAGATGTGTTAGGCTGCAATGAACTCTTAATACATCGGCTGCCTTTTTTATCAATTCCTGAGTATACTGAAAACCGTACCTGAGGCTTAGAAAGTTGATGGAGTTCAAGTTTATTCCAACAAGTGCCGTCTTCCCAAAAGTTTTCGATTTCTGATCATTCTCAAAAGTATCGCAGAGGTGTTTGCGATTGTATAAACCTGTCCAAGCATCATGCTCGCTGTTATATTTCAGCTGATCTTCCATCTTCTTTCTGTCCGATATATCAAAAATCACGCCCTCAATCCCTTCTATATTCCCTTGGTTGTCATAAATGCCCTGCGCCAATTCTAAAATCCATTTGTGTTTACCTTCAGAAGTGACAATTTCATATTCATATCTAAAAGTCCTTTTTTGAGTGAGAACTTCCTTCCACTTTTCCCAAATCGCATCGCGATACTCAGGTGTTATGATATCGTTGAATGAAATGTCCCTATTATTTATCAAGCTCTCCGCGGTATAGCCGGTCAATTTATAGCAGCCTGCCGAAACATATTGCATTGTCCATTTTCGATCGTATTTGCATCGATAGGCCATACCCGGCAAGTTAGCGAGCAGAACCGCCTTGCTGCGTTCGCTTTCTTTCAAGGTTTCGCTTATCTCTTTACGTGCGGATATATCCTCAAGCAAACAGAGGTGCAAAGAGTGTTTGTGGGGAATATCCAAGAGAGGCGAAATCTTCATGTTTGTCCATACGCTGGATCCATCCGTTCTTAAAAAACGTTTTTCCAGTGTATAATCGTTGATTTCTCCCCTTTTAAACTGCATGAACTTTTCAAGATCAGCATGCAAATCATCGGGATGCGTTATATCTGCCCAGTTTAAATTATCCAGGTCGCGGCTTGTCCTTCCGAGAATCCGCTCGAACATCGGGTTGATGTTCATATGTCCAAATTCCGTTTGCGAAATAAAGCTCTTGTCATTTACGAGAGCAATTCCGATAGGAGCTTGTTCGAACATGCTCCGGTAGAGGGCTTCATCCAAAGTTAATTTTTTACTCAACTCTTTTAATACGGAATGTTGAATCCATGTATTCAATAAAGCGACAAAGAGAAAAAGAAAACTGAGTGCTATGATTACGTCGGGTATCATTCGTTTCCATAGACCCAAATTCCAATCTGCCGCGGAATAGTCAATTCCGAAAACTGCAATTACTTTCTCGATTGCCGGATCTTGAATCGGTACAAGTACGCTAATCCAAGTACCCCACCTGTCTGTTACCGGCTTTGTCAGCACGGTCTTGCCTGATTGGAAAGCCCCCCGGTACGCATCTCCCACTTCTGAATAGACCAGCCCTGGAGGTGCGTAATCTGGATCTTCAGGCATCTCCGAATCCAGTAGGAATATGATACTAGCGTCCCTTTCAGCCATGAGGTAGGCAAAATGGATCGGATTAATTTCCTTGACCAGCCGCATGAGACTGAGCTTCGTCATATTATATTCTGGTTTTTCTAGATCTGCGGCAGTACCTGATAATTCTAGAATATGCTCAGGATGTAAAAGTGATACCAAAGAACGAGCCAGCATAGTAGCTTCTGACGATACAATGTCATTATACCTAATCCACGCAAATCGCAAATAAAGACCACTTAAAGATAAGACCGTAAATATGTAAATTATCGCGAATATGCGGGGGCTCGCTCTTCCTGATCCAGCAGGAGATGAACTGCTTTTTATTAAATTTCTGGAGATTTTCATGACAGCTCCCGTCAATATTAGCCGCTATATAGGTAATACAGTACATATCGGTAGTCGTCAATGAAGGAAAGGGTTGAGAGCAGGCGGAGAATCTGAAACCGGACGTGGAATGAAGGTTGGCCCAGGCCCGATTCGAACGGGCGACCTGCTGCTTAGGAGGCAGCCGCTCTATCCATCTGAGCTACTGGGTCGTTGCGAGCGCGGATGATACCGGGGATGGGTCCGGCGGCGCGTCATCCGAAAGGACATTATAATAAAGTCCCAATCGTGTCAACGCCGAAGCGGGAATGTTGACCATTCGATCTTCCTCCGGTTATGCTGATACCGCAATGAAATTATGGTTCAAATACGCGGCGGGAATTCTCTTCGGCGCGGCGCTTTTCGCCGTCAGCCCCAAAGCTCTCCTCGATGACGGCGGCATCCTGTCTTTCGCCTCCGAAGTATCGATCAGGATCGGTTATTATGTGTTGGGCGCCTTGCTCTGCGTCAATTTCCCTCTCTCCGTACTGAAATTGTATGAAGAGAAGAAATTCTGGAATATTGGGATGAAAAGCCTGCGTTTTTTCATTCTTTCTCTTTTCGCGGCAACCGCGCTTGGCATTATTGCCGCCCTCATCGTCTTGCCCGTCCACATTCCCCTGCTTTCAGACATCTCCTCGCAATCGGTTCAAAACCTGGGAAGCGGCCTGCTGGAGGTGTTCCCGCGGAATATGGGCGCCCTCTTCCTCAGTCCGAGCGGAACTATCCTTCCCGTCCTCATTTTTGCCTTCATCATCGGGTTGGCTATGGCCCACGATCCGATGGCGGCCCGACCTGTCGCCAACCTTCTCGATTCGTTTTCAAGGATACTCTATACAATCAATTCGTTCATAACGGAAATCCTCGGCGTTCTGCTCATACCGGTATCGGCGCGAACGTTCCACCTCGTCACGACCTCGATCGACGGGGGAATCTATGGTTCCTTCCTGCTAATTCTGGCTGTCGCTTCCCTGGCCGTCCTCGCGCTTTTCATCCCCCTGGCCGTCTTTCTGCTGGGCGACAGGAAAAATCCTTTCCCCCTTCTCTACTCGGGGCTTCCAACGATCTTTACGGCCCTGGCCTCGGGCAATCTTCGCTTTTCCGGGGGATCGATGATACGCCAGGCCAGCGAAAACCTGGGGACAAAGCGCCGCTACAACGGCGCCATCATGCCGGCGGGGTTTTTCTTCGGGAGGGCGGGAACGGCCTTTATTGCCGCGATTTCCTTCGTCATCATACTTTCTTCCTATTCGCGGCTGGCGATTTCCATACCTAGCCTGATAGCTATTCTGTTCCTTATTCCGGTGACGACTATAATCGCGAGTTCGTCGATGCAGAGCAGCCCGATCGCCGTGCTCACCCTCAGCTGCGGCTTTTTCGGTAGAGGTTTCGAGAACGGCTATCTCGTCATGGTGCCTATCGCGCTACTTTTATCAACAATCGCTGTTCTTATCGATGTTCTATGGATCGGCGCGTCGCAGGCACTCGTCGCGCGTCATTTCATCCCGCGCGATCAGAAGGATGCCAGGCATTTTATCTGATTTACATGATTTATCCGTTTCAGGCACCATTGAAGCCGCCGAGGCTTGACGATACCGAATCCCCGATTTACTATTCAAAGCTATGGACTTAATGACTGTACTCAGCTCCGAGCTGATCGCGCTTCATCTCACGGGCACAACGAAAGATGAAATCATCGACGAACTCATCGATATCGCCATGAAAAGCGGCAAAGTCAAGGACAGGGAGCAGGCAAAAGCCTCGGTTCTCGAACGTGAGACGCGGATGAGTACCGGCATGAAGCATGGTATCGCCATTCCTCACGGCAAGACTTCTGCCGTTTCTGAGCTCGTCGCCTGCGTGGGCGTTTCCGACAAAGAAGTGGATTTCGACGCCCTGGACAGAAAGGGCTGCAAAATCTTCATTATGACGCTTTCGCCGCCGGAAAAGACGGGACCTCATCTTCAGTTTCTGGCCGAAGTGAGCATGCTTTTCAGAAGCGAGGAAAAACGCCAGGCCATTCTCAAGGCCTCTACCGCTCAGGAAGTGTTGCGGATTCTCACTCCCTGATCGGCTCGTCGCGTAAAAAAAGGCTGCCTTTCGGCAGCCTTTTTCATTTGTTGCGGTATCCCGTACGCTGATTCTTATTCCAGCACGGCGAGGACATCGGACATCTTGACGATGAGGTGCTCGGAGCCCTGGATCTTGATCTGAGTTCCCGCGTACTTATCGTACATGACTTCATCGCCTGCCTTGACCTTGATCACATCCGTATCGGTGCCAACAGCAACGACGACGCCCGTCTGTGTCTTTTCCTGGGCTGTCTGCGGAATTATGATTCCGCCCGCTGTCTTGGTCTCGCTTTCCTTGATCTTGATGAGAATGCGATCACCCAAGGGTTTGACGTTCATAAAGTATCCTCCTGAACTTTCGTTTGAATTGAGATTGCTTCTATAGAAATATAAAAAATCTGAGGCTGAGGGTCAATAGAACGCGGCGCATGGAAAGCGGCGAATGGTCTTCCTTATCGGTCATCTTTTCATTAAATTTCAAATTGGAGCGATAAATGCCTAAAAAGAACGCTAACTGGAATCGCAAACCCGGGCTTCGCCCTACTCAGGGCAATAAGGTCCCATCGAAGGGCACAGGCCCATTCGGCGGCTTTCAGCTGAAGTTTTCCTTCAGCTATATCATCGTCACCCTCATCCTCGTGAGCCTTTTCAATTATCTCCTCTTCAGGACCGATAATACGCTCGTCCCCTATTCCACGTTCAAGGACAAGGTCGAAAATGGCGAGATAAAGCGCGTTGAGATCGATTTGAATTATTTTACGGGATATACGGACGCGAACACGCAGGAACCTTCCTCGCCCTTCCCCGCTTCCACCAAGACTGGCGTTGTCTATAAGGCCGTTCCCGTCGACGATCCTCAGTTTACCGCTCTTCTCGACGAGAAGAATATTGTCTATTCCGCTTCTCCGAGAGAAGGCAGCACCATCCTTTCTCTCATACTCAACTGGATTCTGCCCTTTGGCCTCATGTTCTTCGTCTGGCGCCTCGTGATGAAGCGCGCACAGGGAGGCGGCAATTCCAATGTCCTCGCCTTCGGACAGAACAAGGCCACCATCGTGGCTGAGGGCGATATTAAGACTCGCTTCGTCGATGTGGCGGGCGTGGATGAAGCCAAGGCCGAACTGGTGGAGGTCGTCGACTTTCTGAAGAATCCGACGAAGTACACCGATATCGGCGGCAAGATTCCCAAGGGCGTCCTCCTCGTGGGCCCCCCAGGCACGGGCAAGACCCTGCTGGCCCGTGCCGTGGCCGGCGAGGCCGAGGTGCCCTTCTTCCGCATGAGCGGCGCGGACTTCGTGGAAATGTTCGTGGGCGTGGGCGCGGCGCGGGTACGCGATCTGTTCCGCCAGGCGAGGGAAAAGGCTCCCTGCATCGTTTTCATAGATGAACTGGACGCCCTCGGCAAGAGCAGATCGAGCGGTATGATGGGCGGGAACGACGAAAGGGAGCAGACGCTGAACCAGCTTCTCGTTGAGATGGATGGATTCGACGCCACTTCGGGCCTCATCATCCTCGCGGCCACGAACCGCCCGGACGTCCTCGACCCCGCGCTTCTGCGTCCCGGAAGGTTCGACAGGCAGGTTCTCGTGGACAGGCCTGACATGCCCGGCCGCGAAGCCATCCTCAGGATTCACGCGAAAAACATTAAAATGGAAGAATCCGTCGATTTGGCCCGCATAGCGCGCAGCACTCCGGGTTTCGTCGGAGCCGATCTCGCCAATATCGTAAACGAGGCGGCTCTCCTCGCCGTGCGGGCTGGGAGGAAAAAAGTCCAGCAGGGCGATTTCGACGCGGCTATCGAGAAGGTGATAGCCGGCCTCGAAAAGAAGACCAAGGTCATCAATGTCAAGGAAAGAAAGGTGATTGCCTTCCATGAGACAGGCCATGCGGTGACGGCGGCCTTTACCCTAGGCAGCGATCCGGTAAAGAAGGTGTCCATCGTCCCGAGGGGCTATGGCGCCTTGGGATATACGCTTCAGATGCCCATCGAGGATCGTTATGTCGTCAGCGAGGAGGAACTCCTGAGCCAGATCGACGTACTTCTGGGCGGACGCGCCGCCGAGCAGATCGTATTCGGCTCCATCTCCACCGGCGCGGCCAACGACATCACCAGGGCTACCGATATAGCCCGCAGGATGATAGTCGATTTCGGCATGTCGGAGCGGTTCAGGCATGTAGCCCTCACCAGGAAGGGCCAGGCTTTCGGTGGCGCTCAGGTTCCCGAGCCCTTCATGGCCAGGGAGTACAGCGAGGACACCCAGAAATACGTGGACGAGGAGATTGCGAGAATCATCGCGGCCCGCTATGATGGCGTGGTCGCCCTTCTTGGCTCCAAGCGCGATCTGATCGAAAAGGTCGCGGGAATCCTTCTGGAAAAGGAAGTCATCGAAGAGGCGGAGTTCCTTGCCCTCACCTCCGAACAAGGTGAGAAAAGCTCTCCTGAAAACGTGGAGAGCATCTGACCATAACAGGATTTCCCGATGCAGATTTTTCTCTTTGCCTACGCGGTAGTTCTCCTAGCCGTCGCTTTTTTCTCGTCACGAAGACAGGATAGCTTCCAGAATTTCGTGCTGGCCGGAAGGAACCAGCCGAAGATACTGATCATCGGCTCCATGCTGGCCTCCACGATCGGCGGAGGGCTTACTTTGGGAACCGTGAGCAAGGCGTACAGCCTCGGATTTCCAGCTTTCTGGTTTGTCGCTTCCGGAGCCGCCGCCCACCTCATCCAGGGAGCCTTTCTTTCCGAGAAAGTAAGAAAAACCGAAGCCCTGACGCTGCCCGATCTCGCCGCCAAGCTTTCTTCCCCAGCGGTCAAACGCTTGACGGGCATCATCATAGTGTTGACGTGGACAGGCATAGCCGCCGGGCAATTCCTAGCGGCGAGCAAAGTCGTCACCTCCATCACAGGGCTTTCCCATCAGTGGGCCGTCATCACCTCGGCTTCATTCCTTGTGATCTACACCATCATGGGAGGGCAGCGATCGATTCTCCGCACCGATCTTTTTCAGTTCGGCATCCTGGCCATCGGCATTCTGGCCGCCTGCGGCTGGCTTTTCGGAACAAGACCCACATCCATCGCTTCCCTCGACATACAGCTTTTCACCGCCAAATTCGGAGTCCTGGACCTGCTGTATTATCTTGTCGTGGTCGCCGGATCCTACCTGATCTGCCCCATGATGTTCGGGCGAATTCTTTCTTCCGATTCCCCCGCGTCCGCCAGAAAGGCCTCCTACACAAGCGCCTTGGGAATGCTGATCTTCGCCGTCGCCATCACCTCGATAGGGCTTTGGGCCAGGGCCTCAGGCCTTGACTTCGGCGGCGCCGACCCGTTGAACGCCATGATAGGTTCGGTTTTTCCCTCCTGGCTGTCCTTTCTCATGGTATTCGGAATTCTAGCCGCCATTCTTTCGACGGCCGACACGGTTCTCCTCACCGCCGCGGGGATCTTCGAGCACGACGTGCTGGGCGGATCTTCGCTCAACCGAACGCAAGCATGGGTCGGCGTAATCGCCTCCTTCGCCGCCATCACCGCGCTTTTCAAGACCGATATCGTCGATCTCCTTCTGGAAACCTATCAGGGCTATACGTCGGGCATCGTCCCCGCCCTCTTCATTGTCCTCGTCGCCAGCGGGAAGAAGCAAGTGCGGAGCGGCTTTCTCTTTGTCGCCATCGCCTGCGGGTATGGGCTGGGTCTGGGCGGAAACCTGTTCGCCGGAGGCATCGCGCAAAAACTGATGGCCTTTGCCGGCATCATAGTGTCGAGCCTCATCACTGTGGCGGGACTGAGGCCCATTTCCCCGGCTGCCGAGATCGATCGTCGCTAATCCTTCAATTTGACACTATTCGTCTTATTGACATGATAGCTCCATCCATGGTCAAATCTCCCGCATGACAGTTTTTCATTTTTTGTCATTTATCAGGAGGTAAACGATGTCCGTTGTCATACGTTCCATCGCGTCATATATTCCGCAGACCAGGGTGTCCAATGAAGAGCTGGCGGCCAAGCTCGAAACCACCGATGAATGGATCCGTTCCCATACGGGCATCGGCGCGCGCCATTTGGCCTCCGAAAACGTGCTGACGAGCGACATGGCCGCTGAAGCCGCGAAATCAGCCATGGAGAAGGCCAGGATCGGTCCCCACGACATCGACCTGATAGTCGTGGCTACCGCCACGCCTGACTACTTCGGCTTTCCGGCCACCGCCTGCATCGTCCAGGAAAAGATCGGCGCCTTTGGCTGCACCGCTTTCGACGTCGTCGCCGGCTGCACGGGTTTCATCTACGCGCTGGACATCGCTTCGGCCATGCTTGAGGCGAGAAACGGACGGCATGCCCTCGTCATAGGCTCCGAACAGCTCTCGAGGATTGTCGACTGGAGCGATCGTTCGACGGCCGTTCTCTTCGGCGACGGCGCCGGCGCCGCCGTGATATCGCGCATCGACGAGCCTGGCCGCGGCTGCCTTTCCTTCCTGCTGGGAGCCGATGGTTCCGGAGCGAAAGACCTTTTCCTTACCCAGTCGCCCAGGACCGACGCCTACGCCAGGTCGGCCCCGACCGTTCCCGTGATTTCGATGAACGGCAAGAATGTATACAACTTCGCCGTCAAATCCATCACCGTCCTCATAGAACGTATCATGCACGCCACCGTATACAAGCTTGAGGACTTTTCCTGGATCATCCCGCACCAGGCGAACGAACGCATCGTGCAGGCCGCCGGCAAGCGTTTCGGCATTCCGCCGGAAAAGTTCTATCTGAATATGGAAGAATATGCCAACACTTCATCGGCGAGCATCCCCCTTGCCCTGGCTGAGATGGACAGCAAAGGTCTTCTGAAAACGAACGATCTCATAATGCTTTTAGGTTTTGGCGCGGGGCTTACCTATGGCGCTGCCGTAATACGTTGGTAGGAGAAATACAGATGCAGAGAAAAATTGCCGTGACAGGCTTGGGGATCATCAGCCCTATCGGGAACGATATGGAAAGTTTCTGGAGCGCTCTCTTGAGGGGCGAATCAGGCGCCGGTCCCGTTACGCATTTCGATGCCTCGAGGCTCGACTCGCGTATCGCGGCCGAGGTAAAAGGCTTCGATCCCGGCCTCTGGATGGACAAAAAGGAATCGCGCAAGATGGGGCTTTTTTCCCAGTACGCGGTAGCCGCCTCGGTTCAGGCCTGGAATGATGCCGGATTGACGGATTCTAACTGCGATGGCGAAAAGACGGCTATCTGCCTGGGCAACGGGATCGGCGGTCTTGAGGTGTTTCAGGATTCCTACGCCAAGCTGCTGGAATCCGGTCCTGACAGGATGCCTCCCATGACGGTTCCGCTCATGATAGCCAACGAGGCCGCGGCCAACGTCGCCATGCGCCTCGGGATTCAGGGTCCGGCTTATACGCAGGTGACGGCCTGCGCCTCCGGCACCGACGCCATCGGGCAGGCCATCGACCTGCTGCGATCGGGACGCGTCGATGTTGTGGTGGCGGGCGGCACCGAAGCGGCCGTCACCGAGTTCGCAATGGGCGGTTTCTGCCGCCTCAAGGCGCTGACGACGCGACGCAACGATGACCCCACGAAGGCGTCCAGGCCTTTCGACAGGGACAGAGACGGATTCCTCATCGGCGAAGGAGCCGGAATCCTCATCCTTGAAGATTATGACAGGGCCAAGGCCCGCGGCGCGAAAATCTATGCCCTGGCATCGGGCTATGGGGCCACCTGCGACGCTTATCATCTGACAGCCCCCCACCCGGAAGGCATCCAGGGTTCCAGGGCTCTTGCCTTGGCCCTCGAGGACGCGGGCCTTAAGCCTTCGGAAGTCGGCTATTACAACGCCCACGGGACTTCGACACAGCTCAACGATCCCACGGAGACGGCTATGGTCAAGAAGACCTTCGGCGATGCCGTGAAGCAGCTCAAGGTCAGCTCGACGAAGAGCATGACGGGGCATTGCCTGGGCGCCACGGGCGCCATCGAGGCTATCGTCTGCGTCAAAGCCATAGAAACAGGCTATCTGCCGCCGACCATCAATCTGGATAATCCCGACCTGGAAGCTGGCTGCGACCTGGATTACATACCCAATAAATCCATACATCACCCCGTGGAAGCGGCCTTGACCGCCTCGCTGGGTTTCGGCGGCCATAACGGCGCGCTGGCATTCAGGCGGGCATAGGACCGCGCGGCGCCGCGGCGCCCGCCAGGCGCATGGCATAGAACGCGCAGGACCGCGCGCCTTCTTTTCAGGATGGCGCCGCATACATTATAATCTCGGTAGGTTTTACGCTCCGCTCGGTTCGGCGAGCGTTGATACTACAAAAGGCTGAACACATGGAAAACATAGAGTCGTACCTCCCTCATCGCCCTCCTTTTCTTTTTATCGATGACGCGAGCATCGACGGGACGACAATTCTCGCTTCGAGAACGTACAAATCGGATGACTGGTTCTTTAAAGGGCATTTTCCGGCTTACCCGGTAGTGCCTGGCGTCCTCCTCATCGAAGCCCTGGCCCAGGCCGGCGGCGTTGGGGCAAAACTGCTCGGGATAAAGCCGAAGGGGCTTTTTGTCCTGGCCAAGATTCGTCAGGCGACATTCAGGCGCCAGGTCAAGCCCGGCGACAAGCTCGACATGGAAGTCGTCAATCTCAAATCCAGCGGACTTGTCCTTCATCAGAAGGGCGTAGGCAAGGTCGACGGAGAAATAGCCGTCGAGGCCGAATGGATAGCCATGGCAACGGAGGTCCCGGAATGAAAATCACCCCGATGGTGAGAAACAATATTTTCCTCAACGCTCACCCCGAAGGCTGCGCCAGGGTCGTACAGCTCCAGATCGCGCAGGCCGCGGCGCTTAAAGCCAAGGTCGACGCGGCCAGGGCTTCGAATCAGCGACTCCCGCGAAATGTGCTCGTGATAGGGGCCTCCACCGGATATGGCCTCGCTTCGAGGATCGTGGCAGGCTTCGCGTACGGGGCGTCTACCGTGGGCTTTTCCTACGAAAAAGAACCGAGTAACGCTAAAACGGCCTCGCCCGGCTGGTACGCGAACAGAAGCTTCGACAGCGAAGCCGCGAAGCTAGGTCTTTTCGCGAAAACATTCAATATCGACGCTTTTTCCAATGAAGCCAAGAATTTGGCTATCGAGACGGCTCGCTCAGGCGGATTCGCCTATGATCTCGTCATCTATTCCCTGGCAAGCCCCGTGCGCGTCGACCCCATGACGGGCGTGATGTACCGCTCGGTGATCAAACCGATCGGAAGGGACTATACGGGCAAGACCGCTGACGTTTTTACCGGCAAGATAAGCGAAGCCCACGTACAGCCCGCCGACGAAAAGGAAATCGAGGAAACCGTCAAGGTTATGGGCGGCGAGGATTGGAGCCTCTGGCTGGAAGCCCTCGACGCCGCGAAAGTCCTCGAGAAAAACGCCATCACCGTGGCCTACTCCTATCTCGGTCCTCCCCTTTCCTGGCCCATTTACAGGGACGGAACCATAGGCCGCGCCAAATCGCATCTTGAAAAAAGCGCCCGCGACATCGCGGCGAGGCACAAAGCATCGGGCCTGCGGGCATTTGTCTCCATAAACAAGGCCGTGGTCACACGCGCGTCGGCCGTCATCCCCATCATTCCGCTCTATGTCTCCACCTTGTTCAAAGTGATGAAGGAAAGAAATATTCACGAGGATTGTCTGGACCAGATGCAGAGGCTTTTCATGGAAAGACTCTACGTCAGGGACGGAGCGGCAGTGCCGATCGATGAGGAAGGCAGGATAAGGCTGGACGAACTGGAAATGGGCGCGGCGGTCCAGGAAGATGTCTCGACCCGTCTGGCGAAAATAAGCGAAGCCAACCTGAACGACCTTACCGACATCGAAGGATTCCGACGCGACTTCTTGCAGGCCCATGGTTTCGCCGTCCCGGGCATCGATTATGACGCGGAAGTCGACCCTCTCTGATGAACATAGTCTATCTTGAAGAGAAAGAGATTGGCGTTCTGCTTCCCCGGAGCGACCGACGCTGCGGGCACATGACGCGGATTCTCAGGAAGACGCAGGGCGATATCCTGGCCGCGGGCTGTTCCGACGGCACGCTGGGCCAGGCCAGGATCGAATTTCTCTCGCAGGATGGCCTCATCCTCTCCTATTCGGCGCAGTCGCAGGCGCCGGCGCTCCGGCCGGTGCGGCTTCTCATGGGCTTTCCGCGGCCCATCCAGGCCGGCCGCATTCTCAAGGACCTCACGAGCCTCGGCATAGCTGAAATCTGGTTCGCCCTCTCCGATCTGGGAGAGAAATCTTACGCTGAATCCACTTTTTTCAAGGACAGGGAATACGGAACCCACCTCATTGAAGGGGCCGAGCAGGCAGGCAATCCCCGTCTGCCCGCTATCGGCAGTTTCTGGAGCATCGACCGAGCCTGCGCCGCGCTCGAACAGACCGACGCGGCCGGCGCCCCGTCTTCATCGCGGCTCATGTTCCATCCCGATCCCGCGCTTCCAAGGATAGCGGAACTTTCATCACTGACGACCCCGACGACGCTCGCCATAGGAAGCGAGCGGGGCTGGACAGTGAGGGAGGTGAATTTGCTCGCCTCCCATGGATTTACGGCGTGCTATCTTGGCGATCGCATACTTAAAACGGAAACGGCGGCCATGGCCGCTGTCTCGATCATCCTTTCGCGTCTGGGCTATATGTAATTCCCTACAGCTTCAACAGTCCTTTGAGTGTCCTCACATCGTTGGCGAATCTGGCGCAGGCAAGCTGAACCGGTTCCGGAGAAGACATATCCACGCCGGCCACCTTCAAGGCCTCGATGGGGAATCTCGAGCCTCCCGATTTGAGGAAGGCGAAATAATCGTTTTTCTCGGCCTCTCCTCCGTTCAAAACGCGCTCCGAGAGCGCGATGCTGGCGGAAATGCCGGTGGAGTATTTGTACACATAGAAAGCGTTGTAGAAATGGGGAATGCGCAGCCCTTCCAAGTCGGAGACCGACTCGAACTTCATCCGCGGCCCGAAATACTTCTCCAGAAGCTTCCTGTACTCGGCCCTGAGCGAATCGACGGTCAAAGCCTGCCCCGCTTCGGCCATGGCATGGGTCACCTGCTCGTATTCCGCGAACATGGTCTGTCTGAACAAGGTTCCCAGCGTATCGTCGATTCTGTTGGCCAGAAGGGAAATCCTGGCATCGTCGGAAGCCGCGTGCTCGTAGAGATATTTGAACACTAGCTGCTCGTTGAAAGTGCTGGCCACCTCGGCCTCGAATATCGTGTACGAATAGCACATGAAGGGATTATTGCGCATCGAATACCAGGAATGCATCGAATGCCCGCCCTCATGCGCCATGGTGAAGATATCGTTGAGGACATTTTCCTTGTAGTTAAGAAGGATGTAGGGTTCGCCGGAGAAACTGCCCGCGGAGAAGGCGCCCGAACGTTTACCCTTGTTCTCGTAGCGATCCACCCAGCCACCCAGGAGCCCGGCCTTCAGCGTGGCGACATATTCCTCGCCAAGCGGCGCGAGCGACGCCGCCACTATTCCCACCGCCTCGTCATAGCTGTGTATGCTTGTTTTCTGCTTGACGATGGGAACATAGACATCGTAATGCCTCAGTTCTTCTAGGCCGAGGGCGCGCCTCCTGAGGTCGTAATACTCATGGAGAACGGGCAGATTGGCGTTGATGGTGCCCACCAGGTTGTCATAAACGGATTCGGGGACCTTGTCAGGAAAGAGGGCTTGCTCCCTGGCGCTCCCGAAGTTCCTGACCTGAGCCTGGTACTTGTCGAGCTTGACGGAACCGGCGTAAAGACTGGCCAGGGTTGTCTTGTGCCGTTCATAGGCTCCATAGAACTTCATATAGGCTTTTCTGCGGATTTCCCTGTCCTGGTTGCGCATGAACGCTGAAAACGTCGATTGGCTCAAGGGAAGAAGCCCCTCATCCGTCCTTATCCTGCCGAATGAGAGATCGACATTGGTGAGAATCCCGAAGGTTTCCTGGGCTATATGGTTGGTCTCAGCCTGCATGGCGAGCAGCCGCTCCTCTTTTTCCGAAAGTATATGCGGCTTGAAACGAATCAGCTTTTTTAGGAATACGCCATAGTCGGCGAACCGGTGATCGGCGAAGCAGGAATCCAGGAAGGCTTCGGGAAGCGCCTGGATGGAAGGAGTGAGCCATGCCCAAGCGGCCTGTCCCGCGGTGGCGACGCCGATATAGCGAGCGTAGCGGCCGCGCGCGTCGCTGTCGCCTTCATCCTCCGTAACCCTGAGATCCGCATAGTATGCCAGCCTTTCATCGAGGCGGAGATACTCATCGTACCTCGAGAGGAGGGCGAGAAAATCATCGCTCGAGGCGGAAAGCTTCTTTTTTAGGCTCTCGATGCCTACCTGCATGCCAGCCAGTATTTCAAGCCCTTTCTCCCATGCATCGTCCGAGGAAAAGAGTCTGGAAAGATTCCATCTATCCGCAAGAGGCACTTCGCCGCGTTTGGGGATGTCGTGAGTGGCCAATTATTTCTCCTTGTCGTCATCGTGATGGTTTCGTCGAACCACGAATTTCCAAGCTATACGGAAAATTGAAATGTTCCGGGCTGCCGCCGTTCAGGATGTCGAGGGCCAGGGAGGCGGCTTTCTGCCCTTTTTCCCTAGCGGGTTGATGTATCGTCGTGAGCGCGGGACGCGCGAAGCCGCTAAGGGAAATATCGTCGAAACCGGCGATGGAAAGCTGATCGGGAATGCTGATGCCGCATTCTGCCGCCGCGGCATAGAGGCCAATGGCGACGATATCGGCCATCGCCACGATGGCGTCGGGCCGATCGGCCGATCCGAGGAGAGTCCTGCCTGCGGCGCGTCCGCCCGCGATGGAGCCTTCGGCTTCGATGACGCGGATTCGATTCGATTCGAGAGAAAGACCTGATTCCTCGAGGGCTCTGGAAAAACCCGCAAGCCGCTTTTCCAGGACGACCGACCTCGATCGTTCCGTATGGTTTTTCGCGTCGGGCTTCAGGCAAAGCACGGCGATGCGCTTGGGTTCGAGAGAGAGGATATGCCGCATGAGTTCGTAGGCTGCCTGCTCGTCCTGAATGCCGACATTTACGGTAGTGCCGCTTTCCTCGCCGTCGATCGTCACGAAGGGCACGCGGTGCTTATTGAGGAATTCGATCACTTCATGTTCGGGCCCGAGCCCAATGGTCACGATCGCGTCCACGAATGCCCTGCGTGCCGCTTCGATGATCTTGCCCTGGACAGGAGGAAGCATGGTGAGCGAAATCTCGCGTTTGTCGCATTCCTCGCCGATGCCGCTGATCACGTCGCAGAGATGCGGATTATTCATCACTTCGGAGATCGGCTGAGGCAGGAGAAGGCCGAGAGCGCCGAGCCTTTTGGTGGTGAGTGTCCTGGCGACTGGGCTGGGGAAGTAGCCAAGCTCGGTGACGATGGCCATGATCTTCCCGTAGGTTTCCTTGGATATGCGCTTCGGGTTGTTGAGCGCGAAAGAGACCGTGGTTTTGGATACGCCGGCACGTTCCGCGATATCTTTGATGGTAATTTTCATATGGATCGCCATCCATTATTGTATCCTTCTTCGAAGCCCCAGTCAAACCAGTGTAAATTTCCGGCCCCGGCGGCTGGGGCTATGGAAACCAGGATAAATGAACGATAGTATTGACAGGTACCGTGGATTATCGAGAAAGAGGCCGCAATGACACAGATTACCGTGACCTATGAATCGGGCGAGATGAAATCCTTTCCGACAGGCATCAAGGCTCTCGAAACCTTGCCAAACCAAGGCGAGTCGGATCAGCCTCTGGTGGCCGTGCTCATCGACAACGAACTCAAGTCGCTCGATACCGAGCTGGAGAGCGATTGCCGGATAAGCGCGGTGCTCGCGGGTTCAACCATCGGAGCCACGGTCTATCGGCGCTCCCTCTGTTTTCTCCTCGCCATCGCCTCGCGGGAAATCTTTTCCGAAAGAAGACTAATCGCCGGCATGGCCATCGGGACGGGATTCTACCACTACTATTACGACGAAATCCCACTGACCGAAGAGCAGGTCGGAAAACTCGCCGGTCGCATCGGAGACCTCGTGGCCAGGGATATACCCATCTGCCTCGAAAAATGGTCCTGGGAAAAAACCTGCGACTATTTCGTGAAGAGCGGCCAACTCGACACCCTCGCCCTTCTGGAAAACCTGAATGAACCTCAGATTCCTCTCAACGAGTGCGCCGGATTCCGCGACCTTCAGATTGCCCCGCTCGTCAGCTCCACCGGGGTTCTAGGCACCTGGGAACTCATCCCCTATCACGGGGGCATGCTTCTCCGTTACCCCCACAAGGACAAGGCAGGCGTCATCGAACCTTTCGAGGATGTCCCCCTCCTCTACAAGATTTCGGAGGAATACAAGGAACGAGGGCGCGTTCTCGGCGTTGGCTCGGTCGGCGTCCTCAACCGCTTAAGCGCTTCAGGCAGAATCGGCGAATACATCACCGTGGCCGAGGCGCTTCAAAACAGGAAGATCGCCGCTCTCGCCGAGGCGGTCGCGGCCAAAGCCGATAAGGTGAAAGTAGTGCTGATCGCCGGACCTTCCAGTTCCGGCAAGACGACGACATCCAAGAAACTTGCCATACAGCTCAAGGTGCTGGGATTCGAGCCCATCCCCATTGAATTGGATAACTTCTTCATCGACAGGAGCCGTACGCCGCTTGACGACGAGGGAAAACCCGATTTCGAATGCCTCGAAGCGCTCGATGTCATCTATCTCAATGAACTCCTGCTCCAGCTCTTCTCAGGCGACAAGGTCGAGTTGCCGGTCTACGACTTCAAGGCGGGAACGAGACGAGGCACAGGTCAGACACTGAAGCTTTCCGGCCACGAAATCCTCATTCTTGAAGGCATCCATGGCCTCAACGACGCCCTCACGCCGAAAATTTCGCAGGAGAACAAGTTCAAGATCTACGTATCGGCCCTCACCCAGCTCAACCTCGACGACCATAACAGGATAAGCACGACGGATTACCGGCTCCTGCGTCGCATGGTGAGAGATCACAATTTTAGGGGTCATAGCGCGAGGGCGACGCTCGCCATGTGGCCCTCGGTGCAGCGAGGCGAACGCGCCCACATTTTCCCTTTCCAGAATTCGGCGGACGCTGCGCTGAATTCGGCCCTGGATTACGAGTTGGGCGTGCTGAAGATATTCGCCGATCCCCTCCTCCGCACGATCAAGCCCAGCATGCCTGAATACACCGAAGCCAGGCGGATACAGGCATTCCTCGACAATTTCACGCCCATTCCCGCCCAGTACGTGCCTAAGGATTCCACGCTGCGCGAGTTCATCGGAGAGTCGGCTTTCCATTATTGAGCGCTACATAGGGATTCGTCGCTGACAGGAAGGGCCGCCCCCGATTTCCAATCGGGGGCGGCCCTTCCCATGCCCAAAAAAACGCCCAACCTTCTTTAGGCGTACATTTTTCCGTATTCCGCCGCTTCCTTTTCGTTTGCCAGGACAAAGTGCCCCGGGAAAACCTCGCGCCAGCTGGGCTTATCGACGCTGTAGTCGTGCATGGACTGGTCATACACGAGGAGGGTCTTGTTCTTCTCGACATCGGGATCGGGCATCGGTACGGCCGAGAGAAGCGACCTCGTGTAGGGATGCAGAGGCCTCGCGAAGAGTTCCTCGGTTTCGGCGAGCTCCTTGAGCTCCCCCTGGTGTATGACGGCGATCCTGTCCGCGAAATAGCGGACGACGGTGAGGTCGTGGGCGATGAAGAGGTAGGAGAGTCCGCGTTCCTGCTTGAGGTCGCGCAGAAGGTTGAGCACCTGAGCCCTGATCGAGACATCCAGGGCCGATATGGGCTCGTCGGCGATGATGAACTTGGGTTCCATGGCGAGCACCCGCGCTATGCAGATGCGCTGCCGCTGGCCGCCTGAGAATTCGTGCGGATAGCGCTCGGCGTGCTCCTCGAGAAGTCCGACGTCGTTCAGCGCCTTGAAAACCTTGTCGCGGCGCTCGTTCTCGTCCTTGAAGAGATTGAAGTTGTACAGCCCCTCCGAGACGATGTAGTCGATGGTGGCCCGCTCGTTGAGTGAAGCCATCGGGTCCTGGAATATCATCTGGATATTGCGGATGACATAGGTGTCCAGTTCTTTAGCGATAACGCCTGATATTTTCTTATCCTGGAAGTAAATGTCTCCCTTCGTGGCGGGGTTGATCCTGATGATCGTGCGGCCTATCGTCGTCTTGCCTGAGCCCGACTCGCCCACGAGGGCAAAGGATTCGCCCTCGTATATATCGAAACTGACGTTCTTCACCGCGGTGAAGCTTTCATGGCCGTTCTTGAAGGTGACTTCCAGGTCCTTGACGGACAGGATTTTCTTGTTCATTTGGAGGCCTCCGCGAGCTTTTCGGCGTAAATCTTCCCCTTTTTCCTCATGAGTTTCACCGCTTCGGGGGGATCGGCCGCGGGAGCCTTGGAATCGAGGAGCCAAGTCTTGGCGAAGTGCGTGGGGCTGACCTGGAAGAAGGGAGGTTCCTCCTCGAAGTCGATATTGAGCGCGTAGTGATTTCTCGGCGCGAAGGCGTCGCCTTTGATTTCGTTAAACAGGGTCGGTGGCGTGCCGGGAATCGCAAAGAGCGGTTCATTTTTCCTGGCCAGGGTCGGAAGGCTGGAGATCAGCGCCCAGGTATAGGGATGGCGCGGATCGTAAAAGATCTCGCGCACCGAACCGTATTCGACGATCTGGCCGGCGTACATTACGGCAACCCGGTCCGCCACGTTGGCCACGACGCCGAGGTCATGCGTGATATAGATGGTCGTGAAACCGTACTCTTTCTGGAGAAACCTGATGAGATCGAGAATCTGGGCCTGGATCGTCACGTCGAGGGCCGTCGTCGGCTCGTCGCATATGAGAATGCGCGGCTTGCAGGCCAGGGCGATGGCTATGACGATTCTCTGACGCATGCCGCCAGAGTACTGGAAGGGATAGTCGTAGAAACGTTTCCCCACATCTTTGATGCCCACTTTTTCCATGAGGGTGAGGGCAATTTTCTTGGCTTCTTCCTTCGGAAGTTTCTGGTGCTTTTCGATGACCTCGGTTATCTGTACCCCAATCTTTTTAAGCGGATTGAGGCTGGTCATGGGATCCTGGAAAACCGTGGCTATCTTGGCTCCCCTGATCGCCTCCCAGTCCTTGTCCGTTTTTATGTCGAGAAGATTTCGTCCCTCGAACTCGATGCGGCCGGCAGGAATCCTGCCGTTCGTCTCCAGCATGCCGGTAAAGGTCTTGGTCAGGACTGTCTTTCCCGATCCCGACTCGCCCACGATGGCGAGGGTCTCGCCGTCGTAGAGATCGAGCGACACGGAACGTATCGCGGTAAGTTCCTTGTTGCGAACCCTGAATTTGACGACCAGATCCTTCACCTGAAGGATGGGGGTTTTTTCTTCGCTCATCTTCCACCTCCTATCGGTGAGTTCTGGGGTCGGATGCGTCGGCAAAAAGCTGACCGACCACGTAGAATGAAATCGTGACGAGTCCCATCACGATGCCGGGAAACAGGATCATATGGGGATAGGTGTCGACGAAGGACCAGTAGACGTCGATCATCCTGCCCAGGGAGGGATAGGTCGAGGGAAGACCGATGCCGAGGTAGGACAACACCGTTTCCGTGTTGATGAGTCCTGGAATCTCCTGATAGACGAGGGTGGCGATCACCGAAACCATATAAGGCAGAATGTTGCGGGTAACCATTCTCTTTAATGGGGTTCCGAGACAGCGGGACGCGAGGTTGTATTCCCTGTCGCGGATGATCATGACCTGGGTTCGGATGAAGAAGGCTATGCCCAGCCAGCCCGTGATGGTCATGGCCAGCACCATCTGCCAGAAGCCCCTGCCGAATATGTACATGAGCATCATCGAGCGGAGGATGGCAGGGACGTTGGAGATTATGTTGTACAAGGCCAGCAGTATGGGATCCAGACGTTTGGAGTAGCCCCAGACAGCCCCGACGAGGATGCCCAGGCCGATGTTGATGGATGCGGCGATGAAGGCGATGGAGAGGGACATTCTCGTGCCCGACCAGACGACGTCCCAAAGGTCGTTGCCGGTATCGTCTGTCCCGAACCAATGTTCCGAGGAGGGTTTCTGGTACCAGGTGGAGGGGTTGTTGATGTTGGGCGTCACCGCGGGATCGTAGCCGGATACGAGGGGCTGGACGAAGGACATCAACGTCAGGCTCAAGAGGAGGGCAAGCCAGAAAATGGCCGTCCTACGCTTGAAGAAAGTCTGGAAAACCGATTTCCAGTAGGAATAGCGTGGACCGGCTATGCGTTCGGACTGGAGAACATCGAAGGTCGCGAAGGCGAATCTTTCAGCTGTGTTGGCCATGGTTTACCTCGCTTCCTTTTTGACTGCCAGGCTGATGCGTGGATCCACCAAGGTGACCAGTATGTCGCCCATAAAGATGGCGAAGATCGATATCACGGTGAAGATGAAGGTCAACGCGATGATCATGGCGTTGTTGTAATCGGAAATGGAACTGGGGAACATTTTCCCCATGCCCGGAACGGCATAGAAGCTTTCGGTGATGAGGGCGCCGGCCAGCGTGCCGATGACCGCCATCGGTATGGAATGGACGACGGGAATCAGGGCGTTCCTTATGATGTGCTTGAAGAACACTTCGCTTTGGGAGAGCCCTTTCGACCTGGAGAATTTGACGTAATCCGAATTCATCTGATCCACCATGTAGCGTCTGATCCAGAGCGCCTCGCCGGCGATGCCGCCAAGCGAGAGCGATATGGTCGGAAGAATGTACGACAGGAAGTTATGCGATCCAAGGAAGGGAAACTTGTCGGGAAACCCGAGCACCTTCATCCCGAAACGCGCGAAAAGCGCTATGTACAGCAGGGTTGGAATGGAGCTGATGAATACGATATAGGCCATGGTGACCTTGTCGAAGATCTTGTCCTTGCGCATGGCGGAGATCACGCCGATCGTCAGGCCGATGCCGAGGGAGATGATGAGGGCGTACATGCCTATCTTGAAGCTAATCCCCAGCATCGAGGGATCTTCCGTGATGACGTTGCCGTCGGCGTAGTTGTCCTCGAACTTGTTCATGTCCAGCCTGTCCAGGATGGGTTTGTACTTAAGGCTGTGCTCGTCGAGCGAGGAATAGAAGGTGATTTCCTCTCCCCGCACCGTCGTCGTGATCTCCCTTCTGGAGGATCGTCCCTGGCCCGAGCCTATCACCTCGAGAACGGGCATGCCGTCGAAGGTCGGATAAGATTTGCCCATGTTGAGCTTGATCATGTTCTGGTGGATGAAGGGGAAGGAACCGTCTACCCATATCTGATATTTGTAGCGGGTGCCCGACGCGGCAAGGGCCAGTCTGCCGCTCCAGTCTTTCGTGAAATAGTAGCCGCGCTTCATGTCGGGGTTGGCTGGATCCTGGATTCGGTTCGGCGTATCGACCTGTATCAGGTTCTTGTACCAGAGCAATACGCGTGAAAACAGCGGAACATCCTTGCTCGCGTATAAATATCCAGTCCCCGGCTGGGCTTCAACCAAATAACCTTTCGAGGAAAAATCGGCGCGGAATTTTTCATAAAAAGAATTTCCGGCGAGGAGGGATTCGCTGACCTGGGGCGAATCGTTGCCAAAGGACGCCTGTGCGTATTCTTTCTGCGTCACGTAATCGATATACCCAAGATACTCCCACGTACGATACTTATAGTCGTGGTATTCGTCCGGCTTATTCGCCAGCTTGGGCAGTATCAAGTCACCCTTGAACACGAGCTGCCGAGGTACGCAGGAATAAACCAGGAAAACGGTCAGGGTAGATACGATGAACACAGAGAGTATCGACTGCAAAATTCTCTTGAGAACATACCCTTTCATGAAACCCCGCAATCTGACCATCACGCGTTAATATAAGGACAGCCGGCTCCATCTAGTTTTACGCGATGAAGATGCCGTAATTGCGTGCGATGATCGAAAATTGATATTCTCCATCTGTTCCCTATGGAGCGTTCTTATTCGGAAATTTCATTATATATGATGTCTGCCCTAAAACGCAATAAAGTCAAAAACCGCGGGCCGAAACGTTTGCATGCATTTTTATGAATACAATTCCGTAAAATATCTATTTTATAAAAATGGGGCTGTCCGCAAAGCACTTCGCGGACAGCCCCAAAGGATCGGACGCGCCTTGCGCGCGCCTGTCGTGATTTATTTTTTGGCGCTGAGCTTTTTATATTCGGCCGCTCTTTCCTTCTCCCAATTGGCCTTGATCTTGTCGCGTTCGGCCAGGGTGATGACCTTGTCGCCGACGATCATGCCCTTGAACTTATACTCGTCGTTGCCGTAGGCGGCGAAGGGAATAGTGTAGGGAACGATCCTCGTGACGGCGAAACCGCCGCCGTAGGACATATAGGGAAGAGCGATGGCGTCGTCGAGGATCTGGGCTTCCGCTTCGGCGAAGAGCTTGAAGCGTTTGACCTGATCATTGTAGACGTTGTTGCCGGCTTCGACTTTCTTCGCGTATTCATAGAGACCAACCGCCGTGGCGGCTTTGTAGTCGCTGGACTTGGGATCGGAGGTGGCATCGAGACCGATCTGAATGAGTACGGCGCCGATTTCGGGTTCGAGTGTCTGGAGGAAGGTGTAGGGATCTCCAAAGTCTGGACCCCAGCCGGTGTAACCACCGATGTCGTAGTTGGACTGAGAACCGGATTCGGCGTAGTAGGTGGAGGCATCGGCGTTGTCGGTGTCCATCTCGACGACGTTGACGATGAGGGTGTCTGTTCCGAAAACTGCCTCGAGGTTGGCTTTCATCGACCTATCGCCCCTCAATCCCTTGGTGTAGGAAATATCGGTAGCGGTATCGAGCTGGATGGGGAACTTCACGCCCTTGGCGGTGAGTTCGGCCTTAGCCTTGGCCATATAGGCCTTCGCCTTAGTCGGATTGAAGTAGGGATCCTGGGCGTCGTCGATTTTGAAGGAGGCCGGGAAGTCGGCGGGATTCCGCGCCTTCAGGGCATCTTCGACATATTTGGTATAGTCTTTTCCGGCCTTGTCTTTGCTGAGTTCGGTGCCGGTGTATGAGTTGCGGATAGCCGCGAGCTTGTTCACGTCGCCGTTGCGCTGCGCGAGAATCGTCGGCCTGTCGATGCCGAAGAAAATGGCCTTCCTGAAGTTTCTGTTCAGGATAGCTTTCTGGGTGTCGGCCTGTTCCTTCTCGCTCTTGGGGGTCTTGCCTTTGGTGGGGTCGGCCGGGGAGGCGAAGGCGTTGCGGTCATAGTTGAAGGCGTAGAGGAAGGTGGTGGAATCCTGCCTGGCTCTGTAGATGTTTTCCTTATATTTGGCCTGGGCGCGGGCGAAAAGGGCTTCGTTGTCCGTATTCACCTGGGCGGAGGCGTAGATGCCGGCGTCGAAATTGTTGAAACGGGAATCGGGATCCTTGCCGTCGTCATAGACGAGTTTGATGTGCTGGACGGTTACGTGGGCCTTGTCCCAGTAGCTGGGATTGGCATCGTATTCCATGACGGATTTGGAGGTGAAGTTGGAAAGGACATAGGCTCCGTTGTAGAGGATGCCGTTCTTGTCCACCTTGCCGAAATCCTTGTCCTTGGCTTTGAGGAACTCGCCGTTGACAGGCATGTAGGGATTGTAGGTAAGCATGGTATCGAAATAGGGGATCGGCTTATCCAGAGTGTACTCAAGAACATAATCGCTCTTGGCCTTGACGCCGACCTGGGCGAAATCGGTGATGGTGCCGGCCAGGTACTTGTCGGCATTCTTCACGAATCCCGAGATAAGGTAGGTGAGGGTGCTCTTTTTATCGAGCATGAATTTCATGGCGTCCACCCAGTCCTGAGCCTTGACGTCGGCATAGACTTCGAGGTCGCCCGTCACCCATTTGACGCCTTTGCGGATATTGAAAGTCCAGACCGTGGCGTCGGCGTTGGAAGAATAGCTTTCGGCCAGTGCCGGTCTGAGGATGCCGTATTTGTCGTGTTCGAGGAGACAATCAACGAAATTGACGGTATGGATTGAGGTCGTCTGGCGCTGGCTTTCCAGGTAGTTGAAGGTACGAGGATCGCTGGTGAAGACGTTGACGTAGTCCTTCGATTTTGGGGTAGCGGCGCCCGCTGTGCCTGCGAAAAGCACAGCGAGGACGGCTACTGCTAATAAAGTTTTCTTCAGCATTTCTGCCTCCCGATGATATCCACTTGCGTGGATTTCGATTTTTTCGCCATCCATCACGTGCTTGATGGCGATGTATATCCTCATTCATTCTTATCACTTTATCTCCACAAGTCAACAGCTGATATGATGAAAGTCCGCTCAAGGCAATGGCGACAAGGCTGTACCTTTTCGGAGTTTTGGATAATAGTAAGGTAGTTTCGTTTCAGGAAGAATGATGATGACGAGCAGACGACCGACAGCGCAAGCCTCCGGCAAGAAGCCCCCCCTCCCGCTTTCCCTGATGCTTACGGCCTTCATATGCGCCGCGGGGATCGTTGTGGCCTGCCTTAAAAGAAGCGCCAGTTTCAGCATCGCTTTCGGCGACACGCTGATGATAGGCGCCTTCGCGATGTTCGGCCTTTCCTGGGTCGGATACCTCAAAAAGGACGGCATCAGGTTCATTCCGCCTCGGAAGTCTTCCGACGCGAGGCCTCCGGAATCATGGACGGATCGCGTGCCTTCCTTGGGGGAAGCCCCCTCCCCGCCTCCTCCGATCCCCGGAGCTGATGGTCCGGACAGCGAGAATTATCAACGTCTCACCGAAGCGGAAAACCGGTTGAGGGAAAAAATATTGGGTCGAGGGGTTGAGGGGGATGAAAAAGCGACATCTTCCTCGAAAAACCAGGGGTTCGCGAAGAGCGGCGCCGCAGCAGGGCTCATGCTCATGATTCTCGCCCTTTGCTTCGAGTATCTCATTCCCCTTCTGCTGCATTAATGCCGGTTCTAGCCGTTCCTTCGCTTTTTGAGGGAATGCGCGAGATACAGGATGAAGGAAATCGGGTAGCCGCCCACGGCGAGAAGAATAGGCAGCTGCATGCTGAGATCGTAATCGTAGATAGGCCCCTTGAGGACAGTCCGCGGTCCCACCTTCAGCTGATATAGTATCATAATGGCCGAGAAGGCCAGCCCCAAGCCGATAGCCAGCCAGCCCAGCCCCTTCGCGGCGGTAAAAAAACCGGCGTTCTCCGTCGCCAGGGAAACGCCCAGGAGAAGCCCGCAGGCGAAGGCTACGGCTATGATGGCGGTATCGATGGCCAAGGCGCTGAGAATCAGGGCATGCATCGCATCGGCGTCCTGGGCCGGCGCCACGGATTGCTGTTCAGCCGTCCAGCGGCGAGCCGTGCGCCATGCTCGGTAGTGTTCCGATGTGTCGATCGTGGCGAAAACAGCGAAAAAGGCGCACGCGGAAGCCAGGATGAGGAGAGCCTTGGCGCTGGTATGATACGACACTCGAGTCTTCATGCCTCAACTATACGACGAGCGGGGCCGCGACGCAACGATGCCGCGGCCCCGCTCCACTCTACGTCCAGATCGGACAGATGGTTCAGCGCACCTCGGCGATAGCCTCATCGAGCATCTGCTGGAGCATCGCCTGGGGCGGTTCCTTGATGTAGCCCATGGCCATCATGTCCTTGGTCAGATTCCTCGAGGCGGCGATGTCGGCCATAGCCTTGTCGTAGACTTCCTGCCATGTCGCCTGAACCCTGGCCACGCCCTCGGCTATGGCCTGCATGGCGACGTCGGCGGCTTCCACGGCGAAAACCTCGGTTTCGGACATGGTCGCGACGATGTTGTCGGGCGTGATGCCCCGCTTCTTGGCGAAGTCGGCGAGGGAATGGGCGCAGCGGATCGCCATGCCGTCGGTGATCTTGCGTGCGCGCACGGCCAGGGCCCCTTTCAGAATGCCGGGGAAGCAGACGGAGTTGTTCACCTGGTTGGGGAAGTCGCCGCGGCCGGTGGCCACGATGAAGGCGCCTTCTTCCTTGGCCGCGTAGGGCCAGATTTCAGGCACGGGGTTGGCGCAGCAGAAGACGATGGATTTGGGTGCCATCGACCTCACCCATTCACGCTTGACGGTGTCGGGGCCAGGGGTCGAGAGGGCGATGAGGACATCGGCGCCCTTGAGGGCTTCGGCTTCCGTGGCGACGCGCTTCGGGTTCGTGGCCTGGC
>Ga0074195_1001906_pt1 | contig 26139 bp, 22 predicted proteins | sample EPASupsiteHSE623_FD_64525 | JGI IMG/M metagenome (GOLD analysis project Ga0074195, IMG submission 64525) | Bioremediated contaminated groundwater from EPA Superfund site, New Mexico - Sample HSE6-23 | ecosystem: Environmental > Aquatic > Deep subsurface > Groundwater > Contaminated ... | reverse complement strand
GCGCAAACGGACGATTCCAGCGCGGTTCAGGCTCATCCTGCATTAGAAACGCGCATTCCTTCAGGCTCATCTTGCATTGGATAATTCTCATGGTAAACCAACTTCCGTGAAAATGCTATCATGTGTATAAGCAGTTTCCGTGACGCGCATGACCACAGCCGAAAAGGAATTTCTTTCCAAGACCGTGATAGACGCCATCGGGCGGCTGGAGCGGCGGCGTTCGCTTGCCGGCGCCGCGCCCGCGCACGAAACGCGCTGCATTTTCTGCGGCGAGCCTATACACTCCGGCGAGTTTTATCTGCTGCGCGACGGCGAAGGCTACATCGCCGGCTGCCTCAACTGCGGCGGGCCGCGCGAATCTTACCCGAGCGTAAATCCCTTCATGTTCTCTAATTTCGTCCGCCGCCGGATGAACTGACAACTTTCCAAAACCATGTCTCCACACGAGGATTACTACAACCTTCTCGGCGTTCCGCGCAACGCCACTGACGACGAGCTCAAGGCGGCTTACCGCAAGCTCGCCATGAAGCATCATCCCGACCGCAACCCCGGCAACAGCGAGTCCGAGGAGCATTTCAAGCGCGTCAACTCAGCCTACGAGGTGTTGTCCGATCCGCAGAAGCGCGCCGCCTACGACCAGTACGGCCACGCGGGAGTGGACGGCAGCCCGGGCGGTTTCGGCGGCTTCGGGCAGGGCGGCGGTTTCGCCGGCGCGGACATAAACGACATTTTCGGCAGTATCTTCGAGGACGTTTTCACCGGCGGCAGTTCGCGCCGGGGCGGGCGCGCCGCGCGCGGCGCGGACCTCAAGCACGATTTGGAAGTGACGCTGGAGCAGGCCTACACCGGCATGGAACACCCGCTGGAGTACGAGCGCACGGAGCATTGCGCCGTCTGCTCCGGCACCGGCGCCAGCCCCGGCTCTCCGCTGAAACGCTGTCCCACCTGCCGGGGGCAGGGGCGCGTGCAGTACGTGCAGGGATTTTTCTCGATGACGCGCGTCTGCCCGGCTTGCAGCGGCGCGGGCGAAATAGTGGACAAGCCCTGCGCCGACTGCCACGGCGGCGGGCGCGTGCGCAAAAACGCGAAAGTCACCATAAAAGTGCCGCCGGGCGTTGACACCGGCACCACGCTGCGCATTCCGCGCGGCGGCGACGCGGGCGACCGCCGCGCCGAAAATGGCGATTTGTACGTCGAAATCCGCGTAAAGGAGCATCCCCGCTTCACGCGCGACGGCGAGGATTTGATTTACCGCCACGCCATCTCTTTTCCGCAGGCGGCGCTCGGCTCCACCGTGGAGGTGCCGCTGATAATCGGCGGGCGCGCCGAGGTGCGCATCCCCGAAGGCACCCAGCACGGCGCCACCTTCCGGCTGCGCGAGCGGGGGATGCCCAAACTCGGCGTGCGCAACAAAAAGGGCGACCTGCTGGTGAACATCTCCGTCGAAGTGCCGCGCCACCTGAGCGCGCGCCAGCGCGAACTGTTAGAACAGCTTGCCGAAGTGATGAAGACCGAGACTCACGACGACAAGGACGGATTCTTCAAGAAAGTTTTCGGCTCCTGACCCGATGAGCCTGCAATATTACCTCCCGCCGGAACAAATTCACGATAATGCGTTTTTCGCCGAAGGCCGCGCCGCGCGCCATATCGCGGGCGCGATGCGGCTGCGCGCGGGCGACGAAATCACCGTTTTCAACGGCGCGGGCCGCGCCTGGCGCGCCGTAATCACCACGGTGCGCGGCGGCGAGGTCGCGGGCGAGCTGAAGGAAGAATTGCAGCCGCCGCGCCAATCCACGCATATAACGCTTTGCTTCGCTCCGGTCCCGCGCCAGGCGGTGGAGCGGATTTTTGACGAATGCGCGCAGCTTGGCTGCGCGGCCTTCAGGCCGGTCGTCACTCAGCGCACACAATTCGATTTGCGCGCCGGCTGGGAGAAAAAACTTCCCCGCTGGCGCGAAATTATAATCAGCGCGTGCGAGCAGTGCGGTGCGGCTGCATTGCCGGAAATTTTGGAGCCGCTGCCTTTTGAAACCGCCGTCCGGCAGGCGGGCCCCGCGCTGATTGCCGCGCCCGACGCGGAGCTGAACATCGCCGCCGCGTTCGCGTGCCTTAAGACATCAAAAATTTCGCTTTTTGTCGGTCCCGAGGGCGGATTCACTCCTGAGGAGTTGCGGCTCGCCGCAAACGCGGGAGTGGTGTCCGCGAAACTGGGCGCGTATATATTGCGCGCCGAAACCGCCTGCGCGGCGGCCTGCGCCGGAATCTCGCGATGAGAATCTATTTTAAAACCTTCGGCTGCCGCGTCAACCAGATAGAGACGCAATCGCTTCTTGAGGCGGCGGAGCGCGCGGGACATGAAATCGTCTCTGGCTTTGAAGAGGCGCAGCTTGCCGTGGTCAATTCCTGCTCGGTTACCGGCGCGGCGGACAAGGATTGCCTGCGGCTGCTGCGCGTCATCTCCCGCCGCAACCCGGAATGCAGGATTCTGGCCACCGGCTGTATTGCCGCCGTCATGCCGGAAAAAATCCGCGAAAACGCGTCCGCCGCCGAGATAATACCCAATTCCGCCAAGCGCGATATCCCCGCCCGGTTTTTCGGCGCGGTCTCCGGCGAAGGATTCGGCTGGAAAATATCCGCCCATCGCGGGCACAGCAGGGCGTTCGTCAAAATACAGGACGGCTGCGCCGGTTCCTGCAATTACTGCCTCGTGCGGCTGGCTCGCCCCGATTTAAGCTCAAAACCGCTGCCGGAAACGCTGGAGGAGCTGGCCGGCCTCGTCGGCAACGGCTACGGGGAACTTGTATTGTCGGGCATAAATATAGGAAACTATAAGTGCCCCGCCACGGGAGCGGACCTTGCGGGGCTTTTGCGCGCGATTTGGAAACTGGACGGCGATTTCAGGATACGGCTGTCCTCCATCGAGGCGCGCAACGTGGACGCCGCGCTGCTGGACTCCGCTTCGGCGGGCGGCGAAAAATTCTGCGATTACTTTCACATTCCGCTGCAATCCGGTTCGGACAGCGTGCTTAAAGCCATGGGGCGCGATTATGACGCCGCGTTCTACCTGCGCGCTGTCGAATCCGTGCGCGGGAAATGGCCCGGCGCGGGGATATACGCCGACGTCATAGCGGGCTATCCGGCGGAGACGCAAAAGGATTTTGAAGCCGGGCTTGAATTTATAGAGTCGGCGCGGCTGGCGGGGCTGCATGTGTTCAGCTTTTCGCCGCGCCCCGGCACTCCGGCGGAGAAACTTAAGCAGCTTTTGCCGGAAGCCGTGCGCGAACGCGCCGAAAAGCTGCGCGCGCTGGACAAACAGTTGCGCTGCCATTACGCCGGAAGCCTTGTGAACACCGCGCAGCGCGTGGTCGTGGAGGAGTGCCCGGGCGGCTTCAACGGTCTGGCGGGAAATTTCGTGGAAGTGGCGCTGTCCGGCGAAAAGCCCGCCGGAGCGTTCGCCAAAGTCAAGATTTTATCCGCCGCCGGCGGCAAATGCCGCGGCGAGATAATCCCGGAAATTCCGGGCAACTGAAGGAGGAAAGATGAAAAAGACGATAATAGCGCTTGCCGCCGTTATGCTGCTGGGAGCAGCCTCCGCGCGCAACGCCAATGCGGCAGGTTTCCGCCTGCCCGAGGAAAGCGCAGCGGCGCTTGGAATGGGCAACGCGTTTTCGGCGCAGTCCGACAATGCGTCCGCAGTCTGGTACAACCCCGCCGCGATGACCGGCCTCGAGGGCACGCAGGCCATGCTGGGAGCAACGTTCATCCATCCGTTCATGCAGCATGAAAACTCCAATGGCACCAGCGACAGTTCTGATGCCCCCTGGCATAACCAGCCGCATGCTTTCGCCACTCACAATTTCGGCGGTTTCGCGCTGGGACTGGGCGTAACCGCTCCGTTCGGCCTTTCCAGCAGCTGGGCGGAGGATTCTGCGACCAAAGGCGTTGCCACCTACTCCAGCATCAAGGTTGTAAATTACAACCTTGCCGGCGCGTACAAGTTCAGCGACGCGTTATCCGCCGCCGTGGGATTGAACTACGCCACTATAGACGCCAGCCTTTACAGGGTGGTAAGCGGCATGAAGGCCAAGCTCGATGGCACGGGCAACGGCGTCGGCGCGAATCTCGCCGTGTTCTATAAGGCTTCGCCGAAGCTTAATCTTGCCGCCAGCTATCGCACCCGCATGAAAATGTCCGTGAAAGGCACAGCCAGCCTTTCTCCGGTATATGCCGAAGCCGATGCCGACACATCTGTCGTGCTTCCCGACGTTCTGCTTGTCGGCGCGTCCTGGAAAGCTACGGACAAGCTGCGCGTGAACTTCGACTTTGACTATACGGGCTGGTCCAGCTACGACAAGCTTGACATTCATGTCGCAAGCCCGTCCTCCGCGCTTACCCAAACGCAGTACAAGAACTGGGAAAACGTCGTGGCGTTCCGCATCGGCGGCGAGTATGCAATAAACGAGACGTGGAAAGCGCGCGTAGGGTTCCTGCACGACAATACCCCCGTGACGGACGAGCATTTCGACTCCCGCATGCCGGACTCCACCCGCAACGGCTACACCGCCGGAGTCGGTTACACGAGAGGCGCGTTTTCGATTGACGCCGGCTATATGTACCTGCACTTCAACGAGCGCACGATATCCGGCAGCTTCGCCACCTCGACGAGCACACCGGATAACACGCTGAACGGCACCTGGACATCGGAGGCCAACCTGTTCGGCCTGTCGACGTCGTACAAGTTCTAAGAGATAACTGGTATCAAAGGACGCGGCGGCGCGATTATCGCGCCGCCGCGTTTCATGTGCGCGCGGGTTGCCCCGAAGGCCAAAAACTGCGAAAATTTATTCAGGACATTTTGGAGGTTCTTATGAGCGGTAAAAAAATTTTTATCGGCGTAGCGTGGCCTTACGTCAACGGCGATTTGCATATCGGACATCTCGCGGGGTATCTGCTGCCCGCGGACTTCTGCGCGCGGTTCCACCGGAAAATAGGCGACGAGGTTCTCATGGTGTCCGGTTCGGACTGCAACGGCACTCCCGTCGCGCTGGAAGCCGAGGCGCGCAAAATCACGCCCGCCGAGGTTGTGGCATTATATCATCCCAAAAATCTCAAGCTTTTCGAGCAGTACGGCATTTCATTTGATAATTACACCACCACTATAACCGAAAACCACGCGGCGGTGGTGCAGGACGTTTTCGTCAAACTCGCGCAGTCGGGCTATATTTCCAGGGGCAGCTCAAAACAGTATTATTCCGCCGCGCAGTCTAAATTCCTGCCGGACCGCTACGTCGAGGGCAAATGCCCGCATTGCGGCTGCGAGGACGCGCGCGGCGACCAGTGCGACGCCTGCGGGCGCGTGCTTGAACAGGGCGAGTTGATAAATCCCAAAAGCAAACTCTCCGGCGCGGCGGTGACGGTGCAGACTTCGGAGCATTATTACCTCGACCTGAAAAAACTCGAACCGTTTTTGAAGGAGTACGCCGCCAAAACCGGCCCGTCGTGGCGGCCCTGGATATACAGCGAAACGCTGGGCTGGCTTGCAAAAGGCCTTGAGCCGCGCTGCATCACGCGCGACATGGAATGGGGCATCCGCATTCCCGTCGAGCGTTTGCCGGAAAATCTGCGCATAGCCAATTCCGAAAACAAGCGCATCTACGTCTGGTTCGACGCGGTGATAGGCTATCTATCCGCCTCGAAAGAATGGTCGCAGGAGAAATGGAAGGATTTCTGGTACGCCGGGGCGGACGCGAAGCATTACTATTTCATGGGCAAGGACAATCTGTTTTTCCACACGCTCCTGTGGCCCGGACAGCTGCACGCCTACGACGAGAAGCTGCACCTTCCCGATTTTCCGTCAATTAACAATTTCCTGAACCTCGAAGGCCGAAAATTCTCCAAAAGCCGGGGCATCATCGTGGATTCCGATTACATAGGCCGCGCCTACGGCGTTGATTTGGTGCGCTTTTACATGGCGCTTATAATGCCCGAAACCGGCGACAGCAATTTCGCGTGGCAGCATTTTACCGAGACGGCAAACAGCGTTGTCATCGGCACTTACGGTAATTTCATAAACCGCATTCTCAAGCTCGCCTCCAAAGCCCCGCCGCCCGCCGGTTTCGCGCCGTCAGCCGAAGTGCGCGAAGTCACGGACAGGCTGGTTAAAAAGGCGTACGCGCAGCTTTCCAACTGCGAATTCAAGCCTTACGCGTGGACGCTGTCCGAGATAGCCGATTTCGGCAACAAATACGTGGACCGCGTAAAGCCGTGGGCGATAAAGGATGAGGCGCAAAAAGCGAACGAAATAGCTAACCTCTTGTTCCTCGTACTCGCGCTGGCGATGTGTTCCGAGCCGCTAATTCCGCAAACCTGCGCCGCGCTTTCAGAAATGATTGGCGTGAAGGCGGACAAATGGCCGGAGGAAAATCCGGCGGATTACCTGCTGTCGCTCATGCCGTCTGTGAAAATCGGCGACCCCAAGCCGCTTTTCGCCAAAATTCCGCCCGAAGCCGCCCAAGCCGAAAAAGCCAAGCTGAATCTGACGGCTGCGGTTTGAACGCAGTTTGCCCTGCCGCATTAAAAACTGTAGAATGTATTCTATAAATGGCTGATTGCATATTTTGCAAAATAGCCGCGGGCGAGATGCGCGCGAGGCTGGTTTACGAAAGCGACGATATCGTGGCTTTCCACGACCTCAATCCTCAGGCGCCCGCCCATATTTTGATAATTCCCCGCAAGCATCTGGCGGCGTTGTCCGCCTGCGCCGAGGAAGACGGCGCGCTGCTGGGGAAGTTGCAGCTTGCCGCAGCCGCCATAGCGAAAGAAAACAAGCTTGAAAATTTCAGGCTCGTTCTCAACAACGGCAAAGGCGCGGGGCAGTCGGTGGCGCATCTGCACTACCATCTGCTGGGCGGCAGAAGATTGAATTGGCCTCCGGGCTAGAGTTTCCCGGAAGGCGGATGTAACCCGAACTCACGAGGCAGGTGAATCAGCGTGGTTTTTGTCAAAGTTCGTGATGGCGAGTCAATCGAAGAGGCGCTCAAGCGCTTCAAGCGCGAGTGCGAACGCAACGGCATCCTCAAGGAAATCAAACGCAGGGAGTTCTACCAGAGCCCCAGCATAAAGCGCAAATTGAAATCCCAGGAAGCTCAGCGCAAAATGCGCAGGGCGCGGCACCGCCGTTCCTGATAACAGATGTTTGAACGGAAAGTTCTCGAAGCTCCTTCCTCCGCGCGGTTTGCGATTGCGGGGGAAGGGGTTTTGAGGCTCTTGTTTCTATGAAAGACAACGCCGGCACGGTGGACGCGATACGCGAGCGGGTGGACATAGTCGAGCTCGTGCGCGAGTATGTGCCGGCGCTCAAGAAGGCGGGACGGACGTGGAAGGCCTGCTGCCCGTTTCACGGCGAGAAAACTCCGTCGTTCACCGTCAATCAGGAGAAGGGGCTGTTTTACTGTTTCGGCTGCCAGACGGGGGGGGACGCTTTCGCCTTCGTGATGAAGCTCGAAGGCCTTTCGTTCAACGAAGCCGCCGAGAAGCTGGCGCAGCGGGCGGGAGTGGAATGGAAACCGCGCGCCTCGCTTTCAAAAGACGAAACCGAGCGGCAGGAAATAAAGCGCGCGCTGGAATTCGCCAGAAGCTTTTATCACAAAACGCTGCTGACCGCGCCCGGCGCGGCGCGGGCGAGGGAATATCTTTCAAAGCGGGGGCTCAAGCCGGAAACCGTGGAAAAGTTCGCACTCGGTTTCGCGCCTGACTCCTCGGATTTTTTCACTCAGGCCGCGCAGCGTTCCGGCTACCGGGAGGAAACTCTCCTGCGCGCCGGGCTGACGGGCCGCAACGATACGGGGCGCGTGTGGGACTATTTCCGCGGGCGGGTGCTGTTTCCCATTCAGAACCACCGCGGCGAGATGTCGGGTTTCGGCGGCAGGGTACTGGGCGACGGCGAACCCAAGTACCTGAATTCGCCGGAAACGCCGGTTTTTTCCAAGAGCCGGGTGCTGTTCGGGATTTCGCACGCCGGGCCCGCGATTCGCAAGGCGGGCCGTGCGCTGGTGCTGGAAGGCTACATGGACGTCATCGCCTGCCACCAGTTCGGCGTAAATACGGCGGTGGCTCCGCTCGGCACCGCGCTGGGTCTGGAGCACGCGCGGATAATAAAGCGCTACTGCGAGTCGGCGCTGCTGCTTTTCGACCCGGACACCGCGGGCATACGCGCGGCGCTCAAAGGCGCGCAGATTTTGACGGAAGCCGGATTGTTCGTGAAAGTGGGTTCGTTGCCGGAGGGTCTCGACCCGGACGAGTACCTGCTTAAATACGGCGAGGAAAAGTTCGCGGCGCAGCTTGACGCCGCCCAGGACGCGATAGCGTTTCACGCGCAAATCCTGCTGTCCGGGATGAAGACGCCGCTGTCGCCGCAGGATAAAACCCGCGCCGCCGACGCGCTGATGGAAACCGTCGCGCTGCATCCGGACCCGATTGTGCGCGGCGAGTGGACCAAGTTTGTGACGGACCGGCTGGGAGTGAGCGAAACCACGCTGACGCAGCGGCTCTCGAAAAAGCGCGCCGAAAACGCGCAGCCGGTTTCGCGGTTCGCGGCAAAAACCGCCGCGCCGCCACCGCCGGAACCGGAAATTCCGGCCAACGAGCGCGACCTCGTGCGGTTTTCGCTTTACAGCCCCTGCGCCGTAAAGCTGGCGCAGAATCTGGAGGAGCGGGAATTCGTCAGCGCAAGGGCGTTCGCGCTGTTGCGCGGGATAATGAAACTGGTCTCGGAAGGCGCGCCGGAGCAGTCCGTCGCGGCGGCGCTGGCCGAGCGGATGCCGGAATGCGCGGGACTTGTGGCCAGGTTGGCCACGGAGCCGGCGCCGAAAAGTTTTGAGCCGGAGCGGGATATGGCCGATTGCGCGCGCAACGTGCGCAGGCTCTATCTCAAACGCAGATACGCGCAGCTTACGGCGCAGATGAAGGAATTCGTCCGTCAGGGACGCGATACGTCGGCGCTGCGGGCTGAGCAGTGCGCGATAGTGGAATCCGGCAGGAATCTATGAGAGCCGCCCCCGCCAGACGCGGGCGGGCTCCGAGAGGTGAATATGGCGCAGTATAACAAGGCTTTACGCGATCTTATCGAGCTGGGCAAGGAACACGGCTACCTTACGCTCGAGGACATAAACCGTTCCCTCATCTCCGCCTCCATGAGCGGCGAGGAAGTGGACAGCCTGATGACCACCCTCACCGACCTGGGCATACAGGTGGTGGACCGCAAAAACTACAAAGCCGTCTCGCTGGCCGAGAAGGAAGCCTATACCGAGGAATGGGTGTCCAACCCGGACATCTCGAATTCCATCCGCATGTACCTTTCCGAGATGGGAAAGGTGCCGCTGCTGGCGCGCGACGAGGAAATCACCCTCGCGCGCAACATCCGCGAGCGCGAGCGCGAGCTGCGCCAGCTGGTGCTGGAGTCGCCCATCACGATGCGCGAAATCTGCTCGTGGGAAGACCTCATCGAGCAAAACGAGATGACTCCCAAGGAGCTCATGCCGCGCGGGCGCAAAAGCGCGCAGGAACTTTCCGCCATGCGCCGCAAGCTCAAGCGGACGGCCAGGTTCATCTCCAAAAACGAGAAAATCATCACCAAGCTGATGGCCCAGCTGCGCGAGCAGAAGCTGAGCGAGGGCAAGCGCCACGCCGTCACCAAAGAGTTGGACAAGCGCAGCCGCGACGTGGTGGCCCAGATAATCGCGCTCAACCTCAATCAGGACAAAATAAAGCGCCTGACCAACAAGATAAAGAGCCTCGCTCAGAAAATCCACGAATGCCATGACGAGGGCGAGCGCTATGTGAAGCGCTTCGGCAAATTCGACGAGCTTAGCCGTCTCGGCGAACAGGTCCGCCGCGGCAAGCTCAACGCCGAGCGGTTCAGGGACAAGACCGGTTTCGGGGTAAACGCAGTGGAGTCCGCGCTGGAAAACATGCGCGCGCTGCGCGACCTGGAGCACCGCCTCACCCACTCGCTGCCCGTGTCGGTGCCGGAGTTTTTGAACCTCAACGAGCGGATAGTTTTTCTTGAAGACATGATTTTGCAGGACAAGCTAAAGCTCATCAAGGCGAACCTGCGGCTTGTCGTGTCAATCGCCAAAAAGCACGTCAACTCCAATCTGGAGCTTTCCGACCTGATTCAGGAGGGCGGGCTCGGGCTTATGAAGGCGGTGGAGAAGTTCGAATACAAGCGCGGCTTCAAATTCTCGACCTACGCGACGTGGTGGATACGCCAGTCCATCAACCGCGCCATAGCCGACCAGGCCAACACCATCCGCATCCCGGTGCACATGAAGGAACTGGTGTCAAAACTCACCAAGGTCACCAACCGCTACCGCCAGGAGCACGGGCGCGAACCGCAACTCGACGAGTATTCAAAGCACCTGCATATCTCGGTGGAGAAGGTCAAAAATGTTCTCAAGATAATGCAGGACCCCATCTCGCTCTCCACGCCGATAGGCGAGGATGAGGATTCGCACCTTGAGGATTTTATCGAGGACAAGAGCGGCCCCGGTCCGGCCTCGTCGGCGGTGGATTTCCTGCGCCGGCAGGAAGTGTCGAAGGTGCTGGCGAGCCTCTCGGATAGAGAGGCGGAAATCATCAAGCTGCGCTTCGGCATCGGCACGGGATATCCGCGCACGCTGGAGGAAGTGGGCCGCATATTCAAGGTGACGCGCGAGCGCGTGCGCCAGATAGAGGCTAAAGCCGTGCGCAAACTGCGCCATCCCTCCCGCAGTAAACTGCTGCGCGATTATACGGAGTAACGCACGCCGGCACAATTCGGGTAAAATAAAACCCGCGCGCTATCCCAGCGCGCGGGTTTTTATTGGTCGCAATTTTGGAAACAGGATTCGGGGTCAGTGTTTCGTTTCGAGATATACGACTTTCGCGAAAGTGGCCTGGTCGTTCATATAGGTGTAGGCCACCGGTTTTCCCTCTTTGGCAAGCTCTGCCAGCGTGGTTTTCAGCCAAGCCGCTGTGTTGTCCGGGGCGCCAACCTTGGTCTCCAAATAGGGTTTGGAAGCGAAACGGATGTAGTCTATAAGTATATCGTCGCTCTCAACAACATTGCGTATGACCGGTATGCCGGTTTTGCTTAGCAGAGCCCCCGTCTTTTCGGCGGCGGCTTTGGGATCGAAACTGGCCGAGACGCCGCTGTCCGCGAAGGACAAGACCTCGAACGTCTCGCCCTTGTAATCAATGCGGTAGCCGTAATCCGACACGACCTCGTTATGGTCACTATACACGCTGTTCGTATAAACGCCGCAATCCGGGGAATCCACAAGTTCCACGCCAAGTCCGCGCAAGGCATTCACAACGCGAAGCAATTCTCCAAACGCGCGGTTATGCGATGTGAAGCCGCTTTTCCTGTATATATTAACGCCCGCCGGAGGCAGATTTTTGTTGACTGCGTTCGAGGCCGGAGCCTGAACCTGAGGGATGTTATCCTCCAGAGAAACATTCACCGCGGTTACGAGTTCATTATACGCCGAACCGGCCAAACTGATTGTGGCAAAGGCCAGACCTATCGCTGCCGCAAACATTGCTTTTTTCATTTTCGTCTCCTTAGTTCTCAACTCTCAGGCGGCTCCCGCAAAGCCTGAATCCACCTTATCCGCGATCGTAGGATAAAACAGGGCAGGATGCAAGACGACGACGTATTGCGCTTGTCAGAATATTTTACCCGTGCCGCTTGGAAATGCTAATATCGTCAATACGATGCTGACGGTGTGCCGAGGTAGCTCAACGGTAGAGCAACGGTTTTGTAAGACGAAAGGGCCGAATTGCCAGAGCTTGTCCGACGTTACCCCCTATAGACAAAAGCCAGAAGAAACCCCGTTTCAATTTAGCGGGGGTCACTCGTTTTCAGCCCCCGATGGACACCTATATGGACACCAGAATGAGCGCGAAAAAACCGATGGGAATTAAACCTATACCGCAAATAGACGCCGTAATATCTCAAATTGCAAAAGACGACCTAAAGTTTAGCGCCATTACAACGGCCCCAGAGCATTTTAACCGGACTTACTGACACCACGGCGGCTAATACTAAAATTTCGTGGTCAGCGTGAACCTATGGTTATTGCCAAGTTCCCCTTGCGACGTATAGGCGTAATCGAGCGTGAACGGGGCCAGCTTGATTCCGAAACCGGCGCTTAGGCCGAGCAAATTGTCTGACGGGACGGTGTCTTTGTTGGTGATGTCGCGGCTGTAGCCTGCACGCAGGGTCAAGAGGCTTACCAAGGCCACTTCCGCGCCGCCTGCAAGCGTTGTGCGGTTTTCGGGGATGTTGCGTTTATAATCCGCCGCAAGCGTTACTTCCTTGATTTTGGTTGCCGCGCCGAATGATGCGGTTGCCGGGAGGTTCTCATCTATCGTGCCTACCTTGCCGGATTTGCCGACGTTTACAATTGATGCGCCCAGCTTGAAATGCTCGAAATCGTAAACCGCGCCTGCGTCGAAACCGTAGCCGGTGCCGCATTCTTCTTCTATCTTGTTGCGCACGGCTTTCAGCGCACCACCCAACGACAGCTTGCCGAACTTGCGCGCATAGGCGGATTGCAACGCCATGTCGTAGGCGGTGAAAGTGCCGGTTTGTGCGCCCGTCAGGTCGCGTCCGTCGAGGTCACCGTAATGCGCGTAGGTTAAACCGTAAGCGATACGTCCGCCAAGCGCGTTATGTGCAAATGTTACGTTCTCAAGTTTGTTTTCCTGCGCAAGCTCGACGTGCGAAAAAGCTGCCTCCATCCCATCGCCGCCCGCGATTGTCGCCGGATTGAAGTATACCGACTGAACACTTCCCCCCGCCGCCGTTACCGCGTTTGCCATGCCTTGCTCGCGCGCGCCGGGAGCGATTTTAAGGAACGCCGAGCCAGTTGTTGCCGCGTACGCGGGTTGGATTGTTGCCGCCAGCATTGCGATTATAAAGCGTTTTGTGTTCATGGTCATTCTCACCTTATAATCGCGAACTTCTTTTTGGCTTTGACGGTTTCGCCGCCGTTATGCGCTTCCATCACGGCGGTGTAGACGCCGGAACCCGCGCCGCCCATGTCCCATGTGTACTCGTAGGCGTATTCCGGCGCGGATATGTTGGGCGCGCCTGTCATGTGCGCCGAGTGGCGCAAATCACCGGCAACGTCATAGATTCTTATGTCCGCGCCATCGCCTATACCGCACTCGAAATGCAGTGTCGGGCGATTGCCGCCTTTGGCGGGGTTCGGGTAAACGTAGAACTGGCGGAACGCAAACGTCGTCGCCGCCAGCGGGTTTACGCCGCTTACCATCGCCTGATACACCGAGAAATGCGTTGTCTTCGCCGCCAGTTTGCCATTTACAAACTGCGTCTCAAGCGGAACCCATGCGCCGGTTATGTCGTCCCAGTTATAGATTGCGACGTCGGATAGGGTCTTGTTCGACGGGATTTGCGAGCTGTCGTAAGGCAGCGTAAGCGTTGCGGGCGTTGCAAACGACAACCCATCGGGGCCGAATTCGTAAGGCGCGCTTACCGACATCAGTCTGCGCGTTTTCAGATAAGCGTCGTGCTGGGCCACGGTGTGGGTGGATTCAGCGATGGTAACTTCAATCTCGGACGGCAACGCGCCTGCGGGCAACTGCGCCAATGCGCCGTTTGTGTGGGTAACATTGCCGCCGGACGTGTTAACCAGCTTGCCGACTTTTATGCCGATGTCCGTGATATAAAGCGCGTGGTCCGGCTCAAGCTGGTTGAGCAGGCTGGTTGCCGTCGGTCTCCCGTCCGCAACTGCCGCGTCGGCATCCTGATTCTCGAACGAAGCCGACGCGCCGCTCATAGTGCGTACCAAGTTGACAGGGGCCGCCGGCAGCGAATAGCGCGATACGGAGCACCGGAAAGTGTCAATCACCCACAAATCGCCGTTTGCCGCAAACGCCAAGTCAGCGGGTTGGTAGAGGCCTTCGGTTATGGACAGACATGGGCGGCCTGACGCGCTCAGCTTTTGCACGCGGCGGTTCAGCCGGTCGGGGACGTAAAGCTGTCCGACTCTGTCAATCTCCAAGCCGCCGGGGCGGCGCAATTGTCCGGCTTGCGTCCCGGTAGAGCCTATGGTCTTCAGCAACGTACCCGTAGACGAGAACTGAAGCAGCCGATTTTGGCGTTCGTCGGATATCCAGATGCTGCCGTCGCCGGATATTGTTATTCCAGCCGGTCTGGAATCATGCCCGAAGTAATAGTCGAAGATAAGCCGCAACAATAAGTCCCAGCCGGTATCGCTGTAGCTGTCGGCCAGATGGTAGTCGTCGGACGGCAACGATGTATTGAAACTGCGCAACAACTGTCCGGTTGGCGAGAACACGCTTACACGCGAATGGTTTTTGTCGGCAACGTAGATGTTTCCCGCCGCATCCAATGCAATGGCGGAAGGGTAAAGCAATTTGCACGCTTGTCTGTTGTTTTGGCTGATTTCGAGCAACAGAACACCCGAAGCGGTAAGTTTAAGCACGCGGTGATTGCCGGTATCGGCGACGTAAATGTTGCCGGAAGCATCAACCGCTACCGACTGCGGCCTCGCAAGCCGCACCGAGGTTCTGCGCGGACAGCCGTTGCCGATTTCATGCACTACGACACCGGAACTGTTGACGCCAAGCACGCGGTCCACGCCCGCATCGGCAATCCAAATGAGTCCATCCGGTCCAATGGCGATGCCGCGCGGCGATTGCAAATTAAGCCGCGTTTTTTCAAGGCGGCCCATAGTCTGCGCAAGCTGCGGCAGGCCGATATAGACGGGCGCAATCTGCGTTGAGCAATTACCCGCAGAATCACAGGCCGAGAGACGCAAACTGTAATAGCCGGAAAGGGCGGACGTGTTCCAGAACACAGCCGTTCCCGACGATAACGCCACGGTGCCGGAGCTTACTACAGTCCATGTTGAAGAAACTGCGGACGCAAAGCTGATAGACCACGATGACAGATGCAAGTCATACGCACTTGCAGCAATCGCCACCGTGCCGGTGAAAGCGCGCTCCACGCCGACGGCGGATGTCGAAGGCGTAATAAGCGCAATGGTGGGCGGCGTGGTATCCGACATAACGCTGAAAGCAGCTGTGACGGCAGTAGAAATGTTGCCCGAGAAATTCTGCGCGACCACCGTCATGGTCCAACTGCTGTTAGCAAGCGATGCAACGGGAATCAATGAGCCATTTAGCGCGGGCACAGGTGTGCCGCTGGCGAGGCTGGTAAGATAGGCATACGAGGTCGGCGCATTATCAAGGTTATCGGCAACAACATAGTTCACCGGCACATAAGTGGAATAAGCAACTCCGCCTACAGGTGAAAGGATAGTTATCGTCGGGCTGGAAACTTCAAGGACTGTGAGGACACTTGTGGAGGCAGTTCCTATATATCTGTCATCTCCGTCAAAAACGGCTTTCAATGTGTAACTTGCTCGTACAGGAAGCGGCAAATTAAATACGAAATGCGCAGTATCGCTGGAGACCTGCGAGGTTCCTATCGTCACCCAAGTGGTGGTGTCTTGATATAGAAGGCGCAAACTCCTCGGACCTTGTGTTTGAGGCAATAGCGATGTCCCGTTTATGTTGTATAAGTTAACGTCTAACGACACTGCTGATGTAGAATAAGTTGTAGTGGAAAATGAGGGTATGAATGTCTGTCCCGGTAAAATCGTTATTGATACTGTTTTAGTCGATGACGTGTAATAGTAACCGTCCCCAGGATAAGCTATGGAAAGCGCATAATTTCCCGGTGGCATATTCATGATCATGGAGGGATATGCTTCACCATTGCTATCTGTTGTTACCGTAGCACTAGCATTAGCAATTGAAAATATCATATCTTTGCCGGAAAATGGTTGCCCTTCAAGTTTAGCCAAGCCCATAACCTCAGCATAATCACCATAGCTTCCAGTAGATGGTCCGGAATAGGCAACGACGGGAACTTTCGGCACTACTGACATTATGATGTTGGTAGGCGTCTGTTCCAACACGGAGGGAAAATAAACCGTGGCATAGTTAGGAATCTGCGTGCCAAGCGGAGTCGTGTCTTTAAGTTTTGTTTCGACAGTAAACATCCCGCCTTTACCGGGACCAAAATCGCCAGCGAATACCGTCAAAGTTCTACCTTTAGGGTCATAGGAATAAGCAAAACTGGTCGGGGTTTTTATTTGTGTAGCCCAGTCAACGAGATAAAAGTCTTTTACCACAAGACGTGAATCATCCAGATTTGTGTCCAGTACATCCGTTACATATACGCTGAAAGCCGTTCCCTCTCCCTCGTTTTCAAACGACGTCGTATACGTCATTGTTTGACCGGGAGTAACACTCCCTGTCGGTCCGCTCATATAGTTGGGATCTTTTGCACCAACGCCATCTACGTTCTCATCGTCATCCGGATCTTCGGTAGGACCATTCTCGGCATCTGGGTCTTTGCAAACGAAATTAGGTTGCTTGTTAGTATCAGTACCACGGGCGTCATCTACATGGTATATATTTATGGTTTTTTTGAACTTCGGATTGCTGCGCATTGTATCCATATTCCAACCTTTATTAGCTTTGAGCCATCCGGCATTCTTGTCATACAATATAGCTCCGGGTTTAGCGTTATTGCTATGCGCCGAATATCCAATTGATAAAATCGTACCATCAGTACTCTTTTTCACATCACTTACAATTGTGGCATGGAAAGCTGTGTTAGCACCCCAGATTATAATGTCCCCTGTATTTATATCAATCCTAAAAGCTTCGGTGGTCGGCAATACCAATGTTTGCGAAGTCGCAAAAGGCGCGGTTTTCAGAAAGGCATTCAGGTCGGCGGCTTTTATTATAGTCCAGTTGGTATGTTCGGCGTTGTGACGTTCACTAAACTCAGCATAATAGCCCCCCTTAATTAGTGCTTGAGAAGCAAAATTTGCACAATCCTTTCCACTATATGCATCAGGGCCATACCAGCAGTATGGCCCCGTGTTCGTGGTGCTGATGTCAATATGGACCGAGATGGTATTGTATGTAGTCTCATAATCGGCTTTTCTGGTTTCCTCACCATATTTGTCAAATCGTGCAGAGATTGGACCATAGTATTTGGAGAGATACTCGGAAAGAACGGTATCTCGCGAATATGTATGACCAATTGATGATGACGCTAAAAAGATGATGGCAACAACAAACCCCTTTATCAAGCACTTGTCATTCATAGGCTTAATTGCCTGCCTCAAGTTTTTTCACCACGGTTTCATACTGATTTTCAGAAAGGTTGGGATGGAGTTTCCCATATTCGACACCACACCGACGCATAACCTCCATTATCCACCGCTTTTCTGCGGGAAACATCCTGGCGAGATTAAAGACATCGTTAGTCATCCCGGCCCCCGATTCTATGTTTTTTGATATGAAGTTCATCATAAGAGCAATGCCCATGTCCAACAGCGCAGGGTCCGGTTCATAATTCCTTTTTTTGTTGTCCACCAGTCTATTTACCGCATATTCGCGTACAACCGCTGACTTATCTTCCAACGCCGCTTTCACGAAATATTGTCGCCAATGAGGATTGAATTCAGTCAAACCGTATAGCGCCATTCTTCTGGCGTCTTCTTCATGGAGGTTCGTATTGGGAGGCACGGAGTAACCCTCTCTAAGCTCCGGCACTGCAGCATCCTCCAAAGTTCTCATCGCTTTCTCGTCCGGTGAATATCTGGCAAGCAAATAACGCGCTATGTAAACCTTAAGCGACCAAGTGCCGTTATCTATGAGGTAATAGTAAGCGGGCAATAAGCCTCTGTTATCCATGCTGGCGATTGTGTCCAGTATCGCTTGGGGTTGTGGTAATAACACCGCGCCAGCATTCAACATGTCCGCGTGTTCTAGAATAAAAACCAGTGCCGGAACAGACTTGGTATCATTCAAATCTAGAAGTTTTTCCAATGGACTGGGTGGATTCAAAGGCGGCAATTCGTCCACCGAAGCATATGGGCATTCAAGCGCGGATTCTACCAACTCCTTGTTTTTTCCGCCGGATTTGACATACGCAACTACAACCGGTTCTGTGAGTTTGTGCCATTCTTCCGGCGAATATTTATCCGGGCTGGGAAACGGAGACGACCATATCCCGTCATATGCTTCCTGGGTAGTTGTATCAACCGCAACCGCTTGACTGTCACACACCATCAGCACGGTTGTTCCGGCGGGCAAAAGCTGTGCGCCTGAATTATTTGCCGCCAGTTGCGGTTGCCGCGCCACCCCGTCCTCGACTGCCTGCGCCAAAGGCGCACAAAATACGATAATGGCAAGAACGCTCAAATATCTGGCTGAGAATACTTTCATTCCTCCCCCTTGTTGAGAGACAGCGACGCGGCAACATATTCTCTGGAATGGTCAAGATGCATTTGTCTCTCCGATTTACATTCATCATCACTCATCCGACCCCTGCGCATCCATCGCGGGATAGAAGTCATTGTCTTCAGATAGGTTTCCATGAAAAGCCTTTATATTTATTCGGAAACTTCTCGTACTGCTTTCTATCCACTTAAAAATAAACCAGCCTGAATATTCTTCATCCTGATTAAGCTGATTTACAGGCCACCATATTTTTCGAAAAGCCTTGTTATAATTTCCACCTTCGGATGCGGAAACAAAAGAGACGAGTTCAGGTAACTCCACTTTCAAAGACATGTTCGTAATCGGCAACACGCCCTTGTTTTTTAGAGTAACCCGATAAATTACAGTGCTTCCAACGCTTACACGCGATGGGCCGAAAATATGAACTTCAATCTCAGACGGTTTCACTTCGTTCGGGTTTATATGTTCGATGTTGAGCGTTAGCGTGTTGGGAGCTACTGTATCATTGAGCGTACCGGTGGCAATTCCATCGGTAGGAGCACTTAAAAAGCCGTTGAGCTGGAGCGGTCCGCTTGCCGGTTTTTTTGCATAAGTCCAGCCGGAACCGGAGCCTTGATTATCAATATAAGATAGCGATAGGTAGCCCTCGCCGTTGTAAGGATTTGTCGGGTCGTCAACACGCAAGTGTGTAAGGGTGGCATTGAGCGAGCCGGATATATATCCGGTCGCATTGCCGGCAACATTTTCCTGAACAAGTTTCATCGGCACGTTAGGATAATCCTGCGTGGAATTTATCGATGCGCCACCGGAAAGATATAATGCGCCGATGCTTGAGGAAGTTTTGAGCCTGTTGTAAATCCACGTTACCGAGCAGCTATTATAAACGCCGCTGCCGGGCGAGGTTTCGCTTAAGTATCCGTCGAAGGTACCTGTGATATCGCCGGTCGTTGCGCCTTTCAAATACATTTTGCCGATTGCGGAGGTGTAAAAGACCATGGCTTTCATCTGACCGGAATAATTTACACCGCCAAGGGTTGCTGTCCATGCTGAGCGGGCGAATCCCTTACCGTCAAAACCGCCGGTATGCACGGTTGTGAGCGTGAAACCGGTATAAGCTACAGTGCCTGCCAGCGTACCTGTTGAGATTACTCCGGTTAATGCAATATCCTGTGTTCGCAGTGTTGCCGACAGGCTGGTTGTATTCGATAGCGTCGCCGTGCTTTGCGCCACCGAGGAACCTGGCACCGGAACTATAGACGTGGATGTGATGGTAAAAGCATTGGGCAAAATGGCGGACTGTCCGTTTGCATTTACGACCACGATGCTCCAGACACCCGATGCGGCATTGGTAATAGGAAGCGTGCAGGTTAGCTGCACAGGGGATAACACAACGACATTTGTCGCAACGATTGCCGGTTGCCCGGGGCTTGTCAGCCGGATGGATATGCCGTTAGAAAATCCCGTGCCCGTGATGCCGAACTGGTCAAGGTTTGCAGTATTGGGAGCCGAACTCACTGAAATCGCGGTGATTTTTGGGGCGGAAGCATCCGTCGATTGATATATCTCGGCAGACGCCAGCGTATTCCCCGATGATTCGCCTCCGACGGCAAGCACGTTGCCATTTGACAAAACTGTAGCCGTATGCAACGTGCGCGGCTGAGACATAAAGCTTGTGTATGACCAAGTAGCCGCTGTGGAATTGTAGACCTCCGCAGAAGCCAATGTGCCAATCCAATAGTAGGAAGAACCGCCTGAAACCATTACTTTGCCGTTGGATAGCACCGTTGCCGCATGGGAAAATCGAGCATCCAATAGCGACTCCGTCACGGTCCAATTATTTATTGCAGGGTCGTACAGTTCCGCCGAATTGAAAATTGTCCCCCAGTTATCGTCGGAACCGCCGGACACCAATACTTGACCGTTTTGCAACAACACTGAGGCATGATGCGTACGCCCTTGCGTTAAGGAACCGGCGGAAGCCCAACTATCCGTGGCGGGGTTATATACTTCTGCCGAAGCAAGACTACCGCCATCGGCTCCCGCGCCGCCGGACACCATCACTCTGCCATCGGACAAAAGGGTTGCCGCATGTCCATAGCGTGCTTGAGACAGGCTGCCTGCAACTGTCCAACTTCCCGTTGCGATATTGTATGTTTCAGCCGATGATAAGAGATTCCAACCGTAGCCGCCGGACACCAGTACCTTCCCATTGAGTAGGAGGGTAATGGTATTATAGGCTCGCCCAGAGGAAAGTGAGCCAGTAGTGGTCCAGATGCCCGTGGCGGGGTCATAAACCTCAGAAGAATCTAAAAGGTTGCTGTTAGCATCGTAACCTCCGACCGCCAGCACCTTTCCATTTGGCAAAAGCGTAGCATTATGAAATGCGCGAGCGATAACCATATCACCTGTGGTTTTCCAAGTGCCAGAAGCCGTATCATATATCAAGGTTGAACCCAATGTGCCGTTAGCATTATAGCCTCCAGCCACTAAAACCGTGCCATTGGGGAGAAATGTCGCGGTATGGTATTCCCGTTCCTGCGGCATGGACGCGGTAGTCAGCCAACTGCCGCCTGTGGTAAAACCTTTCGCAAGCGTGGCAAATGACCCGTTTGGATTGGTAACAACAACATCCCATACGTCTTCCGCTGCGCTGCTAACCGGTAGCGTGCAGGTAATCATATTGTCGGCAAGAACAGTCACATTCGAGGCATAAACATCAGCCTGATCGGATTTCGACAGCTTTACTGTCGCGCCGACTGCAAACCGCCGACCTTCAAGATAGACATCGATATCCGCACTGCCCGACGCAATATTAGGTGTTATCGAAGTGATTGACGGCGACACCGTGAACGCGCCCGGTAGGGTGGTGGAATGTCCGTCGGTATTGGCAACAGTTACATCCCAATGGCCTGAGGCTGCATTGCTTAAATCCAGCGTGCACAGTATTTTGTCTGGATTCACAACAGTAATATCGGAAGCTGTAATATCCTGTTCACCGAGCATTGTCAATTTAACGGCAGCCCCTGAAGCAAAACCTGTCCCATATAGATTGGTTATTTTGACGCTATCGCCGGACGCATTATTCGGCATAATACTAATGTTTGTGAGTACCTGTGGCCCATACGGTTCGAATATTTCAGCCGATGACAACAGTGTCCCGTCGCTGTTTTGTCCGCCGGCAACCAGAACCTTGCCATTTGGCAAAAGCGCGGAGATGTGGTTGGTTCGCTGCTGCAACATGGGCGCGGTAGGACGCCATGAGGCCGACGTAGTATCGTAAATCTCCGCGTTATTATTTGCATCCTGCCCGCCAGCAACCAGCACATTACCTGTCGGCAAAAGCATGGAGGTAGCGTTTAAAACACCGCCTAATAAATCTGGGGTCTGGGTCCATGAGTAGGTTATAGGATTGTAAATTTCTGCGGGGTTTCCACCCTCCGCTACCAACACTGTGGCATCAGGCAACAATGTGGCGGTATGATTTGAATGCGACGATGACATATATCCGCCTTGTGTCCATAGGCCCATAACGGAATCATAGATTTGAGATGATGATGTCGGGCCATGAGTATCCGTGCCACCCGCAAGCAGCACTCGCCCGTCCGCCAAAGGCGTAGCGGTATGCCAAAGCCGTCCTTCTATTGAACCGGCTTCGCTCCAACTGCCGGTGTCGGAATCATATTGCTCTGCGAGATTTATGGGCATGTTTGTGGCAGAAAAATGGTCTCCACCGCTTATCAGCACTTTCCCGTTATTAAGAAGCGTGGCTGTATGTCCGAAATGTCCACGCAACATCTCAACGGTCATCGTCCAAAGCCGGGTGAATGGATCGTATACCTCGGCGTCTACGACATAACCGTTGCTATCGGAACCACCGGCTACCAACACTTTGTCGTTGCTCATGACCGTTGCGGTATGTCCACTGCGCGCATGCGACAGAGAACCGGCATCACTCCAACTGTCGGTGGCGGGGTCATACATTTCGGTTGATGCCGATACATTCCCGTCGGCGTCCATGCCGCCGGTAACCAGAATTTTGCCGTCGCGCAACTGTGCGGCGGCATGTCCCGTACGAGCGTGCGACATGGGGGCGGCAGCAACCCAGTCATCCTGACTAAAAGTAAAACTCTGTGGAAGCGTAGCTGATTGTCCGTCGGGATTTATTACCACCACATCATACGCACCGGCAACCGCGCCGGTTAAATCAAAGGTGCAGATGAGCATGTAATCGGCAAGAACGGTGACATTGGAAGCTATTATGTCAGATTGTCCGGTTTTCGACAGTTTGACGGTGATTCCTTCCCAAAAATTGGCACCTTCAAGGTCCGTTATATCAACGCTTGTTGTTTTCAGCGATGCTATATTTGGGGATACGGAATAAATTTCAGGCGGAGGCGTTTGCGCAAATACACAACTGCAACCTAAAACAACCAACGCCGAGGATAATACGCCTAAAATCGTTGCTTTTATTTTCATTACAAACCCCGAACTGAGTTATTTTATCTGCATTACAGCTTTGCATGCGCCGGAAAGGTCAGACTTATGGCTGGCGAGACAATCGTTCACCCCCAGATCGGTCGGATGAGCGTATTGCTTACAAAACTTTTTAGCATCAGCTATGCAGAACGGAAAAATCTGGCGTTCTTTGCCAGATACTTTACCGATGGTGTTTGCCGCCTTGCATGTAGCAACAACATCTGCCCGATGTTGCTTCACGCAATCACGCAATTGCAACCCGTGCTTGCCGGAGCAGAATTTTTCCGCACCCGCACGACAGGGCGGTATTTTCTGAAACTCAGTCTTGCACTTGTCTGACAATTTATCCTCGTTATCCTGTAAACACTTGGCAATCGCGCCGTTGCCGGGCTTTATGCCTTTGCAAAACGTGGCGACATCGTCCTGACACGGAGGTTTGACAGAAGAACGGGGTTGCGTTCTGGTTGCTGTGGCCCCACTAGTTACTCCGACAGCTAGAGTACCTATTATAAGGATAGATGAAGCAATGGCTTTCATGTTACGTCCTCCTCGAATGGTTAGGAAAATTTAGCAAGGCACGAAGTTTCCGTCGGAAACTATTTCAAGTTAGTATCGTCTCGGAATACTCTCCCGCCAAACTACGTTTAAATTGTTAAGCGTGTAACTTCCCCCGTGATGTAAACTGATTCTAGAAAAAGCAATGCGCTATGTCAACATGCGACCTACACCATATTATTAACAATTCATAATCGTAACATCTTACTACTGGATAGGGCTGAGGCATGCACGGGACCATGACTTTCCAGTCGAGCATATGCCGAAAATACATGTTCACTTAAAATGGATGAAGCACAATTTTACTAGCGATAACTCTTTATCTTGCCGCCTTGAAATACGCGACCAACAGGGTGGCGGTCATTTCGCTTTGACCGCCTATGTGCCAATCCGTGTTGGCCTTCGGGTCAACGGAACTTTTCCAGTCGTAGATTGTGAATTGGAGGCCGTTTATCTTGCCGGCCCATTCGGCTTTGGTTTTGTTGTCGCCGGATTCGCCGTATTGCGGTTTGCCGAATACACGCACCAAGTCGACGTAGGTTGTGCCTTCCGGCATGTAGCCTACGAGGCCGTTGCCGGAGGGAAACACGTTGCCCATTCTTACGTTCAGTTCGAGCGTTACTCTGGTTTTCATATTCGCCTCGCTCAGTAGACCGACTCTTTGGTTTCGCCGGTTTCGATGTCCAGTGTTTCGTATTTGTGGCGTTTCTGCATGCCGTAGCCTTCGTACCATTGCTGTTCGATGTTGCCGGTGAATTTGGCGGTCGGCAGGGCTTTGGCGGCATCGGTTATGCGCTTTTTAAGCAGCGGGAGGTAGTCTTTCATCTCGCCTTCGAGCGGCAGGTTTTCGCTGTAGATGTCGAAGCCGTTTATTACCACCGTCAGGTACCGGTGCCAGAAGTTGCGTTTTTGCGTTATCATATCGCCTCCGTTGTATTCTTGCCGTCATGTGAACCTTACAGCTACTTCGGCCTGAATGCAAGGCCTTTCTGAATGCGTTTACCGTCTGAGAATTGGGCCTTTAATGGGCCTTGCTTTATTCGCGCATTCGCTGTACCTTCATTCCTGATGTAATGCAAATCGTTGCAAAACGGAGGCGTAAAATGAAAGCTAGCGAAGCTAAAATCGGACACAAATACCTGACGCGGACCGGCGCGATGGCGACGATGTCCGGCGAGAAGGACGGCAAAATCGTGATGACGTTGGCCAGTGGAATCACGTTCCGCTGCGGACCGGATTATGAACTGAAGCCGATTGACGGCAAGGCGCACGGCCCGAAAGCAGGGCAGAAGGCCAAGGCCGCAAAAACTGTGCCTGCGCCGGAACACAAACCTGCCGTTACCTTGACCGTCGCACAGCCGCGCGGCGTGTCGCTGGCGTCCATCATTGACCCGCTGCTTACGTCCGGCGGGCATACCGTTAGTGACATCGCCGTCGAGGTGCGGGATAAGGCTGGTGACGCCGTCAACGGCAAAGACGTTGAGGCGAACGTGCGCGCACGCATGGTTACCTACACGCGCCGAGGCTGGCGCGTCGTCAAGGACGCCGAGAAGCGCGTCAATGTCGTGCAAGGCAAATGAAGTCCGCATAAATTGAAGGCGTCCCGCCCGGTTTTCAGGCCGGGCGGGGTTCGTTCGCCTCACGCCAGTTGCAGTTTCGCCAGCCAGTTTTTGCCGACCAGTTTGTTGAGCGCGGCGACTACCGCGTCTATCGCCCAGCCGATGAGCATCCCCTCGACGCTTTCCGGCAGGAACGGGATGTCGATGAGCGCGTTCAGGATGGCGACCGCCAGCTGCTTTTTGTCCGCGCCTTTGATGTTCTCTTCCTGACCGACGCCTTCGACGAGTTTCACTACATCCGGCACGATTGCCAGCGCGCCGTTGAGGCTTTTGACCGACTTGATTTCATCTTTCAGCGCGCCAAGTTTCGCTATCAGCTCTTTCGCTTTCGCTTCGTAGTCCATACTGCCTCCTTTTTGAATTACGTCAGCTTCGTGTATTTGCCGTCTTTGAACGCCAATACTTCGCGTTTGCCGCCGGTGCTGAAATGGAGCCACCGCTGCCCGCAGCGTTGTTCGTCTATAAGCTGACCGAACGGGATGCCGGACTTTTTCCAGAGCCAGGCGAACACGCCGTCCAGCAGCATGCCGTCCACATGGAAATCCGCCGCCGCGCCGAGCATGTGCTGGCTGCTTGCGCTGCCGCCGACCGCCGCGTTAAACTCGTAGCACCGGAAGCCGGAATTTATGATGACCAGCTTGTTGTAATGCGTCCGCACCGGCTCCAGAATCAGCTTGCATAGGTCGGTCAGTTCCGGGGTGTAACACAATCCCTTCCGGCGGTTGACCTCCTGGAATTCGGCCTTGTCCGTGCGCGTCAGCTCGAAGAACGTGAAATGCTCCGTCAGTTTGAAGTCGTTCATTTTGCACCCCACTTTACCGTCAGTTGGAACGCGGCGTTGACCGCCAGCGTTATGCCGCCGACGAGCCATGAAATCTTGGCTTTCATGGCGCGCATTTCCTCGGCAATGCCGACCTGCCCGTTGCCGTTTACCGTATGCTCAAGCCGGGTAACGCGCCCGTCGTTGGCGGCCTTGTCCTGCGCGTAGGCGGCAAGATGCGCGTCCTGTTTGGCCTCGATTCGCGCGAGGCGTTCCAGTATTTCGTCGAGCTTGCTCATGTTACGGCCCTCCTCCGCTGGTTTGGCCCTGCCATTGCCCGGCGTTCGTTCCCGTGGCGAGGAACACCTCGTA
>Ga0074195_1001904_pt1 | contig 26163 bp, 19 predicted proteins | sample EPASupsiteHSE623_FD_64525 | JGI IMG/M metagenome (GOLD analysis project Ga0074195, IMG submission 64525) | Bioremediated contaminated groundwater from EPA Superfund site, New Mexico - Sample HSE6-23 | ecosystem: Environmental > Aquatic > Deep subsurface > Groundwater > Contaminated ... | reverse complement strand
GGGAGGGGTGGCGGTGTGGGGGGAGGGGGGGGATTTGGAACTGGGCCGGAGCCACTTCGTTGTGGCGGGTCTTAACCGGCACGCCCAGCTTGAAAAGTTCGCGCTCCACTTCCATCATGAAGGAGAGCACGCGGCGATTGATCACGCCGAAATACTGGTCTTCGAACTCCTGACCCTTGGCCGAAGGCGCGCCGAAAAGCGAGCGGCCGGCGATGAGCAGGTCGGGACGGGCAAAGATGAAGTTACGGTCGACGAGGAAATATTCCTGCTCGGGACCGGCAAAGGAGGTGACCGGCAGCTTGGTCGACACACCGAACACCTTGAGCACGCGCTTGGCCTGTTTGTTCAGGGCCTGGAGGGAGCGCAGCAGCGGGGTTTTCTTGTCCAGGGCCTCGCCGGTCCAGGAGACAAAGGCGGTGGGGATGCAGAGGAAGGTGCCGTTCGGGTTCTCCAGGATGTAGGCCGGGCTGGTGACGTCCCAGGCGGTGTAGCCCCTCGCCTCGAAGGTGGCGCGCAGACCGCCGGAGGGGAAGGAGGAGGCGTCGGGCTCGCCCTGGATGAGCAACTTGCCGGAGAACTCGGCGATCGCCCCGCCCTCGCCGTCCGGAACCAGGAAGGCGTCGTGCTTCTCGGCGGTCAGACCGGTGAGCGGATAGAAAACGTGAGTGAAATGGGTGGCGCCCTTCTCGATGGCCCAGTCCTTCATGGCGTTGGCGACCACGTCGGCGATGGAGGCATCGAGTTTCTCGCCAAAAGCGATGGTGTTCTTCAACGATTTGTAGACATGCTTGGGAAGACGCTCCTTCATGACCTTGTCGTTGAAGACGTTGGATCCAAACACGTCGGTGGGTTTCGTTTCGCTGAAATTCAGCGGTGCATGGGAGGGTTTGTAGTTGATGATTGCCGAAATGGCGTTCAGACGGGCCTGGATTCCACTCATAGTGCACGCTCCATTAGGGGTTGAAAAGGTGATTGCTCCAGCTCGGTTGTGAGCTTGTGGGTTGAAGAATAATCCGGACGTTGCCGGATGGTGTTGCCGCTAGGGGTGACTCGCCGCGCCGGCGGGTTCCGGTTCCGTCTCCTCCGCGCCGATGATGCGCATCAGGGTTCTGCGCACCCTCTCCACCGCGGCCGGATCGATCAACTTGCCGTCCGCGACGGTCCTGACATAAAACACATCGATCAACTGCTCGACCTCGGTGGCGATGCGGGCCTTGTGAATGGACAATCCGAAGTCGGCCAAGGTCTGGGTCAACTGGTACAACGCGCTCGGGCTGTCGCCCCCATGAACCTCGACAATCGTGTACTGCTGCGAGGTGCGATTGTCGACGATCACCTTGCACTCCAACTGCTGCACCAGCCGTTGCGTCCCGTAGGTGCGCAGCAGGCTGCGCTCGTGGAGTTGCAATCCGACGTCGAGACGGTAATTGATCGCCAGATTGAGGTCCCGTTCCACTGCCGGCCAATCCATCTCCTCGAAGCTCAGGGCAAGAGCCGGGGTCACTTCGAGGACATCGACCACGGTGCCGTCCGGCCAGGTAAAGATCTGCGCCGACAGAACGGTCAGGTTGCGCAAGGCGAGCACGCCGCAAAATTTGGCCAACAACCCGACCTTATCCGGCCCCATGATCAGCAGCGGCCAGGAACGCTCGCCCGGTTCGGCGAAGAGGAGCACCTGCTGCTTGAGGCGGGCCGCCTTTTCGGCATGGATCCTCAGGTGCTGCACGACTGCCTCCAGACTGAAACTCAGCAGGTAATCGCCGGGCAGGTTGTGGATCTCCATCCGGGTCGGCTGCCCGTCCAGTTGCGCCAGGATTTGCTCCCGCAACCACCGGACACCTTGCTCCTCCTCGTCCGGCTCGCCTCGCTCGATATGGCAGTCGGCGCCAAGGCAGGCCTTGATGCTCAGATACAATTCGGCAAGCAGGCTGGCTTTCCAGTCCGACCAGGCCGACGGTCCCGTTGCCTTGGAATCGGCAATGGTCAACAGATAGAGCATGGTCAACCGCCCGCCATCGCCGATCAACTCCGCGGCCTGGCGGATGAACTCACGGTCGCTGAAATCGCGGCGCATCGCGTTTTCCGGAAGGTACAGGTGGTGCCGGATAAGGAATTGCAGCGTCGCCAAGGCTTCTTCGGACAAGTGTAGCCGCGCGCCGATGGTTGCCACCATCTCGGCCCCGAGGATCGAGTGATCGGCCCTCTTGCCCTTGCCGATGTCATGGAGCAACGCCGCCAGATAGAGCGGTTCCACATCGTCAAGCTCGGCAAACAGTTCTGGGCTGCTCCCACGCAGGACGCTCAGTTCCGCCACCGTCTGCAACTGATGGCGATCAACGGTGTACAGGTGGTAGAGGTCGTGCTGCGCCAAGGATTCCACGCCGGCAAATTCGGGGATGTAGCGGGTCAGCATTCCTGTTGCCAGCATGGCCTCCAGTACCGGAAATATCGCCTCAACCTGGGTCAGCAGCTCAAGAAAGGCCTTGGCCACCCGCTTCGAGGAGCGGAAGCGGTCGTCCACCAGGGACAAGTTGCCGGCCACGATTTGCCGGGTGCGGTGATGCAAAGGCAGGCCGACGCGCCCGGCCAGCAGAAACAGCCGCATCATGAGCAAGGGACGCTCCTGCAACTCCTCCAGCGAGGTCAGGCGCACCGTGCCACTACGGGCGACGATGGAGCGCTCCAGTTGCTGTTCCACCTTCGAGCCGCTGGTCAATCCCAAGACCTCGTGCACATGCTCGAAGAACAGGTCGGTGACCATGGAAACCGCCTGGAGATGCGAATACACGTCGCGCATGAAATGCTCGACCCCCAGTAAGCCCTCCTCGTCCTTATAGTCGAAGGCCTGGGCGGTCTCCTGCTGGAACTCGAAGATCAGATGATCGTTCTTCCGGCGGTAGAGCAGATGCAGCCGATTGCGGATCTTGATCAGCATGGACCACGCGTTTTCAAAGATTTGGCGATTCCCGGCCTCCAGCATGCCCGAAGACTGGATGGCATCCAAATTCTGGAGCCCAAACACGCCCTTGGCCACCCAGCACATGGCCTGAATGTCGCGCAGGCCCCCCTTGCCTTCCTTGATATGCGGTTCGAGGAGATAGGTGTGACTGCCGTATTTCTGCCAGCGCTCAAGCTTGAAGGCATCCATGGTCCGAACAAACGCATGCCGGCGGCCATCCAAGACTTTTTTGGCGTAGCGGGCGCGCAACTCTTCGAACAATGCCGGGGAACCCGCGAGCAATCGGGCATCCAGCAGGGCGACCTGGAAGTGGAAATCGTCCAGAGCGAACTCTACCGCGTCCTTGACGCCCCGGACACTGTGCCCGACCTCGAAGCCCTCGTCCCAAAGCGGATAGAGCAGGGCCTCCGCCACCGCCTGCATCGACTTTTTCGACCACCAATCGTGGAGCAGGAGGAGATCGATATCCGAATAGGGATAGAACTCGCTCCGGCCATACCCACCCAGAGCGACGACCGCGATAGCGCCCCGCGCCTTCTGCACGGCTGCCGCGTTGTTGAACCGGTCGATGACGAACTCGTCGACGAGCGAGGCGGAGCGATGCAGGATCTCCTGACCGCTGAGCCCCTGCCGCCAAGCATCGACCAAGGCCTCCTGCTGTTGTCGCAAGGTCGACGGCATTAAACGGCCTCGCTGCCCGTCTCCCCGGTACGAACCCGCACAATCCTTTCCACCGGCAGGACAAAAATCTTGCCGTCGCCGATCTTGCCGGTCCTCGCCGCTGCGAGCAGGGTCTCGATCACCTGATCGACCTGCTCGTCCTGGACGATGATATCCAGCTTGACCTTGGGGATGAAATCGACAACGTATTCGGCGCCCCGGTAGATCTCGGTATGCCCCTTTTGCCGGCCATAACCCTTGACCTCGGCGACCGTCATTCCCTTGATGCCGATGCCATTCAAGGCATCCTTCACTTCATCGAGTTTGAAAGGCTTGATGATGGCCTCTATCTTTTTCATAGCGTTCTCCTCGAGTATTCTCCAGCGCCTCGAACCGTCGCGAATCGGTCGATCATCCGCCCTTTAGTTGTAGGCCGTTTCCGAATGTTCGGTGTAGTCGAGCCCCTGGTGCTCGGCCTCTTCGCCGATGCGCAGTCCCATGAGCGCATGTACGCCCTTGAGAATGACCCAGCTGACCACAAAGGCGTAACCGCAGACGGCACCGACACCGATGAGTTGCGTCCACAACTGCGAGGCGTTCCCCGCCAGCAACCCGTCGACCCCAGCCGGATTGACGGCCTTGGAGGCAAATACGCCCAGCAAGAGGGTGCCGGTGATTCCCCCGACCCCATGGATGCCCACGACATCCAGGGAATCGTCGAACTTGCATTTGCTTTTCATGTTGACGGCCCAATAACAGACAACCCCGGCGATCAACCCGATGGCGATAGCCGCATTCGGCCCAACGAAACCTGCGGCCGGGGTGATGGTGGCCAACCCGGCGATGGCTCCGGAAGCCGCTCCCAGGGTGGTGGGTTTCCCGAGCTTGACCCATTCCATCACGGTCCACATGGCCATCCCGGCCATCCCGGCAAGATGCGTAGCCACAAAAGCGGTTGCCGCCACCTCATTGGCCGCGAGGGCGCTGCCACCGTTGAACCCGAACCACCCAAACCAGAGCAAGCCGGTACCCAGCATGGTCATGGGCAAACTGTGGGGCATGAAATTGGTCTGCCCGTATCCCTTGCGGGGGCCGATGACCATCACAGAAGCCAGGGCGGCGACACCGCAGGTGGCATGCACCACCAAGCCACCGGCGAAATCGAGCACGCCCAGTTTGGCCAACCAACCACCACTCCCCCAGATCCAATGGCAGACCGGGTTGTACACACACACCGCCCAGAGCAGGCTGAACACCACAAAGGCGGGAAAACGCACCCGCTCGGCAAAAGCTCCGGCAATCAGCGCCGGGGTGATGACCGCGAACATGCATTGATAGATCATGAACACGATATGCGGAATCGTGGTTGCGTACGTCTCACTCGGTGCCGTGCCCACTTCCCGCAAAGCCAGCCAGGACAAATTGCCGATCACCCCGTGAAAATCAGGCCCAAAGGCCATGGAATAACCGATATACACCCATTCCAGCGAAATAAGCGAGATCAAGACCATGCTTTGCATGATGGTGCCCAGCACATTCTTGCTCCGCACCATGCCCGCATAAAACAAGGCCAGCCCCGGCGTCATCAGCAAGACAAGTCCTGCCGCCGCCAAAATAAATGCCGTATCCGCACCGTTTATCATCGCCACCCCCTTTGTTTTGACATTTTTGTACAATTAGCACAAACACACTAACAAAGAAGTGGCGATTAGGCAAACATTCTTTCAAACGCTACAAAAAAGTAACAACAGAAGAGGTGCAATCCCAGCACTTCGCCCCAACATGGGTGACATTTCCAGACCGAGAGCTAGGTAACTCATCCCGAAAAAGGCCTTTCCGATGAAACTATCAAAAATCGGGCCACAATAGAAAATATCAATTAATCATTTAAAATAACTATAATTAAATTGAAAAAAGACAACTATGGCTATGAAAAAATATACATTTTTGGAATTTTTCAACGCACCGGAAACAAAAATGTCGACCCGAAGTTGTGTCCGCCTCATTTGACAAACAGGATTCCGGGTTGTACAATTTTTTCGGGTTGGACCCTAAGGAAAGAATGATGAATGCTTTCGAGCGGATCACGCCTCTTGCGCCTGAAGGACGCCTGAAGGACTTAAGGCAGATCGATACTATTGATGCAAGCCGTGCTTGCTTACGGGAAGAAGAATGACCACTGAACGCAGACGATATATTCGCCCGGAGTCACTCAATTTGCTTGATTATCTTATCGTGGACGAACAGGGACGACCAAGCGACTATTCCATGGCGCGGACCCTGAACGTCAGCAAGGGGGGAATTCTCATCGAAACGCACATCCCGCTCCCCAAGGGCCAGCAGGTGATGATCACCTTGGGGCTCAAGGACCAACTCGTCGATGTAATGGGAAGAATCGTGCATACCGCTAGTTCGTCCGGTCGACACGAAAACGGGATTGAATTTTTTCATGTGTCGGACAACGACAAACGCGTGCTCGACAATTATGTTACCGCCTTCCACAAAATGTATTCCGGCACCCTCGCCCACTACCCGATGCCCCCCGTCCGGAGAGAGACGCTCTAAAGGGGCCGCCCGACGATCATTGCGCCGTTCCTCTTACTCCGGCACCCGGCCGTACTCGTCATCGAAACGGACAATGTCGTCCTCGCCGAGATAGCTGCCGATCTGCACCTCGATGAGTTCCAGAGGGATCACCCCGGGATTCTCCAGACGGTGCACGGTACAGCTGGGGATATAGGTCGCTTCGTCCTCCTTGAGGAGAATGCTCTGCTCACCGTTCTGCACCTTGGCCGTTCCGGAGACCACTACCCAGTGTTCGTGCCGATGGTGATGCATCTGCAAGGACAATCGGGCTCCCGGATTCACCGTGATCCGTTTGATCTGAAACCGCTCCTGCATCTCCAAGGTGGTGTAGCTGCCCCAGGGCCGAAATACGGTGCGGTGAACATGGTATTCCCCCCGTTTGTCCCGCTTCAGCTTGTCGACAATCTTTTTCACGTCCTGTGACCGATCAAGGGGCGCCACCAGCACGGCATCGGCGGTTTCCACCACAATGGCATCGCGCAGCCCAATGGCGGCCACCAAGGTGTGCTCCGAGCGGACAAGGGAGTTGCGAACGTCCTCCAGCAAAACATCGCCGCTCACTGCGTTGCCCTGTGGGTCTTTTTCGCTGACCTCCCACAAAGCCCGCCACGAGCCGATGTCGCTCCAGCCGAAATCGGCCTCGACCACCGCCGCCTTGTCGGTTTTTTCCATAAGGCGGTAATCGATCGAGTCGGAAGGGCAAGCCGCCATGGCTTCGCTGCCAAAACGGAAAAACCGGCCATCCGGCCGTCCCGCCCCGACCGCTTCGGTCATGCAGGCGACAACCTCGGGCGCATGCACCTGCATTTCAGCAAGCAGAGCGTCTGCGGTAAAGGCAAACATGCCGCTGTTCCAAAGGTAGGTGCCGGTGGCAAGATAACCTTCGGCGGTGGCGCGGTCCGGCTTCTCCACGAAACGTTCCACCTTGGCTCCCTGCCCCCTGGCGATGTAGCCATAACCCGTTTCCGGACGGTCGGGGACGATGCCAAAGGTCACGATCATTCCCTGTTGGGCTAGAAGCACCGCCTCGCGGACCGCAAGCAGAAATTCGCCGGTATTGACGATGAGATGGTCGGCCGGCAACACCAGGAGCACATCGCCCCCCCGACCCTGTCCGTTCACGTACAAAGCCGCGCCGGTAATGGCCGGGGCGGTGTTGCGGCCGCACGGTTCGAGCAAAATGCCGAAATCTCGAAACAGACCGAGTTCCGCCACCTGTCTTTGCGCAAGGAACCGGTGCTCCTCTCCGACGACGATAAGGGGAGCGGCGACATCCTCAAGGGCGGCGACGCGCTGTACCGTCGTTTGCAACAGGGACAATTCGCCCGTCAGGCTGAGAACCTGCTTGGGGTAGAGCTCACGGGAAAGCGGCCAAAGTCGGGAACCGGTTCCGCCTGCCAGTATAATCGGTTGAATCGCCATGTGGGTACCTCATGTTTGCGAATGGGTGAGAAAGGAACAACGCGTCTCCATCAAGATCGAATCAGCTGCAACAACTCCTCGGTTTTTCTTTGGAGCAGCAGTTGATCGCCACGGGTCTCGACATTGAGCCGCAACACCGGCTCGGTATTCGATTTCCTCAGATTGAAGCGGTAATCGGGGAATTCGAAGGATATGCCGTCGGTGGTATCCCGTGCGCCATCCCTGTAGACGTGCTCCACCCTGGCGATGACCGCATCGGGATCCTGTACCTTCGAGTTGATTTCGCCGCTGACCGGGTACGCCGCCATGCATTGGTCGCAAAGCGTCGACAACTTGGCTCCGGACAGGCTCATCAGCCGGCAGACCAGCAGCCAGGGCAGCATACCCGAATCGCAGTAGCCAAAATCGCGGAAATAATGGTGCGCCGACATCTCGCCGCCGTAAACCGCATCGAGAGCCCGCATACGCTCCTTGATAAAGGCGTGTCCGGTCTTGGTCATGACCGGCTGGCCGCCAGCCGCCACAACCATCTCCCGGGTATTCCAAACCAAACGCGGATCGTGCAGGATAATCGATCCCGGATGTTGCTGGAGCAGGGCGGTCGCCAGCAGGCCGACAATGTAATACCCCTCGATAAACCGTCCGGTCTCATCGTAGAAAAAACAGCGATCGAAATCTCCGTCCCAGGCGATACCGAGATCGGCACCCTGCTCCCGCACGGCACTGGCGGTGGCCTCCCGTTTTTCTGGGAGCAGAGGATTGGGAACACCGTTCGGGAAACGACCGTCGGGCTCATGGTGCAGGCGAACGAACTCGAAGGGCAGATGCGGAGCCAACAGATCGACAATCGGCCCGGCGCAGCCGTTGCCCGCGTTGACGACCAGTTTCAGCGGCCGCATGCCTCGGCAATCGACCGTGGCAAGAAGATGGTCGATGTAGCGCTGCTTCCCCTCCACTTGGGTCCGAACGCCCTTGGTCGCCGGGCATTGCGACGCAACCGACGCAATCCATTGCGGATCTCCCGCCATACGAGCAATTTCGGCGAGCCCACTGTCGCCGGACACCGGCCGAGCTTCCCGCTGCACGATTTTCATACCGTTGTATTGGGCGGGATTGTGGCTTGCGGTAATCATGATACCGCCATCGACACCGGCTGCGACACCACTGAACACGGCATGATAGACCTCTTCCGTTCCGCACAGACCGATATCGATGACATGAATACCGTGCGCCAGCAATCCGCTAATAATCGTCTCGGCGATGACCGGGCTGGTCAGCCGCATGTCGCGCCCAATGACCATTGTGCGGATATCGCAATGCCTTGCAAAGGTCAAGGCGATGCGTTGTGCGATATGTTCGTCGAATGTATCCGGCACTTTGCCACGAACGTCATAGGCGGTAAAACACGAGAGCGGGCTGGTCATGGTTGCAGTATCGTCTGGGATGGGTTGATCGTAAGGTCTGGCCCTGTTAGCGCTGCACCGGTTTAGCTTGTTCGGTCTTTTTCTCCGGCAGCGTTGCGGGCAACAACTGGTTGAGTATGGCGGGTTCCTTCTGGGAAAAAAAAGTGCGCAGGCGTGGGTCGTCGATGCATGAGCGCAGCAGTTCCGCCCCCTGCTTCAGATAGGGAGTGGTCACGGATTTGCGCAACATATCGTTGGTGGTCGACAGGCTGGAGGCCAGCAGCATATAGAACAAGGAAGCGATCGCCCCCGCCTTGACGCCGCCAAGCACCAGACCGAAAAGCCGGTCCAGCCATCCGAGCAGGGTGATTTGCACGACGCGATGCAGCACCTTGCCTATCAAAGCGAAAACAAGGGCCGCGGCCAAAAAAAGCATGGCAAAGCTGACCAGGAAGGTTACCTTCGGATAATCGAAAAATCGCTCGGTCCAGGGCAGCATCCGGTGCGCATATTGACAGGCGAGATAGTACCCGCCGACGAGTGCAAAAAAGGCGGCCAACTGGCGAACGCATCCGACCCATACCCCTCGCACGAAAAAAACCGTGAAGAGCAAGACGATGAGCAGGTCGAAAGAGGACAACTCGTGCAATGCCGGCATAAGAAAATGAACAGTAACGCACAAAAAAGGAAACGGCTCTCCAGGCGGGAACCGACAGCAACCCAGTTCTTGTGGGCGACAAGGGGATGCCTCCGGTTCTTGCCGGGCAAAGCGCCAGCGAAGCATACGGGCGCGGCTGGATTATACCGAATTCTCTGGTCATGACAAGCCTTTGTCCGGATCATGCCCCAAAAAGCTGTTCCGCTCTTTTTTCCGAAATGGACAGGGTGGCCAGACGTTTCCAGTTGCTTGCACCGTCCAATGGCCATCTCGCCCTCCTTGACCTTGATGTGTTGCGCCCCCTGATCGATCAGGCCGAGGCGCTTCGGTTTCTCGCCTCTCTGCTTTCACCTGTCGAATTTGGACGCTTCCAGCAATTCGCTTATGCCAAGCGCCGGCTGGAATGGATGGGCGGACGCCTTGCCGCCAAGCGCTGCCTGCATGCGCTTTTTGGCACACATACCCCACAGGGATTCAGCTACAGCAATCATTCGTTCGTACCGGATGCCCATGGTCGCCCGTGCCTGGAACCCCCGCTCGACCAATATCCCCATGCCTCCGTTTCCATCTCCCACAGCCAAAGATATGCCGCCGCCATGATACGGCAATCGGAGCGCTGCGGCGTCGATATTCAACACAAAACACCGAAGCTCGCTTCGGTCAGGGAGCGATTCGCCACCAACGAGGAAGTGCGCATGTTCAACGCCACCGATACCCTGACCTGCCTGGGCCTCCTCTGGGTCGCTAAGGAGGCGGTCAAAAAATGCCTGCTCCCGACCCACCCCTCTTTTTTTGGGGCGATCAAGGTGGCCGAAGTCCGCTTTGACCCCGTCGGACAAATCTGGACGGCCCGTTGTCGCCTGATGGATCCAGCCCCCTTGTCCGCCACGGTTCGCATGGTGGAATTCGACGAGTATCTTCTGGCCTGCGCCTACGGAGAACCCGATGCCTGAATTGCCGGAAGTCGAGGTCATCCGCCGGGAACTTCTCGCCCAACTGCCCGGCCGAACAATCGAGCATATCGCTTGCAGTCGCCATCGACTGCGAACCGCGATTCCTCGGCAACCTCTTCAGGAACACATCCTCGGCAGAAGCATTCGGACAATCGACCGAAGGGCGAAATATCTCTTGATCAGATTGAGCGATGGCGCAAGCTTGGTCATCCACCTGGGGATGAGCGGCAAACTCACATTGGTCGACAGGCGTACACCTCGCCACAAGCACGATCATCTCGTGCTCTCGCTCGATGATGCCAGGGATTTGCGGCTGAATGACAGTCGAAGATTCGGCTCGGTCGTTGTCTGGCCGGCCGCGCATGCCGAGACCGCCGAGCGAGTGTTTTCGGCAGGTGAGGGAGTCGAACCCTTCGGCGCAGAGTTCAATGAGGACTATTTGCTTCGGATCGCAAGCAACAGGAAGATCCCTGTAAAAGCGCTGCTCATGCATGCAAAACTCATCGCCGGGATCGGCAATATCTACGCCAACGAAATCCTGTTTGCCACCCGGATCCATCCCCTGACACCGGCCTGCCAGCTGAAGCGGCGCGATTGGCAAAAGATTGTCACCGAGGCGCGACGCATTTTACAGCAGGCCATCGATACCGGCGGCTCCACTATCGCCGACTTCCTCGGCACCAGCGGCCATCCCGGTTATTTTCAGTTGCAATTCAAGGTGTATGGCCGAAAGGATGCCCCCTGCACGCATTGCCGCCAACCGATTATGAGAACGACTCTTGCGGGAAGAGCCACCTATTTTTGCCCTTTGTGCCAATCCACAGACAATTGTCACCATTAAGAGACAAAAATAACTCTTGATTTCTCAAGGAATTATTTGAAATGCCCTTCTTGCTGTTACCATTTTGCGACAGCGCGACACCCTTAATCCTTGTACAGCGAGGGCACGATATGGTGCCGATTGAGCAGCTTATAAAAATCCGTCCGGTTGCGTTGCGCTAACCGGGCGGCCTGGGAAACATTACCTTGAGTCGTTTGCAGCAACTGAATGAGGTATTGCTGCTCGAACTGCCGCCGCGCTTCCGAGAGTGGCAATATTTTTTTCTGGTGTTGCTTTATTGCGTCATACAGGAGATCTTCGGTAATCAGCGAGGAGGTAGCCAAGGCAACGGCATTTTCCACGACATTATAGAGTTGTCGTATGTTTCCGGGCCACTGCGCCTCAACGAGAATTTTCATGGCCTCCGGGGTGAACCGCTTTTCCTGCCCGTCTTTTCTCTCCGTGAGAATCGTCACGAAATGTTCGGCCAGCAGTGGAATGTCTTCTTTGCGTTTGTGTAGGGGGGGGAGTTCCAGGCTGACCACGTTCAACCGGTAAAAAAGGTCCTCGCGGAAAGTGTTTTCCAAAATCGCCTCTTCCAAGTTTTTATGGGTGGCGGAAATGATCCGCACGTTGACCGCAACAGGGCGCGAACTGCCCACCGGACGTATTTGGCGATCCTGCAAAACTCGCAATAACTTCACCTGGATATGCAGCGGCATATCGCCGATTTCATCGAGAAAGAGGGTACCGCCATCCGCCGATTGGAAGAGGCCGGCATAGCTTTTCACCGCCCCGGTAAACGACCCCTTGACATGCCCGAACAACTCCGATTCAAGCAGGCTCTCCGGGATCGCCGTGCAGTTGACCGGAATAAAAGGACCGTTCTTGTAATTGCTCGCCTTATGGATGGCAATGGCCAGCAACTCTTTTCCGGTGCCGCTCTCGCCCCGGATCAACACGGTGGAATCCGTTTCGGCGACCAGCTTGGCGCGGGAGAGCAACTCTTCCATCACCGCACTCTGGCTGATAATCTCCCGCCGCCATTCTTCACGGTTTGCCGAGGCTTCACCAGCCCCGCCACCGGTCATCTCAATCGCCTTTTCGATCTCTTCCAGGAGGGTCGCGCCCTCGATCGGCTTGGTGAGAAAGGAAAAGACGCCCTGCCTCGTCGCATCGACGGCTTCCGGAATGGAGCCATGCGCCGTGATGATGATCACGGGGACAGATTTGTTCAGATTGCGGATCGCCTCAAACAGTGCAATGCCATCGATGCCCGGCATGCGCAGGTCGGTCAATACCACATCCGGCTTGAAGGTGGAAAAGGTCGCCAGGGCCTCCTCGCCGCTGGTGGCGGTGGCAACATGATAATTCTTGCTTTCCAGGCGCAGTCTCCACAGGCGGAGCAGATCCGTTTCGTCGTCGACCAGTAGTATCTTGTATTGCCGCCCCATGTCACCGCTCCCTGTTCTTTATGATACTTTCTATGTTTTTCAGTTGTTCTATCTGTTTTTGCAGCTCCTTGATGCGGACCTGATCGTTTGCGGCCGCCTTCTCCAGCACCTCGTTACGCTCAAGCAGCTCCCTGTTTTCCGCCTCCAGGCCCTCTTTTTCGTCCAAAATTTTACTGCTTTTCGCCCATTTGGCGATTTTTTCCTGATCGATCCGCTGCATGAGCACCTGGAGTCCCTGAAGGCCCGCCGCACTCTCCGGATGCGTCTTGACATAGCCAGCAAGCGCCTCCATCCCCTCCTTGAACTGCTTATACGAGGCATGCTGGTGCAGACTCAAACAGATCAAACGGAGCACATCGTCGTTCTCCTCGCGAGCTGCATTGGAAAAAGCCGTCTTGTAGGCACCGGCGAACGCTTGGCGAGACATTTTCTGATTGCCGGCAAGGCAGGCAAGGATGGTCTCGGTTTCCGAAGCCTGCATGACAATCCTTTCCGTTGGCTGGTCGGAGACCCCTTTCTTTCTATAGCCATCGGCACACCCGCCGAGCAGGAATGCCGACAGGAAAAACGCAACCCACACTACTTTCATTTTACACTTCCTTTGTACACGGTAGGGTAATTTCAAAACGCGCTCCATGGTCACTGGGCAACAACCTGAGCGTCCCCCCGCAATTCTGAATATATTCCTTGCTTACTGCAAGCCCCAGACCAGAGCCTTTGACAACGGAACGATTTTTTTGACTTCCTTGAAAAAAAGGAAGAAAGATCTGCGAGCGGTCTTCTTCGCTGATGCCAGGCCCCGTATCCTCGATCACGATGTGCAGGGTGCTCGCCTTCTTTTTCATCAAAATGCCGATCTCGCCGTTATCGGGCGTAAACTTAACCGCATTTGCCAGGAGATTGTCCACCACCGTCTTCAATTGCTTCCGGTTGCCGTTGACGCTTACCGGGAGCAGCTCCGTTGTCAGATTGATGTTTCTGGCAAGCATGGCATTGCGATGGTCCTCAGCGACATCGACCACAAGGGCGTCCATCCGGACCTCTTGGAAATCGAGCGGCATTTCCTTGGCCTGCGCCATATTGAAATCGAGAATATTCTGGATCAGCTTCTGCAACTTGCTGCAATTGCTGTCAAGAATCGCCACGACCTCGGCCTGGTTGTCGCTCAACGGCCCCACCAACCCGTCCTTGAGCAACCCTGCCCCCTCCTTGATCGAGGACAGCGGCGTTTTCAATTCATGAGAAATATGGGCCAGCATCCTGACTTTTTCCCTATCCAGGGTATTCAGACGCTTCCTCAGCCAATCGAGCTTGGCGCCGATCGACTCGAGATCGCGGGGTCCGGAAACAATGATCGGCGTTGCGAAATCTCCCTCGCCCAAGCGTTCGATGCTTCTATCCAGCTGACTGACCGGCTTGTTGATCAACGAAATAAAGAGCACCACCAGGAGCACGCTGAATCCGATCAGGCCCGAAACCTGCCAGACCAGGGTTCTCTTGTTGTCCTGAACCTGTTCCTTGATGATATCGACCTCTTGAATCATCAGCGCATTGCTTAGGTATTCCAAGCGGGCGACAATGGCGCCTATTTCCGTGTAACCGCCAAGGGCTGTCTCCAACGAGCCTTTTCGGACGGCAGGATCGCCGGCAGCGTTGGTCAAATCCATGACCAGTACACGCTCCTTGCGTTGCAACTGTTCGATCAGCGGAGCCAATTCGTTATCTGCATTCAATCCGGCAAGTTGCCGAAGCAAATCCTCCATCTCGCCATGCCGTCCCTTGACATCCTCCAAGTGTTCGGTTTCGCCCAGCACCGCGTACAAGCGGGCCGCCCGCTCCTGACGATGCAGCAGTTCCGCTATTTTGCGACAGCTATCTATTCTTCCTGCCGAACGAAAGACCGCAACCGCACTCTGCTGGACCAAGCCGTCAAGAATCTGGATGGAACTGACCAGGGCGACAACCAAGGGGAGAGCCACGAAGATAAAGCCCGTCAACAAGAGGGAGAGAAAGGAACGGGGACGATAGAGCCGATTCACGACACCTCACCTTGCTAGATAAATATGATCGAGATAGAGCACCGTTGGATGGGGTTGCTGCACCACAAATACGCCGAACCCCTCGATATGTTCCATATCCATGGTTCGGCCTTTCGGAGCGTTTTTCACTTTCTCCAAGGAGATGACGAGATCGTTCCAACCGTGTCCAAGCGAGAATTGTTGATTGTACCGATCGTTGAATTCCATTTTGCGTTCTTTGTGGCGGTTGTCGTGGATGCGGGTGTTGATGATAAAACCGGCTCCTTGAGGGTTATAGACGCTGCAATGCAATGCCCGATAGCCACGCCAATCATGTGGGAAATAAAAGAGATGGATGCCGGAGTATTGCGCAACGGACAACTGCACCCGAACCGATTTCCGGCCGTGCCGCACGATTTCGTTCTCCTCCTGGAGTTGCTGGAAATTAACCCATCGATACCGCTCGAAAGGCGTTTCAAAATCCGACAGGACCGGAAAATCCCGGGCAGCTTGCAATTCGTCCATGCCCGAGCGCAGTAGCGGCCACACCGCAACGGACAGCAGAACGAGCACCACTGTGCGCAACACCAGCTGCACACGTCTGTTATCCCAAAGAGGCGGACGAATAAAAAACGCATACGCCAGCAGACAACCCAGCTGATTTCGGCACACATCGCCCAAGTCGGGGGAGCGGTTGCCGGTGAACATCTGCAAGAACTCCACCAAAAAACCGATCAACAAGACGAGGACAAAAATTGCGAGAAAGGGGAGGAGGGGGGAACGAACGTTTCCCTTTTTTACGATGCCTTGGTGCAGCAGCAGTGACAGCGACGAAAAAAACAGAATATGCCCAAGATCCCAGGCGGCCTGAAAAGAGCGCGACGAATAATAACCGGGCCCTCCCCAGAAAAACAAGGGAAAGCCAACCAGCAAAATCACCCACAGAGAAGCAACAACGAGTGTATCCTTCGATTGCAACCCTATGATTGAACCCGCTTGGGATGGCCTCTCCCTGCTCGGCGACAGTCGCCTGTTCTGCCTCTCACAATGCATCGTTCCCGATCGTCAGCCCCTACTGTGCCAGCTGTGTCTACCGCCAAGGATGGCAGCCTGTCTCTCCTGGTGAAACAGATTGCCAGAAAAGCCGACGCCCATCGGACTATCCCTTTCCTGGACTTTGATTGCCGAGCATCTTGGCGCTTCCATTGCCGAGCCCATGCTTTCCGGTGCAGAATCGTGCGCCTTATCTCCCGGCTTCGATGCAACGGCTCAAAAAAAATTCTGCTGCCTTCGGTTTGCCGAAAATGATTGCGGCACAATCATTTTCGGCAAATAATGAAATTATATTGGAATGTTACACGTTTTTTCACTTTGACATTCGCCGTCAATTCTGCATACCATGTTTCCAACGAAACCGCCTTACTTCTTCCACCCCCCCAACAAAGGAGAGCCTATGAAAAAGATGTATCTCGCCCTTATCCTCTTTCTCGTTTTTGCTACATCTGCCTTTGCCAAGGTCAATATCAACTCGGCTTCCGCGGATGAGCTGGCAACATTAAACGGAATCGGCAAAGCGAAGGCAGAAGCCATTGTTGCCTATCGCGCTGCAAATGGCAACTTCGCTTCCATCGAGGATCTTGCGAAGGTTAAAGGAGTTGGCGGCAAAATTATCGAAAAAATCAAGGAAGAGATCACCGTCAGCGAATAAGCCTTCACAGACAGCCGGTTGCAGCGCAGCATAACCGGCTGTCGCCTTTTTTTCACTGCCCATTAGCGTCCTCTTATAAACTTCTCCCCCCGATGTATCTCTGCGTCTTTAATATCGAGGTACAGGGTTGCAAGAGTGCCCTTCCTTCCCAAACCGCCGTAACGTACTCGCCCGCCGAGCGAGTTGGCAGTCGACCCTGAGATTACGCCCAGCAACCAACCGTCTACAGATCGTCTTGTCTTGAGGGAGAGGCCAACAAAAAAGGGGCTAGGTCAAAACGACCTAGCCCCTTGATTGTATGGCGCGCCTGGAGAGATTCGAACTCCCGACCTACGGATTCGTAGTCCGGCGCTCTATCCAGCTGAGCTACAGGCGCAAAATTGGTTTCCTCATATACCCTGAAGCTTGCCGGTCTTCAAGTTATTTCTTCTCTTGTCGTACACCTCTCTCCAGATTCTCCGCACGAGGCGCCGGAAAAACCCTCGCCCTGCAAGGCGATAATAGGCGCACAGGGCAACAGTCTTATACGAGAAAATCGATCTGGCTGTCCGCGGGTTTCATGTCCACCCGGGGAATGATGTCGATTTTCGCATGGTGCTTTGCCTCTAGCTCCGTCAGTTCCGTCCGCTTTTTATTGAGCAGGTACTGGGCGACATCAAAGGGAAGACGGCATTCGACACGGGCGATTTTCTTGCGGCTGATGCCGGTCTGAATGCGGCGCAAATAATATAGGGCCAGTGTCTCGACAGAGCGAACCACTCCGCGCCCCTGGCAGTATTCGCAGGGGATGTAGCTTCCCTTTTCGATTGGCGCCCCCATCTTTTGCCGTGAGATCTGCATCAGCCCAAAGCGGGAGATCTTGCTGATATCGACCTTGGCCTTATCGCGTTTCATGCTGATCTTCACCTGGCGCTCCACCTCGCGGATGTGCTTCTTGTTCCGCATATCGATGAAATCGACCACGATCAGGCCGCCCAAGTCCCGCAGCCTGAGCTGCCGGGCCAGCTCGGCGGCCGCCTCCATGTTGGCGAGGAATATCGTCTCGTCAAAGTCGGCATTTTTCGAAGTACGGCCGGAGTTGACGTCAATGGCCACCAGCGCCTCGGTTGGATTGATCACGATGGATCCGCCGGAGGGCAAGGCCACCTGCGGCCTGAAAATCGATTCGATCTGCTCCTCGATGTTGTATTGATTGAAAATCGGCTTCGCACCGCTGTGCAACCGAACTTTCACCTTCCGCTGCTTGACCGGCAGCAGTTCGATGAAGGCGTTGACGTTGTTGAGCGACTCTTGGGTGTCGACGGTGATTTCGCTGATTTCGGAAAAGAAATGGTCGCGAAGGAAGCGAACGACCGTATCCTGCTCTTCATAAACAAGGGCCGGGGCCTCCATGGTCTGGCCACGATGCTTGATCACTTCCCACAGGGCGAGCAGGGTTTGCAGATCCTTTTCCAGCACCGCCTTGGTAATCTCGGCGCTGGCCGTGCGGATGATGTAGCCGATCCCCTCGGGGATCTCGAATTCGCTCATGATCTCGCGAAGATTGGCCCGCCGTTCCTCACCGACGATCTTGCGTGAGATGCCGGCGCTATCGCTTCCCGGCATCAGCACCAAACATCGTCCCGGCAGCGAGAGATAGGTGGTCATGTTGGCCCCCTTGTTGCCGGTGACTTCCTTGACCACCTGGACCAGCACCTCCTGGCCCTTCTGCATCACATCTTCGATCTTGATTTTTTTCCACTGCTGCTGGGCAATCAAGGTGCGGGTTCGTTCGTTGACATCCTGGCGGTAATATTCGGGATGAATCTCGTTGACCGGCAAGAAGCCGTTGCGGCCGGTGCCAATATCGACAAAGGCGGCCTGCAGATTGGCCTCGATCGAGACAATTCGCCCCTTATAGATATTGTTTTTGGTCGGCTCGCGGTCGATGGTGGTGACATGCAAGGATTCGAGACGACCATCCTCCACCAGGGCGATACGGCACTCCTCCGGTTCCTCGGCATTGATCAGCAGTTTATAACAGATCTCCTTGCTCGGCGCCTCAGGCACCTCGTCGATCACGACGTGATCGTCGTCTTCGTCTTCCTCGAAATCGGCCTGATCGGAGCGATCCGCCTCGTCGCCGGCCGCTTGCACCGCTTCATCGGTTGCAGCACCTGCTCCCGGCTGCTTGGAACGCTTTTTCCCGCCACGCCGTGACCGTTTTTTCTTCGGAGGCGTGTGTTCTTCCTCCGATTCGGTGGCGCTCTCCCTTTCGTTCTCCGCCCCTTCCTCTGCTGCCGCCCCGACTTCCAGTTCGACTTCCGTGGAGGCCTCCATTACCGGGGAGACGCCCTCTTCGGTTGCCGGAAGGGATTCCGGCGACTTCGCCCGTTTCCTTCCTCCCCGCCGAGGCCGTCGCTTTTTGGGAGGAGCAGCGGCTTCCGTTTCTTCGATCCGGTTGTCGGCAACTGCTGCCTCGGCAGCCGGCGAATCCATCGCCAGAGCCGCGACAGTGCCCGCCTCGGGAGCGGGAGAGGACGAAGCGGGTCGAGCGGCGCCATCGTGCTCAACGCGCATCTCTCCCGAAGTTTCCCCGCCAAGGGCAACCGGTGAACCAGCCGCTACAGGTGGAGTCTCGCCACCACCCTGGGGGACACTCTTCCACCAGGCCCCGGTTTTCGCCTTCCGCGCGGGCGAAACTTTCTCTTGTTTTTCGTTTTGATCGTTTTCAGTCATCTGTATCCTTTGGGTAATGTATTCATGCAACCCAGCCTGGTCGTCACCACTCTTAAGGCACCCGCGACAAGGCGTCTAAACGCCAGAATCTTCACGTTGCCAGGTGGTAATACCGTTCTCCCCCGTGATCCTGCTGTCGCACAATCCCGGAGAGCACCAACGGCGCAAGCAGTTGCTCAACCTTTTCCGGTCCACCGAGGTGGAATATCCGGTCAATATCAGCGGCGGTGCTTGGCCGCCGCTGCACCATTTGCTTCACTTCGTCGATGATACCGGCCAGCGACTTGGGGTCGGCCGTCCCTGCCGTATCGACGGGTTGCGCCTGTTCGACCGTCGATGCAAACGGCAAATCGACGGGCAGGGCAGTTTCTTTCCGCAGGAGACCGGCAATTGCAACCAGCCTCTCCTCGCTCAACGCCTGCGCGCTCCTTTCGGCCGGAGGACGCACAACCGTATTGAGCTGTATCCTGTCAACCCGCATGCGGCGGATCGCCGCAATCAGGGCTTCAATATCTTCGGGGTCGTCGTTCATCCCCCGCACCAGGAGAATCTCCAGCCAGAGCTTGCCCGCATAGGTTTGGGAAAAGAGGATCAATCCCTGGATGATCTCGCTCAGCTCCAGGCCCTCGGCTGGGCGGTCGACCCGAAGAAAACTTTTCCAACGCGCCGCATCAAGCGAGGGGACTACAATATCCGCGGCCATAAGCGCTTGACGCACCTCACTCTCCATCAGGGTCGTGCCATTGGTCAGCACGGCCACGGGCTTATCGGTCCGCCCTTTGACATACCGGAGGATATCGCCGAGATCGCTGTGTAACGTCGGCTCGCCCTTGGCAGTCACGGTGAGGACATCGACCTGATCCAGCTTGTGCGCATCGGCGCAATACCGGTCAATCTCGGCGAGGATCTCCCGGGTAGGGGAATAGACGCCACGCCGGTAGACGGGGACTATCGTCCGCCCCACCTCGCAATACACGCAGTCGAGATTGCAGATTTTGCTTGGGAAGAGATCTATGCCGAGGGAACGGCCAAGTCGCCTGGAATGTACCGGGCCAAAGATGTAATTCATACGGCGCTGCGAACGGTTGATGCGGCAACGGAAAGCCCAATCGAATGGTGGCGAGAGCAAGCCTTGGAAAATCAAGCCATTAGCCGACATTCCGAATGGCGATACTTAAACCAATTTCCCCGGTGGCGCAAGGCAAATCTACGAATTTTCGCTTGACACATCCCATGCCGGCACGTACATTCGAGCCTGTTGCCGGCGATGAGCCATCTCCCTTTTTATAAGTCGCTCCAACCAGTTGAGGCACCGTTCCAACCTTTTCCCAGGTCCGTGCCGGTACGCCTGACTCCCGAATTCATTCCTTCCCCAAGGAGCCGATCGAGGTGAAGACCGCCACCCCATCCGTCCCGACCCTTGTCCTGTGCTGCCTGTCGATCCTGGGGCCGTTCCTGTTTCCCGCTCCGATGTACGCAGTTTCGGTGGCAGCCCGGCAATGGGAGATCACCGCGGACAAAATGACCCGGCACGAAAATCCGCCCACCCTTATTGCCGAGGGTAATGTCGTTCTGGAAAAAAAGGAGCCCGTTGCCGCTACCCCGGTTCCCACCCCTTCGGAATGGAGCGGCCTGCTGGGCGACGAGCCCTCCCAAAAGGCCGGCACTCCTACGCAAGGGGCGACAACCGAAGTGCAAACCGTCACCACCGTCAAGGCCGACTGGGTTTCCTACGATGTGACCAAGGGGGTGCTGACGGCCAAGGGCAACCTTCTTATCGATATCGGCACCGATCAGTTGACCGCGGATTCCGGCACCATCGACCTGGAGAAGACCACCGGGTTCTTTGACAACGCCACCGTCGTCCGGCAGCAGAAAGATCTCCATTTCGAGGGGAAAGTCATCGAAAAAACCGGGGCGCTCACCTATCATATCGAAGATGGTTGGGTGATCACCTGTAAGCTCCAACCCGGAGAAACCCCGCCCTGGAGCTTTGCCGCCTCCGATGTGGCCATCACCGATGGCGGCTATGCCTTTCTCACCCACGCCACGTTCCGCATCAAGGATGTGCCGGTGCTCTACACCCCGGTCATGTTGCTGCCGGCAAAACGAAAACGCCAGACCGGTTTTCTCTTCCCTTCCTTTTCGTTCTCCGACCGTGACGGCTTCAGCTTGGAGACCCCCTTTTTCCTCAACCTTTCACCCAGTACCGATTTGACCCTCTATCCCCGTTACATTGCCAATCGGGGCGTGATGGCCGGAGCCGAATTCCGCTATGTTACCGACGAGACCAGCAAGGGCATGCTGATGGGCAACTTTCTCGACGACAAGCTCTCCGACCCTTCCGAAGTGGCGTATTATGAAGACGGTCAATTCACCCACACCAATGCCGACCGTTACTGGATTCGCGGCAAGGCCGACCAGAATATCGGCGCCTGGACAACCCGTCTGGATCTCGACATCGCCTCGGACCTCGATTATCTCCGGGAATTCAATACCGGAGCGACCGGTTTCACCGCCAGTCAGGAAAAATTTACCGAGGCTTTCGGTCGCGGCTTCATCGACAAGAACAACAAATACCGGGAAAACAGTTTAGCTACCCTGCGGTCCTGGCAGAACGGCACCTCCCTGCTCGGCGAGGCCCTGATCGTCAACGACATTACCGAGCAGATCTACACCGCCGACAATCCCTCGCAGGCATGGACCCTGCCCTCCTTGACCTATTCCGGCCTGGTTCCCATCGCATCCATTGGCGGTCCCGACCTGCTTTGGGATGCCAACTACAGCAATTTCTGGCGCGACAAGGGGGTCAACGCCCAGCGGATCGACCTCATGCCCATGGTGAGCACGGGCATTCCGATCAGCCCGTATGTCGAAGCCAACGTCAGCGGCGGCATTCGCAACACCTCCTACCTGATCGACGACAACGGCGCCGCGGACTGGAAAGACAACGATTCGGAGAATCGCTTTCTCGGCCACCTCAACGGCGAGATCGGCACCACCCTGATGCGTGACTTCGCGGTTGGTTTTGGCGAGATCAACTCCTTGAGCCACACGCTGCGCCCCTTTGTCTCCTATGTGCACACCACCATCCCTGACAAAAAATTCCTTCCGCAATTCGACGAGATCGACGACCTGGAAGAGGAGAACGCCGTTTATTTCGGCATCAACAACTTTTTCTCCATCTTCGGCGAACACAATGGCCGCGAATTCGATCGCGAGTACGCCTTTTTCAAGGCCAAGCAGGGGTACGATCTGCGCAGCGAGAAGAGCGACGCCCCGCTGACCCCGGTTATTCTCGAAACCGGATTATACCCCCTCCAGCAGATGCGCCTCAAATACACCACCAATATCGACGTGTACGGCGATGGCGCCTTCCTCCACTCCCTTGACGGTGATTACTACAGCGACAAGGGGGATAAGTTCTCCCTGGATTACCGATACAACGAACTCACCGACGTCAATTCGGTCAGAGGCAGTTTCTGGTATCTGCTGCCCTACAATTTCGCCGTGGGCTACAGCCTGGAGCGGGCCATCGAGCAAAGCGAAACCATCGAGGAGGTCGCCCGCCTGCGCTACATACAACCCTGCTGGTCGGTGGAGCTCTCCTCCAACTCCACCCCCGGCGACCAGACCTTCATGCTCACCTTCCGCCTGGCCAACATCGGTAATCCCCTGGGGATCGACCTGTTTGGCAATTGAACCGCTCTCTTTCCGGACTGGCCGCTCCATGCATCCCGGCGCGCACGATATCGATGTGTTCAACGGCGACGCCGACGGCATCTGCGCCCTGCAGCAGCTTCGCCTCTGCAGGCCATCGCCGACAGCCTGCTTGATCACCGGCGTCAAACGGGACGTCGCCCTGCTGGAACGGCTCGGCGACACCACCGGATGTCGGATCACCGTGGTCGACATCTCGCTTGACCGGAACCGGGAAGCGCTCGTAAGTTTACTCTCGCAGGGCAACCGCATTTTCTACGTCGACCATCATTATAGCGGCGCCATTCCCGCCTCCGATGCCCTGGAAGCACACCTCGATCCCTCGCCACTGACCTGCACCTCCCTCATTGTCGATCGCCTGCTCTCCGGCGCCTATCGCACCTGGGCCATTGCCGGGGCCTTTGGCGACAATCTCGACGAGGTGGCGCTCCAGTATGCGAGCACCATCGGCCTGGACAACGATGCAACAGCCATTCTCAAGGATATCGGCAGGCTCATCAACTACAACGGTTACGGGACGAACGAAGCGGACCTGCTCATCCACCCCGCCGATCTGTTTCGCGAGGTGCACCGCTTTCGCGATCCCTTTGCTTTCTATCGCGACTCCTCGCTCCTGATCCGACTGCGCCGAGGATACGAGGACGACATGGCCAAAGCGGCGCAGCTTCTACCGGATACGACCAGTGCCGGCGGCCGGGTCTTCTTTCTCCCCGAGGATGCATGGGCCAAGAGGGTGATCGGTGTCTTCGCCAACCGAATTTGCCGCGACCGTCCGGAGATGGCGCATGCCGTGTTGCTCGCCCAACCCGGCGGCAGCTTTCAGGTCAGCGTTCGCGCCCCCCTGGCAACCCGGCACGGCGCGGACACGCTCTGCCGGCAGTTCGCGACCGGGGGCGGCAGGGCTGCCGCCGCAGGCATCAACCATCTCCCCGAACAGGCCCTGACAACCTTTCTTGCCGCCTTTGCCCGGCATTTTTCGCCGCAATGATCACTGTATGCCCATGAGCCCCCCTGTTTCTGCGCCTCGACTTCCATTTTGTCCACCGCGCCTCTTCCTTCAGGGGATCTTGATGCTCATCCTGCTGACGCACGCGACTTTCTCCTGGGCGGCCCCCCTGGCGGCGGATCTCGTCGAAGACGGCCAACCGATCGACCTGAACCAGGAAAAATATCGCCAACTCTTTGCCGAACTCACCCAAAAACATCGATTTGCCGCCGATGACCTCCATACGCTTTTCCAGGGCCAAACGATCAACCGAAAAGTCCTCGTGCTCATGGACAAACAGTGGGAGGCGAAACCGTACTACAGCTATGCCCAACTGTTCGTTACTCCGGCAAACATCAAGACGGGCAAGGAACAACTCCTCCAACACAAGGCCTTGCTTGACCGCATCGAAACAACCTTCGGCGTCGACCGGGAAATCGTGGTGGCCATCTGGGGCATGGAAACCCGCTACGGTTCGCGTCAGGGCAATTACGCCGTCTTGCAGACCCTCACCACCCTCTTTGATGCCTATCCCCGCCGATCGGACTTCTTCCGGAAACAGCTGATCGATTTTCTGCTCCTGTGCCGCGAAAACAGCATCGATCCTCGCGGTGTCATGGGCTCCTACGCCGGCGCCTTTGGGCAAACCCAGTTCATCCCCTCGTCGTTTCGCAGTTCTGCCGTCAGTTTCGACGACGACTCCAAGCGTGACGTCTGGAACTCCGTGCCCGACGTCCTGGCCTCCATCGCCAACTACCTCAACCGCAGCAGCTGGACCCTGCACGGGCCTATTTACATTGACTTGGGGTACACGCTCAACGATCCGCAACTGATCGAGGCCGTGGAAAAGGGCCGCTCGGAACGCGTGCCCCTCGAAACGGTTCAGCGCGCCCAAAACCTCACGCTCCCTCCTTCGCCCCAGAATCGGCCGGTGACCATCGTTGGCCTGGAGCTTGAACCAGGAGGGCCCTATACAAAACGCTATGTGGCGGGTTACCCCAATTTTCAAGCCATCACCGAATGGAATCACTCCAACCGGTATGCGATGGCCGTCACCGAACTGGCCGAGGCCTATAAGCGTTGAACGCCTCCCAACCCCTTTTGCATCACGGCAATGCGCGCCTGGAGTAACCGCCGCCCTCTCTTTTTCGGGGCATGGACCATCCTCCTCCTGCTGCCGACCATTATCGCCCCGCCTCAACAGGCGGCCGCAGCCCCTCTTGGCGAGGCGATGGTTATCGCGGACGACCTCCAGTTCCACCAGCTCGATATCGCCCTTGGTCGCAGCCTCGCCTTCCTACGCAAGCTCTCCCCCGCGAAGCAATACCCGGCCGCCGGGCGGACGATACCGGTACAGCGGCTCATCGACTCCATCCTCCACTTGCAACACCTCCTTGCCAGCCGTCCCGACGCCGAGGCGCTCGACCGCGCTCTCAACAAGGACTACGAGGTCTTCCAGGTCAACAGTCCCGCAAAACGGATGCTGATCACCGGCTACTACCAGCCGGTTTTTTCCGGCCGCCTCGACCGCCAGGCACCGTATCTCCATCCGCTCTACCGGGTCCCGGAGGATCTCCTGCGCAGGCGGGCAAACGGCAAGCAGCAGGTGCTCGGCCGCAAGGACAACGGCAGGATCGCCCCCTACTGGACCCGTCGCGAGATCGAAACAAATGGATCGCTCCACGGCCAGGAATTGGTTTGGCTCAAGGATCCCTTCGATGCCTTTGTCGTTCATATTCAGGGTTCGGGCATCATCCGTCTGCCCGACGGTTCCCGGCGCGGTGTCCATTACGCGGTGAACAACGGCCACCCTTACCGCAGTGTGGGCAAATACATGGTCGATTCCGGCCGGATGCGGCTCGCCGACGGCACCATGGACAGCCTCCGTCGCTATATCGAGGGGCATCCCGAGGAACGGGATACCATCCTCCATCACAACGACTCGTTCATCTTCTTCGAGTGGAGCGAACCGGGACCGGCAATCGGCAATCTCGGCCAGGCATTGACCCCTGGCCGCTCCATCGCTGCGGATCAGCAGTGGTATCCCCCAGGAAGCCTGGTCTTCCTTGCGAGCCGCAGGCCGATCATGACAGACGACG
>Ga0074195_1001903_pt1 | contig 26178 bp, 29 predicted proteins | sample EPASupsiteHSE623_FD_64525 | JGI IMG/M metagenome (GOLD analysis project Ga0074195, IMG submission 64525) | Bioremediated contaminated groundwater from EPA Superfund site, New Mexico - Sample HSE6-23 | ecosystem: Environmental > Aquatic > Deep subsurface > Groundwater > Contaminated ... | reverse complement strand
TACCTTGAGAAGATCAAGGATGCGCTCCGGCACAGCGGCCACAAACTCCCGACTCCCTCCCACCTGAAGGTTTCCGAGATCAAGGTCAGCGGCAGGATCATCGCAGCCCCGAAGCTTGTTGGCGAGAAGGTTGTTGCAGCACCGGTTGTGACCGAAGAGGCAGCAGCCGAGCCCGCAAAGGATGCAAAGGGAGCGGCACCGGCAAAGGGCGGCAAGGACGCAAAGGCCGCAGCACCGGCAGCAAAGGGCGGCAAGGATGCCGGCAAGGCAGCAGCGCCAGCCAAGGACGAGAAGAAAGGCGCAGCCCCCGCAAAGGGCGGCAAGAAGTAAATTTTTTTCTCTCGCATCTCCCTTTTTTAAAAACCGTACAATGGTCTTTTTCCCTCAGCACAGGCGCTTTTTTGCTCCTGCACGGATCTGGATAGTACCGTTCCCGGCGTGGCTCTCATTATTCCGGCAGGGCACCGTGCCTGTATCCAGGCTATAAAAATGCCTGAGGGGACCAGCATCACTGGTCCACAGGATTATCTTAGTGATTATGGGACTGCTATGTGGAAGTCGGGATTGAACGTATCGAACATTCCGACAAATTTGTTGAACACGGCAGGATCTCCGGATGTCACAACCGCCCCTGAGGGGGTGATGGCAGGGTTGAGTGCCAGCGTTTCGAGTGTTTTCCGGGGCATCTCAACGGAAACGTCTGCTGCCGGTGAGGATTCATTCACCCGGTATACGATCACGCTGTTCTTCACCTGGATAAGTGCTGTGTCCCCGGCACCGGTAATCCTGAGATTGATCTGGTAATCGTCCCCGTCTGCCTTCGTTGCATTGACCCTCACTGACAGGTAGTCAAGGAGCTGATCAACCGTCATTGCTGACATGATATCGCCGGATATCGTACTCCGCCCCTTGACCGTCAGGGTACCCCGGAGTTCCGATGCTGCGGTCAGGTACGCGTTCCTTGCAGGGCCCGATTCTTCCTGGTACCCGAGCTGCTCAAGGGCATCGGCTTCGATCTTCCTTGCTTCCATGTCTGCGGGATCGGCAAACACAAGATAATTCGCTATCGAGGCAACGAGTTCGTAGTTTCCGGCATCATAGTCCATCCTGAGACGCTGCATGACGGCATCTTTTCCGCCCATGTATTCGGTCATGCTCTTTGCATATTCTACAGGAGTCAGCCGTTTCAGGTTGACCGGATTCCCGTCGTAGAATCCGAGATACCGCTGGTACGTTGCTTTCACGCCCATGGAAACCTGGCCGTAGAAGCCATGGGTGTACCAGTGCTCCTTCAGCGACGGGGGAAGCTCGATCATATCCGCGATCTCGTCCATGGTGTAGCCCTTGTTGGCAAGGTTCAGCGTCTGGTCGTTGATGAACTTGTACATGTCCCGCTCGTTCTCAAGGATCTCAATGACGCTGTCATTCCCGTACCGGGGCCAGTTGTGGGCTGAGAACATGACTTCCGCCTTGTCCCCGTACAGCTGGCGGGTCTCGTCCAGGCTCTCCGACCATGCGAGCGGGTCCCGCACCTGGGCCCCTCTCAGTGTCAGGATGTTGTGGAGCGTTCCGGCGCAGTTCTCCGCAACGAACAGGGCATGGTGCTCCGGGAACCAGATATTCAGCTCAACCGGGGCCTCGGTATCCTCTGCCATCTGGAACTCCATGCGGACGCCGTCAATGGTGACTTCCTGCCCGGTACGGGTTATCTCCATGGTTGGAGGGATCAGGGAGGCTGTCCCGGTCGAGATGGTCTTGCCGATCCCGTTGTCGACCAGTCCCCTCTCATCCCGCGGGAGGAGGATGCCGAACTGGAACACGGCCCGCCGCTGCATCGCGTTCCCCGCATACACGTTCTCGCTGATGGCATGCTCCATGAAATGTTCGGGAGCAATGATCGTTACCCTCCCGTCTTTGACCGCATCGCCCGTTGTGACTCCCCTGACTCCCTGGTAATGATCGGCATGGGGGTGGGAGTAGATGACGGCTTTTACCGGATAGGAGCCAAGGCTTTTATTGACCAGTGCCATTGCTGCCCGGGCCGTCTCGACCGATGCGAGGGGATCGATGACGATCCAGCCGGTGTCGCCTTTGACCAGCGTCATCGATGAGGCATCGAAGCCCCGGACCTGGTAGATCCCGGGCCTCACGATGAAGAGGCCATGGATGTTGTTCAGCTGCGCCTGCCGGTACAGGAGCGGGTTGATGGTATCCGAGCGGGACCCGTTCTCGAAACGCCGGAACGCCTCAGCGTTCCATGCGGTGATATTCGGGATGTCGGCCGGGATGATCAGCGGCTGGTAGGTCGCGATGAGGCCCCGGCTCGCAAAATCGAAGTCCTCGTTGTTGTTCCATGCGGGTGTATTGTTCGCGTTCAGGTTAGCAGCTGCCGTGAACGCTGTGGCATTGTTCCGCAGGTCCTTTGCAGCGGATGCAGGTGCAATGATGCAGAGGCAGCATGCTGCTACCAGCAGGAGAGTGAAAGCCGGGGATTTCGTGGGTACTATTCTGTCACCCTGCCCCGGGATAACGATATCGGAATGATGCCTGGCAGGCCGGGTCAGTTTTTGCGGGACACGCTCACGGGATTGTCATCTGTGCTGTACTCTCTTCCCCAATCTCCGGGACCCGGATCTCCGTTTTCTCGAAAAACCACTCCGCCACGAGGCCCCGGTGGCAGTGTATCCGTTCCTTGTCGAATCAGAGGATGATGATGTCGTGGCCCGGCACGAGTTCTTCGAGCTCCCGAAGTACTTCCTCCGGGTCGAGGGCTGCGGGTTCCTGTCCTGGTACCGCTGCCTGTACACTTCCCAGTCACTGATCTTCGGCAGTTCGGGGGGGGTGATACCGCCTGGCTCCGATTGATCGAACTCATACTATCCTCTATATTTAAATCTAGAATTATTCTTTCTAAGATAATCACAATGCCGCATGAAAGCTGCACACCTGCGCCGGTCCGGATGACGGGCCTGGGCACTCTCCCATGAACGGGGAAGGCTGCCCGGTTTCTGCTCCATGACGCGGCGCCCGGTGCGGGAGTGATCCGGTACTGGTTGTACCAGACTTTGGCATCGTGGGAATGGCTGGATTGTGCCGCGACTGCGGGCGGGAACGACTCGTGCCGGCCCCGGTACAATCGTGGTTCCGCATCGATAAACGCCGGTCCGGCAGCTCTGAAAAGCGCTGCGGATCGTTCCGGCAGGGTTTCCCTGGCAGGGGACCGTCTGCCCGGGCTGGCGCTTGTGAACAACCCGGGATGATTGCCCGGCAACAAAGGACAGAAACAAAATTTCAGGAACAGAACCATGTCACACACGAAGAACAGTAAGAATCATAGTACCGGCAAAGCAGAATCCCCGTACGCGGGGAGCCGGAGTTGTGCAGGGGGATCCCGCACGGGACGGGCTTCATGAAGCGGGGGCCGCTCATGCCCCGGGGAATCGCGCTCGCGATACCGCTTGCGCTCAAAAGGGGCCACGTGATGGTCTTCATCCGAACGCTCCTGAACCTTGGCGAGTTTCTTATCACCGGTAACGGCCAGTTTGTTCTGGTCGGGGTCCGGTTTGCCCGGAAGTTCTTAGCGAGCATTGCCGAGATCGAAGCAGAGTTTGCGGAGGTGATTACCGGCCTGCGCCTTGTTCCCCGCGCCGGCCCGGTCTCCTGCGAACTCTGGCTGTACTCCCGGTACGGCAGCCTGCGCCATTTCCGGATCTGCGATGCCGGGCTCGTGGAGCTCGACAGTTCCGGCACGCCTCTCGATCAGCTGAAACCGGTCGCGAGCGGGATTTCCCCAAACAGTGACAATGTCCCCATGCCGACCGTGACCGCGGCTGCCGGGTCTCCGGCACACGGTACTCCCGATACCAGGAGCCACATTCTCCGCTGGCTGAAGAAGTGGAATGCTGCAAGGGTGGCTGGCAAAGGATCGGATGCCATGGGCAGCAGCGAACTGAAAAAGATCCTGGACGCCGGAGAGCCGGGACCAATCACGAAACGGGCCTCCGGTAAAAAACCGGTGAGTAAGAATGTGGCCGCCCTAGCGGATCCGGAAAAAAATCCCGGGCCGGAAAAGCCGGACGCGGTCAAGGGCCGGAAGCCTGGTAAAAAACCTGCGGACATGAAGACGGCCAAGGCAGTGCCGGAAGTCAAACCGGGGCCGGGATCGATGGACCCGGGCGATCCTCCGGCACCGCCAGCCGGTAATCTGCCGGCGGTGAAGGAACAAACCCCGGACCTCATACCGGGATCCACGGACTGTGCCCGGGAAGAGGGGGAGATCTGAGATGAAGTCAACAGAAGCCATTTCAGCCTCCGATTGTCCTTTTTTAGGGTCCGGCCGGCAACATTTCGACAAAAAACCACACCCTGATTTCAGGAAACGGCTGTTTCAGCTTCTGATTGGCTGTCCGGGTCCCCCGTGGGTCCGGAAATATCCCTGATATGCAACGATGCAGGGCAGGATCTCCAGATCCGACCTGCTGCCGTCAGGATGCCCCGGGAGGATCCGGGATGAAGTCAACGGAGGTCATTTCAGCCCCCGATTGTCCTTTTTTAGGGTCCGGCCGGCAACATTTCGATAAAAAATCACATCCTAATTTCAGAAAAAGGCTGTTTCAGCCTCGGATTGGCTGTTCGCGGTGCCCCGCGGGTCCGGAAATATCCCTGATATGCAACGATGCAGGGCAGGCTCTCCAGATTCGACCTGCTGCCGTCAAACTGCACCGGGGGGATCCGGGATGAAGTCAACCGGGGTCATTTCAGCCCCCGATTGGCCGTTCCGGAGGATATTTTGTGCCGTAATCGCGAAAAACTCTGCCCCTCTCATCCGGAATCGGGAATTCTGGTCCCCGATGGGGGTATTTCCCCGGTTATCATGCCCGGAAATATGCCTCTTCCTGTCTCTTTCGGGGGCGGAACAGGAAACCGGATGGGTTTCGGGTTGTGGCCGGGGGGCGATCCAGGCCCGGAGGGGCGCCATGACCGTTATACGGGGGGTCCGGGATTTTACCTCGAAGAAACCTAACGGTTTCTTCTCCTCTTCCCTGTTTGATAACCCGTCGGATATCGGAGCGTTCGGGAAGAACGAACATGTGAAGAAAGTCTTCCGGACCCTGTTCGTCGCGATGGCCGGGCGGGTCCTGGCTCGGGTCCTGGACCTGGTGACTGCTCAGCAAATTGTCGGGATGATTACTGGAATGGGTGTGTGAAAAATCACATGAAGATTTTTCACCGTATTCTTTTTTTAATTCATCACCATGCTGTGCATATCGATGATAATCGTATTCAGCACAACTAAGCAACTTTTATTTAATTATAACAAGTAAAGTTGATCCCGTATTACACTGAGGAATTAAATGATCGATAAAATGAACTGGTTTTTAAAACCCACGGGAAAGATGGTTGCAGCGGTTATCTTTGGATTGATCATCCTTGCAATAGCATTTGTGCTTTTGAATACTAGTGCGACTACTCAGTCGCAAACAGATAAAAGTCAACCAGTAACGCGAACGGTAACTGACATGGCAGGAAGACAGGTAACAATTCCCGGCCATGTTCACAGGATCGCAGTTGTTCCGATACCATGGGCATCAGTAATCTATGCTGTCGATGGATCCGGAAAGAACATTGTTGGTATGAATCCTTCTGCAAAGCAGATTCTGAATAAAAGTATGTTGAAAACACTGGCCCCTGAATTCAGTACGGTTTCAACGGATTTCACGAATGCCGGATTTACCGTCAATCTCGAAGAACTCCTGAAATTAAAAACCGATCTCGTCATTCAGTGGGATTACATGGATGGGGAGATTAAGAAAATTGAGGATGCGGGAATTCCTGTTGTCACGATAAAATACGGGACGCAGCAAAAACTGGAAGATGGTATAACCCTGATGGGGGTAATTCTCGGAAAAGAAGCGCAGGCCAGAAAAATTATCGAATCTCATCATGAAACAATCGCTGATATCTCAGCAAAAACCACCAGTATCAAAGCAGAGAAGAAGCCGAAGGTGTTCTTTTTAAGAGATGCCCAGTTGAAGACGGCAGGGAACCAGACCTATAACAATTATTTATTCGAGCTTACGGGGGCAGAAAACGTTGCCCGGGATATCCCCGGGGAATGGGTAAATGTGAATATGGAACAGGTTATCGCGTGGAATCCGGATATTATCTACATCAGTAATTTCTGTGATCTCCAGCCGGGTGACTTTTACAATAATACGATAAAAGGGCAGGACTGGAGTGCTATTGACGCAGTGAAGAATAAGCGAGTCTACAAATCCCCCGTGGGAATATACCGCTGGGATACGCCATCAACTGAATCTCCCCTGATGATGAAATGGCTGGCACAGATCCAGCATCCGGATCTTTTCACGTATTCCATGAATGATGAGATAAGAACATTTTATAAGGAAATTTTCGATTACGATATCTCGGACGCGGAGATCTCCAGAATATTACAGAAATAATCCCCTTTTTTTTAATTTGATTTGGAGCGCCCCGGAATGGAACAAAATACCAGAAGCCTGCAGAAAAAAATAATTCTTTTATGCTTTTTACCGGTCATTGTTTTTTTCCTTTCCCTGTTCCTCGGAAGATATCCCATCTCGCCAGTCGATGTTGGACATGTTCTGCTGTCGCCGTTTTTCTATCCTGATATGCAGGGATATGAACTGCAAAAGTCGGTGATAGTCGGGATAAGAATGCCCAGAGTCCTGCTTGCCATGCTCGTTGGTGCAGGACTAGCAATTTCCGGGGCGGCATGCCAGGGTATTTTCAAAAATCCTCTCGTGAGCCCAGATCTTCTGGGGGTGAGTGCAGGAGCCGGATTTGGTGCCGTTCTGGGAATTTTACTCGTAGGGAACGGGCCTCTTGTTACCATGTCTGCACTTTTTTTTGGCATTATCAGTGTCGTTATTGTCTTTGCAATAAGTAGAATCAATAACACGACTCCCATTTTGTCCCTGGTCCTTGCGGGAATCATAGTCTCTTCCATTTTTGCAGCGCTGATTGCGCTGGTGAAATATGTAGCAGATCCCTATGACAAACTCCCTACCATTGTGTACTGGCTGATGGGGAGTTTTGCAAAAGCGTCCTATGATGATTTGATGCTTGTGATAATTCCCATATCTGCCGGCATGATTATTCTCCTGTTCCTGAGATGGAGGATCAATATCCTGTCGCTTGGCGATGACGAAGCAAGTTCTCTGGGAGAAAAACCTGAACGGATGCGATGGCTGATCGTTATTTCAGTGACGGTTATTGCTGCCTCTGCAGTAACCGTTGCCGGCATTATCGGATGGGTTGGCCTGGTCATCCCCCATATCTGCCGGATGATCATGGGAGTAGACCATAAATTGCTGTTACCGGCAACGATTCTCATCGGTGCGTCGTTCCTTGCTGCCATTGACATTATTGCCCGGACTGCGACACCGGCAGAAATACCCATAGGAATCCTGACGGCAATTATCGGGGCACCATTTTTTGCATTGCTCCTGAACCGGATGAAAAGAGGATGGATATGACGTTTGAAGTTACTGACGCGGAATTCGGATATGGAACGATTACCCTCCACAGGGTTTCTTTCTCCGTTGAGCCCGGAGAGATCCTTGCGGTCCTTGGCGCGAATGGTTCCGGGAAAACCACACTTATGAAGTGTATCAATGGCATTCACCGGTGGAAAAGCGGAGGTGCGTTTATCGGGGGAAAACTGTTTGATATTCAGAACATCAGCAGACAGATTGGGTATGTTCCCCAATGTCATACCCTGACCTTCCCCTATACCGTATCAGAAATGGTCTTATTCGGGCGGGCTCCCGCCATCAACCTGCTCTCAATGCCCTCTGGTTCAGACAGGGAAATCGCAAACAGGACTATGAAAGAGGTCGGTATTTCCCACCTGGCAGATAAATCGTGCTCGGAGATCAGTGGCGGGGAGATGCAACTGGTCCTGATCGCCCGGGCACTTGCTTCAGAACCCCGCATCCTGTTGCTTGATGAGCCGGAATCCCACCTCGACTTCAGGAACCAGACCATGCTTTTAAATCTCCTGCGGAATCTGGTTGATCGCCGGAAGATTGTCTGTATAATGAACACCCACTATCCGGACCATGCATTGAAAATATCTGATAAAACCCTGCTGCTTGGGAGGAAAAAACACATTTTTGGCAAAACAAAAGAGATCATCACGCGGAACAACCTGAAAGATTATTTTGGCGTGAATGTCGAGCTGTTACCATTCCATAACGGTAAGGGGGAACACATGAACGCCGTTGTCGCTCTGGAGCTGGTGGATGTATGAGGATGACCGATCCGGTTTTTGGATGGAATGCATCCCCTTGTAAAACTCATGAATTCACCATGACGTATTCGTCATTCGTTCATTGCAGCCTGTTTCAGTACCTGAAGCAGACTTACCTTGCTGTATTCCGGAAAAATACAAAGAAGAATCCTGCAAACTCCCAAAAACCCTCCGGTGAAAAAAATGTCTCCTGATGCAGCAAAGATACGGATCGACGAATTATTCCGATCGAAATCCCTTCCCCCCACTCCCTTACAAAATATCGGCCCCCATATTCCCCGGTGGGGGGTGATTAATACATCTTTGATGGTACCTGAATCTGTCGGGTTGTGTGTTGGTCCTGCGGGGTGTATGCGTGAACCATTTTTCGATGCAAGAAAAAATGGGAATGGCACCCGTCTTTTTTTATTGCCTTTATCAGAAAATGACGTTATTATGGGAAGTCACCTTCCCGCAGTCAAAACCGCATTACTAAAAATTGCCCATGAGAAAAAACCCAAGGCAATTTTCCTTTGTTCGATGTGCGTGGATGAGTTATTGGGAACGGATTATGAAGAGATTGCAAGAGTGGTTGAATCCATCACCCGGGTGCCGGTAATCGCGGTAAAAATGAATCCTGTATGTAAAAAGAAAAACCCGTCCCAGGAGCAGAAAACCTATTCCTTTTTCAATAAATATTTTCATTCCTCTCATTCAGAACAGGCCACAATTCACGAACGATCTGTAAATATTCTGGGGGGTTATACGCCATTATCAGAAAAGAGTGAGTTACTCACTCAATTATCCCATGCAGGATATCCGGTTGTTAACCAGATGGGAGAATTTACCTCCTATGATCAATTCAATAACATGGCCGTGGCATCTCACAACATCGTTATCCATCCGCGTGGACTTTTGCTTGCAGAGGAGATGATGAGGTTTATGGGAATCCCCTATTGTTTTTCACCGGTTTCTTTCGGCCTTAAGACTATCGGGGAAAAATATCATGACCTTGAACAGTTTTTTCACACAAAATTTGAAATTGATGCGATACGGGATGAGGCTGAACGATACTTACAGGAAAATATTCATCGCTTTTCCGGAAAGAAAATTGCAATCGGATCGGGGATTAACGGAAGTCCCTATGAGCTGGCAGAGGCATTTACCGGATACGGCCTTGATGTCAGAGCTGTCTTTTCAGACACTATACACGATTACGAATGGGACCATATCTCCTCGTTGTCCCGGAATAATCCCGGTTTGATTGTTTACCGGACCTCTCATCCACAGCTCAAGGATTCCCCCCATGAATGGGATGAGATAGATATCGCGATTGGCAGCGATGCCGGATACTACTGCAACCATGCCCGTGTCGTTCCTCTCCCATTCGAAGTGCAGGGATACGGTTACGAGTACCTGAAGTATCTTATCAGCGAAATGCGCGGAGATATCAATCCGGTTTCCCGAATTCGAGACGATGATGTTCAGCCGGTCCGGGAGAATCTATGAAAGGACTGCATCACCTGCTTCCTCCGCTGGCAGCGGATTATACCGGTATATGTTCCGCGCTCTATGATCTGGATGCCATGATAGTACTGCACAATCCCAGCGGGTGTATGAGGACCGTTACGGATATTGATGAACCCCGAGGGGCCAGCCGCCGGGCCTCCTTTTTTAGTTCCGGATTGAATGAATCCAACGTCATTTTCGGAGATGATGATGTTTTTTTCAGAAATATCGTCAGGACATTCCAAGATACGGATAAAAAATTCATTGCTCTGGTAAGTACGCCTGTTCCTGCGATCATTGGTATGGATATGAACGATATCGCCGCCAGACTTGAAACAACATTGGATGTCCCGGTTTTTGCTTTTAACACAACGGGGTTTGAAAATTATTCCTGCGGAATATCAGAGGCGTACCTGACCCTGGCAAAACATTACCTTTCATCCCCCCGGGAAAAAATTCCCCTGAGTGTTAATATTCTCGGAGCAACGCCCCTCGATACCGGTTCAGATCGTCACCTGAATCTGCTGATATCCTTATTGGAGCAAGCAGGCCTTACGATAAATGCCGTATGGACGATGGGATCCCGGCTTGAAGACCTCATCCAATCCTCGCGTGCAGAGTTGAATATTGTCATTTCCCATACTGCTTTGCCGTTAGCTCAGTATATGGAAGAACAATATGGAATTCCCTATATCCTGTCATTACCTGTCGGGATGCAGCCATCTGCCCGGTTTTTCGCCCTGATTGACAAGATGATGCCGGGAGCCATCACGGTTGAACATTGGGCGGAGAAAGAAACGGGTGGTCCGGAATTACCTTCGGGATCCCGGGCGCTTATCATCGGGGAACCCGTGATGAGTTATGGTATCAAACAATGTTTAATCGATGATTTCGGTGTGGATGAAGTCCAGGTAGTGTCATTACACCCCCTGGATATGATTCCCGGGACTGATCGCGGTTCAAACGATCTTACTATCGGGAAAGAAGAGGATCTGGAAAACCTCATCGGGCACAATCATTTCGATATTATTGTGGGAGATCCGTATTTCAGAAATTTTATCGGCACAAAAAAACAGATCCCGTTTATCTCGCTCCCGCATGTCGCTTTGAGCGGGAGTGAATATTACCAGTCGGATTATGCATATTTCGGGGAACCTGGATACCGGTATTTCTGTAAATCGTTATTTCATTAAAACAGGTTCAATAATTGGATGATGATCTGGTGAGTGAGAGGAAATGAACACTTGGCGAAGAGGAAATATTATCAGAAAACCTCCTGAGATCCTATCCTCTATACCTGACCCTCTTTTCAGACCCTGATGTCATCAAGGGAAAATAAGCCCTATACGGGCTCCTTTTCCTGCTCATATCTCCGGGCCAATACCGGAAACGCCTGTAATTCCGTCCTTTCCCCTTCTTGTGGAGAATATGCCTAAAAATGTTCTGTTTGCCAAAATACGGCAGAATTACACCTCAATAAAAGGCCACCAAAGGCCTTTAAATCGTGCCGGTTTTTGCCACCTATTTTACCCTATCCGGGGGCCGGAAAGGCTGCCGGAATGCGAATATGAAGGCCGGTTTTTCCGGTGGCGGGCTCATCTGGTATCCAGGGGTATCCTGCTGGATCCTCCTCACAGCCACAATCTCCGGAATGTTCTCTCCTCCGATTGCTTCAACAATTGACTGGACATAAGGCTCCTGTCGTGTCATACTGGGCGAGGCACTTTTATTCAGTCGCTCGTCTTTCCGGCCCATCCGGGCGGAACCGGTTGCTATGAAGTGAAGGAAATCTTCCTTAGGAAGACCCCATCGTGTGTTGATCTTCAGATGAACGATATCAGGGTTTTTCGGGTTGGGATACATCACGGCCCGCGTCCCGGGCAACTGGACGGGATTTCCCTGATTGGATTCTGATAATGCCACGACCAGCGACCACAGGGCATCACATGCGATCCCGGCTTTGTCACATTCCCGGCAGAACCGGTTCGTGGGGGGCATGGCATTTCCCCGGTAATATGCACAAAAATGTATGTCCATACCGGTGATTATCCAGATGCAGGATGTTGAATCTGTTGTATTAACCAGGTCTGTCTCAATCCTGTCCGCAGATGCATAAAAAAATCATTTTTCCCTTGTAACTTCTACGGGATCGATATTCGCATCGATCAGGCAGTCAAACGATACAACCGGAAGCCACCCTGCTTTCTCGAACATGTGCATGAAGCAGATGCCAATGACTGCGGCCCCGGGATACTTTCCGATGAGCGCGTTCACCTGTTCCGCCTTCACGGGCACATTGGGCATCGAGAGCCCGCCCATGATGACGATGGCTTTGGGTTTACAGGTCACCGGTGCCATGCGGGCCTGCATGCCCACATTATCGACGTGACTGATCTTTGTTGCCCGGTGTTCGTCTACGAAGGGAACGAAGACCTGTTCCGGTTCGAGCGACCTGACCGCGAACGCGAGGAGCTCGACAAACGGCGTGCATGTCCCCGGGACACCGTAATAGACGATCTGGTCGCCTTTCTTCAAGCCGGTCTTCTCAACAAATTCCTTAAACGGGCGCAGGATGCCCGGGACACCGTGAAATGTTTCTTTCTGGGTCATGACAGATCAACTGTTCCAAAGGAGAGATTATTATACCATCGTATTCCCGCTGGATCGTCGCAGGGAACGGGCATTATCGAATTCACTCCCGATGCTGAAATAAATAGCAGGAACAAACAGGGACACCGATATGTCCGGAGGTATCTCAGGTTTAGAGGATTTTGTGTAGGATGTGATAGTTTAAATTATTTATGCGCATATGAGTAAAAATAAAGGAGCAATCATGAAGATATGTTTCACCGCAAAAGGAACCACCCTGGACTCTCAGACCGAAGAGAGATTCGGGCGTGCACCGTATTTTATCCTTATTGAGAGTGAGAATGGATCCTTTGAGGCGATCCAGAACCCGTTCGCCGATGGCGGGGGAGGCGTTGGCCCGAAGGCAGCCCAGGTTCTCATCGCGAACAATGTCAAAGCACTGGTCAGCGGGCAGGTTGGCGGGAATGCAAGGGAAGTCCTTGCGGCGGCAGGGATTACGATGTACATCTGTCGTGCCGGCGGATCGGTACGGGATGCATTCGACCAGTTCACGAAAAAGACCCTTGAACAATCTGCATAAGGCAACAAAAGGCAGGATAAGCGGTTACGGAATTATCCGGGAAACTTCCTAAAAGGAAAAAATGAAACTTGCAATTGCCAGCGGGAAAGGCGGTACCGGCAAGAGCATGGTGGCGGCAAACCTGGCCTATACGCTTGCATGGACGGGGCAGGTAACTCTTGTCGACTGCGATGTCGAGGAGCCCAACCTCCACCTCTTCTTTCCGGCACCTGCCTCAACAAGGGAAGTCACCGTGCCGGTGCCGGTTGTCGACGAAACTACGTGCCGGCACTGTGGGAAGTGCGGTGAGTTCTGCCAGTATGGTGCCCTGACGGTACTGAGCAAACGTATCCTCTTCTTTCCCGAGCTCTGCCATTCCTGCGGCGGGTGTATGCTGGTCTGCCCGAACAATGCCATCCATGAAGAGCCGAAACGGATCGGCACCCTTTCCGTATCTGCACCGCAGCCCGGCCTGAAGCTGATCTCGGGAACACTGGACACGGGCAGCCCGCACGCGGTGCCGGTTATCCGGGCAGCAAAGAAACTGGCCGCACAGGATCCTGTAGTAATCCTCGATACGGCCCCGGGCACATCATGCCCGGTTGTCGAAGCGCTGGACGGGTGCGATGCCTGCATTCTCGTCACGGAATCCACTCCGTTCGGGCTGCACGACCTGCAACTTGCCGTGGATGTCGTATCGCGGCTGGGTATTCCTGCCGGCATCGTCATCAACCGGAGCGATGGGAAAGATGAGGAGACCCTCCGATTCTGTACCGATCATGACCTTGAGGTCATGATGACCCTCCCCTTCAGCCGCGAGATCGCCGCCATCCAGAGCAGGGGCGATCTCCTCTGCCAGGTACGGCCGGAATGGCAGAAGGATTTCTGCTCGCTCTTCTTCAAATGCAGGGCACTTGCCGGGGTGGATGAATGATCCGGCTTGCAGTCATCAGCGGCAAGGGTGGGACCGGAAAGACGATGATCACCGCAGCACTTGCTCAGTTGCTTCCGGGAAAACTCGTGCTTGCGGACTGCGATGTGGATGCAGCGAACCTTGAGCTTCTCATGGATCCCCGACTCATCCGGACAGAACCCTTCTCCGGCATGAAAACAGCGGTAATCGATCCCGCGCTCTGCACGCAGTGCGGGGAGTGCTTGGATCACTGCCGGTTTGAGGCGATTGCACGTGACGGGGAAATATGCCGGGTTGACCCGCTCCGATGCGAGGGGTGTGCCGTGTGTGTCCATGTCTGTCCCGTTGCCATCACCCTGCAGCCGAGACAGACGGGCGAGGTGAAATATTCGGACACCGGACGGGGCCATCTGGTGCATGCCCGGCTTGTACCGGGCGCGGGGAATTCCGGGCTGCTCGTCCATGCCGTGAAGAAGATGGCCATGGAACAGGACAGGGACTGCGATCTCTTCCTCATTGACGGCCCGCCCGGGACCGGCTGCCCTCTGATTTCCACGATAAGTGGCGTGGATGCCGTGCTGATCGTCACTGAACCGAGTGTCTCGGGGCTCCATGATCTGAAACGGGTGGTGGCGGTCTGCCGGCAGTTCCGGCCATATATCTTTGTTGCCATCAACCGGTTCGATCTGGAGCAGTCCCTCACGGACACAATACAGACATGGTGCCGTGAAGAGAATATTCCCGTACCAGGGATGATCCCCTTTGATCCGGCTGTTATTGAGGCGGTCAGGAATGGCAGGGCCGTTACCTTTACCGGAGTATCCCCGGCAGCACAAGCCATTCAAATACTGGCAGCCAAAATTGAACAGGAGCTGACAAACCTTGGAACCAGGCGCTGAGACCAAAGAATGCTGCCGGCGGAGGGGACGGCCCCGGCAGAACCGGTCACTCGAAGGCGGGCCATCCGGGCGATGTTATGCGCCGCAGTGTAATTCGAATGAACAGAACGAGGTAGTCCTGCTCTTACCAGAAGAGATTGCCGCACTGAACCTCATCGACTTCCAGGACCTTGAACAGGAAGAGGCAGCAGTCGTACTCGGCGTTTCCCGGAAAACCATCTGGCGTGATATCCACGAGGCACGCCACAAGATTGCGGATGCCATTATCAATGGAAAAACGATCCAGATGGACGGTTGTGCGCGGAGGCTCAACGGCCGCTGCCCGAAACGGGACGAGACCCTCTGCCCGAAAAGCGGGGGCGGCCGCTGTCCCCGGGCCAATGGGACAGAAGAGGGCGATCCTGCCGGATAGTCCGGGTATAGTGAGACGCTTATGGGGGTGGGCATGACTCAGAAACATCTTTTCGGGCCGGTCCTTTCCCGGAGACTCGGGCTCTCGCTCGGTATTGATCTTGTCCCGTTCAAGACCTGCTCGTATGACTGCGCCTATTGTGAATGCGGCCATACTACCTCAAAGACAATTACCCGGCTGGACTTCTTTCCTGCAGAAGACGTAATGGCAGAGCTCCGCAAGGTACTCGTCAGACGACCTCATCTCGATTCGATCACGCTCGCCGGTTCAGGAGAGCCGACACTGGCGCGTTCACTTGGACCGGTGATCGCCTTTGTCAGGAGTGAGTACCCGGAATACACCCTGAGCGTCCTTACCAACGGGAGTCTCCTGACCCGTCCGGATGTACGCGGGGAACTCCTTCCTGCCGACCGGGTCATCCCGACGCTGACCACGGTATCCCAAAAGACGTTTGAGCGCATCCACAACCCCCATCCATCGCTGAAGATAGATACGATCATCGATGGGATGGTGCAGTTCCGTTCAATGTATGAGGGGGCTATCTGGCTCGAAGTATTTGTCATTCCCGGCCTGAACACCATGGATGCGGAACTGGCCGGGCTCAAGGCGGCCATCGACCGGATCGATCCTGATCGTATCCAGCTCAACACGCTCGACCGGCCTCCTGCAGCGGGATGGGTTGAGGCAGCAACGGATGCAGAACTGGAACGGGTCAAGGCAGCGTTGGGACGGCCGGGCATCGAGATCGCAGGGCAAAGGCTTCCGGTTTCCCCGGCAGCACAGGCAAAAACCGGTTCAGCAGACCTGATCCGGGCAACACTCTGCCGGAGACCGTCCACCGTGGAAGATTTTGTCTTCACCACGGGTTTAAGCGGTGGTGAGGTGGTAAAGATCCTCGGGGTGCTTGAACGCAAAGGGGAGGTTACTTCCCGGCGGGGAGCACGCGGGGTCTTTTATGCAATCATATCACAAATGACCATCAACGGGGATACCTGAAATGGAAGATGCAATTAAACTGGGAATCATCATCTGCGACCGGTACCGTACCTGTGCCGGGGGCAAATGCCTGCGGGCACTGCGCAACCGCGAAGGTGCGTTTGAACGGTACAGGGGAAAAGATGTGGAACTTGTCGGATTTTCCACCTGCAACGGGTGCCCCGGCGGGAATGTCGAGTATGTGCCGCAGGAGATGAAAAATAATGGTGCGGAGGTCATCCACCTTGCCACCGGTCTTATCGTCGGCTACCCCCCCTGCCCCCGGATCTCTTATTTTTCCCGGTTTATTAAGGAAAAGTACGGGATGGACGTGGTTGTCGGGACGCACCCGATCCCCCGGAAATATTATCTGACCCACCAGAACCTCGGCTCGTGGGATTCGGGAGCGTGGCAAGAGTTGATTGCACCTACGCTCACTGATGAGAAAACCCGGCTGGCATATGATTAAGTTTTCATCACGCCGGCTTCCCGGTTAATCTCCTGAATGAAAACCCGGATAAAAAATCCTCAACCCGCACTTTTAAGTATTTATGCGCATATGAGTAAATATGGTACCTGAAACGGTACCGGGAGACCTTTCATATGCCAGGAATGGATGGAACCGGGCCCCGTGACAGGGGGCAGATGGCCGTGCGGGGCTTCGGGAGATGCCGGTTTGTACCGGTGCGTCCTGAAGCAGTACCGTCATCGGTGTCGGCGCCTGAAGGTGCAGTAACCCCAGGAGAAAACCGCGATCAGCTCCCGCCACAGGCACCGCTTCCCGGTGCAGGGCGGGGCGGAATCCCGTGCGGATGTGGAAGAGGAAGGGTCTTTGCCGGCGGGCGCCGCTGGCACTGAACCAAGGGAAAAGGAATCATCATGAAAGTCGCTATTGCCAAAGAGGGAAACAACGTGTCCGGACATTTCGGGCACTGCAGCGAATATGCCGTCTTCACCATCGAAAACGGGAAGATCGGCAGTTCCGTTATTTTACCAAGCCCCGGTCACGAGCCGGGCAGGCTTCCGGTATTCCTTGCAGAACATGAGGTAACCCATGTCCTTGCCGGGGGGATGGGGCCGCGGGCCGTGGAACTGTTCTGCGCCAATAATATCGAGGTGTTCCTGGGGATCTCCGGAACAATCGATACCGTTATCCGGGACTTCCTTGCAGGGAAGATCACCCCGGGACAGAGCAGCTGCACCCATGGTCCCGATCATGAGTGTACGCATTAATCCCGTGGATGATGTGCACGTTCCCAATAATTTAAAAAATACATACGGGTTCCCGATGAGACCACATATCCGGCGATAACCTGATGGTGGTCGTTCACGGGGCAAACCTGTCCGGAATGATCCTTATGACAGCAAAAACGGATAAACACCCAGAAAACAAAGGAGCATCACCTGTCCCCAAAGGGCTGCCCCCGAAAGCAAAGATCGATGTGAAACACGTTATCCTTGTCCTGAGCGGCAAAGGCGGTGTTGGTAAATCAACGGTCTCGACCAACCTCGCTACTGCCCTTTCGTCTCACGGAAGGCAGGTCGGCCTGCTCGACCTCGATATGCATGGCCCCAACATTCCCAAGATGCTGGGAATCGAGGACCAGCGGCCTGCGGTTCTTGAAGAGAACATGGAACCGGTCCACGTGAGCGGGACACTCTCGGTCATGTCGATGGCGTTCCTGCTCCCGGATACCAGCACGCCGGTTATCTGGCGGGGACCGATGAAGATGGCAGCGATCCAGCAGTTCCTTGCGGAAGTGAACTGGGGGGCACTCGACTACCTGATCGTAGACCTCCCGCCAGGAACCGGTGACGAGGCACTTACCATTGCCCAGCTCGCCCCGAATGTACAGGGAGCGGTTATTGTCACTACGCCGCAGGATGTGGCAGTGCTCGATGCAGTCAAGGCAGTGAAGTTCATCCAGAAACTGGAACTGCCGGTCATCGGTATTATCGAGAATATGAGCGGGATGGTCTGTCCCCACTGCGATAAAGCCATCAACCTCTTCGGGAAAGGTGGAGGGCAGAAAGTTGCCGGGGAACTTGGCGTGCCCTATCTTGGTTCCATCCCGCTCGACCCGGCGATGGTGAAAGCGGGTGATGAGGGGCGTCCGTATGTCCTCCGTCATGCAGATACGCCGACATGGAAGGCCGTGGACACCGTGATGGAAAACCTGGTAAAACGGGTTGAGTCCTAAAAAGGGTTAAAAAGGAACCAATCATGAGAAAATATCCGGGTATTCCCGAACTGCTTGAGACGTACATGCAGGAGCAGGGATCTTCAGAGCGGTGGGTTACTGTGCAGGAGCTCCGTGAACGGTTCGGCCTGACCCGTTACCAGTGCAACACCGTCTCCGGGTTTTTACGCCGGCTGGAGTTCGGGTCATTCGGGCAGTGCCCAGTCATAGTTGCGAAAATTACACGGGAAGGCGGCGGGAACCCTTCAGATCCGAAGAAGTGCCGGTATCTGCTGAAACTGCGGGTACATCACGCTCTGCGACAGGAGCCCGTTCATGGCACGCAATAGGGAGGTACCGGCCCTTCTTGAAAGGTTCATGGAAGAGTCCGGGGAGTCACAACGCTGGATCACGGTCAACGAATTCCGGACCTATTTTCATCTGGATGAGTTCGCTGCACCGGCGATCTCCGGTTTTTTACAGCGGATTTACCAGGGCCCTTTCTTCTCCTGCCCCTACCGGGTGGAAAGAATTGAGAAGGTCACCATCCAGAAACCTCAGCGCAGGATTATCAAACGATACCTGGTGACCCTAAGACCCCCGGCAAGGAAAAAAAATATTCCGGATTGTGATACCCGATTGGCAGATACGCCACCTCACGATATTTTTACGGATTCTGATGCAATCGATCTGTTCAACCGGGTATTAGGAGAACACCGTGTGGGAAAACAGGGTTCAGGTGATCGGTAATTTCCCTCGCATCTCCCTGCTGGTCCGGCAGTTTACGGGTGCAGATTTTTCTCCTGGGACAAAAAGGCAGGATCCCCTTTGTTTTTAAAAAGTCGCTCTGCAGCAAATCCCTGGCGGCAGTGCTTAGCGAGCACAGCGATTGAAAATCCTGAAATAAAATCAATCCCGGTATGAAGGGACCGTTCCCGGAAGGAACTCCGGCCCCGTTGGCCGGGAACGGATCATCTCCCGGGGAACCGTAAGAACCCCGGCTCCCCGGAGCACTTTCGGCAGGATCAGGATTCCCCGCCTGGCACCGGCATGGGAAGGAGGGAAGATCTGAGATGAGCTCAACCGGGGTCAAATCAGCCTCCGATTGTCCTTTTTTGGGGTCCGGCCGGCAACATTTCGATAAAAAAACCCCGCCCCGGTTTCAGGAAACGGCTGTTTCAGCCCCGGATTGGCTGTCCTGGGTGCCCCGGGGGTCCGGAAATATCCACGATATGCAACGATCCAGGGCAGGATCTCCAGATCCGGCCTGCTGCCGTCAAACTGCACCGGGGGGATCCGGGATGAAGTCAACCGGGGTCATTTCAGCCCCCGATTCGTTCGCCCGGGAGTATGGCAGACAATATTTCGATGAAAAACCACACCATAATTTCTGGAAACGGCCATTTCAGGCTCGTATTGGCAATAATCTTGTCGCATGGGCCCGGAAATATCCACGATATGCAACGGTGCAGCAGGAGGTCCAAGGAAGGGCAGGCCCGGGGTGTTCTGGCAAAGAAAAAAAAGGATCTGGGGCGGTCACTCCGCCGTTATCCGGTCATAGAAGACAGCCGCAAGCACGGCGCCGACGGCCGGCCCGATGATGTAGATCGGGAAGAACGCCCAGAGGTTTGATCCCCCGAGGAGGAAGTCCATCACGTACGGCCCGAACGTGCGGGCCGGGTTGAGCGATGCGCCGGAGATATTGCCGGCCATCGTGATCATGCCCGCCACGGTCAGGCCGATGATGAGCCCGGCAAAACCCGCGGGGGCGCGTTTGTCCACGGCAACCCCCATGATGACGAGCATCAGCACGAACGTTGCGATCACCTCCACAAGGATCGCCTGCCCGTATGCGATCCCGGGGAACGGTGCCGTTGCCCCAAGCCCGCCGACGGTGACAGCATCCGGTCCAATGGTGAGGAAGAAGAGCAGGCTCCCGGTCGCGGCGCCGATGCACTGGGCAATGATGTACGCGACAGCGTCACCGGACGGGAACCGCTTCGTTGCCCAGAGCGCAATCGTCACCGCCGGGTTGATGTGTGCCCCGGAGACCCGTCCGAGCGCGTAGATGACGGCAGCGACAACGATACCGAACGTGATCCCGATCGCAAACCAGTCACCGAGCCCGCCGAGCTGGCCGATCCCGACATTGAACGGGGTTGCCGGTTTTGTCCCGGCAGCGAGCATCAGCGTGATAGCTGCTGCCCCGGCCCCGAAATACACGAGGAGCAGGGTGCCGACGGCTTCAGCAATACTCCGGTTTGTGAGCGATGCCATCACTTCCCCTCCCCGTACGCTGTATTGCAGTCCGGGCAGAGCATACGGGGCATCTTCTTTGGCAGCTTCCGCGAGGGAAGCGGGTACCCGCCCTCCCAGACCTCGACCTCTTTCCGGATCGTATGCTTCATGCAGGTCCCCATTCCGCAGGCAACACAGACGGCAACGGCATCACTGTCCTTTCCCTCCTTTGCACACGTGTAACATTTCATGGTTTCACCGTGTCCCGGCCGGGATCAGACCGCTTCCTTCCACTGGCACGAGCAGTGCCGGAAATCCATCAGGGCCGCGGATGCACAGTCTTTGCAGATCCGGGCAGGGGCCGCTGCAACGTCCTTGTGCAGGGCGATGATGTTCGTCATCAGGGTCGCCGTGACCGGCTCGCTCGTTAAGAGACACGGGGAGTCGGACAGGCGCATCATTGCCGAGAACCGCACGGTCATCGCACAGGCCGGGTAGGCGTACCGCTGCGGGTTTGCCAGCACCTCGTTTTTGAGGATGGGCGAGAGGTCGACTTCGAAGCCGGCAACCTTCGGTTTCACGAGCCCTGGCTCGCTGCTCTGCATCCTCCGTGCCTTGTCCACCATCTTCCAGCCCCGGTATATCATGTCCATGAAGTCGCAGTTGTGGAGCTCGATCGCTGCACCCCGCTTCGGGTAGAGCTGGACATAGTTGTGGTACCGCTTGGTGAGCATGTCCACGACCATGATCGCGTTGAACCCGTCGAGTTCGAGGAGGTATTCCGCTGCACTGGCGGATGCGCCGGTCGCGACCGAGAGCACTTCGTTCTCGGTCTTCATCTTCGGCGCCGCGGCTTTCAGCGTCCTGTCCATGACTTCGGTCACGGACTCGATGACGGCCATGATCACGTCGTCCTTGCACATGTTGTATGTTGACTGGGAGATGTGGTGGGCGATATCCCCGACACAGTAGGCCGGCACGGTCACGATGTTGCCGTAGTGCACCCCCTCGTCGAGCGATGCTTTGACCGCACCCTGCATCTTTGCCCGGTACTCCTTCATGTACTTCCGGCAGTCGAACGAGGACTGGCCCACGGAATCCATCAGCTTTGCCTGCGCCTCGACCGGCGTGTCGTAGATGGACTGGACCATCGCGACCTCCTGCTTCACGGCATCGGCAAGGGTCGCCCCACCTTCGACCGCGTGGGCAAAGACGTCCCCGATGCCGTACGAGGTGTTCATGGCCCACGACTTTGCGGCAAGGATCGTCTGCTTGTGCGCAACCGGGATATCGATGGTCCTGAGGATCTGGTTGACGATGTTGCTGCTGCTGCCCGGGATCAGGGCAAAGTCCACGACACAGGTGGGGCCGTAGAAGCCCGCATACCGCCGGGCCGACTCCTTGCCGATCAGGGCTTCCGCCCTGCCGACTGCTGTGATGAACGCATCAACGCTCTTCCGGAACTTCGGGTCGGCATCGTAGAGCATCTCCATGATGACCGGGGTCTGGTAGTGCTCGACAAAGGGGTCGTCCTCCGGGCGTATGGTGTTGGTCAGGCCTTTTAAGATCGTATAATGGGCATTGACCGAATCGGTGTGCAGGGCAAAGACCGCCCTGCTCTGGCCTCCCGCGGGTTTCATCCCCTTGACCGCGTCGACGTACGCTTTCGTGTCGTCGATAACGAACTTCTCACCGCGTTTCTTCTTTACCTGGTTCACGTCGGCGTGCTGGGCAGCCATCGCTTCCGTGATCATTTTTTTGATTACTTCCTGCATGGTGCTGCAACTCCCGGCACCAGAACAAAGGGGGGTGCCTGTAAGGCAGACATTGTCAGAACCCCTTATTAAAACCTTCATGGGGGCATGGCCCGGCCCTGCGGTCTGCTGCATGCATGGTTTCCCGCCCGTTCAGCAATGCTCATCGCCCGGAAGGGCGATAGCTGTACATGGCGGCGGGACTACGGGAACGGGCGAGGCTGGTTGCGGACGGGCAGGGATACTTCCTGATCCTGCTTGTCCTTTCCGTTCTGTCGTATTTCATCATACCGGCGCCGGTCATCCTCCATCCCCCGCTCACCTGGATTGGAATTCTCTTCATGGCGGCCGGCCTGCTGCTTGCCCTGCGGTGCCGGGCGCTCTTCCTGCAGCACCGGACAACGATGTCCCCGTACGCGACCCCTGTTGTGCTGATAACTGCCGGCCCGTTCCGCTTCAGCCGGAACCCCGCGTACCTTGCCATGGCAGCGATCCTCTTTGGAAGCGCTGTGGTAATGGGGTCCGTCCTCCCCTTCGTGTTCACGGCCCTGTTCATCGCGATCATCGAAATGCTCTTCATCCCGGTCGAGGAGCGGATGCTGGAGGAGGCGTTCGGCGGGGAGTACCGCGAGTACCGGAAGGAGGTGCGGCGGTGGGTCTGATCCTGTTTTTGCAAAAACCGGTTACGCCTGTATCATTCCCCGATTGCCTCATAAATCCTGTAAAACTGCTGGTTTTCTTGTTTTGGAATTTATTCATCAAAGCCCATCGCCCTTTGTGATCTATACCGGGATGTCCGCGGGATCCTGCAATGCAGGAGGGATAAGACGGATCATTTGTGCCCCTGTATCGGTTTCGTCCGGAAATTTCATCCGGATTGTGTTCTGGCATCGCTCATGAAAATGTCCGGAAATGTCCGGAAAGAATTTTGTCTGCAATGTGTCCGCTATTATTCTCTCGATCCCTCTGTAAATTTCAGGCAGTTTCAATTTTCAGCCGAGTTGTATCGTTTTCCAGAATTGCAGGTACCGTGTGAAAATGTCCACATCATGTCCACATTGGCAATGAGAATTCTACGGGATTAAATTAGATATTTTCCCATTTCAATGGATATTTACGTTTTTTCTCAATAGTGATTCAGCGACTTCTGTGCCCACCCATGTCCACATAGGTGGAAAAGACTGCATTGAGCCGGAATAGTTTCGTTGCTCCACTTTTTTCCATCACAATGACTTTTTGCATCTCAAGGGCTGCAAGATCACGTCGTGCGGTCCGCTCATTGCATTCAAACAATTTGCTATATTCCTGTCTGGTAATGGTGGGGTGGGTTTGTAAATACTTGAGAGCTCTGTGCTGCCGTTCGATCCCGGCACTATGCAGTGCAATCTCGACGGCGATCTCGATCTGCATCTCGTTGTAGGGTTTGAAGATGAAGCCGGAAGGACCGGTTTTTTTTGCCCGGTCGACAATAGTTCTGGAAGCATATGCCGTGGCATAAATGATGGGGATCCCCCACCGTGACCGGATCTCGCCACCGGCAGTAATCCCGTCCATCTCACCGGTCAGGTTGATATCCATCAGCACGAGATCCGGGCGTTTTTCTTCGGCAAGCCGGATCGCTCCTGCGCCGGAATTTGCAATGCCGGGAACATCATACCCGAACCCGGTCAGGATCTCCCGCAGATCCTGTGCAACCAGCAGTTCATCCTCAACAACAAGGATTTGTGGTTTTCCCGTCATATGACATTCGCTCCGGATTTCGCTGATTCTGCAGTCCGGGGAACACGAACTGTGATAGTCGTCCCGCTCCTCCCCTCCCCGGATATGGCCGGTTATATCCCCTGTGCGAAGACCCCGGCAGGGACGAACCTGAAAATGATCGTTCCCCGGTGAATGGCCGTCCGGATCATTTCCCGGCACCTCCCGGTTTGTCCTTCCCAAGATTATTGGGGAAGGATAATGTGAACTTCGTACCCGCAGTCCGGTCGACGGTAACCGTCCCGTCCAGCTGATCGGTCAGCGTATTTACCAGACGAAGCCCGAGCGAGGCCTGGTTCTCCAGCGTGATATGCTCCGGCAGACCGATCCCATTGTCAGCCACGACAAATTTCAGGGAAGCGGAATCCATGGCAGCACAGATGCTGAGTTTCCCGTTTTTCCTGTCTGCGAATGCGTACTTCAGGCTGTTTGTGATCAGTTCGTTGCAGATGAGACCAAGGGGGATGGCGGTATTGATGTCCACGGGAATCTTCGGGATGTCCAGATCAAGCTTGATCCCCCGCTGTGATGCTTCGTACGACTGGAAGAGCCCGGTTCCCAGCGCCCGGATATAATCCCCGATGTCGATATGGGCCAGGCTCTCGCCCCGGTAGAGCTGTTCGTGAACAAGCGCCATGGATCGCACCCGGGTCTGGCAGTCTTTCATGGCTTCAATGACAACGGGGTCATCGAGCTTCCGTAGCTGGAGGTTGATGATGCTGGTGATGATCTGGAGGTTGTTCTTGACCCGGTGGTGAACCTCTTTGAGGAGCGTCTCCTTCTCGGCAAGCGAGGCCTCGATTTGCGCAGTCATCTTCTTCCGCTCGGTAATATCGCGGGCAGCGGCCAAAACACCGGCAATGTTCCCGCCAGGATCGCGGTACACGGTTGCATTATACAGGACCGGGGTCAGCTTGCCGTTTTTATGCCGGATCTGAAGTTCATAGTCGGTGACGGACCCGTCACGGAATACCTTCTCGTACCCTTCTTTTGCCTTCTCCGGTTCGGAGAAATATTGCACGAAGTCGGTTCCGATAAGTTCTTCCCGGCTGAACCCGGTTGCGAGGGTGGTTGCTGCATTCACGTCACTGATTTTACCGTCAGGGTTGATGGTAATGAGCGGATCGAGGCTTGCTTCGATCAGGCTCCGGTTGTACGCATTGGCACACCTGATCGCTTCCTGTGCCTTCTTCCGCTCGGTGATATCATGGCTGATCGTAGAAATCCCGGCAAGAGTGCCCGTCCCGTCCCGTATCGGGGATGCCGTGAGGTATATGTCAATCATCTCCCCGTCTTTCCTCCTGCGCCGGGTCTCGTACCGGATGACCGGCTTGCCATTGCAGATGCGCTCCTGGATGATCCGGGTGTCATCCGGCTGGCCGGGCGGCACCAGGAGGGAGATGTTCCTACCGGTCATCTCCTGTGCTGTATACCCGTACATCCGTTCTGCACCTGCATTCCAGCTCATGATGGTCCCGTCAAGCGTTTTCCCGATGATCGCCTCGTCCGAGTACTGCACGATGGCGGCCAACCGTGCCAGGTCTTCTTCTGTCCGCCTGCGTTCTGTGATATCACGGATGTTGCCGGTACGGTAGAGTGGGCGACCTTCGTTGTCCCGGGTCAGGGACATGTGATTGGAGAGCCAGCGGTATTCGCCGTTCTTTGCCCGCTGGCGGTATTTTAGTTCTTCGTGCCCGGAATCTGCCATGTGTAAAATACCGGCACGGAATGCCGGTAAATCCTCGGGATGAATCATGGCGAGCGATGTTTCACGATCCAGATCCATCAGCTCCTGAACCGTATACCCGACAAGTTCCTGGACGGCAGGACTGATGTACTCGTACCGGCCCGTCTGCTCGTTTACACGGTAGATGACATCCCGGGAATTCTCCAGCACGGACCGGAAGCGTTCCTCACTCTCCCGCAGCGATTCATCAGCCTGTTTTCTTACCAGCGCGACCGCAACAAGGTCGGTCACCGCTTCCATCAGCGCGATCTCATCTTCGGTGAAACGGGTGCGGCTTTTTGTGCCAAGCGAGAGCGTACCGATGGTACTGTCCTGGTCCATGAGCGGGTGGCAGACATATGCTGTGATCCCGAGGGAACGGATCAGTTCT
>Ga0074195_1001902_pt1 | contig 26180 bp, 20 predicted proteins | sample EPASupsiteHSE623_FD_64525 | JGI IMG/M metagenome (GOLD analysis project Ga0074195, IMG submission 64525) | Bioremediated contaminated groundwater from EPA Superfund site, New Mexico - Sample HSE6-23 | ecosystem: Environmental > Aquatic > Deep subsurface > Groundwater > Contaminated ... | reverse complement strand
GAGCCTCTTCTTTTCTTGGTGTTTTTTTCATTGTCTTGTTGGGTATGCGGCTTAAGAGTTTACCCAACCAGAATAGCATTTACACAAAATATTTTACAGTCTCAATTTTCGAAATGAACTGATGCTCTTTTTCATAGGCGTACTCTTAATCGCCAGTCTATACGTCTCAATTATCACCGGACGCACACTTACGTATATCTCATGGTTTACACTATGCATCATGGCTGTCACTGTTTTTACTTGCTATCAACATTCTATTGACTACACCATGTATTTGGTATTGATATTGATCGGCATAGGTGTAGTTAATGCACTGGCTATCATTGATAGTCAGAAGAGGAAAAACATACAATATTTTTCCTCATGAATGACCCAGGACTGAAAAAGTGAACCAGACGATCAACTGGATGCCTTCCTGGTTCTCAACACTGGCAGATAGAAATATTTTCCTCTGCTAATATGGCGACTCAATTCAAAGGGTCGCCTTTTTTATTGTGGAATGTTATCAATGCTGCTTATAGGTGGATATTAACGAGATGACGGTGTGATGCAACTCACCTACACACAACCCATTGGGTCCTTCGTTCTCCCACAAGAACAAAGAGTAATCACATCGTTGACATGCAACAGTACAAAACCTTGATTTTTTTGGATAAGTATTGTATAGTTGATATTCAGTGAGCATACTTGATATTTATTGAATATTCCTTATTGAAACTGTACCAATTTAAAATAGGTCTATAACCAAGCCTTTTGTTGTCTTCACGCTTTCAGATAAGCCTTGTTAAACGGAAGGAGTTCTTATTGGACTAAAAGTTATGAAAATTATCCCTCTTTCAAAATTTAATTGTATTGGAGCCCTGCTTCAAGCGGCAAAAAAATATGGAGTGACGGTTGAAGTAATTGATGAAAAATCTCAATTGATGATTTTTTCTAAGAATCGAAAAAGTTGTTATGTAAAAAGACACGTGATAGATATCAACAGCCAAATGGCATCCATGTTGACGAGCAACAAATTTCTAACAAAAAGACTTTTGGCAAAAAATGGCATCCCTATCCCCGCTGGTTTTAAAGAAAGAAATTTGGAAAAAGTTCTAACAAAGCTAGCTGATGAAGAAATAAAATTTCCTCTCGTGGTTAAGCCAACAAACGGCAGCCAAGGCGGCGCGGTAACTGTTGATATTCAAAATAAAGAATGGCTTGAAAAAGCAATCGAGGAAACAAAAAGATACAATAGTCTAAAAAGAAGTAGACCAAACGCTTTCTTAGTGGAAGAATACATACCAGGCGATGATTTCAGATTTCTAATTTTAGACGGAAAAGTTCTTACCGTTTTAATGCGAAAACCTGCTTATGTCGTAGGCGACGGGCAAAAGACCATTGGGGAATTGATCGATGAATATAACGGTCAGCCTGGAGTAGCAAAAAATCAGCCGCTTTGCCCTATTATCAAAGATTATGAATTCAACAGAAATCTTCTGGAACAAAACTTGAGCGAAGAAACAATAGCCAAAAAAGGAAACCTAATCCATCTCAGAAAAAGCGCCAATGTCAGCACTGGCGGAAGATCTTTTGAATGCTTTGCCAAGGTTAACCAAAAATATTTTGCCCTTATGGAGAAAATAGTAAAAATATTCAGCATACGATTTTGCGCGGTGGATATTATTGCTGAGGACATTGGTAAATTTGAAAATTTTAAGGTGATAGAATTAAATGATTCTCCTGGATTTGATATCCATGAAGCACCCTTTGAGGGCAGGTCTTTTAGGGTGGCAGAACGTCTTGTTAATTTAATTTTCGCTTAAAAAATCGTTATTTCTCATGATGCTAATTTTTCGAATTGCTTTATCGATGGCGTTATCTATCTTGACGTTTTCACCCAAAAAGTTCAACAGTACCCGGGAGACTATTATGTAGTAATCGAAAAAATCGCCGCCCAAATTGAAAAAGAAAAAACTCCCAATCGAAAAAACTACTCTTTTGGAAACGCTAGCTAACAGTACAGCAGAAGGCGCCAAACTTGCTGAGGGAGTAGAAGTCTGAAGGCCAAAAAGGTCTAGTTGCTTTCGCCAGACTCATGCTTCAAGAACCGGAACTTTTAATCTTAATTGACAAAAGTCAAAGCGGTGCCTTTTTGATTGGCGCGACCCGTCCGGCCGATACGGTGAATATAGTCTTCGTAAGTGTTGGGAAGATCAAAATTGATAACGTGACTAACATTGGGAATGTCGAGACCTCTCGCCGCGACATCGGTAGCCACTAGAATGTTCACAAAATTTTCCTTAAACATTTTGAGCGCCCGTTGCCGTTTAGCGTGCGGTTTGTCTCCGTGAATCGATTCCGCCTTGAACCCTCTTTGGTATAAATTGTGAGTAAGCTTGTCTGCTCCGTGCTTGGTGCGAGTGAAAACCAAAACTTTTTGAAATTTGGTCTGGATGAGCAACTCATGAAGCACCTCTACTTTATCTTTATCAACCGACACACGAACAATATCCTGATCAATTTGCTTGGATATTTCTCTGGTTGTTATGGAAATAAGTTCCGGATCTACTAAAAATTTTCTTACTAAATTTTCAATTTCTGCCCCAAAGGTGGCGGAAAAAAGCAGTACCTGTCTTTTTTTGGCAACCAAAGATAAAAGCATTCGGACATCGTTTATGAAACCCATATCCAGCATCCGGTCAGCTTCATCCAAAACTACACTGCCAAATCGAGATAAGTCTAAAACTTTTCTTGAAATTAGATCTTTGATTCTTCCTGGAGTTCCAATAACAACGCTGTGTCTAGAACGAAGATCGGCAATTTGTCTTCCAATGCTCGCGCCCCCGACAACCACCACGGAAAAGATACGCAGAGTTCTGGCAAAGGCCAAAAATTCCTCTTGAATTTGAATGGCTAGTTCTCTGGTCGGGACAACAATCAACAATTTTTCTTCTCGATTAGACAGAATCTTATGAATCATCGGAATGAGAAAGGCGGCTGTTTTTCCCGTACCAGTGTTGGCAAGACCGATCACATCTTTGCCTGCCAAAATTGAAGGAATCGATTGGTCTTGAATGGGAGTGGGAGCAAAAAAGCCACGCTTGGCGATAGCTCCTTTCAGCGCGTCCGTAATTGCAAGATCAGAAAAAGAATATCGCGGAGTGAAAACTGGAGCCGGCCGTCCCTCTTCCGCTTTGCTGATAAACCGACTAACATCAATCGAATTTCCGGAAAATCTTCGATTTCTCGATCTAAAATTGTTCCGTGGTCCTTTTTTCCAGCTAGCGCCGGCGCGCGAACTCCGCGCGTTTGTTTTTTTGTACATAGTTTGTATCAAACATAAAAAGTTAGATATTTTATGTTTAGATACGAAAGAGACTTTCTAAGCAGACTCCAAGAAGTATTAACATAAAAAGTAAGTATATCACTCAATTATTATTTTGTCAAGCGCTTACCCTGCTCGCTACTTACTCATGAGTGACGGTTGCTTGATAAATCACCACTTCGCCATAGTTATTGGCGCTGCAAAGATTTTCTTCTTCCTCAGTTTCACAATTGGATTGAGTATATACGCCTGCTTTGAAGTAGGCCTCTTTGACTTCTTTTTCGAGAGTATAAACAGGAGCGGCACTGTTATTGTAATAAACCATTATCTTCCCATCCTCCGCCACAAACTTAACCGTAAACCGTTTTCCCAAGGTATAATTTTCGTCTAAAGTATAAACATCGCTCTTGCTGCGAGTAATATATAATTTGGGGTATTCCAATCGGATAACTAGAAGATCATCATCATCACCATGGATTTGTCCCGCCACAACATCCGGCTTGTTTTCAGGAACAGCGGTGATCGCTTGATCGAGAAAAAGAGTATGAGTTCCATTTGTTGACGGCCAGTAGGCGTTTTCTGTTCCATCCTGAGTCATCTCGCGAAGTTCTGTTCGGGGATAATCTGAGTTTGCCGTAGTCGGCGCATTGACCGGAGCCCGAAAGGCCACTCCTTTTTTGTCCGACGTCAGAAAAAACCAAGGGTTCATTTGGTATGTCGCCAATTCCGGTTGCAAAATGTCCCTAGGTTCCTCCGAATCACCATCAGTCGCTACCGGCAAAGTCAATTTCCATCTGCTAAGATCCAATCGCTCTGATGGATAAGAAACAACGTTCTCAGGTCTGGTAACGGAAGATCGAAAAGAAGGAAGCGAGTTAACTGCTGTATCGTTTTGTCTATTTTTATCAGGATAACCGACAAAAACAGCCACGCTGCCCAAAAACAGAAGAAGCGTCACTCCAAGAAGAATTTGCTTTTTGTTAGAGATTAAAATATCTGTAATCATAGGGATAAAAAGTTATAATTTTTTTATTATCATGGTTTTATCAATAATTACTACAACTAATTTCCGAATATTTATCAAAGTCGGTCGTTAAAACGAAACAAGAGCCTATTTGCTTTGTACCAACTAGTATAACCATCTAATTTAAAAAATATATGAGTCAAAATAATTCAAAAAAAGAGCTCGCCATGACAAGGGTTTTTGACGCTCCAAGAAAGCTCGTCTGGGAGGCCTGGACAAGCCCGGAAAAAATGAAACGCTGGTGGGGACCGAAAGATTTCACAGCGCCAGTTATACAATCGGATTTTAAAGTCGGGGGAAAATATTTAAACTGCATGCGAGGAGCGGTTACTCCTGACGGAGAGAAAAAAGATTTTTGGTCCACCGGAAAATATCTCGAGATTATTCCTGAGAAAAAATTGGTCATGAGCGACTCTTTCGCCGACGAAAAAGGCAACGCTGTTTCAGCCGACTATTATGGCATGGATCCCAACTGGCCGATGGAAATGACAATTTCAGTAATCTTGGATGATACGTCCGACAACAAAACCAAACTCACTCTCTCCCACTCCGGGACCAAAGACATTCAAGAAAAAGATCTCAAAGACATGAACGAAGGCTGGAATCAATCCTTGGATAAGCTCGCAGAAAGTTTGAAGTGACCGCCTACATGCGAGCACGAGGTTCCTGTTTATTTTATAAAACAAGCATCCCAACATCCGTACGACACAGGAATTCCCAACAACCGCGCCATCAGAAAAGACGCGACAAAGATAAAGAAAACTAAACCGAAGACATAAGTAAGCAAATCAAAAAACATGAAGATTTTGCACGTTAAGGGATGTTTCTCCTTGAAGTAATACATATAATCCAACCTCTCGCTGCTTTTGGCAAAATAAAACAAATACCCCTTTAAAAAAGACAGGAAAGGACTGCCTAGTTCTCTTTGAATTGCCTTTAAAATCCCCTCTTCGCTGGAAAAGTCGTAGCTCTTGCTATTTTTTCTGCCGTTTATCTCTTTCACGTATTCACGCGCTTCCGCTTTTGCATGATCATCAAACTTCTTCAATTCTTTTAGGCTGGAGATCCCCACCTCATCCAAGGACTTGCCCAGCCTCTTCGTTGCCGGATTAGTACTCATTTTTTATTTATCGGATATTTGAATATTTCGATAGCAGCTTAAGGTGATGCAGCCTTCCAATTACTACTGGAACCGGAACATCAAAAAGATCCGCCATCTCGGATATTTCCAATCCTTGGTTTACATATGATCTTATACTATCCTCTGGCATTAGCAAAGAAGAAGCAATCTTGTTGGCTTCGTTCTCCACGCCTGCCACATCATCTATTTTGTTTTCCGCATCAACACGACCAGAACACAGCCCGGAAAACCCATCTTTATACAAATACGCCGCTTCAACGCTTCCGTCATCTTTGATGAGCGTATTCTTTTCAAAATATTCCTTGGTTTTAGACCCAGGAGCAAATGAATACAGATAATGGCCAATCTCATGAGCAACGGTAACTCTTCTTAGCTGAGGGTCAAGATCTTTGTTAACAAAGACGCTCCATTTATCATTCTCTTTTACTATCGCCCCGAATCTTTTCGGATTTTCGAACTCAGCTTCAAATATCTCCAGTTCAAGTTCTTCCGTAGCAAATTTTGCAATACTAAAGCGGTCTCCAATACGATATTTCTCATCAACAATATTGTTCGCCGATGTTTCCAAATGCTGAGAATTTTCCACATTTTTAAGCCAAGCAGGAACCATAACCTTAATTTTATAGTTAACAAAAACTAATCCAAAAGATTCAATTAAATATATTTTACCGATCAAGAAGGGTAAAAGCACTTGATTGCTGTTCATTGTAATACAAGCCAATAGCAAAATTATTTTCTGTGCTTAATTACACTATACCAAACATCACAAATTATATCAACAAATAAAATAACAACTTCTACGCATTCAGTTAATGTTGCTTGTGTTGACCGATTTTTGGTGGCATGTTAAAATATTGACCACGATAAAAAAGGAGGTGATAAAATGTAAGTATGGGGGAATAAAAAAGAATAAGACAACATACCCTCTTTGCCAACTTGGGTAAAGAAATTTTCACTGTCAAAAATAATAATAAACTAAATTAACTTATGCATATTGACAACCGAAGAAAGAAAAGAAAAAAAGTTCTTGGCAATTTCCAAAAGATAGCGCCAAAAACTTTTTTCTCATTCGTTTTTATTCTTCTTGTTGCCGTTTCACCGATTGCTTCTTTGAAAAAAACTTCTCGAGCAGAAGCGGCTACCTGCTCCTATCCGGCGCAAGTTTTGGATCTCACTAATTGGAAAGAAACCTTGCCGGCCGGATCATCCGGCAGTCCGACCGAGATAAAACAGGCTTCTCTTGCCACCTACTCCAATAGTCAATTTTTTTATCCTAACACAGACTGCACCGGCGTGATTTTTCGAGCCCCCGTTAATGGTGTCACTACCAGCGGATCGGGATACCCTCGATCGGAACTTCGGGAAATGAAAAACGATGGAAAAGACCAGGCCAGCTGGTCAACCACGTCCGGAACGCACGCCATGTTCATCGATCAAGCCATCACGTCTGTTCCTAAGACTAAAAGACATGTGGTGGCTGGACAAGTGCATAATTCTGAGGACGACGTCATTGTTATCCGGTTGGAATACCCAAAACTTTTTGTCGATATTAACGGAAAAACCGGGCCGACACTTGATTCCAATTATACCTTAGGAAAAAGATTCACCGTTAAGTTTTTGGCTACCAACGGACAAATCAAGATATTCTACAACGGCAGCCAAACACCTGTCTATACGCTAAGCAAAAGCGGATCAGGAAACTATTTCAAGGCCGGCGCCTACACCCAATCCAATTGTTCTAAAGAAACTGTTTGTGACAGCAGCAATTATGGGGAAGTGATCATTTACAATCTTTTGGTAAAACATGCTTCTTCCAGTTCAGATTCAGTTATCCTAACGAATTTTCCTTCCCCAATACCCGCCCCGGAACCAGCGCCCACTCCAGAACCAACACCTGAACCGACTCCCACACCAACGCCTATCCCGGAACCAGCGCCAGCGCCTGCGCCCACTTCTGATCCATCTGTAAGCGGAACTTCTTTTGAAGCGGAAAGCGGAAATATTGTTTCTCCAATGAAAATTATCGACAGCCCTTCAGCTTCCGGTGAGAAATACGTAGTCCAAACTGCAGATTCCGGAACCGGAACCGCCACGTACACGGTGAACATTCCATCTGACGGAAAATACCAACTTCGAGCTAACGTCATTGCTCCCAATGGTTCTTCTAATTCAGTTTACTATTCTTTGGATGGAAGTTCTTCCAACACCTGGAGTTTTCCGGATAATCTGGCTAATTGGACATGGGCAGATGGACCAACTGTTACCTTGTCTCAAGGAGTCCACACTTTGACAATCAAAAAACGAGAAGCCAACACGCAACTAGACGCCTTTGAGTTCAAAAACACAGCTGAGACACCTACTGTTCCAGAAATCACCACCATCGATTCCATCACCCCTTTTGAGGCAGAAAGTGGCACGCTTAGTGAAGGAATGAAAGCGTTGTCTGATGACGCGACGGCTTCGGGAGGTAAGTATATAAATGCCAGTTCTTCGGGCATAGCTACTTATAAAGTAAACGTACCTTCTTCCGGAACATACCGCATAGCCGGTTGGATCAAAGCCGCCAACGGTTCTTCCGATTCCTTCTATGTATCTTTCGATAATTCATCTTCTTCCACCTGGACACTCGCCTATCCAACTAACAACTGGACTTATGATGTTCATGATGGAAAAACGTATACTTTGAACCAAGGTCAACACACCCTGACGCTCAAGTACCGCGAAACCGGCGCCAAAATTGACCGACTGGTCTTGGCCAAACAATAAAATTTTCTCCTAAGAGAAAATTCGCCAAAACAAAAAAGCCTTCAGGGCTTTTTTGTTTTTGACAATAACTGTTTTTTGGCGTAAACTAAGTTTTGTGCTTATCTTATCATTATTCTAAAGCTTATTATTATGGAAATTCGAAACATTGCCATCATCGCACACGTCGATCACGGCAAAACCACCCTTACCGATGCTATCATGAAGCAAACTGGAATGCTCTCTGACGAAACCGTCAGCATGGATTCCAACGCGCTCGAAAAAGAACGTGGCATCACTATCTATGCCAAAAACACTTCCGTTTTTTACCGCGACACAAAAATAAACATAGTGGATACTCCCGGACACGCCGACTTCGGTTCAGAAGTGGAACGAGTGCTTCGCTCAATAGACAGCGTCCTCTTGGTGGTTGACGCCCAAGAAGGACCGATGCCGCAAACCAGGTTTGTGCTCAAAAAATCCTTGGAACTTGGGCTTAAGCCAATCGTCATCATAAACAAAATTGACAAACCAGCCGCAGACCCCGATCTGACACAAGAGAGAGTTTTTGAATTATTCTTAGATTTGGGAGCAACAGACGAACAACTGGATTTCACTACGGTTTATGCAATTGGCCGGGAAGGAGTGGCTAAGATGAGTCTTGACGATGAAGGAAAAGATCTCACTCCCCTTCTTGATACGATTTTGAAACATGTTGCTCCAGCCGCCGCTGATAGCGAGGCTCCCCTGCGCGCGCAACCATTCAACCTTGGTTATGACAACTTCCTGGGCCGCTTGGGCGTTTGCCGAGTTTACGAAGGAAAAATCGCCATGGGAGAAACTCTGTTGATTAAAAAGCTAAATGGAGAAACCAAATCAGGAAGAGTCACTAAACTTTACACTTTTCAAGGATTAGTCCGCAAAGAAATTAGCGAAGCTGAAGCGGGAGACATTGTTATGATTGCCGGATTCCCGGACATTGAAATTGGCGAAACAATTTGTAAATTAGAGTCTCAAGAACCGCTACCTGCCATTTCGATTGACGAGCCAACCATATCTCTGCGCTTTTTGGTTAACGATTCCCCTTTTGCCGGACGAGAAGGAAAATTTGTAACAAACAAACAAATCAGAGAACGACTGGAAAAAGAACTGGAGATAAATGTGGGACTTAGAATTGATTTTTCTTCTTCGGCTGAATATTACACTATTTATGGAAGAGGAGAATTACATATTGCCATTTTGCTTGAAAACATGCGCCGAGAAGGCTTTGAGCTTCAAGTTTCCCAACCGCAAGTTATCATAAAAGATATCGACGGAGTGAAATCAGAGCCATTTGAAGAAGCAACCATCGATGTTCCAAGCGCTTCTTCCGGCACAATCATTGAAGCAATGGGGACGAGAAAAGGAATTATGGTCAACATGGAAAATCACAGAAATCAGACCCGAATGATTTTCGAAGCTCCAACCCGAGGACTTTTAGGCTATCGGGGACAATTCATGGTAGAAACCAAAGGCGAAGGAATTTTCTGTTCGCGCGTGATTGGTTTTCGCCCCTATGTGGGAGAGATCAAAAGAAAAGATGTCGGTTCCATGATTTCCATGGCCACCGGCAAAGCATTGGGATTTTCTCTGGCTAACCTCCAAGAACGCGGAACGCTCTATATTGGTGCAGGTACTGAAGTTTATGAAGGCATGGTCATTGGAAACGTGACCAAAGGAAATGAAATGTCCGTCAATCCTATCAAAGGAAAACAGATGAGCAATATGCGTTCCTCCGGAGCGGACGCGGCGATTCATTTGGTCCCGCCTATTGAAATTTCCATTGAACGAGGACTGGAGATCATGAACGAAGACGAATACCTGGAAATCACTCCCGTCTCGGTTCGCCTGCGAAAACAGGGTCTCACCGAGATAGACAGGAAAAGATCCGAAAGAAAGAGCTAAAAAAAACCGCCTAATTCCTGCAAATATCAACCGCCCTTTTCTCCGGGCGGTTTTTTATTGGTTGAAAAAATACCGGATAATTTTTGTATTATTGAGTATGATCGAAAAAATCCAAAAAACTGAAAACGAATGGCAAAAAGTCCTCACGCCGGAACAATTTCGAGTGATGCGAGAAAAGGGCACGGAACCGGCTTTTTCTTGTGTTTGGGATCACTTGGGTGAAGGAGTTTATCGCTGCGCAGCTTGCGATTTGCCGCTTTTTGAGTCGGGCAAAAAATTCGAGTCCAGCACCGGCTGGCCAAGCTATTTCGATCCAATCAGTCCGGAACATGTCACTGAAAAACTCGACGAATCACATGGCATGCTTCGCACCGAAGTTCTCTGCGCCCAGTGCGATTCCCATTTGGGACATGTTTTTCCAGACGGTCCTCCTCCCACCGGAAAAAGATATTGCATCAACTCCGTCGCGCTAAAATTTAAACCTAAAAATGATGCCAAATAGTGTTGATAACAAAAACGCAAATCAAGAAACCGCCTATTTGGCCGGCGGATGTTTTTGGTGTCTGGAAGCGGTTTTCAACCGCACCGAAGGAATTTCAGCAGTGACTTCAGGATATGCCGGCGGAAAAACGAAAAATCCGAATTATGAACAAGTTTCCTCCGGAAAAACCGGCCACGCCGAAACGGTCAAAATTGAATTTGATCCGGAAAAAATTTCTTTTGAAGAAATTCTCCAAATTTTTTTCTCCCTTCATGATCCGACCACCCCAAACCGCCAAGGAAACGACATCGGACCGCAATACCGATCGGCTGTTTTTTATGCCGATGAAAAACAAAAAAATTCCGCTAAAAAAATCAGGCGCCAGATAGACGGAAAAAAAATATACCCTCATCTGATTGTCACAGAAATTTTGCCACTGAAAGAATTCTACCCGGCCGAAGAATATCATCAAAAATATTTTGAAAAAAATCCGCAAGCCGGATATTGCCAGCTGATAATCAATCCTAAAATAGCCAAATTTCGGAAAAAATTTTCCAGATATAGGGCTTACGCGTTTGACGAAAAATTACGGGACTGAGCTAATTACAAGATGGAAGAAAATAGCAGTAAACAAGCAATCCAATATCTTAGCATGGGCATGTCGCTTTTAGTAGTTTTTTGGCAAACGCGTAAGCCCTAATATATTATAGCAACTAAATTTTTGGCCTTTTTTCTCTCTCATGCTACCATTGGTTCATTATGAAAATCGCTAAACAACAATTTGACATTGCCATAATAGGAGGCGGGCCAGCCGGAATGATGGCTGCCGGACGAGCCGGCGAACTGGGAGCGCGCGTCGTCCTCGTTGAAAAAAATCCCGCTCCCGGAAAAAAATTGCTCCTCACCGGAAACGGACGCTGCAACCTGACCCAAAAAGAATTTGACCCGAAAATTTTTCTTCAAAAAATCAACGCTAAAAACAAATTTTTGCTTTCCGCTCTCACTTCTTTTGGCCCAAAAAAAGTGATTGATTTTTTTGAAAAAAACAATTTGAAAACCAAGGAAGAAGCTAATGGCAGAATTTTTCCTGTTTCTAACAAAGCGCAGGATGTTTTAGACACGCTCATCCGGCATCTAAGGAAAAACAACGTCGCTTTTCGTTTTCAAGAAGAAGTAGCAATGTTTGTGGCGAAAAATGGAAAAATCAAAAGTTTACTGTTAAAAAACGGGGAAGAAATAGTTGCCAAAAAATTTATCCTGGCAACTGGCGGAAAATCCTACCCGAAAACCGGTTCCACCGGCGATGGATACGTTTGGGCCAAGAAGTTGGGACACACCGTCATTTCTCCTTTGCCCGCGCTTACTCCGATCAAAATCAAAGAAACTTGGGTCAAAAATCTTCCGGGAATTAGCCTAAAAAACATTACGCTAAGAATAATCCAAAACGAAAAAACTGTCCTTTCTTCCTCGGGAGACATTTTGTTCACTCATTTTGGGCTCTCCGGTCCGCTTGTTCTCAACTTAAGCAAAACCATCGGACAACTTAAATCAAAGGACCAAGTTTTTTTGGAAATTGATTTTTGGCCAACCATTCCCTCGTTTGAACTCAACAAAAAACTGCAACATGACTTTGAACTACATTCCCAAAAAAATTTGAAAAAATATTTGTCCTCGTTTTTTCCGGAAAAACTTGCGTCCGCTTTTTCTTTTTTAGCCGAAATTGATCCGCAAAAAAAATTGCATTCCCTGAACAAAGCTGAACGAAAAAAATTGCTGGACATACTCAAAAAAAATCGCCTCGAAACTGACGGCCTTTTGGGTTTTCAACAAGCCATGATCACTTCCGGCGGAGTGAATCTCAAAGAAATCAATTCTCAAACGATGCAATCCAAAGTGGTGCCAAACCTATATTTAGCCGGGGAAATCCTGGACCTTGACGCTCCAACTGGCGGATATAATCTCCAGATTTGTTGGTCGACCGGATACCTCGCCGGAACAAACGCGGCAAAAGAATAAAAATTTTTGAGACTGTCCGACTGTATTATAAAAAGTAAAAATTAATTTTGCAGCTATGAGTAAATATTTCCTTGTCGGATTAGTCGCAGTCGTTATTGCCGCTTTTGGCGCGGTTTCTTATTATTCCCCGAAAGAAAACCCAGCTCTCAATTCATCCCTCCTGGTCGAAACATCGGAGGCAGTGGAAATCACCACTCAAGACGTCACCTATTTTGAAAACACAACTGGATATCTGGCGCGGCCGGCAGCAGCAGAAGCTTACCCGGGGATAGTTATGATCCACGAATGGTGGGGGCTAAACGACAACATAAAAGCCATGGCCAATCAATTGGCCCAAACCGGTTATGTTGTTTTGGCGGTTGACCTTTATGATGGCCAAGTGGCCCAAGCGCCGGAACGGGCGCGAGAACTTTCCTCATCTCTCAACCAAGAGCGAGCCACAACCAATCTTCGCCAAGCGGCCAATTATCTTAGAACCAATCAGCAAGCGTCTAAGGTAGCTTCCTTGGGTTGGTGTTTCGGAGGAGGACAATCTTTGCAAGTTTCTCTCTCCGGAGAGCCGCTTGATGCAACGGTGATCTACTACGGCCGGCTAACTTCCGATAAAAACCAACTTTCTGCCATCAAATGGCCGGTGCTTGGAATTTTCGGCGCCGAAGACACTTCCATTCCGGTGGAATCAGTTAATGCTTTCCAACAAGCACTCAACGAGTTGGGAATAAGAAATGAAATTCATGTCTATCCTGGCGTGGGACACGCGTTTGCTAATCCGAGCGGCCAAAGTTATGCCCCGGAAGAAACCCGCGACGCTTGGGAAAAAACTGTTTCCTTTCTGGATGAAAATTTGAAATAGTCGCGGCTTCCCGCGTTCTTTGATCTCACCTCTTGTGATATTTTGACTATGGCAATTTTCTGAAAAATATTTTAAAATTGAATATACTATGATGACTGAGAAGAAAACTACTCCAACTTTTTCTACTCCGATGATGCGACAGTATCAGAGAATTAAAGAGCAATACCAAGATTGTTTGCTCTTTTTTCGTTTGGGAGATTTTTATGAACTCTTTAACGATGACGCCAAGGTCGGTTCTCAAGTGCTAAACATCACCCTCACCAAACGACCGCGCGGGCGTGACGGCGACATTCCGATGGCCGGCGTCCCCTTCCACGCCGCCGACAACTATATCGCCAAACTCATTCGCGCCGGATACAAAGTGGCTATTTGCGAGCAAATGAGCGAACCGAACAGCCGCGGAATTGTCGAACGCGAAGTCATTCGCATCATAACGCCAGGAACAATTCTCGATGAAAAAAATCTGGAAAAAAAGGAACATAACTATGTCATGAGTTTGTCTCTCAACAAAAAAACTGTCGGCATCGCGGTATCCGATCTTTCAACCGGAGATTTTCAAACCGCTGAGATCAAGTACGCCCAATCTCCCAAAGAAACAAATTGCGAGGCGTCTTTGGCAGTGGTCTTGGACAATGAACTTGCCCGGTTTTCTCCGTCTGAGTGCATTTTGAATGAGACGCTCTACAACAATCCCGATCTGGTTAAGCTGATTTGCCGGGAAAGAAAAACCAATGTCTCCAATTATCCCGACTGGAACCGTCACGCCGAAAAAGCCGAAGAAAACCTGACCCGCCATTTCAAAGTTGTTTCTTCCCAAAGTTTTGGTTTGGAAAAAAACTCAGAGGCGCTCCGTGCCTCCGCCTCGCTCTTGGGCTATCTCAAACACACCCAAAAAGATCGAGTCGACCACATCCACACCCTAAAAACCTATTCGCCGGAAGAATATCTCATCTTAGACCGTTCAACCATTTCCAACCTGGAACTTTTTTCCACTCTTCGGGACCGTGAACAAAAAGGAACGCTCATCGACGTACTTGACCAAACCCAAACCGCCATGGGAGGCCGAATGCTCCGCGAATGGATCCGAAAACCGCTCAGCCGGAAAGAAGACATTGAAAACCGCTTGCTTTGGGTTGAAGAATTTCTTAAAAACCAACCAAAAAGAGAACCCTTGAAAAACACCTTGAAACAAATTTCTGACATTCCCCGCTTGCTTTCCCGCCTTTCCGTCGGCATCGGCAATGCCTATGATTTAGTGAACTTGAAAATCTCGCTGGAGCAATGCCTCACTGTTGAAAAATTATTACCAGAAAATTCTTCTTTGGACCGGATTGGCAGCATTCCCAAAAATATTTCAGAAACCATTTCTCTTATTGAAACAACCATAACGAGCGATCCGCCCATTGACACCAAAAGCGGAAAAATGATTCGAGACGGTATCAACAATGAACTCGACAGTCTTCGAAAAATTTCCAGTGGAGGAAAAAATTGGATTGCGGAACTTGAGGCTAAGGAAAAAAAACGCAGCGGCATCACTTCGCTCAAGATAAAATTCAACCGTGTTTTCGGGTACTACATCGAAATCAGCAAGGCCAATTTGAAAAGCGTTCCCAAAGACTATTTTCGAAAACAAACTATGGTCGGCGCCGAGCGCTTCATCACTCCGGAGCTGAAAGTTTATGAAGAAAAAATTTTGACGGCAGAAGACAGAATCAACAAATTGGAATATGCAATTTTTTCCGAAACAGTTTCCCAGGTTTTGAGCTACACCCCAACCCTCCACAAAGTTTCTCATTCCATCGCCACCATTGACTGTTTGCTTAACTTCGCCGAGATTGCCGAAAAAAACAATTATGCCAAACCAAAAATCACTGAAAACAGTGCGCTAAAAATCCTAGATGGCCGCCACCCGGTGGTGGAAAAACTCTCAACAGATCCTTTCGTTCCCAATGACACTTTGCTAAACGACAAAGAGCATCAACTGCTTGTCATCACCGGCCCCAACATGGCCGGAAAATCGGTGCTCATGCGCCAAGTGGCCATCATTACTCTTCTCTCCCACATCGGCTCATTCGTTCCAGCCAGTTCCGCTGAAATTAGTCTTGTTGACCGAATTTTTGTCAGAAGCGGCGCTTCGGACTTCATCGCCTCGGGTCTTTCCACTTTCATGGTTGAGATGGTGGAAACCGCCAACATCTTGAATCATGCGACCCAAAAAAGTCTCATCATCATGGATGAAATCGGACGAGGAACCAGCACCTATGACGGAATTTCCATCGCTTGGTCAGTGGCAAAATATCTAGTCAAAAACACTCGCGCCAAAACGCTTTTTGCCACGCACTATCATGAGCTCCAAGAGTTGGAGGAAAAATTTCCGGAACGGATAAAAAATTTCAATGTGGCGGTCGAACAAAAAGAAGACGGTGATCCGATTTTTTTGCACAAACTCATGCCAGGCGGCTCTTCCCATTCCTATGCCATAGCCGTGGCTAAACTCGCCGGGGTGCCAAAAAAAGTCACCGAAGAAGCGCAAAAAATGCTGGAAAAATTGGAACACAAAAACTCAACTCGCGGCAGAGACGCGGCAATGCCACGTCTCTACAGAGAGACAGATAACAATGATGCTAACAATATTCTCAAAGAAATTTTAGACTTGGATTTGAATTCCCTCACTCCGATTGAGGTGGTGAACATAGTTTTAGAAATAAAAAAACGGCTGAAGTAATATTTATTTCAACTTCCTCTGATTCCGATGATTCCGACTGCAAGATATCCTTCTGTTTGTATAACATTTCTTCATATCTCTAGTCTTGACCGCTATGTTGAGCCGGCCGATCTAACCATTCTGTAGACAGCAATATCCATTGTCCGTCTCTTTTAGTAAAGACAAATTTATACTTACTAGTCCTAGAACCAGATTTTGGCACAGAGGAATCAACATCGGCCTTTTGATAATAAAAAATAACATCCTCTTTACCAACCAATACAGCATCACTCTCACTAATGGAATGCATAGTATCAACTCTTAATGTTACATCTATTTTTTTGTATTTTGGATATGGGAATTTATCTCCTAGTACCTCATTCCTAAGATGCGACTTCTTTTCATATTCATCAATTATTAGGGGGTTATAGGCGTAGGATAATGGGTCAGCGTCGATTATTTGGTTAATATCGTCCTCAATCCAAAGCTGATTCTTTGAACGCAAAAAAGCCTCAGTAATTGCTGTCAATTGTTGTTTATCATCGTCGGAAAGATGTCCGGTTTCTATGTCACGGTTATCCTTGACCGGCGAAACACTATGCGTAATGACAATTATTGCAATAGAAGTTATTGCAACGACTCCAAGGAAAGATAGCCTTCTTTTGAGTGATTTTATGTGGGTTTTTTCCTTTTTTGCGGCGCCAACTCTCAATCTCAACGATCTTGGCTTAAAAAAACTTTTTAAACATAATTATTTCAGAAAATTTTGTTTTCGCGCTAAAACAAAACCTCACTGCCTTAAGTTTATCACAGCTGTACGCCTCTTAAAAAAAATTTTACCGACGGAAAAATTCTCGATCCATAGTTTACAAAAACAAATTGCTTAAATATTCTTCCGCCAAAACGATATCTATTTTTCCAAAAGTTTTTTCACGCTTTAGATCCCGAACCAACTGCGTTCCCTTAAGATCATATTTATCACAAAAATATTTCAAATTAGGGCTAAGATTCCCGTCTGCAAGCTTCACCTCAATGATTTCTTCCAGCCGGTCATCAATAGAAACAGCAAAATCAACTTCTTTTTTCTCTTTGGTGCGCAGATATTCCAAGACATACTTTTGCCCGGTATAATCGCTCTTAGCATAAACATGCTTCAAAAGACTCACGGCTGCCAAATTCTCAAACTTAGCGCCTTCATCCCCAGAAACCAAACCATTGTCAAAAAAATATATTTTCGGTTCCTTCAAAATAGAACGAGCAATATTTTTTGAGTGAGGAAATATCCTGAAAATAATATAGAGGCTTTCCAAAATTTCGATATATTTCCTGACAGTGACTGGAGAAACCTGCACGTCTTCGGCTAAAGAAGCATAAGAAACCGGAGAACCGACTTTTTGACGCAAAAGTTCGAAAATAGTCCGGATAGCTTGCAGGTTATGGATCATTTCAAAGTCCAAAATATCAGTTCGAATAAGCCCGTCAATGTACTGCGCTCTCCACCTCTGGGCATCCTGATCGCTTTGGGCCAAGAATGGTTCGGGAAATCCGCTCCGGCGCATAAATCTATCCAAATTGAAATCTCCTGAATTAAGATTGAAATTTTTTATTTCCGCCAAAGAAAAAGGCAACAAACGATGCATGAAAAACCTTCCGGAGAGCGCGTCTCCCGACTGGCGAAACGCATTAAGCCTGGCGCTTCCGGTCACCAAAATTTTCTGTCCTTCCTGCCGGGTATCAAACACCCCTTTCAAATAGTTCTTCCACCCTTTCATTTTATGAAGCTCATCCAAAATCAAAAGTTCAGTTTTTTCACGCCAGGATTCTTGTCTGATAATTTGGCGATCTTCGGCGCTGTCGTAGTTGAGGTAGGTTGTCTTTGTATAACTTTTGCCGATTTCTTTAGCCAGCCAGGTTTTTCCAGCCTGGCGCGGTCCGACAAGAAAGACCATTTTTTTATCCAGGTCTTTTTTTATTTGTTCGGCTTGTTTTCGTTGCATAATACTAAATGATTTCCTATGGTTTATATGACTATTATACATCATATTTCATTTTAGTCAAGACTATTATGAAATTCCCTTCATTTTAGTCATCTATTAAAGAAAGAAGCATCAATTATACAGCAACAATCCCTTTGCTTCGGTAATTGTCCAATGATCATCTTTTTGTTCCAAGGTCAAACTGGTAAAATATATTTTGGCCGTTTTTTTCTCACTGTTGATTTCTACTGTCATCTTCTCCCTGGGCAGATTATGACTATTGGAAATATCAAAATTTTTCGCAAGATTTTGAACGAATTGATCCAAACCTACCGCCGCCAACTCTTTTCCAAACACGTCATTAACACTCGACTTCTCTTTGATATAGATCTTGTTTTTCTGATCCAATTCTAAAAGATATCTTGCAGTACTATCCACAGAAAAACTATCAGGAATCGACTTGGTTTCCCCTTGACTTATGAATAAATCAAAATCATACAAATATTTAAACCCGGAAATATCAAAATTATTTTCATCTTCAACGTAATAAAATCTTGGTCGATCTGATGAGGGTAAAACATCAGACACATATTCCGAACCATATTCTAACCCCATAAGTTTCATTATTTCCCGCGAACTTCCATATTGATTATCGGAAATGTTTTTCAGGTCCTGCTCAAACCATTTTTGCAACTTATCCGTTCTACCAGTTTTTCCAAGATAATCAACTATCGAACTTATTTGCCGCGCGTCCTTTTGAGAAATTGTTTCGGCATCGATTTTTTTAATCTTGCCACCAACCAAAATTTTATCAGCCACCAATATTTTTTCCAGTCTCTTGATTTGACTGGACGACGAAACCGAAAAAACATTGACCGGAGCAAAAGCGAAAACCAAAATGACAACGGCGAGCGAAACAAAAACCATTTTTATGTCATAACGTTTTCCAAAAAGAAAATATGCAGAAAGCCCCAAAAGCCACAGCCCCAAAATAACGACAAACAACCTGTCGTGCGTCAAGCCATAGTCAGATATTCTAATGTAAACTGCGCTATAGAGAAGAATCATGAGCGGAATGAGCATCGCCCAAAAAACTTTCGCCAAATTTCTCACCCACAAGGCTTTTTCGCGTTCAAGATAGAGCAAAAGATTGGCGATCACGCCGACAGACGAAAAAACAAGAATCAAATAGGAAACCAAACCCTTTGGCCATTCTCCCGTAAAAATTATTTTCCCGCCATAAAGATATAGGATGACGGCATAAAGGCCAATGAGCGGAAGAAGGATGAATTGAGTGAAAATTTTTATCACTTTCGGATAATCCGTTTCCAGTTCCAGTCTGTCAAAATCCCTCGGAACACCAACCGTAAAAATCGTGGTCGCGACCAGTCCGACAACAAGAATCCAAACCCTTGCGTACCATTCATCGTTGATGTTCGCGTTGAACAAAAAGTCAAAGCTGGCAAGAGACGCTGCTATTCCTAAAAACAATGTTACGCTAGAAATTCCCGTAAAAGCAAATCTCAGAAAAAGCTTTTTATTATACTGCCAAAACCCAACCGTCCCGCCTTTTTTCAAATATGGCGCCGTCATGATGGCCAAAATTGAAACAAAAGCCAGCAAAAATGATCTTATGGCGTGAATTTCGGTAAAGTTGTCAAAACTTTTTGGCAGATAGAAATAATAAGCGGACAAAATAGCGACAACTGCCGCACTGGAAATCAACTTCCCCTTTCTGTTTCTTTCCGCGAACATATATCCCGCCAAAAACATGAAAAAGCCGATAATAGCAGTTATTAATATTTTTCCCAAGAACTCGTTATCGCCATGGTCGAGAAGGTATAGAGCAATGCCGGTTCCCAAGATAAAATCAGCTACCACCATCGGAAAATGCAAAGCCAGTTCCTTGATTTTTTGCGCTGTGTTAGCGATGGATAAGAAATTTTTGAAGTTTAACATATTATTTTTAAAATTATTAAGCTGTCTTGTCTTTCGCCTTTTACCCTATAATCGCATATTTTCTTTTGTTTATCAAATTTAAAAAGCGTACCTACTCTTTTTCTGGTAACGACCATCTTTTTGATATTCCTTTCGACGACATTGTTGGTAAGCGGAACGCCAGGATAAAGCAGCGCAGTAATTAGGTTAGTGTTTTGATTGGCGACTTTAAACTTTTGACTTAGTTACATCCAAAAATATTGCTAAATAACATAAAACATGATAACATAGCTTTTCTGGAATTAGATTTTCCAGCCGGCTCTTTAACAACTTTCAAGGAGGTGTCTCATGTTCAAAGTCAATTCGAATGATGTGTGGTCAATTACTAACGAGCGACATAATGCCAGTCCATTATTGGGATTTCTTCCCCTGTTTTCTTCGATGACAATCGATATTGAGAAAATCCTTAAGGGGGGTCTTAATTTAGAGTTTCTCGTTGAATTTTCCAATCGTCATGTCAGAATGGCGGCCGTGGCGTCGCATTGGGAAAAAGCAGGATTGCTTACAGTCGAGAAGCTTAATTCTGTTGATTTTGTGAACCAAATTACAAATGGCCTCGCAAATGAAACGGTTAATCTTAATCGTCTGGGCGACTTTCTTTATTCTGCTAATTTTTCAGAGTTTACAGGTCATGATCTCGCAAATGAGATTTCCGTAACGGTAGATGCGCTCAGTATTTTTATTGTTTTTAACAATATCATTAATACATCAGACTTCTATCATGAAGCATTCACTCGCAAAATATTAGAATGTTTACGGACTTCTTTGGGTGTCGCTTCATCTGTTATGGCAGAGAGAGCGTACTCAGTTTTAACAACTCCTGAGAAGACCGTTTGGATACAGGAAGAGGAGACTGATTTGCTTGAGATTCTTGCTCTGGTCTGTCAAAATCCTAATCTTGTTTCTCTCGCGCGTGATAAAAAATTAGATGAATTTTTCCATGGTGTCAGCACCATGTTCGGATCGGAACTTGAAATGCATGTTAAAAAGTACTTCTGGATTCGATACGAACAGGAAGGAGAAATCCTTTCTGGCAGACATTTTTGCAATGAATTAGCCAAAATGTTATGCGATGGAGTTGATGTTGCAAATGCTTTGAATTCTGTTAATGAGAGAAGATTGCATGCTAAGGAGCAATTTGACTCAATCGGCTCAACGATTGTTCTCGATTCCGAAGCAAAGCATCTACTTGAAGTAGCCCGTAAATTCATTTACTGGAAACTTCATTTAAGGGAGGTGAAGGTACGATTTTATTGCTGCGCAGATAAACTGCTGGATGAGGCAGCGAAAAGGCTCAACCTTAATCGCTACCAAGTACGACACTTAACCGTCGAAGAGCTAACTGGCGCATTGCGTGGAACAATTCAAATGGATACTGTCTCATTGGACAAGAGAATGGAATACAGCGTATTTCATTTTGCTTCGGGGCGTATTACAGTTTACGAAGGTCGGGATGCTCGGGAAGTTTTTAGTGTTGTCAAGCAAGAATCTGTTGTTGCCACAGATAGCGTTAGTGGTGTTTGTGCCTTTCCCGGCTTAGTGGAAGGCGTGGTAAAACAAGTTCTTGACGTTAGTGATGGGGATAATTTTCTTAGGGGAAGTATCCTTGTTGCTTATATGACGGATGTTGGCGTTGTACCCGCTATGAAAAAAGCTAGTGCGATTGTTACAGATGTTGGCGGAGTTACCTGTCACGCTTCAATCATTGCTCGTGAATTTGGTATTCCGTGCCTCATCGGAACAAAAATTGGAACCAAGGTTCTTTTGAACGGATATACCGTTCAAGTTAATGCTACTGAGGGTTTTTCTACAGTTCTATCCAAAGATGTTGGTCCTCAAAAAGCATTACCTGTCAACGTAGCTGGAGATGAAGACTTGGTTATTTGTAATTTTCAGATTCCTGTGTCTGGTTTCTCACGCAAAGAAACTAGTCATGTTCGTAGTCTCCAAAAAATTTTTTCAAGTGACGTGCAAATCGCAGGAGGAAAAGGCGCTTCATTGGGGCAAATGCTTCAATTGAGTTTACCTGTTCCAAAGGGGTTTGTCGTTCTAACATCAACCTTTGAAGAAATTTTCTTTGGAACTGAGTACGGTGTGCGCATCAATCAACTTCTTCTTGAAATTCTCGATCAGCGCTCTTTGCACCGAGTTTCGAAAATGATTCAAGAGTTGATTATCAATGTAGAAGTTCCTTTCCAAATTGAACATGACATCAGGGCTTCCTTTGCGGATCTGCCTTTTGACCATGTTGCGGTTCGTAGCTCGGCAACTTCCGAAGATTCTGCCACAGCATCTTGGGCGGGTCAACTTGATAGTTTTCTTAACACCACTCATGACAATTTGTTGCTTAATATTCGTCAATGTTGGGCATCGCTTTTTTCGGACCGTGCCATTTTGTATCGCATTCATTGCGATTCGAAAGACATGTCTGTTGCCGTTGTGGTTCAAGGAATGATTGATAGTCGAATTTCAGGTACTGCATTCTCTGTGCATCCGGTTACTGGACAGAGCGATGTTGTTCTTATTGAGAGTTGTATTGGTCTTGGTGAAACGCTCGTTCTCGGCAAAGAAATGCCAACTACATTCCTTGTGAAAAAAGATGTTTTAGCTATCTCTCATAAGGATATAGGTGAGCAGAAAAATGGGTTGAGGCGTTCTGCCAACGGGAATGGAAATGAGCTGTTTGCAGTGAATTCTACTATGCAGCCTCTTTCCGATTTAGAAGCACAAGAGGTAGCTCAACTTGTTCTTGATGTTGAACAAAAATTTGGCTTCCCCGTAGATGTTGAGTGGGCGTATGAAGGGAATCGTCTTTACTTGTTGCAAAGCCGTCCCATTACCACAACGTCAAAGATTCCAGGGGTTTAATAAGCCCAAAGCCGATGTATCGCAAAGATGCATCGGTTCTTTTTTATAAGTTGCTATTTATAGTTGAGAATGACGGCGTACCGTTGTACGCGCTATGCAAATGTCTAAATTTATGATAAACTTATCAAATAAATTATTTAAATTTTACTCAATTTTTACTTTTTCAATATGAACATTTATCTTATTAGACACGGAGAAAGTACTTCCGATACAAAAAACAAATACAATGGTGATTATGACGATCACTTGACAGAAAACGGACTTGAAGACGCCAAGATTATTGCTAAAAAATTGAACGAAAAAAACATTGAGGTTATTTTTACAAGTCCAAAAATCCGCGCGCGTGAAACGTCAAAAATTATCATTGATACTCTCGGTTGCAAAACTTCCATAATAGACGATCTTGCTGAGCAAGATATTTATGGTGCATATTTAGAGCTTGGTAAAAATCAGCCAGAGGAAGAATATAGAAGACTTGGCGAGATTCTTGTAAATCGAGATAATGTCGTTGAAGGTTCTGAAACATACAAAAACTTCAAAGAACGTGTAGTCAAATGTTTTCTTGATATTACTCATCAACCGTTTGAGAATATCGCAATTGTGACACATGGTGGTCTGATTCGTTGCATTTTTCGAGAACTACTCGCGTTGGGTGAATTCAAAAAGATTGGTAATGGTGCAATAATTGAACTTAAACAAGAAGGATCCGAGTTGTCGGTCGTGAATATGGATAACGCCATTTTAAAGTAAGGCGTTTTGACTGATATCGGCCAAGATGTTGAAAATTGATTTTAGAAGAAAAAAACCGATACATCTTTATGACATATCGGTTCAAATGACCATCCACGATAAATATCGTGAGTGATTGTTTTTAACGAAAATTTAAAGTGGAACGTAATCTTCTTGAAACCCAAACCTTCTGGGTCCAAGCAATTCGATTCCTTTGTCCGTTTTCCACATTGGAAGCGCTGGCATTCCGAATACCAGGACATTGCTCCCTACAGTTAAGGAGCTATTGGAAATAGGCAAGAGTGAATCAGAATCTATGATAGATATCGAGTCGGGTACGCTACAAAGACACCTTTCACCACAAAACAAAATGACGTTTTCATTTTTGTAATGGACAATGAACTCTCTGCCCTCAAATACTCCTGATCCGCTTATTTGAGTTATTCCAGATAGAAATCCAGGTTCACTTTTAAGCGTATTGCTTGTAATTTTTCCCGCTGCTAGTAACATTGAGTTACATTTTTTGCCGAGAGCCTTGACGAGATCCGCTTTGCTTTTGCAATTGAGAATTGCATCGCCTATCAAAATTGATCGAGATATTGTTCCTGGTGGCAGTATCAATTGAGCATTAGCCTTCCGAATAGGCCTGCTTGCTATATAACAATATCCTCCGGAAGCAATCGCAAAAGATCGGTAAACACTCTCCAAAATGGATCCGTTTTTTGACTTTTTCACTATGATCACATCCGATTGATCGTTAACAACAATTACGGGAGTTGAATCGATATTCTTAATCCCGTATATGTCCATATCTTCTTCTGGGACCGCTCTACCGCCAACCATATCGGTATCTATGAGCGCGATGTTTTTCTTACTTGCCGTCCATACAGCATTTATCTCAGATCCTATTTCACCGGGTATTACGCCTTTAATGCGTATTCCCAAATACTGTTCTAGACATTCTATTGCCACTAGAAAAGCTTTGTACTCTTTTTTGCCACGACCACTTGCTCCTATTGCATAGACTGTACAAAGCCAATCATCGTCGGAAAGCTCGTCTAAAGACAGAAGGCTTACATTTTCAGTGTTGCTCGAGTTCATTAGTTCAACACTGTTTTTGTAGGGAACGCCTCCTCCACAAGAGAAAAATGACGAGCCAATAAAAAGGCTCTTGTAGCTACTGCTCCTTAGCGTAATCATGATTTCTCCTTATCAGATCTTTTCACTGACTTTAAATTCATAACGAAAACCCTTCGTTTTTTGAAGCCCAGCGTATCGAGTGATGCCATCAAATCAAGTGAAACATTTCTTTCCGTAAAAGGATGAATTGTCACACAAGAAATATCTTGCATTGCCAAATACTTTGCCGAAGACAATATGAGAGACTTGATAACCGTAGATGCTTCTTTTGAACGATCAATAAAGATACGTTCGATGGTTGCCTTACTTGTTGGTTTATGAGCAGATACTGTTATCAGACCAACAAGAGAGTTATTTAAAAAAGCACCGTGGATTACTTGCGCCAAATCAAGGCTTGGCGTGTCTTGGTGATTCAAATCAGAGATTAGTATGCTTAAAAAGTTGGCATACATTGCTTGACCTACATCGCTTATGCCCATCTTCTTGATTTGAAATCCACCTTCTTTTGATCCATAATTTGCGAGTTTAGGCTGACTTACATACCACTGCGTCAAAATTCCTTCGGAATAATGATGCCGGGCCAATAAATTAGACATTGCTATGTTTGTAGTGTGACAAAATGAGCGAAGTGTTTTTATGCCAACTCTTGTTGCACGATTTTCGAATTCGTTAAGTAATTTACTGGCAATGCCTTGTTTCCTAAAGCCTTCCCCAACGTAAATATTTTCCAATGTAGCAGTTCTTCCTTTCTCAAAGATGGCTAATAAAAATCCTACAATCTCCTTTTTTTGATTTATGGCCACCAGCATTGAGCCGTCTTTTTTCACGGCCCAATTTTTTAAAGCTTCTTCTGACCAAAAAATAATTTCATCACCAGTGGCAAATTCCTGCGTATTTTGCCCGGTCTGCATTATGTACGCAAGATGTTTTTCTGTGCAAAAATCTTCAATAGTTACACTATTAAGTAAAGCATGATTAGTATTCATTTTGGTAGCCTCGTTTCCATGGCTTGAATTGGTTTCAGACAATAGTAAGGTCTCCTTTGAAAGTTATTAAAGAGCTGGCTGGAAAACCTAATTCCAGAAAAGCTATATTATCACACTTTATGTTATTTAGCAAAAAGCAATATTTTTATGTCAAAGTTTAATAGAAATGACATACCGCCGCGTTTTTTTAAAATGTCATACTTGTGAAACTTTAGCAATTATGGCTTGCTGGACACTGGTCTGGATCTGCTTTCTCCAGGGATGATTTTCC
>Ga0074195_1001901_pt1 | contig 26221 bp, 11 predicted proteins | sample EPASupsiteHSE623_FD_64525 | JGI IMG/M metagenome (GOLD analysis project Ga0074195, IMG submission 64525) | Bioremediated contaminated groundwater from EPA Superfund site, New Mexico - Sample HSE6-23 | ecosystem: Environmental > Aquatic > Deep subsurface > Groundwater > Contaminated ... | reverse complement strand
GGCTGAGAACCGGAAATGGGTGTCAGATATAACTTACATCCGCACAAATCAGGGCTGGCTGTATCTCTGCATCGTCTTAGACCTTTATTCAAAAAGGGTCGTAGGCTGGTCAATGGACAACAACATGAAAACAGATCTCATACTTTCAGCTCTGAATATGGCTGTGAGCCGCAGAGGTGTATCAAAAAATCTGATCTTTCACTCTGATAGAGGTTCACAATATCGAAGCCATGAATTTAGAAGCCGCATTAAGAAGCTCGAGTTCGTACAAAGCATGAGCAGAAAAGGAAACTGCTGGGATAATGCCTGTGCTGAAGCATTTTTTAAAACTATTAAGACTGGATTATACCCGATTTTTTGTTTGACATTATGCAAATTTCCATATATATTTTGGGGTATTTTCTTATAAAGCACAGTAAGGAAATTATAAAATATGTTTTTTTAGTAGTATAATTTTTATGTGAGGACTTAATTGTGAAAAATATTTATAATGTTCTAAACGAAAGAGGGTACATTTTTCAAGCTACTCATTTAGAGAAAATTAAAAATCAAATTAATGGTAATCCTATTACCTTTTACCTTGGTATTGATCCAACTGCTGATAGTCTTCATATTGGGCACTTCTTTGCCTTAATGATGTTTAGATACCTTCAAGATGCTGGTCATAAAGGTATTTTAGTTATTGGTGGTGCTACTGCGTTAGTAGGTGATCCAAGTGGAAAAAGTGAAATGAGAACAATGCTATCTAAAAATGAGGTAGCATATAATATTGAGGAAGTCAAAAACTTAGCAATGCGTTTTATAAGAACTAATGGTGAAAATCCTGCTATAATTCTAAATAATGCAGATTGGATTAACTCTTATAGTTTTATAGATTTCTTACGGGATATTGGCATTCATTTTAATATTAATAGAATGCTTGCTGCTGAGACATATTCTTCAAGATTAGAAGAAGGAGGATTAACTTTTTTAGAAATGGGTTATATGTTGATGCAGTCTTATGATTTTGTTTATTTAAAAAATAATTTTAATTGCGTTCTACAAATTGGTGGTAGTGATCAGTGGGGTAATATTGTTGCTGGAATTAATTTAAACAGAAAATTAAATAATATTATTGAAGAATTACATAATGATGAAAAAGAAATTTATGGTCTCACATGCCCTTTATTAATGACAAAAGAAGGTATTAAGATGGGTAAATCTGAAAAGGGAACTTTATGGGTTGCAAGAGAAAAAACTACTCCGTTCGACTTTTATCAGTATTTTTACAATGTTAAAGATGAGGATGTTGAAAAATTGTTAAAATTATTTACACGAGTACCTCTCGACGAAATATCATATCTTTGTAACACTAATATAATTGAATCAAAACGTAAAATGGCATATGAAATAACAAAATTGGTTCATGGAGTTGAAGCAGCTGATTCAGTTGTTTGCGCAGTTACAACTTTATTTGGAGATAATTCTAATTTTAGCGATGTGCCTACTATAACAATCAATAATCCTTTTGTTTTTTCAAAAATAAACATTATTGATTTTCTTGTTACAACTAATTTTTTATCATCAAAATCCGAAGCAAAAAGGATGGTAAGTCAAGGGGCAATATCAATAAATAATAACAAAGTACTAAATGATACTTTTATGGTTAGCATGGATAATGTCATTAATAATCATATAATTTTGAAAAAAGGAAAAAAGACATTCCTTAGAGTAGTAATTCAAATTACTTAATAAGAACTCACCTATTTTGTAGTATCTCCATGTTTTAGGACACAGTATTTCGATAAATTGAGTTTAAGAAACAGGGGAATATTACACTCCTATAACTTTAGCATACATTTTATACATAATAGGGTTTATCGTTCAAAGGATATATTTTAACATTAGAGTAAAAAGATCGTGAATATTTAGGGTTACCATAAACCCAATCTTTACAATTCTTACAAGCATTTTGAAAAATACCTTCACATTGATCTTTTCTTATGTTCATATAATTTTCCCCATTCCACAACTCTTTAATTGAATAACCATAATCTTGCAAAAAACCCATAGTATTCTGCCCTGTTAAATCATAACAACAAGTAGTTACAGAACCATCATATTGAATAATTAATTTGTTAAATAACAAATGACATGACTTCCGTCGTTTTGTAATATTATTCAAGGTTTGAGTGGGATTAAATTGCGACATTCCAGTTCTATCTGTATACTTATGAATTGCAACTTCCAATCCTTTCAGATGATAGAATCTAATAAAATCATTAATTTCTTTTCTTTCTTGTCCATAATCTAATCCCACTATCGTCACTTTCAAATTAGATTTGTATTTTCTAACCGTATTAACCATATTGTCTATGTTTCTTTGAACTTTAACCAAGCAATCTTTTCCTCTTAATGCATAATACTTATCACGATCCAAGGTTAGGGATGAGATTACAATAATTTCTAATTTCGAGGTAATTGTTTTATAAATATTATCATCATTCAATAAAATCCCATTAGTAGAAAGCATTGTAGGAACATTGAATTTGTCAAATATATCGATAATATCATAAAGATCTTTATTGATATATGGTTCCCCTCTTAAATGTAACCATAAAGGTCTTCCATAAAAATATTCAGGATTATTACTCAGAATATTATGTAATAATTCTATAGATAAACATCCCTGGATCTTACTTTTTTCAACGCAGATTGGACAATTCATATTACAAATATTCGTTATCTCGAAATTTGAAATCCTTGGTAATACCTCAGTATTTGATACTGCCTTAATATTATTAATCATATTTTCCTCCTTTCATCAGAAATGGAATATCTATATTCCTGTTTTTTTTAATTATTTACATTCCCAATTTTCTTGATTTTTATATTCAATAAAGTTATTTAGTATTCTATCCCAACCATCATTAATAATATTTCCAAGATATATATATTCTTTACTATCCTGAAGGGCAGTGTATGCTTTACCATTTAAAAGAATAAATAATGTAGGAATAGATGGTCCCTTATAAATAGTACTATATAGATTAATTTGTGGAAAATCATGTCTTATTTTTTTTATAACATCATCAAATATTCCAGAATCCAATTCAAAATACTTACTAATATCTTTATTTTCGTTCGCAATATTTATATGTCTATATTTCTTAACAAACCAATATTTTGGGTTTATTTGATTTACTTTAGCCGCAATATTAAATATGTCTTTTAGATTATAAGGGGTAATTAATGTGTTAAACCCAATTTCAATTTTTCTTGATAGAACGTATCCCATTCTAACCTTCCATAAATCATAGTATCCATCACCTCGATAATAATCAAATATTTCTTTACTTGAACCATCAAAAGGTAACGATATGCAATTTAAATATTCAATTTCATTATGTATCTTATTCAATAACAATCCATTTGTATGAAGTACTGTATAAAAAGAATTTGAGCTTTTAATTAGATATTTAATATATTTTGCTATTAGAGGCTCTCCTCCTGTAAATACCAACTCAGTAATATTTTTGTTTTCCCTTATTCTACTCAACAATTTATCTATTGTTTTCTTATCATATGTAAATACTTCCGGATGCCGATAACAAAACCTACACACACCATGGCTATTAATCGCAGGTTTAAATTTATATGCATTGCACTGGTAAGTTGTAATTATTCTAAGTGATTTCAACATTGAAATATCCTCTATTAAATTTTAATCACTGTTTCTAAAGCAATCAATACTAATTTCCCAATAATTTCATTATGGATACTAACTGATTCGTAAATATCGTATGCATCAGTCAAACGTCCCTGTAAATCAGATCCGTCACTATATTCTATTACAGCACAATCACTTACAATTTTTAATATTGAAATAGGAATGTTCCGATACACTGCGGCAGATACTAATCCAGTTGATTCCATCTCAATAGCAAGTGTATTCCCATGTTTATGAAAGAATTTTAATTCGTTTGAATTTTCTCTCCATCTTGAAGAAGTTGTAAAAACATTACCTATTAATACATTTATATTTTCCTTTTTCAAATTTATGGATAGCTCATCATTAAGTTTAATATCTGTTAGCAAAGGAATATTGTAAGACCCGAAATAGCCTTTTCTCACACTATCTTCTCCAAAAGCACTCCGTACAATAATTACTGATCCATTATTTATTTCTTTGCTTGTAGATCCGCATGTCCCAATTGCAATAATATACTTTACTCCAAGAATTCTCAAACTTTCTACTGCACACGCTGCAACTGAGGATCCTAAAGCATTTATTATAATTATCTTTTTCCCAAGAAATTCACTCGAGATCACTCTGCCAGGCCATGATGGAGTCTCATAAATTGATACATTTGAAAATTCTTTCATGTTAGCTAACTGGTTGTATATGAAAGGAATAACTTGTGGCTTTTCAAGTATTATTCCATATTCTGCAGAATCAGAAAAGTAGTTAAATTCGAAACATTTAAGTTTTATATTATTCATTTCTATTCCTCATGAGTTTTTCATTCTTTAAATGCTTAATAGTGATTTTATTTTCACTCCATATTCAGCGGATAATACTTTATAGCAATGTGATTTCGTTACAATTACTTGAACACCGACAACATGTATATTTTTTGAATTTAATACTTTTAAAATTGTTTTAACAGTACTACCTGTGCTTATCACATCATCTACTATAAGAACTTTTGAATTCTCTATCAAATCTCTAATTGATAATATACCATCAGAATAAGCAGTTTTTCTCTCAATCAATTGTTCCTTTTCATTCTTTGTTTCAAAACACCTTAAAATACTGATAGGGGTTTTTAAGTTATATGAAAGAATACCACCCCAAAAATGTCCACAAGGTTCTGGTGCTACAATATAATCAAAACTAGCGAAATTCTGGATTATTGATGTTACCATTCCTTGAACTATTTCATCTAATAATTCAAACGATAACCTACTTCCCCTTTCTCCAAAACTAAATTGTTGAAATTTGTAATTTTCTTTTCCATTTGTGTTAACATTATAAATTATAGAGTTTTCAATATCATTACGCAATTCTTTAAATTCCATAATTAGCACCTTTTTTTACATACTATCAATAACTTCAATTGTTTGCCCTGGTCGCATATCTAATAACTCTATATTTCTATCCTTGATTTCTTTAAACAATTGATCGGTTTTTATTGAAATCGCTGGAAAAGTATTATAATGCATCGGAATTATTTTCTTCGGTGACAACATGTCAATTGCTCGAAGAGCATCATCTGGTCCCATAGTATATCTTCCTCCAATTGAAATAATAGCTATATCTATTCCCGAAACTGTTGAATTTTTTATTAATTCCATATCTTTGAATACAGCAGTGTCACCAGAATAATAAATGGTTTTCCCTTCAGTATTTATTAAATACCCGCATGCATTTCCAGCATATATAATTTTATTTGTATTAAATATTGTTTTCTTAATTATTGAAGAAGAATGAACAGCTTTGACCATTTTGATTTTACCAAAATCAAATTCCAACTCTCCACCCAAATCTAATTTAGTAATATTCTTACATTTATTTTTTAAGTACATACCTAACTCGAAAGGTGCCAATACATTAGCTTTATTTTTTTTGGCTATTTTTATAGTATCACCTAAATGATCATCGTGACCATGGCTTAATAAAATATAATCAGCATAAATATCTGATATTTTTTTTGAAACAAACGGATTATTCTTGATAAAAGGATCAAACAATAGTATTTTGGAACTCAAGTAAATTACAAAAGTTGAATGTCCTATGAACTCAATCTTCAAATTGCTATTCCATTAGAAATTAATCTCATACTCAATAACCTATAATAACATTTTTCCACTATCGGCTAAAATTACTTCACCTGTAATGAAGTTTGCTTTATCTGAAAGTAAATAGATCACCAGATTTGCAATATCTTCAGCTTTAATAACTCCAAACAATAATTTTTTTTCTTCATTTTTATACATTTCTTCAATAATACTGTCATTGTCTATAAGTGTTCTTAAAATATTTGTTTTCACTGTACCAGCAGCTATTGCATTTACTCTGATTTTCTTTTCTCCCATCTCAAGTGCAGCAACTTTTGTTAAAATATTTATACCAGCTTTAGAGACACTGTATGGTGACGATTTCGATATAACTTTTAAAGATTGCTCTGAAGATATATTAACTATACTTGAATTGGGTGGCATTAATTTACATACATGCTTCATCATAATTAGAACACTAGTCAAATTAATCTTTAATAGTTCATTCCAATCACTGATTGATTGGTTTTCGATCAATGTCCTCTGTCCATAATTTAATACACCCGCAACATTAACTAAATAATCAACAACTAAAGTAGATTTCTTTATTTCGTTTATTACTTTTATTACTTCATTTTCGTTACTAACATCACATAAGTAGTTTTCTGCACCTATTAAATTTGCTTCTTTTCGATCTAATCCAAAAACATTAACATCATCACTAATTAATTTCTCTGCAATTGCTTTACCTATTCCAGATGAAATTCCTGTAACTATAGCATTTTTCTTTTTCATAATAATTATTACTCCAAATATTACTTACTTTAATCAACCCGTCCTCTTTCATCTTTTAATTTCTTGTTCAATTATATTATAATTGATATCATGAATTTCATTACAAATGTAAAACTGTCTTTTTAAAGGCAAATCAGATACAAAACCAATAATTTTAGGTTCATAGTTATATAATTTCGAAAAATAACTAATGTAGTAAGACTCCATATCCACAAAATCTACACCATAACGAATCAAAAAATTATAAAAACATTTTTCTTGAATTAGTCCATCAACTTGACAAATTGTTCCTCTGCAGCCATAAATAGGGAATCTATCATTGAATGCAATGGTATTGAATACACAAGTTGGAGAAATAATGTCACCTATTTTAAAATCGTCGTTTAAACTTCCAACCAATCCAAGCATATACAAATTCTTACATTTATTTTTTAATATTTTCAGGATATCGATAATAACACTACCTGGTTGTATTTTAATAATGTAGTAATTAACATTATCAATTTGAATAATATAACATTTATAAAATCCTGAGCTGTAACTAATAACATTATATTTTTCAATCATTCCTTTAAATAGTGGTTCTATGTTACATATTATAACTCGATCTATGTTAGAATATAATGACGCTCCAAAAAATCTCACTTCAATAAGATCTTTAACTTTATTGAAACTATCATACATTTTCTTTACTCCAATTCATTATTCAACTTATTGAACTTATACTTTGGTTAATGGCAAGTATATATCTTTAATCCTTTTACTCGCCATTTCAAAATTGTTATAATTGCTTATTTCTTCATTTATATCCTCAATAATAGCTCTAACTAATGCTTTATTATAAAAGCAAACTCTATCATCAATTCCTTTCTCACTATTATTAAACACGCTATCCCATGGGCATCCACCGCCACAAAGCTTTACTGCTATACAATATTTACACTTGTTGTTTAAAATTGGAATATTTGCTTTAAAAGTATCTAATATATTATTACTAGACGAATTCTGAATGTACTTATCTAATTTCATACAATCAGTTTCTTTTCCATCAGGGTAAAAAGTAGTTTGACTAAAACCAACTTTACATGAGTTAACTATCGGTTTTCTTATAAGAATAGCTCTAAATATCTTACCTAACTGGTCTACATAAATATTATTTTCTTTGGAATATTTTATTAATCTGATGATTTCATCAGTGTATTTTTCAATACTAAAACTATTCATTTTTTTTGTGTTAAGTACATGATGTGGGTACGCAAAACTCATGACACGAACACCAAAGTTATTCTTATAGTGATTGGCAATTTCGATAATATTATTCATATTCCCTTCATGAACGACACAATTAATTGCAATATTCGCATCTAATTTAACTGACCTTTTAATATTATTGATAACAGTATGATAATTGTCAATATTCTTAAACCTTAATTTATTATGATTGAAAGTAGAACCATCTAATGACAAAAAAATCATAACATTAAAATCTCTTAAGAATTTTATTTTATCATCATCAAGTTTTAGCCCATTTGTAAAAAACAAAATAAATCCTTTTGTTTCTTTTACAATATATTGCACAACATCCCAATTGATTAACGGTTCACCACCTATAATCATAATTGAACCATTTTTATTTATTTCACGATTAAATCTTGAAACAATTTTCTTTGCTACATCCATGTTCATTTGTCTTGTTTTACACTCAATACTATTCCTGAATACAATACAATAGTCGCAATTCAAATCGCAATCCAAAGTTACTTCAATCCTAAATCTATCAATATGATTATATATACCATTATTAAGCATGTACTCCTGACTGTTGTTATAAACATATTCACTCTCATTCATAGCCAATTTTAATTCTAGGCTATTAGCATCAAATTTAATATTCATTTTTTCACCTATAATTATTTTTAAAAATCACTCTTGAAGATAATAGTTTAATGGATCAACACCCATCTCATCATTTTGATGTTCAAGTGCCATTGCCGGACATCCACTGTAACCGTATTTCTTTATTCTTTTTTCAACCAATTCTTGCATCTTTTTTATTTCATTGAAACAATCATTCATATTGCCTTTTTGCCATTGTTTCTCATATTTTATTTTAAATTCTTTTTTTGCAACCCAAGGACAAGGATAAAAAAAACCTTGGTTATCTATGAACAGAACTTTATCACCTGCATAGCACCTTTTACTGTTTGCAGTTAAACATTTATCTCTTCTTGAAGAAATCATAAAACTATCTTCTGAATAGTTTATAATAATGTCATGTATTCTTTTTACTATAAACGGATAGTCTTTCAAATTCAATAATATATCGTTTTCAGAAGTTCTTCCAGAGTTAAATAACCATGAAAAATGAAGATGATTAACCCCTAATGTTTTAATGAATTGTACAAATTTTTCTAAATCTTTAATGTTTTTCTTCCATAACATCGTACTGATTCGCACAGGTACTCTGTTTTCAACTAAAATTTCTATCGAATTAATTATTTTATTAAATGATCCATTTACACCGCGGAATTCATCATGTACATCTTCTAGCCCATCTAGGCTTACAAAAACAGATTTAATATATTTCTTAATTAGTACAATATGTCTAATTAAATCTAAGCCATTTGTAGCTAAATAAATGTCAAAACCTTTCATGAAGATGTACTCAATTATCTCATCAAAGAATGGTAGGTAAGTAGGTTCCCCTCCTGTTATATACATACTAGAAACACCATTTTCTTTTAATTCGTCCACAATTTCTTTAATTTTTTCTTTATGAAGACCTCCTTCTCCTATACTTTCAGCCTTTACACAACAATGTTTACAATTCATATTACACAAATGTGTAATATCAAAAAAAACTAAAGGTTCTTTCTCAGTTCCATTTACTCCAAACACACACGGAGAACTTGCATCATTGTAATCCATTTCCATTTTAATTCTCTCCTTTGAATTATTAAACTTTTTTCTTAACTTATCCTTACTCATAATAAAATCTCTAGCAATCATCTTACATTTTTATCACGTAATTCTCAAGTTCTTCATTCAAGATTAATTTGATGCGATTATATTTTCTCAATTCAAATCCATTTAATAAAATCATTTCACATCTGCCTTTAATAGTGTAGCATTCAATATCATACAAACATCTTTTTCTAAGTGGTGTGATCTGTTTATGATCAATTCCAGTATTTCTCTCTCCATAAAAATTGTATCTAGGAATATTTTCAATTAAATAAGATATTTCATTATCATTCGATGTAACTTCACTTATTAATAATTTGTTTTCGTTTAATAAATTATTATTTATATCTAGTATTTTTTTGCATCGTTCGGGAGTTTCATCTTCTTTTGTAATTAGAATAGGTGTAAAATCATGAAAATCACCTACTGTATTTCTATATTTACCTACATTTCTTCGATCGCAAACAACTTTTATTGGAACACAATATTCATCCAAGACTTCTTTTATAATTCTAATCGCTAAATGTAATGCAATTGTTACTACATTTTCTCCATAATAATTAAATTCAATTTTTATAGGAGGTGAGAAAAAACTGCTATTATTATCAATATAATTATATTTCTTGTTTTTAATAATATTAACAGCATCTCTAAACTTTTTTGTAAAAATATTATTTATAAGATAATTCTTTTTTATACCGCTAAATTTTACATCATTTAAATAATCCTTATAACTACAACGATTCAAATCATTCCTATTAAACGATTCTTTTTGATTTATCAAATTTTCATTTATCATCCTAGTTATAATCAATAAACTTTCAGCGTCAAAAATCGAATGATGAACCACCATTATTAAATGGTAAGTAGTATCGTTATATTTTACTAATAGAATACTATACAATGGATTATTAACAATACCCTTTTTAATCAACATTGTTGTGAAATAATCACTTATTTGATTATTTGTGTTACCATATAACATAGGATCTAAAAACGATAAATCTAAAATTGGAATATTTATTTCTTCAACATCAATATCTTTTTCTACAAACAAATAAATACCTTCATGTTTTGATATTTCAGAGCGTAATAAGGATTGTGATTTTATTAAATTTTTTATTGACATTGTTAATTGATTTATTTCCACAATATTATTAAACGGATGTTTTAAAGAAATGTAAAATTCATTTGAAGTCGAAGAAAAAAGTTTTTGGTAATGGTCTGAACAAGGATAACTTCTAATAATTTGACCTTCTGATAAAGTCTTATTAAAAATATTAATTTTCTCTTCAAGTTCCCTTTTTATATTATTATACTCAATAATTGTAATTTCACTCTTAAGATTCAAAATACTTCTAATTATTTTTTCATCATTATTTGTTGAATAACATAGGTAATTTGTATTTAAATCATTAACTGATCGACAATAATGTATTGGTATCTGAGACATTACTATTTTTTTTGCTTCGATATTATTGCTATACTCATGACTTGTTAATAAAACAAAGAAATTTTCTTCGTTTTGATGAAAGACAGTAAGCAATACATTATTTCTAAATTTTTTCATTAAAATACAATTAATTTCTAAAATAACTTTTGCTTCTTTAGTATTTATCTTTGATTCGATACAATACGCTAGAGATTCAATATTATTTTTTATTGCGATATCATTATAATTAATAATTTCACATTTGAAAATATGATTTATTTTATTTATAAGCCTATATGTATTAAAAGAGTTTCCTCCAAATTCGAAGAAATTAGCATCTATACTTATCTTATCTCCATTTATACCCAATACCTCTGACCATATCTCTACCAACTTCTTCTCTATCTCATTCCGTGGTGCTACATAATCTTTTACTACTATCTCAGGATCAGGTAACGCTCGCCTGTCTATCTTTCCGTTACTCGTCAATGGTATCTTGTCCAATCTAACAAAGTACGCAGGTATCATGTAATCCGGTAATATTTTCGATAATGAGCTTCGTAACTCTGATGTTTCTATCTCTGCTTCTGATACAATATAGGCTACAATATACTTCTGATCTCCCTTATCTTCTTTCGCTATTACTACCGCTTCTCTAATGCCATCTATACATAATAACTGACTCTCTATCTCCCCAAGCTCTATCCTAAATCCACGTATCTTTACCTGATGATCTATCCTACCTAGAAACTCTATGTTCCCGTCAGGTAGCCAACGACACAAATCTCCAGTGCGATAAAGCGTTTCTCCTTTTTTATATGGATTGTTTACGAATTTCTTACTAGTTAACTTTTCGTCTCCCAAATACCCAAGCGCATTTCCACTTCCTCCTATATACAACTCCCCTGTAATTCCTATTGGACATAAATTTCCATGTGAATCATGTATGTAAATTGTTGTATTTGAGAGTGGGGTCCCAATTGGTATTGTTAAGGCATTATCATAAATACTATTGATAAAATAATAACTTGCAAATACAGTAGCCTCTGTTGGTCCATAGACATGAATTATTTTTCCGGGTCCTAAGGCGGATAGAGCTCTTCGACAATGTTCTACAGACACCCGTTCACCACCAAATAATATCTTCCTAACTCCCGATAATGAATCTACATTCTCTTCAACCAATGCATTAAATAAAGCTGTAGTTACAAAAAATACACTAATCCCTCTTTTCTGAATTTTATTTGTTAATTTTTCTATTGATAATATTTCTTCTTTACTGATTAACTCAAGCCTTGCTCCATTTAAAAAAGCTCCATAGATATCAAATACAGATCCGTCAAAAGCATAATTCGATAATTGTAAAATTATATCATTCTCTTTTATTTCGATATAATTTGTATTCTTAACAACTCTTGTAACATTATAATGCGTTGTCATAACTCCTTTTGGTTTACCTGTCGTACCCGATGTGCATATTACATATGCTAGATCTGAAGGTTTGTTTATTATTGATAAATTAATATTTGATTTAGTTTTTAAGCCCTCTTCTAATTCTTCTAAAAAAATAATTTCTCTTGATGGTGCTTTTGCCTTTCTATAGGCTATTCCTGAAATATTATTTATAACATCTGATTTAGGTAAAATATTGTTATTATCAATCATTGCACCGATAATTTCTGAAAGCGTTATCTCTCCTTCTCCTATAACCGCCAAATCTACATTATTATCAGTCAAAATTGATTGATATGAAATCGTTGCATAAGGTCCTCCAGCAATAATAGGAACATCAATGTTCCAGTTTCTGATAAGAGAAACTGTTTTATGAAAGAAATCTCTATATATTGAAAGTGTTCTTATTCCAATAATATCTGGATTAAAATCTAATACTATATCCTTTAAATCGTCAAAAGAATTAAAATCTATTCTTGATTTAAATATTTTTCCATTTATCTTTTCACCATACTTTTGATTCAAATATGTCAATAATGACATTATACCTAACGGTTGTTCTACAACATCATATAATCCTTCTGAATCAGAAGTAAATAATTGTGATAAATCTAATAGTAATATTTTTAAAGCTGAGGTTAATGGTTCGATTTTTGGATTAAGGGAACTACATTTTTTATTAAAGTCATGAACTTTAAACTCATTCTCATCCAATGCTTTTATTGAATCTAATTCGTAAGGTTTTATGCCGAAAAAGTTTAACAACTCATTTATGCTATTAATTTTTACTGGCAAATAACTATCATATTTTTGTAGTAATTCACTTTCTGTTAACACTTTTAATTGATATGGTAATACTTGCAACAAACGATCTTTTGACATAAAATAATCATTAAAAAATTCTGCTTGATATTTCAATGTGAAACTTTTTTTAAATGGTAAAGTCATAGGCAGCTCATGATAAGATAAGCTTTGAGACTTTAAGATAGCTTCTCTTGATATTCCATTTTTTATTGCAATTTCTTCCATATCTGTATTTGCATATACTTTTAGAATATGAATATATGGGAAATGAATATTTTTAAATTTTTTAATAAAATCAAGAGTCATTTTAGCTTCTTCTTCCGTTTCAGTAGGAAATCCATGCATTGTATGTAGCTCTAAAATAATGTTTGGATATTTTTCTAAAATATATTCTATATTCTTTTTAAATTTTTCAAGATTCAAATTCTTTTTAATCATTTTCTGCAATCTTGGCGATGCTGTTTCAAGAGCTAAGGGAAAACTTACAACTCCAGCTTTAACCATTATATCAATATATTCTTCAGTTAAAATATCACCCCTTAGACCACTAGGAAATAACATATGAATTTTTAATTTATTCTTAATTACCAATTTAAAAAACTTAAGACTATTATCTATATCCAAGTTGAAAATATCATCAATAAACACAAACCTTTTAACACCAAAATCATAATATTGTTTTACTTCTTTAAAAATATTTTCGGCTGATCTGTAGTTATATTTCTTTGGCCACACTCTACAACAATACGCACAATCATATGGACAACCTCTGGTTGCTTGAATAGTAATACTATTCTTCACCATACCTTGCCCAATATTATTAAAATATCTTTCATAATCTATTAAAGATCTATCTATAACTGGTATATCATCAAAATTAGAACTCTGTATACGAGGGGGTGACAAATTAACAATTTCTTTATTAGGTATCAAATTTTGTAAATTTGTAAACGAATAATTCTTAACGGATTTTTTGAGGGTTAAAAGAATATTGCACCTGTTATCTTCAAGCATAAATAGCTTTCTCTCGTCTGGATACTCAGGATCTATAGGTAAATATGCTCCACCAGCTTTCAATATGCCCATTATCCCAATTATCATCTCTAACGATCTCTCAATCATTATGCCAACTATATCATCTGCCTTTACACCCTTTTCTCGTAATGTTCTTGCAAGTTGATTAGATTTCTTATTAAGTTCACTATAGCTTAACTGACTATTTTCAAAAACTAATGATACATTATCAGGTGTCCTCTCAACCTGCTCCTCAAACAACTCATGTATGGTCTTATCTCTCGGATAGTCTGTAGCAGTATCATTGAATTCGTGTAATATTCTTTCTTTCTCTGTATCGCTTATTATCTCTATTTCCGATAATTTCTTCTCAAAGCTTATTTCTTCTATTAGCTTATTGAAGTATTGTATAAACCTATCTATCGTATCTGATTTAAATAATTTTGTGCAATATTCAAGACTGATCCTTGTTATATTAATAGAATCTCTCGCTGTTAATGTCATATCAAATTTTGATATGCTTGATCTGTGTATAACAGCTTCCGCTGTTGATTGTGTACTCTCTTCTACATTCCCTATATTCAGCATATTAAAACATACATCAAATATCGGATTACGACTAAAATCTCTAACTACACTTACTTTCTCTACCAAATCTTCAAATTGATACTCCTGATTCTCATATGCAGATAATGTACTACTCTTCACTTCATTTAAAAATTCCCTAAAGCTCAACTCTCCATTCGGATAGTTCCTTAATGCTAAGGTATTCACAAACATACCGATTATCTTTTCTAGATCAGCATGCCTTCTATTGGCTATACCTATTCCTAGTACAATATCTTCCTGCCCACTCAGCTTTGATAAAAGTATATTATAAACTGCAAGTAATACCATACTAAGCGTTGTATTCGTTTCTTTGCAGATCTCTCTTATCTTTCTGGTATTTGATTCATTTATTGCAAAGTTTACTGTTGCTCCTTCAAAACTCTGTGTTACAGGCCTTACATAATCATATGGCAGATTTAATACTGGTATTTCATCTGCAAATAATTTCAACCAATACTCTTCCTGCCTCTTCATCTCTGCTTGTTGTGCCTGACTATGTTGCCATTCACTATAATCCTTATACTGCAACCTCAATGGCTCTAATTCTTCTCCATTAAGTAATGCCATAAAATCTTTCTTCAACAGCTCCATCGATGTACCGTCTGATATTATGTGATGCATATCTACAAGCAAGTAGTTATTATTATCAACTGTTCTTATTATCCCTACGCGCAATAACGGTGCTTTATTTAGATCAAACGGTCTTATAAATTGTTTGAATATTCTGTCTATTTCCGCAGTATCAGAAACTGCATAGCTTTCTACTTCAAATGCAACTTCATCATGTATCTTCTGCATAGGTTCATCATTCACAACCTCAAATGATGTCCTGAAACTCTCATGCCTTTCTATTAGTCTACTTACTGCTCTTTCCAGTTCCTCTTTTGTTACTTCCCCTATCTGTACCATCTGTGGTATGTTATATGCGGTACTGCTCAAATCCATTTTCTGTAGTATATATAAACGCTTCTGTGCCGATGATAACATATAATATGATTTTATTTTATTAACCTTAGGAATTACTTTGAAACTAAGTTGGTTATTGATATTACTAGATAAATATTCAATTATTTCATATTTATATTTTGTTAATGTATTTCTAATTTCAGTTGTAATAAATCCATTAGGAGCATCAATCTTAAGCTTATCATTTGTTACCTTAATTATTACTCCATTTTTTAAAAGTATATTTATAAATTTAGCGATTATCATAATTCCAAAGACTCCATTGATTTATTTTCTTTTGTTATGATATTTTCTTCATGTAAAATTATATTTTCAATAACAACACCTTGACTGCAAATGGCATTAAACTCTTTAAATATCTCCGCTAACGCTATCTTTACATTAAATGCTTTATGTATCTTTGACATCAATATCGTTGCTTTTAACGAATTTCCACCCAATTCAAAGAAATTAGCATCCACACTTATCTTCTCTTTCTCTATTCCTAATACTTCTGACCATATCCCCACCAACTTATCTTCTATCTCATTCCGCGGTGCTACATAATCTCTTACTTGTATTTCTGGATCAGGTAATGCCTTCTTGTCCATTTTCCCATTACTCGTCAATGGTATCTTGTCCAATCTAACAAAGTACGCAGGTATCATGTAATCCGGTAATATTTTCGATAATGAGCTTCGTAACTCTGATGTTTCTATCTCTGCTTCTGATACAATGTAGGCTACAAGATACTTCTGCCCTTCTTTATCATCCTTCGCTATTACTACTGACTCCTTTACATAATCTATATTCAATAAACGATTCTCTATCTCTCCAAGTTCTATCCTAAATCCTCGGATCTTTACCTGATGATCTATCCTACCCAAATATTCAATATCTCCATTAGGTAACATTCTTACCGAATCACCTGAACAATACATCCTTTCGCCTGCTATATATGGGTTACCTATAAATCGCTCTTTCGTTAGTTCCTCGTTATATAAATAACCCCTTGCAACTCCCAATCCACCTACACATAATTCTCCTGACACTCCTATAGGAACTAATTTTCTATTCCGATCCATTATATAAGTCGTTAAAGTTGGTATCGGCTTCCCTATATTGCTTATATTATTCTCAATCTCATATTCGCCTATTTCTTTATAAGTTACATGCACTGTTGTTTCTGTTATTCCAAACATATTTATTAACTTAGTTTCAGGATATTTTTTTCTCCAACCTTTTAATTTTATCGGTGTTAACGCTTCTCCGCCAAATATCACATTCCTTATTTTCAATGACTTATCTTCACTGCTCAATTCTTCATTCTCTAAGTTATAAAAAGCTGATGGCGTTTGATTTAATATCGTTACTGCATTTTCTCTTAATATTCGCAAATAAATTGATGTATCTCTTGCTATTGCCTTAGGTATTATTATTAACTTCCCTCCGTACAATTGTGCACCATACATCTCCCACACGCTAAAATCAAAACAATAGCTATGAAACATCGTCCATACATCTTTTTCATTAAAATCAAACTGAAATTTATCATTAAACATCAAGCGAACTACACTCCTGTGCTCAATCATAACACCTTTTGGCTTGCCTGTTGTACCTGATGTGTAAATTATATATGCAAGATCACTTGGTTTGTTTATTACTGATAAATTCTTCTTATCACCTGAGTATGTGTTACATTCATCAAGAAATAAAACCTCACCACTATAATCTAAATTATTATATACAGCATTGCTAGAAATTAGTATTTTAGCACTACTATCTTCTAATATGAATTGTATTCTGTCCTGCGGATACTCCGGATCTATTGGCAAATATGCGCCACCTGCTTTCAGTATCCCCATTATCCCTATTATCATCTCTAATGACCGCTCAACCATTATCCCTACTATACTATCAGATGTGACACCTTTATCTCTCAGTGTTATTGCTAACTGATTCGATTTAGCGTTAAGCTCAAAGTATGTCATCTGACTATTTTCATATACTAACGCTACATTATCAGGTGTCCTCTCTACCTGCTCTTCAAATATCTGATGGATAGTCTTATCTCTCGGATAGTCTGCGTAGGTATCATTAAATTCGTATAATATTTTATGTTTTTCAGTTTCTGTGATTATCTCTATATCGCTTAGTTTTCTACTCGAATTATCAAGCACAGACTCTAAAATGTTTCTAAAATGATTTAAAGCATCCGATATAATGTTACCTTCGTATATGTTCTTATTGTAATCCATTGCAAATACAAGATTCTCACCTGACGAAATAATAATATTTAAATTATAATTTGTTTGTTCTATTGTATTAATTTCTACCACTTTAAAATCTAAATCTAAATTACTTCCACTTATATCCTTAAATCCTTCGTTTATTGCATAGTTTTGGAATACTATTATATGATCTATTAAACCTGTCCCTTTCGCTGTTAATGATTGTATCTCGACTAAAGAAGAATATTCATAACCCTTCATCTCTTTTGTATTTTCTTTTATCATTCCTATTAGAGTTTTAAAAGTATCATTAACTTCACTCTTTATTCTTATCGGAACTGTATTTATAAATAATCCAACCATCTCTTCTACATGTTCTATTTCGCTTGGACGCCCTGATGTCACCGCTCCAAATACAACATCGTCACTATTATTGTATCGCTGTAACAACAATCCCCAAACTGCTTGTATTACCAAGTTTTGCGTCACTCCATTACTTGATGCATATTCTGTAAGTTTTTTCGTTACCGTATTGTCTAACTCTAATGATATATTACCTTTTAAATAGCTCTTACTTGGATTATTTATTTTTGGTAAACTATTTGCCCCTTCAAAATCTTCCAGATATCTTTTCCAGAAATTTAACGCACCTTCTTTATCTTGCTCTTCTAACCAATCTATATATTTCCGATAATTATTCGTTAATGGCAATTTATAATCAATTCCATTCTTTATATTACTGTAGAAAGTAAATAAATCTCTAAACAATATCGTAGTACACCATCCGTCCATCAAAATATGGTGGTAACTCCATATAAGATTGTATTCCTGATCTCCTGTCTTAAACAATGTTATTTGAGTTAAATTATCTCTGCTTAAATCAAATCCTTCATATCGCTCTTTTGTTTTGTGTTCTTCTATAATTTCTATTTGCTCGGTATTATTCAAATTACTTACATCATTATTAACTAACTTTACATCACGATTCTTTAAAACTACCTGCAATGGTATATCTAAATCTTCATAAATAAATACTGTTCTTAGAATATCATATCTATCCATCACTTTATTGAAACTATGCTCCAATATTTCAGGATTGATATCACCTTCGATTTTAAATTCAAATTGCTCAAAATACGCTCCAGAGTGTCTATCAATAAGCGAATGATATAGCATTCCAGATTGCATCGGACTTAGCTCATATATGTCTTCGATATCATTAAATGATTTTTTATCTAAACTTTGAATTAACTTATCTAACTCATTCAAGCTTACATCCTTTAATCCGTAATCACTTGGCGTAAACTCTTTCTCTTCTTTTAGCTTACAATGATCCGCTATTTCTAATAAACTTCTCTTAAATAAATCTGTTAACTTAATTACCGTTTGTTCTGTATATTCATACAAATTATACCCAAATGTAAAACTTAAAACTCCATTACTTGTCATTCCGTTTATATTTAATGTGTAGTGCGATTCCATTAAAGGGCTTACACATTCCCCACTGGACAACTTTGAAAAACCATACAAAATGTCTTCTTCAAATGAGCTTATTCCGTTGCCTGTAAATTCACCAAGATAATTAAAACATATCTCTGGCTCTATATTTGATAACTGATTCCCATGTTTACTTATATACTTTAGTATACCATAGCCAATACCTTTATTTGGAATTTGTCTCAAGCTTTCTTTAGTCTCTTTTATTAGTGACGATACATCTTTGCTATAATTTAAAACAACAGGATATTGTGTAGTAAACCATCCTATAGTCCTATTTATATCTATATCTTCAAATAGTTGTTCTCGACCGTGACCTTCTAGTTCGATTGCGATCTTATCAATCTTACTCCAAACACAAATTGAATGTACTAATGCTGATAATAAAATATCGTTTATCTCTGTATTATAAGCTCTACCACTGTTTTTTAATATGTCTTCAGTCTCTATTTCGCTAAAGCTGACCGAAATACTTCTCTGATTTTTATTTATTTTCTGCTCTTTACTTATTAGGTTATCTCTCGGCAGCAATGGTATTAAATCTCCTGTAATCTTTTCCCAATACACTTTCTCCCTTCTCAACTTTGAACTATCAGCATACTCTTGTAATTTTTCTGACCAATATTTAAATGAATCTGTCTTTGAAGGTAATAATACCTTTTTCCCATTTAATATAACATTATAAATTAGTGAAAAATCTTCAAAGAATATACGCCAACTTACTCCATCTATTATTAGATGATGTACTGCTATCAATAGATGATCCCCACTATCTGTTATAAAATGCCCTACTTTTAGCAATGGCCCTGTCGCCAAATCCATACTCCCCTGAATCTTTGAAGATTGCTCTTTCACTAATTTAAAATAATCCGCATTTCCTCTAAAATCAAATGACTCAACCGTATAGTAATCCTTACCCAATCCATTACAATATTGTACATGGCTATTATCTCGCTTATTATATGTAGTTCTTAAAATATCGTGATGCCTTGATAATTCCTTAAATACCCTGTCAACTATATTTAAATCAAATCCATCTCGCTTATAAAGCATTAAAGATTGATTAAAATGATTGATATCGGTAAATCCTGAATTTAAAAACCAGCTTTGTATAGGCGTTAATGGTATTTCACCCGTAATTATTTCTTGATTTATTTCTCTATCAACCTTTCTTACCCTATCACTTAACTGCTCTATGCGTGGATATTTAAACACATCTGCTACCGATAATTTTAAACCATACCTGTTTAACCTTGATGCTATCTGTATAGTCTTTATCGAATCTCCACCCAATTCAAAGAAGTTAGAATCTATACTTATCTTCTCCTTCTCTATACCCAATACTTCTGACCATATCTCTACTAATTTCTCTTCTATCTCATTTCTTGGTGCAATATACTCTTTTAAAACTATCTCAGGATCAGGTAATGCCTTCCTGTCTATCTTTCCATTATTCGTTAAAGGTATTTTATCTATACACACAAAATACGCTGGCACCATGTAATTCGGTAATGACTTCGATAACTCGCTTCTCAATTCCGATGCCTCCAGCTCTGTTTCTGATACATAATATGCCACAAGATATTTCTGCCCTGTTTGTTTCTTATTAAAACCATTGCAATAATTACACACTCCTTCATTATCGAAAGAAATATTTGGGTATGTCTCAGGCAGTACACATTTCGCACATATTTTTAAATTATTATTAATCGGTGTTTCTAATATTTTCGGATTTAAACTTATATCCCTTGATAATTTTTCTATCAAATTCTCTGGAGGATTTAACTCTAAATCTTTTAAAGCTTGTTCTCTAGTCATTTCTCCAGTTCTTATCAGCACAGCATATTCATGATGGTATAACGTGTATCCTCTTTTCTTCATTTCTAGTAGTGAATTTAACCATATCATATCACAATTTGTGGTACGAGATGGCCAACTTGCAGGAATTTTCTGCCAATCAAAATATCTTTCACAAGTTTTTTGTAATTCAACTTTATCTGTTCTATAGAATTGAAAAATAAAAAAAGGTAAAAACAATATTTTATTTAAATTAACAGGATTAATGAGATCCTCTTTCGATTTATATATAATATGCTTATCAAGTAACTTCATTTTTTTTAAGAACAAATCTGAGAATTCTTTATCATTTGCCTTCTCAATAACATCCATCATCATGCCAAACAGCTTTCGTTGCTTATCAACATTTTGTATCATTTCTATTTGACCTTTAGAATAGCCATTTATCACTAAAGGAATATTGTTTTCCAAAGCAATTTCCAACCCTTTTAAATATATAATATTACCGCAAACAGAACATGTACTTAATTCATTTTCCTCCGACTCATTGAAATATTTTAAGAGTTTCGAGAAAAAACTCTTTTCGTTATTTGTAATTACATAATCAACTTGTAGCTTTTTGCACAGTTTTATTACATTATCTGTTGCGACACAACTTTCCCAACCATGATCATTATGAAAAACAAGTGGCTTTAAACCAAATTTTTTCACTAATTGTATTATCGTGAAACAACTATCAACTCCTCCACTGGCAGGAACTAACACATCATATTTATTTTCAATATTTTTATATTTTTCCAAAACTTTTATTAATTCTTCTTCATTTTCAATATTTTTTCTATCCGTATTTAAATCTTCTTTAACAACCACAACCACTTCATTTATTTCATCTATTCGTAATAACTGATTCTCTATTTCACCAAGCTCTATCCTAAACCCTCGTATCTTTACCTGTTGATCTATCCTGCCTAAGAACTCTATATTCCCGTCTGGTAACCACCTGCATAAATCTCCAGTTCGGTAAACTCGTACCGCAGTTTCAGGTTTAGCGTATTCGCTGAATGTTTTTCCTGTCTCAGCTTCCCAATATTTAAATTTCTCTCTTGTTAAATCAATTTTGTTCAAATAACCTCTTGCAAGTCCTACTCCACCGATTAGTAACTCACCGTATACTCCTATCGGTTGTAGCTTATTTGAGTTACCTACAATATAAAGCTGTGTATTCGCTATTGGTTTTCCTATCGGTATCCGTTCTCCTACCCCATTATAATTGTTAAATTTACACTCAATTGATGTTACTGCCGTTTCCGTTGGACCATATTCATTGTAGAAAGTTGTATAAGAAACCCATTGCCTTACTAAATCCACAGAACAATCATCACCTCCTGCTATTATCCTCTTAAGAAATGGATATTTCTTCTTTTCAATTACACTGATAAAAGCTGGTACAGCATGAATGTGAGTTAATTTATTATTCAATATCAATTCGGAAAATTCGGCTCCATCTGAAATAATATCTTTGCTTACTAAAATCAATGAAGCTCCAGAAAGTAATGCAATGCTTATTTGCTCAACTGATGCGTCAAAATTAATTGATGCAAATTGCAATATTTTTTCATTTTCAGAAATGTTAAATTCATTTTCCTGAGACTTCATTAGATTTATTACACTTTTATGCTCAATCATTACACCTTTAGGTTTACCAGTTGTGCCTGACGTGTAAATTACATAGACCATATCGGTTGATTTATTTATGACAAGCAGATTATCAGAGCAATTTGAATAAGATTTTTCATCATCAAGAAATAAAACCTCACCACTATAATCTAAATTATTATATACAGCATTGCTAGAAATTAGTATTTTAGCACTACTATCTTCTAACATGAATTGTATTCTGTCCTGCGGATACTCCGGATCTATCGGCAAATAGGCTCCACCAGCCTTCAATATCCCTATTATTCCTACTATCATCTCCAATGACCGTTCTACCATTATCCCTACTATACTATCGGATTCTACGCCCTTTGCTATCAGGGTTTTTGCTAATTGGTTCGATTTCCTGTTTAATTCGCAATAAGTCATCTGCTGATTCTCAAACACCAATGCCACATTATCAGGCTTTCTCTCTACCTGTTCCTCAAACAATTGATGTATAGTCTTATCTCTAGGGTAATCAGCAGTAGTGTCATTAAACGTATTTAGAATAAGCTCTTTTTCTGATTCTGTTATGATTTCCATCTCAGATAATTTCTTCTCAAAACTTACTTCTTCTATCAGTTTTAATAAATATTTTATAAACCTATCTATTGTTTCAGCTCTAAATAGCTTAGTACAATATTCAAAACTGATATTTATCGTATCTGTAGCCTCTATTGCCGTCAATATAATATCAAACTTCGCTACGCTATTTCGGTGAATTATAGCTTCAACTATTAAATCATAACTCTCTTCAATATCAACCATATTCCGTATATTAAAACCTACATCAAATATCGGATTCCTGCTAAAATCTCGTACTACACTTATTCTATCAACTAAATCTTCAAACTGATATTCTTGATTCTCGTATGCCAGTAATGTACTATTTTTCACTTCATATAGGAAATCTTTAAAGCTTAATTCTCCCTTGGGATAGTTCCTTAATGCCAATGTATTTACAAACATACCAATTATCTTTTCTAAATCAGCATGCCTTCTTCCCGCTATTGGCAAGCCCACTATGATATCTTCATGTCCACTTAATTTTGACAACAGTATATTATAAATCGCAAGCAATACTATACTAATCGTTATATTTGTTTCTTTACATATCTCTCGTATCTTTCTTGTCTGTGCTTCATCTAGTACAAAGCTTACACTCGCTCCTTCAAAGCTCTGTGTAGCTGGCCTTACATAATCGTAAGGTAGATTTAGTACTGGTATCTCACCTGCAAATTCTTTCAGCCAGTACTCTTCCTGCCTCTTCATCTCTGCCTGTTGTGCATGACTATGCTGCCACTCACTATAATCCTTATACTGCAATCTCAATGGTTCTAATTCTTCGCCATTCAATAGCGTCATAAAATCTTTTCTCAGCAGCTCCATCGAAGTTCCGTCAGATATTATATGGTGCATATCCGCTAACAGATAGTTATTGTTATCCAGCGTTTTTATAAACCCTACTCGCAATAACGGTGCTTCCGCCAAGTTAAATGGCTTTATAAACTGTTTATAAATGCTTTCTATTTCTAATTCGTCTGTTGTTTCATAACATTCTATTTCTAATGGCACTTCTTCATGTATCTTCTGCTTCGGTTCATCATTCACAACCTCAAACGATGTCCTAAAACTCTCATGACGATCTATTAGTTTATCTACTGCTATTTCAAGCTCATCATTAGTCACTTCCCCTATCGGTACTATCTGAGGTATGTTATATGCCGTACTACTTAAATCCATTTGTTGTAATATGTATAACCGCTTCTGCGCTGAAGATAATGAGTAATAGTCTTTTAATGGTGCAGATTCTATTGATGAGTATTTATCTATCTTACTACTTTTTATTATTTCAGTTATACATAAGACTGTTGGTGTTTTAAATATCTCGGCAAGTGATACCTTCACGTCAAATGCTTTATGTATCTTTGACATCAAGATTGTCGCTTTCAACGAATGCCCGCCCAATTCAAAAAAATTAGCATCTATGCTTATTTTCTCTTTATCTATACCTAATACTTCTGACCATATCTCTACTAATTTCTTCTCTATCTCATTCCTCGGAGCAATATAGCCCTTTACTTCTATCTCTGGTTCAGGTAATGACCGCCTGTCTATCTTTCCATTATTCGTTAAAGGTATTTTATCTATCCGCACAAAATATGATGGCACCATGTAATCTGGTAATGACTTTGATAGTGAGCTTCTCAATGTTGATGTCTCGAGCTCTGCTTCTGATACTAAGTAAGCTACAAGATTCTTCTGTTTTTCTTTATCCTCTTTCGCTATTACTACTGCTTCTTTTATATCATCTATTTTCAATAGCTGACTCTCTATTTCGCCTAACTCAATTCTAAACCCGCGTATCTTAACCTGATCATCTTTACGGCCCAAATATTCCATATCACCATTTGGTAGAAATCTAGCTAAATCTCCTGAACAATATAGCCTTTCACCTGCTATATATGGATTATTTATAAATCTCTCTCTTGTTAGTTCCTCGTTATGTAAATAACCCCTTGCTACTCCCAATCCACCTACACATAATTCTCCGGACACTCCTATCGGAACTAATTTTCTATTCCGATCCATTATGTAGGTTGTTAAGGTCGGTATAGGTTTACCGATATTACTTATATTATGCTCAATTTCATAATCACCTATCTCTTTATATGTTACATGCACTGTAGTTTCTGTTATTCCAAACATATTTATTAACTTTGTTTCAGGATATTTCTTCCTCCAACTCTTTAATTTTATCGGCGATAATGCTTCTCCTCCAAATATCACATTTCTTATATTCAATAACTTATCTTTACTGCTCAATTCTTCATCTACTAAATTATAAAATGCTGATGGCGTTTGATTTAATATCGTTACCTTATTATTTCTTAATATTTGTAAATAAGACGATGTGTCTCTTGCTATTATTCTCTGTATAATTATTAACTTCCCACCATATAATAGCGACCCGTACATTTCCCATACGCTAAAATCAAAACAGTAGTTATGGAACATCGTCCATACATCTTTTACATTAAAATCAAACTGGAACTTCTCATTAAACATCAAACGAACTACATTTCTGTGCTCTATCATCACACCTTTGGGTTTTCCTGTTGTACCTGATGTGTAAATTATATAAGCAAGATTAGAAGGTTTGCTTATTGCCGACAAATTACTTTCATCATCGGAGTATGTGTTACTTTCATCAAATAGTAAT
>Ga0074195_1001900_pt1 | contig 26223 bp, 22 predicted proteins | sample EPASupsiteHSE623_FD_64525 | JGI IMG/M metagenome (GOLD analysis project Ga0074195, IMG submission 64525) | Bioremediated contaminated groundwater from EPA Superfund site, New Mexico - Sample HSE6-23 | ecosystem: Environmental > Aquatic > Deep subsurface > Groundwater > Contaminated ... | reverse complement strand
ATAAAAAGAATTTTAAAAAAAAAAAAAGATAAGCCGTTTATTGCCTTTGCCACAGAAATGCGCGACAAGAACGGTGTAAGTTTCGATGCAGTGCAGGCAATGGCAATCCACCTTGAGCAGCCCCCGTCATTGAATCCGGTGATTCCGTTTTCCTCAAAGATCCCGGAAGGAAGATGGGGACAGGAGAATGCGGTTAAATTCGTTGGATTGCTGAAACAATTTTATAACGATACCAAATGTGAAGAATTTTTTGCGGAACATGATGGGCTATATAAAATTGCGCAGGAGAGATTCATGCCGGTTTACGAAGCTCTGGATGTAACCTGGTATACCCAGTATTATGGGGAACAACCGGATGGCAGCCTGAACATCATAATAGGCCTGGGACTTGGTGGAGGTAATTATGGTCCAAAGGTGATATATCCCAATGGCAAAGAGGCCACTTATGCAATCATGGGAACACCGTCAATCGATAGTACCAACATGCCTTTTTATTCGGTTGAAAATTGCCTGCCGACCCTCATTCACGAATTTAACCACTCCTATGTAAACCATCTGACAAAAAAATATGAAAAGATTTTTGAGAATTCCGGGACAAAACTCTTTGACCTTGTTAAAGCAGGTATGGGCAGCCAGCATTATACCTCCTGGCAGACCATGATGAATGAATCGTTGGTCAGGGCTTCCGTCATCAGGTACCTGCTAAAACACAATCCCGATGGTAAAACAGCCAAATACCAACTGATATCTGACTTTGGCAGGGGATTTTTCTGGATGAAAGGCCTTGTTGAAACTCTGGGAGCTTATGAAAAAAACAGGACCAAGTATCCCACCCTTGAAAGCTATATGCCGGTTCTGGCAGATTTTTATAACAGCGTGGCCAAAGAGAGCGAGTCAATGTTTGAAATCAAAGAGTAAAATGGTCCCGGCGGTAAATATGCGGCTGTTAATGAGATTCTTGTTGTCATCGATTTTTTTTCTCTGCCTGGGGTCCTCCTTTTCACAAAACATGATCAAGGGAGTGATCCGGGATGCGCAAACAGGAGAGTTTTTGCCGTTTAGCAGCATCGCTGTTAAATCCACCACGCGGGGCACTATTGCCAATGCGGATGGGATTTTTTCCCTCCCTTCCAATTTAACCAGTGATACCCTTGTTTTTTCTTATCTGGGTTATGAGAGGTTGGAGGTTCCGGCAAAAGAGGTGATCCGGCTAAAAGAAATCATGCTCAAACGAAAGGATATTCTTTTGCAGGAAGTTTTAGTCCATGCAAATGACGACTACCTCTATGAAATCCTTAACCGATGCAGGAAGAATTTATTGAAGAACAGCGGGGAAATTGTGTCTAAAGTATATTACGGGATTGAAACACAAACCAAAGACCGGCCGGTGGAACTTCTTGAATGCTACTATAACGGCTATCTGAACGGTATATCAGTTAACAATTTGTTGTTAAAGAACGGACGGATAGGACTTGCTGAAATGGATCAGCGGTATTTTCTCACGTTGAATACTTCAAAAGGGATAAGCCGGATGTCGCTCCTGCTCAAAAGGGATGACTATCCTTCATTGCCCCTGCAAATGACGAAAAAAGAGGCAATGAAACTCTTCCGGCTGTCGCTGGGGCCAGGCGACAATGAAACAATACACATTATTTTCATACCAAGGAAAAACAAGCGTGCGCTTTTTGCCGGGGATCTCTGGATCGAAAAAAAGAGCAACACACTGCTAAAGTCAGAACTTCATGTGACGAATGCTGAAAAGCACCCCTTCCTGCCCATATTTCCCGCCGATTCAATCTGTAGCCTCGATCTGGACATCAGTCACACGTTTGAAAAAGAAGGGTCAACGACTATACTTGATCATATAAATTTCAGCTACAGCATAACATACAAAAGTGTAAGGGATACACCCACAGTCGCCGTCCCCTCTGTCATTAAAAGAGACCTCATGACCAGCGGGATCATCTACTTCTATGATTACGGGGAGCCATTTTTACTTCCATATTTTGAGTATGATAATGATTTTGATGACTACAGGAAGATCGCAATAATCCCTTACAATAAATTTTTCTGGGATAACAACAATACACTGGTTCTGACCTCCGCTCAAAAGGAAAATCTCGGATTTTTCGCAAATGAAGGTTGCCTGGTCAACTACTGGGATGATAATTACGGCAATGACTTTTTACGGATCAGGCAATCCGATTCGACCATTTCTTCGGTTTACGAAAACAATTACAATTTCTGGTCCCCGGATAAACGGATCCTGCTTAACAGGAAACTAAAACAAAACAGAATTTACCCTCAGGAAAGGATCAACGCTTCAATTTTATCAAACTTATACAATCTCAGCGTCCAGTTTTTTCTCGATGTCACTCAGATTGAAGGTACGTTCAACTTCAGATCCTACACCGTATTTGATGCAGCTAAAACTTTTTATCACCTGGAAGAAGAAGCTGAAACCAAGGCTTTCCTCAATATATTCTTCGACATCTGTGAAATTGAACGGAGAAGAATGGAAAACCAGCTCATTTCATCCGGGAACACAATTCAAAAAATCAATTCCATTTATAACGAGGCTGTGAAAAGAAAAGATGAGATTACCAAACAATATCTCAAAGAGGTAAATCTGGGAAAATCAAATATTTTATTGAGCAAATGGAACGATTATATCATAGAAAATCTCGGTATTGATAATCTGAAACTTTTCCGGGAGAGTTTAAATTAAAATCCAAAGAACCGGTTTTATTTAAATGGTCCATTAACGTGTTCCGGGACGTTAATGCAATTTATTTCTTCTTCATTTGCACCGGATTTATTTTTAAAGCAATGAAGCAATGAAAACAATTATTTTATTCGTCTCCTGTCTGTTCTTATCGATCGGGATATCCGGACAGGAGACTCAGAAGGTTAACCGCCACACTATCAGTGGCAAAATTACCGACAAAGAGAGCGGTGAAGCGCTGGTTGGCGCGACCATCTTCGTGAAGGAATTGAAAACCGGCGCTGTTTCCGACATTTACGGCAACTATTCACTTACCCTCAGCGAAGGCGATTATTCACTTGTTTATTCCTATATGGGTTACACGAATATTGAAAAGAAGGTAAGCCTGATTTCACATATTCGCATCAGCCTGGAACTTGATCCGCATCAGCAGACACTGAAAGAGGTAGAGATCAAAAGTGAGAAGGAGGATAAAAATGTAAAAAAACCAGAGATGAGCACTTTCAGGATGGATATTAAAACGATCCAGAAGATCCCTGCCCTGATGGGGGAAGTGGATATCATCAAAGCGATCCAGCTTCTCCCGGGGGTACAGAGTGTGGGTGAAGGATCGAGCGGCTTCAGTGTACGGGGCGGCGCACCCGATCAGAACCTGATAATGCTCGACGAAGCAACCATTTATAATGCTTCGCACCTGATGGGATTCTTTTCCGTATTCAATAATGATGCGATCAAGGATGTTAAACTTTTTAAAGGCGACATTCCGGCAAATTACGGCGGGCGACTGTCGTCGGTACTGGATGTGCGGATGAATGAAGGGAACTCGAAAAAACTTGAAGTCAACGGCGGGTTGGGTATCATTTCGAGCCGGTTGACAGTTGAAGCGCCGATCGTGAAAGACCGGGCCTCCTTTATCGTTTCCGGGCGCCGTACCTATGCCGACATTTTCCTGCCTCTTTCATCGAATAGGGAGTTAAGTACCAGCCGCCTCTATTTTTATGATTTCAATGCCAAGATCAACTACCGCGTAGACGATAATAACCAGGTTTTTCTCTCGGGATATTTCGGTCGTGATGTTTTTAAAAATCCTTTTGCCTCCATGCAGTGGGGAAATGAAACCGCTACCATACGATGGAATCACCTCTTTTCAAAAAAGGTGTTCTCCAACTTCTCATTCGTATATTCAAATTACAACTATTGTCTTGGAACCGCTATGGCTGAAAGCAATTCCTTCGAATGGCTCTCCAGACTCCGCGACATTGGGCTTAAAGCCGATCTGAGCTATTATCCCAACCCCGGTAATATCGTAAAATTCGGGGCCAATGTGATCTATCACATGTTTCAGCCTGCACTGGTCAGGGGAACAGGCAACGAGTCTGTGTTCAACGAGGTGAAGGTCCCCGACAATTTTGCACTGGAATCGGCTGTTTACGGCAGCAACGAGCAGCACCTCGGCGAACATTTTACCGTTAAATACGGGTTGCGAATATCAATGTTCCAGAACATCGGGCCGGGAACAGTATACCATTACGACTCAGCTTACAACTCCACCGATTCGACACTCTATCAAACAGGTGAGTTTTTTCACACCTATGCCGGTATTGAACCGAGGCTTGGCTTACTGTATGAATTCAATCAGAAATCGTCCATCAAGGGCAGCTATGCGCGTACAAACCAATATCTCCAGCTGGCACAGAACTCCACTGTCGGCACTCCTGTTGATGTGTGGTATCCTGCAAGTCCCAATGTGAAACCTCAGAAAGCTGACCAGGTTGCGCTCGGCTATTTCAGGAACTTCCGCCGGAACACCATCGAAACATCGGTGGAGGGCTATTACAAATGGATGCAAAATGTGGTCGACTTCAAGGATTTCGCACAATTGATGCTGAATTCAAAACTTGAAGGTGAGATCCGTTCAGGGAAGGCGTGGTCATACGGAATTGAGTTCCTGGTGCGTGTAAATGAAAAGCGGATCAACGGCTGGGTAAGTTATACCTGGTCACGGACCTTCCGGCAAATTGACGAGATCAACGGGGGCAAGGCCTATCCTGCTCCTTACGACAAACCGCATAATATCTCGGTGGTTTTAAACTATGTTATCAGCAAGCGGTTCACTGTTGCGGCCAACTGGGTTTATGCAACAGGGGCTCCGGTCACCTTCCCTACCGGCCGTGCCGAAGTGGGAGGGAAGATCATTCCGATTTATTCAGACCGCAATGCCTACCGGTACCAGGATTATCACCGGCTCGACCTGAGCGTAACATACCTGAGCAAACCCAAACCCGGCAGGAAGTTCACCTGGGACCTCAACTTTTCAGTTTACAATGCCTACAACCGTCATAATACCTGGTCCATCAACTTTGTCCAGGACAATGCAAATACCAATCAAACCTACGCCGAAAAACTTTACCTGTTCGGAATCGTTCCATCACTCACCTTTAATTTCCATTTCAACAATGAATAAGAACCATTTGCCTTTTGTTTTGCTTCTCTTTTCAGCCGTCTCCTGCACCGAACGCATCGATGTTAAGCTTGATGAAACCTATACGCGTCTGGTCGTCGATGGAAGCATTACAACCGATTCGTTACGCTCCACCGTAACCCTTACAAAATCGTCCGACTACTTCTATAACAAACCCTCACCCAGGGTTACCGGGGCGACAGTGACAATTTTTGACGGCACAACATCCTATCCGCTCACAGAGACGGTTGCGGGACAATCTGGTGTCTACAGCAGCGCTGATCCCCTGCCTGGAAAGGCCGGAAAGGAGTATACCCTGCATGTTGAGCTGCCAGATCCAATTTCAGGCTATGTTGCATTCGAAGCGGGCAGCATGCTTAATCCTGTTGTTCCCATCGATTCGGTTACCATTACTTTTCATGCCGACCAGGGTAAAGCGGGTGCCTGGGCCATCAATGTTTATGCACAGGAACCCGGCAACGAATTAAATTATTATATGTTCAACTGGTTCCGGAATGGTGTGCCCATGTCCGATTCGATCCACCAAAAAACCGTGATGGGTGACCAGTTTATCAACGGCCAATACATGACCGGTGTCCCTGTTTTTTTGATAGATAATACCCATGAATGGGAGACTTTAAAGCCCGGTGACACCATCACTTTGCAGATGTCGGGGATTACGGAAAACTACATGAATTTTATCTCCCAGGTGCAAATGGCAGGGTTCAACCTGCCTTTCTTTACCGGTCCCCCGGCCAATATCCAGGGTAATATCGGCCATGGAGGTTTAGGCTACTTTACAGCCTTTTCAAACAGTTATGCGACTACGATTGTCAGATATACTTCGGCTATTTGAGTGTGCAAATAAAAGCAAACTCAAACGCTCAGTATGACTGCATCTAAATGCGATTGCTTTCGCAATCCTGCCAGGATGCAGTATAAAGCGAAATTTAAATGATTTATGGTTAAAACTAAGTGCGCATGAAAGCCATTGTATATCTTAACTACGGGCCTCCTGAAGTTCTTCTGCCGAAGGAAGTCGAAAAACCTGTTCCCGGGAGCAGCGAAGTTCTCATTAAGGTTATGGCCACAACAGTAACAACTGCCGATTGCATGATGCGAAGAGGCGACACTGTCTTAAGCAGGATTTTGCTGGGACTCAGAAAACCAAAGAAAAAATATCAGCTATTGGGAACAGAGTTCTCTGGCGTCGTTGAATCTGTTGGTCAAAAAGTCAAAAAGTTCAAACCCGGTGATGATGTGTATGCTTTCAGAGGCTTTGGAACCGGTTGTTATGCCCAGTACAAATGCATGAATGAAAACGGTTCGCTGGCCATTAAACCCTGTAATATGGATTTTCGTGAAGCTGCATCAATCGTTGATGGTGCATCTACTGCACTGTTTTTCCTGAAAGAAAAAGGCGGTATTCAAGAAGGACAGAAAGTCCTGATAAATGGAGCTTCAGGCAGTATCGGAACATTTGCCGTTCAACTGGCAAAGTATTTTGGCGCGGAGGTTACAGGCGTTTGCAGTACAAAAAACATTGAGATGGTGAAATTACTGGGAGCCGATAAAGTGGTGGATTACACGAAAGAAGATTTTACCAAAACCGGCGATACCTTTGATATCATTTTTGACACCGTTGGTAAAAGCTCTTTTGCACATTGCAGGAATGTACTTAAATCCAATGGTAAATATATTGTAACTGTCATGACTTTAAAGCATATTCTTCTATCATTCCTTACTAAATTTGGGAGCCGGAAAAGGATGATTTTTTCAATGTCTATCAATAAAACTGAAGCACTGAATTTTATCCGGTCACTGGTTGAGGAAGGAAACCTGGTAACAATAATCGATAGGGAATACTCCCTTGAAGAATTACAGGAGGCGCATGCATATGTTGAAAAAGGTCATAAACAGGGAAATGTTACAATAACTGTAACGCATTGAGGTTAATTACCTCTAATGGATTTCAATAAAACCAAAACCAAAACTTAAACCAAAACCAATATGAGAAAACTAATAAAATTCGGAGAAGATGTGGAGGGATACAACATCCCGGTTTTAAACGAACGGGAGATCCGGGCAGCGGCAGGAATCCTGTTTCTGGCAACATTCCTCGCCCTGATGTTCATCCTGTTCAAGGGGAACTTTATCCCGATCAAGTATATCATTACCATTTTCCTCACCGACTTTATCATCCGGGTTTTCATCAATCCCCGGTATTCACCGTCGCTGATCCTGGGCCGCTTGATCGTACGGAACCAGACCCCCGAATATGTGGGGGCAGCCCAGAAAAAGTTCGCGTGGATCATCGGTGTGGTGCTGGCCGCAACCATGTTCGTCTTTTTCATCATCGTGAACGCCTACAGCCCGATCACCGGCATCATCTGTTTGATCTGCCTCATTTTCCTGTTTTTTGAATCGGCTTTCGGAATTTGCCTGGGATGCATGTTCTATCCCCTCTTTTTCAAAAACAAGGTACAATACTGCCCGGGCGAAGTGTGCGATGTAAAAAACAAACAGGAGATCCAGAAGACCTCGGGGGCCCAGTTCCTCGTTCTGCTTGCTTTTATCGCATTCGTTGTGCTGATGATCTGGTTCCTGAACGACTCGTTCAGCGAAATGCCAACCGATCTGTTCGGCATCAACAACACGGAGCAACCCGGGTAACAGGCATGAATCCCGGGTCACTTCCCGGACCCGGATAAAGAAACAGACAGAACGCACATGAAAGCAATCGTATACACGCAATACGGGCCGCCTGAAGTGCTGCAGCTCAAAGAGGTGCCGAAGCCCGTTCCCGGCGACCACGAAATTCTCATTAAAGTATACGCCACCCCAGTCAGTTTCGGCGATGTCCTGGTTCGGAATTTCAAAGCAGTGACGCCGAAAAAATTCCACATGCCATTTCTGTTCTGGCTCATCGGAAAATTTTATTTCGGATTCAGAAAGCCCAGGATCACCATACCGGGAAGCGAATTTTCGGGGGTGGTCGAATCGGTTGGTAAAGCGGTTACCCGGTACCGAATCGGGGATGATGTTTTCGGTTATTGCGGTGCGCGGATGGGAGCATATGCCGAATACCGCTGCATGCCCGAAAGCGGGGTGTTGACTATTAAACCGGTCAACATGACCCACGAGGAGGCCGCCGCGATCCCTTACGGGGCCATCATGGCGCTCAATGTGATCAGGAAAGCCCATATTAAGCCGGATCACCGCGTCCTGGTAAACGGGGCTTCCGGCGGCATCGGTCCCGCGGTGGTGCAACTTGCCAAATACCATGGGGCAACCGTTACAGGAGTCTGTGGCACCCCGAGGATTGACTATGTAAAATCGCTGGGAGCCGATAAGGTCATCGACTACAAAACTACCGATTTCTCGAAAAACGGCGAAACCTACGATTTCATCATCGACATCCTGGGCAAGCGCTCCTTTTCACAATGCAAACATTCGTTAAAGGACGGAGGACGCCTGCTGCTGGTTAGCTTCAAGATGAAGCAGGTATACCGGATGCTTTGGACATCCCTGTCAGGAAGCAAAAAAGTGGTCTGCATTCTCTCTTCAGAAAAAGCTGAAGATCTCGAGCATATAAAATTCATTATTGAACAGGGGAATATCAGGTCTGTCGTTGATCGTTGTTTTCCGCTGGAGCAGGCGGCCGGAGCTCATGCTTACGTAGAGGCCGGTCAAAAAACAGGGAGTGTAGTAATCACCGTTAAAAATTAACCGGAAACCGAAAAAGTCCTTACCTATCTGCTATGAAGTTAATCGTCGCATTTTTTCTTGTAACAACCATATTAACCTCCATTAACGCTCAGCCGGGAAATCCCGAAGTTACCTACCTTGGAAATTGCGGTTTTCTTATCAGCGTGAATGAAAAACAGGTCCTCATCGATGCCTTGTTTAACCGGGGTTTTGATTTTTATTTAACCCCGGCCGACACCATTGTAGCTAAAATATACCAAAGACAAGCCCCATTTGCACATGCAAACCTGTTGTTGATTACCCACGACCACCCGGACCATTTCGACGCCCAGATGGTTGCTGCGTATCTTGGTGCCAATCCGGAAAACAGGGTTGTAGCGCCATCGCTTGTAATAAATTCCATTCGAAGTCAATCCGGATTACCAGTACCGGAAAAGCAGCTGATCGAAATCCCACTGCATACCCGACCCGGGATTGACACCACAGTTCAGGGTATTCGGATTATTTCGTACTATCTGCAGCATGACAATCGTCCCAATATCCAGAATGTGGGTTATCTGATAGAAGTAGAGGGGATTAAGGTGTTTCATTCCGGAGATAACACCGGGGCTGTTAAGGCTGAATTTGAATTGATGCAATTTCACAACAAGGGCATCGATCTGGCGATGTTGAATTTTTATGGTTTCTGGGGAAGCAATGAAGAGCGGGATTTTACAAAAAGTCTGATAAATCCCGGGAATATTGTTCTCATGCATATCCCCCCGAAAGAATTTGATGTTGTAAAAGATTCATGCGACAAAATTCAGGATTTCATTGATATTAAGGTATTCAGGAGCAGTATGGAGAGAAAGTTGTTTATTTATAATTGAAATATTGTAATGAAAAGACACAAAGGCAGCTTGCTGGTTTTCATTTTTTTATTTTCAAACCTTGGATCTTCCCTTTCACAGGAGATGGCAACTTCTCCGGGGGGCATCAGCAAGGAACAAATCAGCCAGGTAATCAACGAAACGAGGACCCGGGTAAATTCGATCCTGGAAAAAGAAATCTATTTACCGGGAATGGCAGTGGCCATTGTGAGCCGCGAAAAGATATGGCTTGCCGAAGGTTTTGGATACAGGGATAAATCGCGGAAAGCCAGGGTAGATTCAAGTACTGTTTTCGGCATACTTTCCGTTTCGAAACCGGTAACCGTAACCGGCCTTATGATAGCTGAACAGGAAGGGCTGTTGAATTTCGATGTTCCCATTAAGACCTATTTACCCGGATTTTCGATTCAGTCACGATTCCCCGGTGATCCAATGGCTGAAATTACAATACGTCATTTAATCAGCATGACTTCGGGATTGACGCATGATGCTCCCGTTGGAAACAATGCCGATCCCCGGACTCCCTCCTATGAGGCTCATATTCAAAGCATTTCTCAAACATGGTTGCGGTTTCCACCCGGCGAACGGGCTGAGTATTCCAACCTCGGGATTGAACTGGCTGCGTATTGCCTGGAACAGGTCATTCATAAACTATTTACCGAATATATCCGGGAGAAGGTTTTTGATCCGATCGGTATGAACAGGAGTACCTATGATTTTCATGCAATTGAAAAGGAACAAAACAGGGCGGTCGGAAATAACAGGAATTTTGAGACTGTCCCATTGGAAAATCCGATGCTGGCTCCGGGAGGAGTTTATTCAAGCATAACTGACATGGCCCGGTTTATTCAGTTTCACCTTAATTCCGGAACAGTAAATGGTAACGAAATTCTGCAGGAGCAAAAGATCAGGCAGATGCAGACCATTCCGTTTCCCTGGCAGGGCCAGGTTGCCGGATACGGACAGGGATTGCAAATATCATATTACCATCTTTCCGGGCTGGATGTAAAGTGTGTGGAACATGGCGGCGGAGGCTTCGGGTTCCGGTGCCAGATGAAATGGCTGCCCGACTTTGGATATGGGGTGATGGTGATGACGAATTCCCAGGATCACAACAATGTAAATGAAAATTTGACGGAAGAGATCCTCTTAAAGATAGTTGAACTTGTAACAGGAAAGAAAAATTCAGCTCCTTCGGATTGGTTAAGTCGGCATATGCCTGCAATTTCTGTTGGTTCCGGCTTTCTCCCCGAAAATCTGGAAGGAAATTATAATGGCACAAACGACGATATGAAATTTCTAATCAGAGACAGTACTTTCGGATATGTTTCAGGAACGTTGTTTGTTCCACTCAGGCCCATTTCTTCTTTCGAATTTGCATCCGGCAATTATTTATATCGTTTTAATACGAATCTCAACGGGATAGCCATATCAGTGGTAAGACCGTATGACGGAGCGCAATGGAACCTCAGTGAAAGCAAATGTGATCAAACGGGAACGGGAAAGGAGGATTGGCGCCGACATGAAGGAACCTATATCAGGAAAAGATTTGGCAGGGCGGAAAGATTTTATATCGTGAAGATGAATAAAGGGAGATTGCATTTTATCGGTGACGGACAGGATTGTGTTCTGACTGAATTCAGGCCGGGAATGTTTTACATACCAAATGGAGAAGTCGCAGACTTTAGTAATAAGCACGCCTCCTACCGAAACATAAAACTATATAGAACTTGCGATTGAATTTTTGAAAAAGGTAAAAGTGAACACATGACAACCCGCTTCCTGTTTCTGATTTTTAATGCATTTGCGAAGAGAACCATTATGGATCAATGGGGAAAGGACTTTTATGCTGTCTATAAAATGACGGCAAAGCAGAAACTCCGTGAAATTGAGTCCGAATTGCCCCCTGAAGTTGATCATTTCTTTCAGACTGATTATAGGAGTATCGTGGCATTCATTCCGATCTACTTTGCCCTGATGGAGCAGAATGTCACGAGGGATGAAATCGACAAGGTTATATGGAAGACGATAGAGGGTGTCTATAATATAATGCCGCCGAGGGGTGGTAAAAAGCGTTACAGGAAGATACTGGATGGGTTGAAAGCCTATCAAAGGAAGGGAGAAGCGGGTCTGCTCGGAAGAAACGACTGGATCCTGGAGATCGAAGAGGAAGACAACGGATCCTATTTTTGCCGCGTGACCGAATGCGGGGCTCGCAAAATCCTGACCGGCAAAGGATATGACTTCGTTTTTCCCTGCATGTGCCGGGTAGACCATTTAACCATGAGTCTGCGGGGATTCAGGTTTGAACGCGACATGACGATTGCAGATGGAGATGCTGTGTGCAATAACCATATCATGGGGCTGGGCATAACCGAATGGGCTTCTGAGAAAGGTTTTTTAACCAGGAGATAGTAGAAAGAAAAACCATGAAAAAAAACAAATTATTCATATCCTTCCTGTTATTATAAAAACATAACACAATGAAAAGAACATTGCTATTATTGGCTATTATTTTTATCGTTCAATCAAGTTATTGTCAGGTAAAAGAATCAAAGAGAGAATGCGTTCTGGAACGTTTATGATAGTTTAGGTGAAGCATATTTAGCAATTGGAAATAAAGAAAAAGCAATAGAGAACTATAAAAAATCCATTGCGTTAAATCCTGAAAATGAAAATGGGAAGAAAATATTGAAAGAACTTTAACTCAAAAAAGTGGCGATAATATATCAGTGCCAATATTATCGAGCGGTCAAAGAAAAAACAAAAACAAAACATGAAACTCATTTTAACAATATTAGCATTACTATTTTGCAGTAGTTTATCTGGACAACAAATAATAAACGGAGACATGGAGCAATGGGATACAACATATATTCCGTCTTTTCCAGTAAGTTGGCTTTTAAATACACATTATCCTTCTTTGCCCTGTTACCCTCAACAAATAACTGCCGAACAAACTAATCAAAGTAACAAGGGTAGTAGTGCTGTTAAACTTGAAGCGAAGTATTGCACAGATGACTGCGGAGTGCAGCAAGTTTATATTGGATTTTTGGCTTATGGAAATACTGATAATCCTCAATTGCTTCATGGAATTCCATATAACCAAAGACCCGAACAACTTAATTTTTACTATAAATTTAACAGGGTTGAAGTCGATACCGGGTTTGCAAAAATCGTTCTGAGATTACTGGACAGTGCAGGATATGCCGGACAGATTATTGGAGAAGGGAAAGTTTCAATTATCAACAACGCCAATATATACATACAAATAACAGTTCCTATAAACTATTTTCTACCTGACACACCCGAGATAATACAGATAGTATTTTCTACCAGTAAAACTTTAACGGACCTTGGGTACTTAAATACTATTCCTGGAAATGGTGCAAACATAGGAACAACATTATGGATTGATGATGTTACTGTTTCGGGGGGAAACATGGATGTAATGGAAAATCAAGAAATGAGCTGTTGTAAAATCTATCCTAATCCTTTTCATGATTATTCAACAATTACATTTGAAAATTCAAAAAGAGAAAATTTTGCGTTGACACTTTATAATTCATTTGGAAAACTTGTGCGGTCATTTAATGACATTAAGGCGGATAAAATAAGAATAGAAAGACAAAACTTGAAAAGTGGTTTGTACTATTTCCGATTATGTACAGGAAAACAGACATTAGCAAAAGGAAATTTATTAATAGAATGAATCGCACGTCGCTAAAACAAACCGCTATATTTCAAAGGAGTTTCAGAAGGAGTGCGTTGTGTATCGCCCGCCCTTCATTCGGTTCGGAACAATGAACATAACATCAACGCAATCCCCTGCGGCACATAGCGGCGGGCCTTTAGCACCAATTGTAATTCAAACCCCATGCGATAACATGAACAGGATAGACCAATCAATACCAAGTGAACAACCAACATCAAAAATACCTGTCAAATATATAATTGACAAAGATGAAGTTTTTGAATTAATTAAATAACGAAAGAAGCTATGAAACGAACATTAAGGCTGCTGGTTGCACTGGCAGTATGTCTGCCCGTACTTTCGCTGTCGGCTCAGCAATCAATCCAGGTGATAAAAGCCAACTCGAAAATAGCCGACATTAAAGACGGGGATGAGCTTAAAAAAGGGACCTGGACAATTGTTCCGGAAACAAAACCGGATATTTATAAAACTTCAGCCAGGCGAGTTACATTTTACACCGACCTGGATTCAATTTCCTTCAAGGTTAAACCCGGGCACGAATATAATTTCGTCATTCTGCTAAACGGAAAAGACTCAGCCTTTACACAAATCAAATATGAGAAGGCAGGCAATTCCCCAAGCAACCTGGAAATTTTAAAAAAAGCATCCAGGTATGATTTCAACGACCGGAGGGAGATAACAAAATTTACCTATAAGCCAGCCAGCGATAGTGCTTTGAATGCAATAAGAGTGGACTTTAAACTGGATTCGATCATTGGTAAAGGAAATGAGATTTCACGGATTCTGAATTTGCTTCATTGGGTCCATAATACATTTCCACATGACGGCACCAAAGAGGCACCGAAATATTCCTCCATCCATAACCTGATGAATATATGCACCAGCGGTCATAAGACCCTGGATTGCGGCACTTTGGCAACCGTACTCAACAATTGCTACCTCGCGATTGGATTTAAATCGCGAAGGGTTGTGTGCCTGCCAAAAGATTCGACCGATTTTGATTGTCATTCAATAAACACAGTCTATTCAAGCACCCTCAGCAAATGGTTGTGGATTGACCCGACAAACGATGCGTATGTAATGAATGAGAAAGGGGAACTGCTGAGTATTGCAGAGGTGAGGAAGAGACTGGTTGAAAATAAACCATTGATTCTGAATCCCGATGCAAACTGGAACCATCGGATGTCGATAACAAAGGAGGGATATCTCTATAATTATATGGCAAAGAACCTCTATGCTGTTCTCTGTTTTGTAACCGGTGGCGGAGAGAGTCAGAGCAACCTGTTGCTGCCTGTCGAATATAAAGGCATCATTCCCAGGGTAAAAATGAGCAAGCCAAAATGCACCAACAACCCGGATGTGTTTTGGGCCAAACCTGATTAAAACCGAATTGACAAATGAAACCGACGGTATTCCTATCCTTCTTTATGCTTTCGACCTTGATTGGTGTCGGGCAAACGACAAGTCTGAAAGAACAGGCATTGGAGGAGTTTAAAAAAGAACATTACGGTGTGGCCATTGCCCTGCTTGAAAAAGCATCACGGCAAACCCCCGATGATGCTGAAGTTTTCTACTACCTTGGATGGTTTAACCATTACAGGGCATACGACAGCCGACCTTTAAGCGGGTACGATTATTCATATTCCGAACAGATTTTCAAATATCTGGACAAAGCCCTGGAGCTAAAAAACGATTACGGCGATGCCAGGTATTTCTACGGTGCGGAGTGCAGCGGAAACGCTTTTTTGGCTATGCAGAATTACAATGCCGAAAGGTTAAGGTATTTCTATAAATTAGCTGATGAGAAAGGGGCATACCCGGCCTGGCTGAAGGAATTCGGGAGAAATTTCCTGAACAGCTGCGATGCAGATGCGATTTTATTTACAGGTGGCAACGCCGATTTTGACGTGTGCCTTCACCTCCAGTTGCACGAAGGTGTGCGAACTGATATCAATCTCATACCCATTGGCAACATCGACCGCCCCTGGTATGTTCAGTTTCTGAAAAACGGGCTGAAGGATGCCATCCGAAAGGTTGATTTACCCCTTACAGATCAGCAAATAATGGACATTCACCCTTTTAAATGGGACACGACAACCGTATCCATCAAGGTTTCCCCTGACGACAGGAAACAGTTCGGTTTATCTTCCGACTATGTGTTCCAATGGCAGGTTTTGCCTGATTTGTTTTCTGAACGGATGCACTCAAAAACTGTCAGCGAAAAAGCAAAAAAGCGCGCTTACCTGAGTCCGCAAAGAGCCATACTCCTGCAAATAGTTGAATCCAATTTCTCTCATCGCCCGGTCTATTTTTCAAATTTCTGTTCCCCGACATTGGTTGGAGGCTTGAACGCATATTTTCAAAATTGCGGTTTGGTCTCCCGCTTAACGCCTGTTCCGACAAAGGATACCGATTTTTCATTCAACTTCGGCAAAATGGCGGAATTTCTTCGGGAACAACAGGTCATAAATTTTAAAACACTGATAAACAATGATATGCCTCGTATTTCCGGGGTAATCGTGTCGGGCTATTACAATGCATTGCTGAGCCTGTATGATCAGTATGGTAAAACCAGTGACCAGGTAGGGAAGATTCAACTAAAAAAACTTTATGAAAGGCACCTGAAAATCGGATACGACACGGCATTCGAGAAAGAAATTCAAAGTGAATTTGAAAAGTAGAAAGACATTTGCCTTTTACCGATGGAAATAAATGCAGGAAAATGATTAAATCCAATACGCCTACCAAAGAGAGCGGAAAAATGTTTGATATCAAAATCTAAATGTTGGTTCATAAAATTGCCATGTTCGTTAAACGGATTTTCATATCTTCACCTGCAGACTGATCTTTGTTTCATGTTTAACCAATTAAGTTCAAAATCATGAAAAAATCAGTAAGAATAACCCTGCACGCCTGTTTCTGGGCTTTGATTCCTTTGACCTATACCTTGTTCGGCTGGGCCACCCAGGCGGATAGTTTTTTCGGTTTGCCGAATAATTCGAAAACCTATTTTCAAATTCTGTACGGGAGCTTCGTCTCCTTATTTGTGCGGCCCGACATGGGAAGTGAAATGTGGAGCCTTTCAAATCTGACCAACATTGTTGTTAATGTTGTTTGGTATATTGTTTATCCCGCGATTGTATTCTACCTCTTCTATGGGTATTTTTCACCGAAATTATTGAAAAAGGGAGGTTACAAAAAGTATCTTGCACCGGCCCTGTTCCTGGTCCTTTTACCATATGTTATCACTAAACTTTCCAGTTTCTTTATATTCATGGTAAATTGGAGTTATATCTATTTCCTCAGCCTGACTTATATAATCACCCTCTTCTATGCCATTTCAGGTTTTTTCTTCTACCTCCTCGAGCACTGGCTGCAGAGTGAAAAGCTGGCAAAGCAAAACCTGCAAAGCGAGCTGGCGCTGCTAAAAAATCAAATCAATCCCCATTTCCTGTTCAACACACTGAACAATATCGACAGCCTGATAAAAAGCAATGCTGAAAAAGCATCGGAAACCCTGGTCAGGCTCTCGGACATTTTGCGGTACATGATTTATGACACCAATGTTTCCCGGGTGCCATTGTCCGCTGAAATCAACCACATTGAGAGCTATGTTGAACTTCAAAAACTGCAGTTCGCGAACAGGGAACTCGTTACGCTTTCCGTCCATGGCAACCCCGGAAATATCCCCGTCGCACCCATGTTGTTCATCCCGTTTGTGGAAAATGCCTTTAAACATTGTACGGATAAAAGCATCGCCGGTGCAATACAGTTTACCTTTACCATTCATGATCACCAGGTTAAGTTTGAATCGGTGAATGTATCCGACCGCAGGCAACGGATCAACAAGGATGATGCGGGTGGCGTTGGATTGAACATTGTCAGGAGAAGACTTGATCTTATCTATCCCGGCAATCACACCCTCAGCATCAAAGATGAAAACAATACCTTTAGTGTAACTTTAACAGTGAACATCCATGAGCATTAATTGCATTGTTGTAGACGATACCCCCCTGGCCGTTGAAAAGCTGGAGGGGTTTATCAGGCAGGTTCCGCACCTGAACCTGTTAAAGTCGTTCAATAACGGGATCGGGGCCATATCATTCATCAAAACCAATCCTGTCGACCTGGTTTTTCTGGATATCCAGATGGAACAGTTTTCGGGTCTGCAATTTCTTGAATCATTGCAGCACCCTCCCCGGATCATCATCGTGTCGGCCTACAGTCAATATGCCGTAAGCGGTTTTGATCATTCGGTTGCCGACTACCTGCTGAAACCCTATTCATTTGAACGGTTCCTGAAAGCAATTGACAAAGTACAGACGGACAAGGGGGTCATGCCCCAAAATGAGTACATGTTTGTAAAGACGGAATACCGGATGGAGCGGATCAGTTTTTCCGACATTTTATACATCGAAGGCCAGGGAGCCTATCTGAGGATCGTTACACAAAAGAGTAAAATAATGACTTTGCAAAGCTTTCAGAACATGGAAAGCATGCTGCCACCCGGTAATTTCATGCGAATTCATAAATCATTCATCATTGCGATGAATAAAATAGAGAGCATCGAGCGGAACAGGGTCAGGATCGGGGGAGGATACATCCCGGTTGGTTTGAGCTATCGTGAGCATTTTATGAAAAGATTAAACATCAACAGTGCTGACCGTTAAGCGTATTAACAAATGAATAAAATGAGAAATCACCATTCAATCAGCATGATGTCAGAGAGACAAAACCTGATTAATTTCATTAAACAGACAATGCCAATGTCTGACAATACCGCACAGATTATTGCAGGCAATTTTGAACCAATATCTTTCCTGAAACATGACTTTCTGTTAAAAGAAGGGAATATATGCAACGAATACCTTTTTCTTGAGAAAGGGTTCATGAGATCATATGCCTTTGACACAGAGGGCAATGAGGTGACAACTGATTTTTATGGCAGCAACTCCATCGTTTTTGAGGTTGCTTCCTATATTAAAAGAACTTCTTCCCAGGAAAACATCCAGGCATTAACTGAATGTTCCGGGTGGACAGGGAATCATACCAGACTCCAGGCATTATTTCAAACCATCCCGGAATTCAGAGGATTTGTTCGGGCTGTTTTGGTAAACAGTTTTATTTCTTTAAAAGAGAGAACACTGTCAATGATTAACCTTACAGCCGAAAAAAGGTATGAGTCATTACTGAAATCCAGACCGGAAATTATTCAAAACGCCTCTGTTAAACACATTGCTTCATACTTAGGGGTAACAGACACATCCTTAAGCAGAATCAGAAAAGAAATTGCTTTTAAGTAATTTCCTGCCAAATGGCAAGTGTTGCTTCAGATAAAACTCTGAACATTTGCAATATTATTAAACTGAAGACTGATATGGTTAACAGACAGGTTAAAGAGAGAAGATTTTGGGATTGGTTTGCAGATTACTACGACTCTTTCATAGATAGCGTGTTCAGAAAAACATATAAAACCATACTTGAAAATATAGATTCAGACCTGAACCTGAGTCACAAGGTTCTTGAGATCGGAACCGGAACAGGGATTATTCCTTTTTCAATTTACTCAAAAGTGTCGTCTGTCATTGCAACAGACATTTCACCCGGGATGGTTCGTATCGCAAATCAAAAATTACTGAAATCAAAAATCACAAACATAGATTTTCAAATCATGGATTCATATAACCTGACGTTCCCGGATAAATCATTTGATATCGTGATCGCCTCCAATGTATTCCATCTGCTTTACGCGCCGGAAAAGCCATTAAAAGAGATTGGCAGAGTAATGAAAGACAACGGAATTTTTATTGCCCCGACGCTGTGTGTTGGTGAAAATACCAAAAGCAAAATCATCGCAACGATAATTGGTTCCCTGAGTGGGTTTAAGGTAGTCAATAAATGGAGTTTTAAAGAGTTAAAAAGCCTGTTGACTAAAAATGGATTTGACATTTATAAAGAATCAAGGATTGAGGGTCGATTGCTGACAGCTTATTTCGTGATGAAAAATCAACAGTGCGTTGTACCCGACCACAAAATACCCGCAAGCCGGGTTTTAGAGGTTCACTGACAGGAAATTAATAAATTTAAAAGAAATACATATATGAAATCAACATTGTTATCTATAACCCTTTGCCTATGCACTGCATCGTTATTTTGCCAGACGAACTCAGGCAGGTATGACGTTATTATCCGAAAAGCAGACTCTTTGTACCAGGTAAAAGAGTTTGAGAAATCTGCTTTTGCATTTTCCGATGCATTTAAGGCATCTGATTCCAGGATAACAAGAAACCACCGTTACAATGCAGCCTGTTCATGGGCTTTGGCAAACTATCCCGACAGCGCATTTTATTATTTAAATTATGTTGCCACTAAAATGAATTACACGGATTATGGGCATATAAAGGGAGATCCTGATTTTAAATCACTTTATCGGGATAAAAGATGGCAATCAATTCTTGAACTGGTTAAAGCAAATAAAGACAAAGCATTTGCCAACTTAGACTTTATTACATTAAATGGGAAAAAGGTTGAAGTATATACAACCGGTATGAAGAATAATCAAAATAATAAACCGGTAATCGTATTTGAAAACGGAATGGCTGATACTTATGAAAGGTGGAAAGCCATTATTGATGAAGTTTCAAAAACAAGTGCTGTTTTTGCCTATAATCGTCCAAGAATCGGAGAATCAGAAAATGACAGCCTTCCTCCAACCACAGCGCATATTGTTGACAACCTGAGAAAAATGCTTTTACAAAAAGGATTGAAACCACCTTACTTATTGGTTTCTCATTCATTTGGCGGTGCTTATATAAGAAGTTTTGCCTCATCTTATCCCAATGAGATTGCGGGTCTTATTTTTATTGATCCCATTGATTTCACAAAAAAGGGGGATATGGGTGACCTGCCTTATCTGGAAATTGGACTTACCCGGCATCAGATTGATTCTATATTTGGACAACCGTATAAGAATTTCATTGAAAAACTCTATACAGAAATGCCAGGGTATTATGTAGAGGAGGTGAAAATATCCAGACAACTGACCAAAACAGATTTTGAAGAGTGCGACCGTAATCCATTGCCTGACGTACCGGTACATTTTATTCAGGCAGGCAGGTTTTCTAATTCGGAGCCACCAACAATTTATGACAGGGAAAGGATGTGGAGAATCAACAGCAACATCCAAATGAAGCGATGGCTGGAACTTTTATATCCCCTGAAATATGGAAAGTTCTTTTATTGTTCAAACGCAAGCCATTTTGTTCAAACGGATGAACCCGACCTGGTAATTTCAAGTATTAAACTGGCTTTGCTGGATTATGATAAAATCAACAAATGAAAACAGCAATCATAGGAACAGGGGGCGTTGGAGGGTACTTTGGCGGAAAACTTGCCAGGGCCGGATGCGATGTGACTTTTTTAGCCCGGGGCGAACATTTGCAAGCAATCCGGCAAAACGGACTGACGATTAAAAGCATAAAAGGAGATTTTACTGTAGCTCCTGTGAAAGCGACTGAAAGCATTAAAACAATTGGAGCAGTTGATCTGATCATCTTAGCGCTGAAGGCATGGCAGATAAAAGACATCGCAAACGACCTGGGAGCGCTGACCAGCAGGGATACAATGGTTTTACCGTTACAAAATGGTGTTTCGGTCATTGAGGAGCTGAAAGAACATCTTCACCTGGAAAACATTATCGGTGGTTTATGCCGGATCATAAGCAAAATTGAATCTCCCGGCGTTATCAACCATTCCGGCATCGAGCCGGTCATAGTAATTGGTGAACTTGACAATGCTGAAACAGAACGGATCAAAAAGATAAAAGCTGTATTCGATCATGCAGGTATTGCATCAAGGATCTCAGATGATATCACTGCTGACTTATGGAAAAAATTCATTCCGATATGTGTCAGCGGGCTCCTGGCTGTTACACGAACAACATACGGGGAATTAAGGGAACTCAAAGAAACAAGGCAATTGATGATTGATTTGCTTGATGAGATATTCCGGCTTTCACAGAAGGCCGGGATCAGGATCGAACCGGACTTTGTTGCGAAAGCGGTCGCATTCATTGATTCGTTTCCCTATGATTCAACATCATCGCTGACCCGCGATATCCGGGAAGGGAAACCGTCGGAACTTGAATATCAAAACGGGACAGTGGTTAAACTTGGTGAATTGTATAAGGTTGAAACACCGGTCAACAGGTTTATTTACAATTGCCTTTTACCGATGGAAATAAAAGCAAGAAGATGATAAGTTGTCAAAAAAAATTAAATCTTGAATTCGGTACCTGAATTTGAACCTTTTCCTGGTTGGGGTGTATTGCTGTTAAATCAAATCACTTAAAACATCCTGATCATTATGAAAAAGCAACGCTTATCAGCGCTCATTCTCATTACGGCCTTCTTTGTCTCTGTAAACCTGCAGGCCCAGCAGCCCGAAAAAGTTTACTCCATTGTAAAGGAGGTGAGGTCGTTCGAATGGTACCAAACACAGGCCAAGGCCTGGAAGTCTGTTCTTGACAGGGAGCCGGAAAACGGTCCCGGTTGGATCTATTATTATACTGCCAACCGCATGGCCCGACTCACCGACCGGAGCCGTTGGGAATCGGCCCGGGGTGAATATTTTAAAAACCTCTCCGATATTGTCGGGATGGCCCAGAATGCAATTCCGGGAACCTTTGAATCGGTTTATATTAAACTTTACAACAGCTCCCTCGATTATCCCGGGTATGAAAAGGATCTTTTAAAGGCTTATGAACTGGGTGGCGGACGGGCAGATATCCTCGATGAAATGGTACTCTGGTACGAGGTGAAAAGGAACGGTGAAAAGCGGAAGCAGTACAACAAACAATGGTTCCTGAGCAACGACGTTGCTCCCGGGATCCTGAACTACAACTACAATGTGCTTCAAACCCTTGATGATGACGCCATCATCCTCACTGCCGGCGACAATGACACCTTCCCCTTATGGATGCTGCAGGATGCACTGGGGCTGAAGCCTGGCGTGGTCGTACTCAACATTCCACTCCTGGCCAAAGAGGATTACCGCAAAAAGATCTTCGCAGCGTTGCAGATCCCGGAAATTAATTTCAATGCTGCACAAGAAAAGGAGCCGGATTCCCTCTCTGCCCTGAGCAGGGCAATCCTCACACAGGTAATCGCAAAGGCAAAACGTCCGGTATATCTTGCCCTCACCCTCGATACCCGGTATTATCTGGATTCGGATATTCAGAAGGATTTATACCTTTCGGGACTGGCCATGCGTTATCAGAAAAAGGAGTTTGACAATCTCGGGGTGATCCGCCGCCATTTCGAAAAAGACTACCTGCTCGACTACCTGAAGGTGAACTTTGGGGCTGATGCTGCGGCAGAAGTGGTGGCCCAGATGAACACCGGTTACCTGCCCTTACTGGTAAAACTGTGCAGCCATTACCAGCAATCGGGAGAGGGTGAAAAACTGGCAATGGTAAAGCAGTTGATTGCCACCATTTCCGGTAAAGCCGGAAGGGCGGAGGAGATGAAAGAATTTACTGACTGCGAATAACTATGCCCATGAGCCGCCTCCCCGAAAGGTACCAGCAACTGAGCGACGAGGATCTGATGCTTCGCCTCCTGAAAAAGGAGCGCGAAGCATTCTCAGTTCTCTACGACCGCTATGCCGGTGAGATGGTGAATTTCTTTTCACGGAGGCTGGGGCAGGATCTTGCCAAAGCCCAGGATTTTTTGCATGACCTTTTTCTCAAACTGCTCAATGATCCCGGAAAATACACGCCTGGCAGGACCTTCAGACCATGGCTCTATTCCATTGCCCTGAACATGTGCAAAAATGAATACAGAAGCCTTAAGGTGAGGGAGGATTACCGGCTATCCGGTTTTCCGGAAATCCCGGGCCGTTCCGGGGGGACGGAAAAGATGGATATGCGGCTGTTCGAAAAGGAGCTCAATGCCAAACTCAACCTGCTTGACGAAATCCACCGGGAGGTCTTCCTGCTTCGTTTCCAGGAGGAGCTCACCATAACCGAAATAGCCGAACTGATGGGCTGTCCCGAAGGAACTGTCAAATCAAGACTGTTTTATACCCTGAAAGCTCTTTCATTGCAACTGAAGATGTTTAACCCGCTGATCAATTAAATCATGGAAGAAAATATTTTTGATGCCATACCCGGTTTCGACCGGCTTCTTGAGGAAAAAACATTTGAAGCATTGTCAGGCCGGGAGAAAGACCAGGTTCTGCAATTCATCTCCAGGGAGGATTACAACCGCTTCAGGGAGGCTGTGCTGGTTGCGCAACACGGAAAGCACCGGCAGGAACCACCCGTCACTCCCGACCCATCTGTAAAAAACAGGCTGATGCAACATTTCAGTTCGGAGTCGACGCCCCCGTCAGGGTCCATCATCTTATCCTTGTCACGTCTCCTCAACCATCGTATTCCCTTTTACCAGGCTGCTCTTGCTGCTTCGGTCCTCCTTTTCATGGTCATATTTCTACTCCTGCAAAATCATCGTATGCCCCTCCGGATGGCAGTTGCCGACACGGTTTATCTGGATCGGCCCATGCTGCTTAAAGATACAGTCTGGCTTGAAAAATCCAGGGAAAAAAGCCCTGAAACAGCGAAAGTCAACCCCTCTCATCCCGAAACCAAAAACCCCTCCTTCCCTCAGTCAATAAACGAAAATCCACTATACACCAGACAGGTGGATGACGCCATGCGAAGGATGTCGGTTATTTCGGAGCTGGGAAAGGACAAATCGGTTTACCGGGATGCCGGGCTGATGAAGCTGGTGGCCATGGGCATGGCAATCGCAACCTCCCCCTGAATACACAGATTGAAGGAGTTTTCAGTTGATTGTAATGATCTTGCCAGGGGAGTTTACCTGTACCGGTTAACAGATCAGGAAAAATTTATAGCAACCGGAAAACTTGTTGTTGAATGAACCGGAACTTTATTTAATTACCAATTTTCTGCGGATGACTGACCCGTGAAATACAAATTCAACAATATATAATCCATCAGGGAGGTGGGAAACATCCATGCAGCCGGACTCTGAATTGACATTCAGTTGTCTGAATCCGTTTGTATTATAGAAATTTACTTCAATGATCTTCCCTGCGTTGTCCGGCGAAATGGAGATGATTTGGTCGGCCGGGTTAGGAAATATCAAAAAACCGGCCGATAAATCGTTTTCCAAGGTTGAGATTGCCTGGCAAGCTGATTCAATTTCTGTAATATCATTGCACCCGGCAGAATTATTCTGAACAACAACATTCCCGTTAGGATTCGACAGGTAGTTGCATATGCTAAGCACCTCGCACGACGAAAGAGAATCATTTTCCGACAGGGTGATATCCATGATTGAATAAGCGTTAATATTATCCAACCCTGTCAAAGTATGCAATGCGTCATTGTCGTATATCCAAAGATTTCCTCCGATGGAGATTAATGCGGAAAGATTTTCAAGACCGGATAAAACAGGGTTTTGTCCAATAGATAAACCGCCACCGATCAGTGATAAATTGCTTAAACCTTCCAGGCTGGCCAAAGAATTATTCTGATGTATAATCAATAATTCTCCGATCACATGCAGATTATTTAATCCATTGAGGGTGCAGAGCATCGGATTACTGCCAATATTCACATCCCCGCCGACTTCGCCCAGTGAATCCAGCCCTGATAAACTCATCAGCGATGTATTGTCGGTTATTTTAAGGTAACCGCCGATGAAAGCCAGTGAATTCAGACCGCTGAGGGTATTCAAGGATGGGTTCATGTCCAGTTCAAGGGCGCTGCCAATATGCTCTAATCCTCCCAACCCTTCCAGACTGTTCAGCAATACATTTTCACCGATGGAAACTTCATTTCCGACAAAGATAAGATTATCCAGCCCTGATAAACTTGTAAGGGAGGAGGTGTTTCTGATATAAAGATCGGCGCCAACAGAGATGATTGAACTTAATCCGGTCAGATTGGTGATGTTACCTCCGGTGATATACACCAGACCTTGAATTTCTGAACAATTGGGATGGTTAATCGGGAAACTATCGATTTGATTCTGAGTATTAAAGGTGATGCCCTGGGGCAAACAAGGTTGGGCAAAGACGGGGAGCCTCATTATTAGTATCCCGGCTAATAATACACTTCGCATGTTCATTTTGTACATTGTTTAGCAAAAGGAGGGATCTGGAACGCAGATGCTCTCCAATCACTGGTAATGGTAAGCGTTCAAGGCAGTAAATTTCATAATAATGTTCGCTTATCACAAATTCAATCTGCAACCCTGGTTGAATAGTCGACTGACCAACCCAACAAGTTGTTGAACGAGATATAAAGACCATTCCCATATGGATGTTTTATCAGGTTGCCGGATCACCGATTTTTGTATCCGCCACATGCAAAAAGGTTATTGTATGAAATATCAACAACTGCATCTAACCATGATTGCTTTCGCTACCCTGCCAAGATGCGGAAAAAATGGTCCGGATACGCGTTACAGGTCGATAATGGATTTTTTTCCTGGTTCTTTTGTGCTTTATTCACGTAAACATAGAACTATTATGAAAAAATCAGCAATGACATCGATCTTTATCCTGTTGTTTGGATTTATGCTATGCTCCCAGACAATCCCCCCCGATAGTTTATACCTGGGGCAAACACCTCCGGGCAATACGCCGCAGATATTTGCCCCGGGAATTATATCCATTCCAGGAAGATTGGAATATGGTATTACCATTTCACCGGCCG